>SPKZ01000956.1_pt1 | contig 15570 bp, 11 predicted proteins | sample 2456571 | NCBI WGS metagenome assembly SPKZ01 (sample SAMN11192286, study PRJNA482655) | marine metagenome | biome: ENVO:00000447; feature: ENVO:00000244|ENVO:00000211|ENVO:00000569|ENVO:00002023; material: ENVO:00002151; isolation source: ocean water from marine abyssalpelagic zone ...
CCGAAGGACACGCCGTGGCCCCGATCGTGGCCCATGCGTGGCGCGGCAGCGAGGGACTGCTCCAGCAGGCCAGCCCCCACGGGGACGAGCTACTGTTCGAGGGGCGCGCGCCCAGGGCCGGCGAGATCTGGCGAAACCCGGGACTGGCCGGGGTCTTCACCGAACTCGCAGCGGGCGGCCCTGAGGCTTTCTACCGCGGCCGGGCCGGCCGCGCGATGCTGGACGTGGTCGAATCCCTGGAGGGACTGCTGGCGGCCGGCGATCTCGCCGCGCATCGCTCGAGCTTCGAAGCTCCGATCTCGACGAACTACCGGGACTACACGGTCTACGAGTGTGCGCCGAACGGGCAGGGACTGACGGCGCTGCTCGCGCTCAACCTGCTGGAGGGATTCGATCTCAGTGCGCACGAGCGCCGGGGCGCCGCCTACCAGCATCTCTTGATCGAATCACTGCGCCTGGCCTTTGCGGACACGCGCTGGTACGTGGCCGATCCCGCGTTCAGCCCGGTTCCGGTCGAGGCGCTGCTTTCCAAGGCCTACGCGGCGGAGCGGCGCCGCCTGATCGATCCGTCGAAGGCGAGCGTCGATCCCGTGCACGGCGCCCCCGTGAGCCAGTCCGACACCGTCTATCTGTGCGCCGCCGACTCGGACGGGAATGCCTGCAGCTTCATCAACAGCAACTACGCCGGCTTCGGCACCGGCATCGTTCCCGCCGGCTGCGGCTTCACACTCCAGAACCGCGGCGCGGGTTTCCGTCTCGAGCCGGGCCACCCGAATCGGCTCGAGCCGCGTAAGCGGCCCTATCACACGATCATCCCAGCGCTGAGTACGCGTGCGAACGGGGAGCTCCACGCTGCCTTCGGGGTCATGGGCGGATTCGTGCAGCCGCAGGGACACGTGCAGGTATTTTTGAACCTGGTCGAGCACGGCATGGATCCGCAGAACGCGCTCGACGCTCCGAGGTTTTCGATTTGGAGCGATCCCCCGCGCGGAGAGGTCTTTCTCGAGGACGCGATCTCGGCCGAGGCGCAGCGGGGCCTCGCCGAGCGCGGCCACCGGATCCGGGTCTTCGGCGACCTCGCCCGGACCGGGGTCTTCGGGCGGGGCCAGGTCATTCTCCGCGACCCCGAGACCGGAGTCCTCTGGGCAGGCTCCGACCCGCGCGCCGACGGCGCCGCGGTCGCGCTCTGAGCAGACCTGGCCTGACCCGGCCGGGGGGGCGGGCGCCCCTTATGCGGAGCTAGCGCGTGACGTCGCGGACGAAGCTGTCCGTCGGCTCTTCGATTTCGACCTCGGCGGTTTCGAGCAGGCGCGCGAGCATCTGGTAGAACCCGATCGCGAGCGTAATCTCGACCAGGGCCCGGTGACCCAGGTGCTTCTCGACCGCGTCGAAGGTTGCGTCCGAAGCACCCGTGTTGCGCAGCGCATCGTCGGTGAAGCGCAGCACGGCGGACTCGACGTCGTCGAACAGCCCGGAATCGGGCCCGCGGCGCACGGCCTCGATGCGTTCCTCCGAGAAGCCCAGGCTGCGCGCGATCGGAAGGTGCTGGGCCCACTCGTACTTGGCCCCCAGCATGTGGGCCACGCGCAGAATCACGAGTTCGCGAAGTTCGTGCGCGAGTTCGAGTTCCTGCAGGAACGCGCCGGCCATTCGCATGAAGGGCTCGAGCAGCGTCTCCGCGTGGGCGATGGTGCCCAGCACCCGGGCGTGGCCAGGCTGAAGCTCGAGCAGTTTTCGGACGGCGTCGGGTGCCGCCTCGGCGTCGATGGGGGGGATTCGGGGCATCAGGATCTCCTCGGATTCCGGGTCAGCATGACAGGGCCCGTCTCCGGGAGCAATGCTCCGGTGCTAGGCTTCGCAACATGTCGGAAGCGTTTGCGCACAGGCCGCCCGAAGCCCCCGAAGTTACCCCGGTCCGGGCGGGCGAGCGGTTCGACGAGGTCGCGGTCGACAGCTACTTGCGTGCGCGGCTCCCGGAACTCGCGGGCGCGCAGCCGCTCGAGGTGCTCCAGTTCCCGGGCGGGCACGCCAACCTCACCTATCTGCTGCGCTTCGGCGAGCGTGAACTCGTACTGCGCAGGCCGCCGCTCGGCCCGGTCGCTCCGCGCTCGCACGACATGGCGCGCGAGTACAAGGTGCTCTCGGGCCTCGAGGGGCACTTCGACCGGAAACCGCGGGCCTGGCTGCTCTGCGAAGACCTCTCCGTGATCGGCGCCGTGTTCCTGATCATGGAACGCATGCGCGGGATCGTGGTTCGGAGCCAGGTGCCGGCCGAACTCGACCGGTACCCGGATGCGCGGCGGCGCATGAGCTTCGCCCTGGTCGACGCGATGGCGGAGCTACACGAGGTCGATTACCGCGAGGCCGGTCTCGAGGATCTCGGGAAGCCCGAGGGTTTCGCGGAGCGCCAGGTGAACGGCTGGAAAGGACGCTTCGACCGGGCGAAGCACGCCGAGAATCGGCTCTTCGACGAACTGCACACGCGGTTGCTCGCGAAGCTTCCGTCCGCACCCGGCGCCGGCCTGGTGCACAACGACCTCAAGCTCGACAACGCGATGCTCGACCCCCGGGATCCGGGCAGGATCGTGACCTTCCTGGACTGGGACATGACCACGCTCGGCGACCCACTGGTCGACCTGGGTACGCTGCTCGGTTACTGGGTGCAGGGCGACGACCCGCCCGAGCGCGGCGCGGCGCTCTCCGTGACCGCGCAGCCGGGCTTTCCGACCCGGGCCGAAATTGCGCAGCGGTATGCGGAACGCAGGCGGATTCCACTGGACACGATCCCCTGGTACGAGAGCTTCGCGATCTGGAAGACCGCCGTGGTGGTCCAGCAAATCTACATCCGCTTCGTACGTGGCCAGACCAGCGATCCGCGTTTTCAGCTGCTCGAGAAACGCATCCCGGTGCTGGTCGAGATCGCAGACGCGGTTGCGCGCGAGGGTGGGATCTAGTCCGAGCCGTTTGCCTCGAGGATGTAGTCGCCCGCGTCATCGACGCGGGCCTCCCATCCGGGATACAGAACGATCGTCGTGAAGGTCTCTTCGATGATCGCGGGGCTCTTCATCCGGTGACCGGGCTCGAGCTCCGGCCCGTGAAAGATCTGAGCGGGCTCGAACCCGTTCCCAAGATTCGCGCGTCGGGTCCCGGTGGGCGAGGCCTCGCGCACGGGTGCACTGAAGCCTCCCCGGAACGGGGGCTGTGGAACGGCCACCGAGCTGATCAGCCGCACGCCGGTGATCTCGGGTTCTTCTTCAGCGCGGAGGTGTCCGTATTCCCGTTCGTGTTGTCGATGAAAGCGCTCGATTGCAGTGTCGCGCATTTCCGCACTGACGAAGTCGATGTCGTTGTTCCCGAGTCGTTCGGCCACCTCGACAGTCAGCGACCAGTTCTGGCCCGGGTAGCGGAGATTGAGCTGGTGGAGCGCTGATACCTCGGCCGACGCGAAGCCAGCGTCTTTCAGGTACCGGGCCGCGCGCTCGCTGAGTTCCCGCCAGAGCCTTCGCAGCTGCTCCAGATCCGCGTTCCGGGCGGCGACGATGTACGAGCGCTCCTCGTCGATGGTCGGGCGCGCGGCGAGCGCGCCGAGCGCCGAGAAGGTGGGCGAACTCCTGGGTACGAGGACTCGCCCGATCCCGAGTTCCTGAGCCTGGATCGCCGCGAAGACCGGGCCGTTCCCGCCGTAGGCCAGCAGCGTGAGATCTCGCGGGTCGATGCCCCTGCCCGCAGTGCTTCGCTGGACCGCCTGCGTCATGTTGGCATTGACCACGCGCCAGGCGTCGAAAGCAGCCTCCTCGACACTGCAGCCGAGCGACTTTGCGACGTGGCGCTCGAACGCCTGATCGACGCCTCTGCGCGTCAGTTGGAAAGAACCACCCGCGAATTCGGAACGCTCCGAGAGCAGGCCCATCACCAGGTTTGCATCGGTCACGGTGGGGAGCTCGCCTCCGCGTCCGTAGCAGACCGGGCCCGGGTCCGCGCCCGCGCTCTCGGGGCCGACCTGGAGCGCGCGGTTCTGGACGCGGCAGATCGAGCCGCCCCCCGCGCCGAGCGTTTCGACCGCGACCATGGGAACCGCCACCAGGTAGCGGTGGTGCCAGTTCCAGCCGGACCTGGCGGGGGCCGCGCCGGACTGCACGACCGAGACGTCGTAGCTGGTGCCGCCCATGTCGACGCACAGCAGGTCGGGCGCGTCCTTGGCGCTGCCGAGATGGGCGCCGCCTACGACGCCGCCGGCGGGACCCGACGCGAGCACGCGGATCGGACTCTGTCTCAGGTACTCGCGGGTCATCACGCCGCCGCTCGACTGCATCACCAGCAGTTCGCGCTGAAAGCCGGCCTGGTGCAGCCGCTCGCTGAGGCGGTCCAGATAGCGGCTGACGCGCGGACCGACGTAGGCGTTCACGACCGTCGTGCTGGTTCTCTCGAACTCGGGCGCGCGGGGTAGCACTTCGTGTGAGAGCGAGATCTCGGCCTCGGGAATCTCCTCCGCGACGAGTTCGGCGAGGCGCCGCTCGTGGACCGGGTTGGTGAAGGAGAAAAGCAGCGAGATCGCGACCGACTCGACGCCCTGCTTCGCGAGCCGCCGGATCGCTGCGCGCGCAGCGTCCTCGTCGAGCGCCCGGTAGATCGAGCCGTCGAAGAGAACGCGTTCGGGAACCGTCAGCCGGCGTCGGCGTGGGACGATCTGGGGAGGCGGCTCGAGCCGCACGTCCCAGATGTCCTCCTTGTAGCCGCGACGGAGTTCGATCTCGTCACGAAATCCCTCGGTGGTCAGAAGCCCCGTGAGCGCGCCCGTCATTTCGATCAGGGTATTGTCTGCGACCGTGGTCCCGTGGATGATCTCCTCGACCCCTCCGAGAAACTCTGCCAACGTCTGTCCCTCGCGCGTCGCCAGCTTCTCGAGACCCGTCATCACCGCCAGCGAACGATCCTGTGGAGTGCTCAGTGTCTTCTCGAGCGTGACCTTGCCGTCCCTGAGAAGCGCGAAGTCGGTGAAGGTCCCGCCGATGTCCACGCCGACGCGGCAGGTCATCTTTCGCGCTCTGCCTTCGCGGCGCCGAGTTCTTTCCGGAGTTTCGCGGTGGCCCCGATGTCGACAGCGAGATCGCCATCGACCACCACACCCGTGAGCACGACCCCGTAACGCTCGCGAGCCGCTTCGAGGCTCACGTACTCGTCGAGCACGTCCTCGCAGACCGCCTGCGGGTCCCGCAGAAGCGCGTCTTCGAAGCCGGCCCCGCCTCCGTACTGGTAGGCGATCACAGCGTCCTTCGGGAGCTGAGCCCGGACCGAGCCCTCGACCTCGTACTCCTCGGGAGTTCCGACGTTGAAGCGGTTCCCGTAGGGACCCGCGTCGTCTCCCCCTCGAAGCCCCCGTAGCGGGTGCTCGACCGAGACCATCCAGGCGATGGCCGTGGTCGGCTCGAGAATCTTCTTGACGTTGAGTGTCCCGGGTTGACCCCGCCAGCGCCCGGGCCCGCCCGTGTCGATCGTGAGTTCCCGCCCGAGGTTGATCACCGGAAAGCGGCTCTCCGCATCCTCGGCGGTCGCGAGCATCAGGTTGCCGAGCCCGCTGCACATGCTGCCCCAGCCGTCGATGTCCTGCGTGGCCGAGGCGTCGGAGGCGCGCACGTCGACGCCCTGATCCATCCACATCTGGCCCTGCTCGTCGAAGCCGATCACGGCGTTCGGCATGCCGAGCTTGTAGACCTGGGGCGACGCGCGCTCGGGCAGGATCTCGGAGAGCGCGATGCAGATCGCCTCGCCGATCTCGCAGGCCGGGTGGAATGCCCCGAGCGCCGCGGGCTTGTTCGGAGGCGGCTGCACGATGGTCCCGTAGGGGATGATCATCTCGACCGCGTTGAAGAGTCCCTCGTTCTTGACGATTCCGGGATCCACCATCGAGGCAAGCTGGGCCATGGCGTAGCCGCGACTGTTCGAGAAGGTGTTCCAGACGTTGATCAGTTCCGGCCGGTCATCGCTTCCGGTCATGTCGACCGTGAGCTGATCGCCCTCGATGCTGCAGGTCACGTGAACGCGAACGTCGCGGTTGCCCACGGTGTCGTGGTCGATCCAGACGTCGGCCTCGTAGGCACCGTCCGGCCACTCTGCGACTTCTGCACGGAAGCGCCGCTCGGTCTCGTCGATGTTGAAATTGACGGCCGCAGCGACGCTCTCGGACCCGTAGCGCGCGAACAGTTCCTCGAGCCGTCTCCCTCCGAGTTCGCAGGCACCGATCATGGCCGCGATGTCTCCCGAGAAGGAGGGGAGCCGATTGTTGCGAATCAGCAGGTCCAGGATATCGCGCCGTTTCTCTCCGCGGTGAACGAGTTTGATTCCCGGGATCGCGAGCCCCTCGTGAAAGATGTCGAGCGAGTCGGGCGAGAACCCGCCCGGGTCCTTGCCGCCGGTGTCTCCCTGGTGCGCCTGCAAGGCCGCGATCAGCAGTAGTCGGCCCTCCGGGGTATAGACGGGTGCGTAGACGGTGTAGTCGGGAAGGTGCCCGCCGCCGTGATCGGGATCGTTCCCGACGAAGAGGTCGCCCGGACCCCAGTCGTCCTGTTGCTGGAATTCCAGTCCCCAGCGAACCGCCATGGGCGAGATGAAGAGCAACTGCGGGATGCCGACCGAAAGACCCGCGAGGCGTCCGTTTGCATCGATGATGCTGGCGTTGCGTTCGTTGGACTGGTTGATGATGGCCGAGGAAGCCGCGCGTCCGAGGTGCGTGGCCATCTCGAAGCAGATGGTCTCGAAGGAGCCCCGGATGATTCCCGCGGTGACGGGATCGATCTCGGCCGAACTCTCGAGTCCCGGCCTGCGGGCGGCGAGTCGCTGGTTGATTTCCTCGGACACGGGCTACTCCCTTGCTCGTTTCGCTTCCCCGGGTCCCCTGCGGGGTCTGATCAGAAGTCGCTCTGCCCCGGGCTGCTGCGCCGATCGTACAGCATCAGGTCCGCGTGGCGGGTGTTCCACCAGTAGCGGATGGTAGAACCCGACCAGTTGTTGGTGATCCGGCCGTCCGCCTGCTTGTACCAACTGTGGTCGGTCGCGGCCCAGACGCTCCGGGCGAGTTCGGCCTGGATGCGGCGGTTGAAGGCCTCCATCACGCTGCCGCGCACGTCGATTGAGCAGAGTCTTTGCTTTTGGAGCTGGCGAATGCAGTCCTGGATGTAGCGGGTCTGGCACTCGATCATGAAGATGATTGAATTGTGGCCGAGGTTCGTGTTGGGCCCGTACATCAGGAAGAAGTTGGGAAAGCCCGCGATCGAGATTCCGAGATAGGCTTCGGCGCCCGCTTTCCAGACCTCGTTGAGGCTCAGGCCGTCCCGTCCCTCGATCTTCATCGGAGAGAGAAAGGCGGTGGTTTCGAAGCCGGTGGCGAGGATGATGGCATCGAGGCGTTTCGTTCGTCCGTCCCGGGTCGCGATGCCCTCGGGTGTTACCCGGTCGATCGGATCGAGCACGAGCTCCACGTTCTCGCGGACGAGCGCGGGATAGTAGTCGTCTGCGATCAGGATGCGCCGCGCCCCGATCGGGTAGTCGGGAACGAGCGCCCGTGCGAGTTCCGGATCCCTGATCTGTTCCTGCATCTTCCGGGTTGCCAGGCGCTCCATACGCCGGCTGAGCCAGGAGTTGCCGATGAACGCCGGAAACTGGCTCTCCTGCAACGCCCAGAGCAGCGAGCGGTAGATGCGGGCGAGGATGGGAAAGCGCGTGAAGCGCTGCTTCTCTTTCTCGGTGAACGCGCGGTTGTTTCGCGGCAGCATCCAGTTGGCGCTGCGCTGGAAGACCACCAGGTTCTGCACCTGTTTCGCGATCTCGGGGATGAACTGGATCGCGCTCGCGGCGTTTCCGATCACGCCGACGTCCTTTCCGGCGAGGTCGTAGGCCGTGTTCCAGCGCGCGGAGTGAAAGGACTCGCCCGCGAAGCTCCCGAGGCCCGGAATTTCTGGAATCTTCGGCCGGTTGAGTTGCCCGACCCCGCTCACGAGGACCTCGGCCTCGATCTCCTCCCCGTCGGAGCTTCGAATCTCCCAGACACCCTCGGCCTCGTTCCAGCGCGCACTCTCGATCTCGGTCCCGAAGTGCATGTGACGGCGGAGCCCGTACTTTTCGGTGCAGTGCGCCATGTAGTCGAGGATCTCGGCCCAGCCTACCCACTTCTGCGACCAGTCGGTCTTCTGCTCGAACGAAAAGCAGTACTGAAACGCCTGGATGTCGCACTCCGCACCCGGGTAGCGGTTGTCGCGCCAGGTTCCGCCGAGCCCGTCTGCCTTCTCGTAGATCGCAAAGCTCTCGACGCCGGCTCTGCGGAGCTGGATGCCGAGGCAGATCCCGGAGAACCCCGCACCGATGATGGCAATGCGTGGGCTTCGCTGCACGCGAGCTGTCTGCATCTTCTGATTCTCACCTCGCCGGGGGCTGCCGGTTCAACCCAGTGCCCGAGGCTCGCAACCGCGGGCTTTGGAGTCAACAGCGTCAGCTTGCCCTGCGAGCCCGGGTTCCTGGTTCTCTCCCCTTCGAGGTAGGCGCGGGCCCCTTTCATGCGCGATCGCCGAGCAGGTATGATCGGGCGGGTCGGCGTTCCGATTCGAGGAGGCACTGCCATGGAAGATCTTGCTCCGACCACGGCCGTCGAGGCGACGCGCGCACTCCGAGAACGACGCGTCGGCGCACTCGAGTTGCTCGAGTTCTACCTCGAGCGGGTCGAGCGCTTGAATGGGTCCATCAACGCGGTGGTTGCCCTCGATGCCGAGGGCGCACGCGCGCGCGCCCGAGAGGCCGATGCGGCGCTCGCGCGTGGCGAGAGCTGGGGGCCGCTCCACGGATTGCCGATGACGATCAAGGATTCCCTCGAAGTGGTCGGCATGCCCACCACGAGCGGGGCGCCCGAACTCGAGGATCACCGGCCAGAACGAAATGCCGACTCCGTGCAGCGCTTGCTGGATGCCGGAGCCGTGATTTTCGGCAAGACGAACCTGCCGCTGTACGCCGGGGACTTCCAGTCCTATAACGAGGTCTACGGCACGACCGGGAATCCCTGGAACACCGAACGCGTTCCCGGCGGTTCGAGCGGAGGCGCCGCGGCTGCACTGGCCGCGGGGCTGACGCCGCTCGAACTCGGGAGCGACATCGGCGGCTCGATCCGAAACCCCGCGCACTTCTGTGGCGTGTACGGGCACAAACCGAGCTACGGCATCGTTCCGATGCGCGGTCATATCCCAGGTCCGCCGGGCACGCTCGCCGACGGGGATCTCGCGGTCGTCGGTCCGCTGGCGCGCAGCGCAGCGGATCTCGACATTGCGCTCGAGGTGCTCGCGGGCCCCGATCCGCGCAGCGCACGGGGTTGGCGGCTCGAACTTCCGCCGCCCCGCCGATCCCGGCTTGGGGATTTCCGCGTCGCGGCCTGGCTCGACGATGCCGAGTGCCCGGTCTCGTCCGACCTGGGCGAACTGCTCGAGTCCGCAGTGTCGAACCTCGAGCGCGAGGGCGTGAGCGTGGATCGCAAGGCGAGACCCGTCGATCCGGAAGCGAGTTTCGGAACCTATGTACGGCTGCTCTACTCGGTGATGGGTGCCGGCTTTCCGCCCGCGCTGCTGCGAGCCTTCGACGCCGCGTATCCCGCGCTCCAATCCGACGACCACAGCCTGCCGTCCGAGATGGTGCGTGCGGTTGCCCGTCCGCACCGCGAATGGCTGCGCGATCACGAGCGGCGCGCGCAACTCCGCGCAGGCTGGGATGCGTTCTTCGAGCGCTTCGACGTTCTGATTGCCCCGATCATGCCGACTGCGGCCTTTGCACACGACCACAGCCCGTTCGAATCGCGTACGCTCGAGGTGAATGGCAAAACGCTCCCGTACCTTCAGCAGGTGTTCTGGGCGGGGCTCGCAACTGTCGCGTACCTGCCGTCCACGGTGGCCCCGATCGGACTCACTCCGTCCGGGCTCCCGGTTGGCATCCAGGTGATCGGTCCGTACCTCGAAGATCGCAGTTGCATCGAGTTTGCGCGGCAACTCACACAGCGGGTGGGAGGTTTCCGGACCCCGCCTGGCTTCGCCTGAGCCGCATGTCTTCGGCCGAGCTTCCCGGATGCTGACCGCGCTCGACCACGTCGTGATCGCGGTGCGCGACCTCGAGGCAGCGAGCCTCCAGTACGGAGAACTCCTCGGGCTCGGGCCTTCCTGGGCGGGCGAGCATCCCGATCTCGGCACCCGCAATACGCTCTACCGGCTCGGGAACACCTACCTGGAACTGCTCTCGCCGATCGAGTCCGCCTCCGGACTCGGCGCGCGCTGGCTCGAGGGGCATTTCGATGGTCACGGAGAAGGGCTGGCCGCGCTCGCGTTTGCGACCGATGACATCGCGGCCGCGCGACCGGCACTCGAAGCGCGCGGCGTCGACACGGCTGACCCGGAGCCCGGCGAGGGCGTACACGCCCGTTCCAAGGGCGAGGCCGAGGGCGAACGGGTGCGTCGCTGGACGAACCTGCGTCTTTCGCCCAAGGCGAGCCGAGGTGTGGTGGTCTTCCTGATCGAACACCGCTCGCCCCCCGAGGCCCTGCCCCCTGCGCCCTTCGAGGCGGAGCGCGGGGCGGCCGTCGCAGCGCTCGACCACGTGGTGATCCACAGCGCCGACCCCGAGGCCACGCGCGCGTTCTACGGTGACGCGCTCGGGCTCCGCCTTGCACTCGACCGGGAATTCCCGCGCTTCGGGACCAGGCTGCTTTTCTTTCGCGTCGCGGGCATCACAGTCGAGGTCGGGGCGCGACTCGATGCCGAACCCGAACCGGACACGCCCGACCGTTTCGGCGGCCTCGCGTATCAAGTTCCGGACCTAAGCGCAGCGCACGCACGCCTCGAGACCGCGGGCTTCGACGTGTCCGAGGTCCGCGAGGGCCGAAAGCCCGGCACGCGCGTGTGTACGGTTCGGGCCGAGACCTGCGGTGTCCCCACGCTGCTGATCGAACCCGGAGATGGTCGATGAGTCCCAGCCTCGAACAGATCGATCGCGAAAACCTGATCCACCCGTTTACGGCGATCGACGCGCACCGGGCGAGTGGCCCCCGGATCATGGCGTCGGGAAAGGGCGTCTGGGTTCGGGATTCCGAAGGCCGCGAATACCTCGATGCGATGGCGGGTCTCTGGTGCGTCAACGTTGGCTACGGACGCGAAGAGATCGCGGACGCGATCGCGGAGCAGGCGCGGACGCTGGCCTTCTACCACTCCTTCGCTTCGATGGCGAACGAGCCCGCGATCCGTCTCGCGGAGCGCCTCGTCGCGCTCGCGCCCGGCCGGCTCGGAAAGGTGTTTTTCGGAAACTCGGGTTCCGACGCGAACGATACGCAGGTCAAACTCGTCTGGTACTACAACAACCTGTGCGGGCGGCCGCAGAAGAAGAAGATCATTTCGCAGCGACGCGCATTCCACGGGGTGACGCTCGGGGCCGCGAGCATGGCGGGTCTGGGAGGCGTGCACGCGGGTTTCGATCTTCCGCTGCCCGGGTTCTTGCAGACGGCGGCGCCCGATCCCTATCGGGGCTTGCGGACCCTGGCAGCCGGGGCGAGCGAGTCGGACTACGCGGCGAAACTTGCGGCCGGCCTCGATGCGCTGATCGAGCGCGAGGGCGCGGACACCGTCGCGGCCTTCATTGCCGAGCCCGTGATGGGAGCCGGGGGCGTGGTCGTGCCGCCTGCGGGTTACTTCCAGGAAATCCAGCAGGTGCTGGCTCGCCACGACGTACTCATGATTGCCGACGAGGTGATCTGCGGCTTCGGCCGGCTCGGACGCATGTTCGGCTCCGAGGTCCTGGAGATCGAGCCCGACCTGATGACGCTCGCGAAGGGACTCACGAGTGGCTACGTGCCGATGTCGGCCTGCCTGGTGTCGGACGAGATCTTCGAGGTCATGTCCGAGGGCGCGGGGCGCGCGGGTCCGTTCAACCACGGCACTACCTATTCGGGCCACCCGGTTGCGGCGGCTGCGGCGCTCGCGAACCTCGACATCATTGAAGGCTCCGATCTGCTGGCGCATGCGCGCGTGGTCGGCGGCCGTCTGCAGCACGAACTGCGCGAGCGCTTTTCCGACCATCCGCTGGTCGGCGACGTGCGCGGCCTGGGTCTGATTGCGGGAGTCGAACTGGTGGCGGATCGCGAGACCGCGACCGCGTTCGACCCCGGGCTGAGCGTTGGGCGTCGGCTCTCGGCTCGCCTAGCGGAAGACGGCCTGCTCTGCCGTCCTGTTGGCGACATTCTCGCGTTCTCGCCTGCGCTCGTGATCTCGGACGCCGAGATCGACATCTTGCTCGATCGCTTTGGGCGGGGACTCTCCCGGACCAGCGATGAGTTGGTGGCCGAAGGAGTCTGGAAGCCGAGCTAGCGTGCAGGCCGGGCCGGTGGTTCCGCGAGCATCACCCGTGCCCCGAGCGTGCTGTGATCGAGCCCCGCTGCTCGGTCCATCTCCTCGATCCAGGCCGGGCGTTCGATGCCGAGCTTCACGATTTCGGAGCGCGCATCGAGCGCCTCGCACCAGCTCTCCCACCAGGGGGAGACGCGGTGCGCGAGGGGCTCCGCGATCAGCACGCGGGCCCCGCGACCGGGCACCGCAGCGAGCGCTTTGCGGAGTTCCTCGCGGGGGCCGGCGTCGAGTTCGTTGACCACCCAGCCCAGCACCAGCAGGTCTCCCCGGGATCCCTCCGGCGTTCCCTCGGGCAACTCCGCGCGGCGCGTGCGCTGGCGAAGGCCGAAGTGCGACCAGGTGCGGCGTGCCTCGCCGAGCACCCAGGCAGAGCGGTCCACGCCAAACACGGTCGCGCGCGTTGGAAGTGCGGTGCCCACCGCGGCCCCACAGGCGCCGGTCCCACAGCCCAGATCGAAGATCCGTCGGACCCCGGAAAGTGTCGTGTCGCCGAGACGTGCGAGGGCGTGGTGAAGTGTCAGAAAGTGCAGGGCCGCGAAGTAACTGGCCAGGGCCGCCCGCTTTCCCTGGCCCTCGATCGCGCGCCGCGCGAGTTCTCCGCCGGCCCGGCGTTCGAGCCAGAGCGACGAGAGCGCGCGGACGCCCTGGCGAATTTCGCGGAATTCGAGGGCTCGGGAATGTCGCTTGACCGTGTCGTCGAGCCACGCATCGAAGCGCGCGCGCAGTTCGCCGCTCGCATAAGGTACGACTGCGCCGGGCAGTTTGCGGGACTCCGTGCGAGGGTTCGCCTTCACGGACTCCGAGTTTAGCCGTTTGTTCCCGAGTACTCCGATCGCTCGAATTCCTGCGCCCTGGAGACAGAGCGAGGAGGGGACGGCGTCGTGCAGCGCGATCTGAAGCGCTTCGACGGCGACCGGTACGGGGGTGTGGCCGCGCTCAACTGCGACGCGGCCTATGCCGGGTTGCGTGGTGGCTCGGGAGAGGCCGACTTCTTTCTCGGGTTCGCGCGGGAGCGGAGAGGGCCCGTGCTCGAGATCGGCTGTGGGACGGCCGGGTGCTGCTCCCGATCGCGCGCGCCATATCGCCCTCGACCCGGTTCAGAGGGCTCGAACGACCCACTGCTGGAGGAAGAAGCCCGCCACCAGCAGCAGGCACCCGAGCCCGTACGCGGGCCAGAAGCCCCCGATCCGATCGATCAGCAGGAACGGAACCAGGAACATCACCGAAACCGGAATCGCGATCAGAATTCCCTTTGCGAGGGCCGCGGTCCGCGCCGGATCCTGGTACTCGATCTGCGCGAATGGCATCACCGTCATGGTCGCGATCGGCATCGCGATCACGAAGCCGGCGATCGTCGGGAAGCGGCCTGCGAGCCACGACGCGAAGCTGATCACGAGCGCCGAGATGACGACCTTTACTGCGAACTCCATGCGCGATCTCCTTTCCGTACGGGCTCCTGTTGAGTCAGGCAATGGACGGTTCCGAGTCCGCGGACGAGTGCGGACGCCGGGATCGCCACGGTCTTTCGGTCGCGGAACTGCGCCTGGATCAGGTCGAGGGCGGGAGCATCCTCGGGGACGCCGAAGACTGGAACCAGCACCGCGCGATTTGCGATGTAGAAGTTTGCGTAGCTTGCGGGCAGGCGCTGGCCCTGGCTCTCGATCGGGGACGGCATCGGGAGGTCGATCAACTCGAACGCCCTCCCCGCCGCGTCGCGGGCGGCTGCGAGCCGCGCCCGGCAGTCTTCGAGCGGTGCATGGTTCGGGTCGGCAGGGTCGGGCTCCCGGGCACAGACCACGCGGCCCGGGGCCACGAAGCGCGCGATGTCGTCCACGTGGCCGTCGGTGTCGTCGCCCTCGATCCCGGCACCGAGCCAGATGATCCGCCGTACGCCGAGCAGTTCCCCGAGCCGCCGTTCGAGTTCTTTTCGATCGACCCCGGGATTGCGTGCCGGATCGATCAGCGTCGGCTCGGTCGCGATCAAGGTGCCGGCGCCATCGACCTCGAATGCGCCGCCCTCCGCAACCAGGCCGGGCCGCACGCAGCGCGCCCCGGCAATTTGGGCGACCTGTGACGCGACTGCGTCGTCGCGGTCCCACGGGGGGTACTTGCCGCCCCAGGCGTTGAAGCTCCAGTCGAGGGCGAGCAGGCCCGCGTTTCCGTCTCGCACGAAGCTCGGGCCGGTGTCGCGCAGCCAGGCGTCGTCGGTCGGCACCGGGTGAAACTCCACGGCCGCTCCGGGTGGAGGTTCGCGGAGCTTCGCGCGCACGGCTTCGGCGTGAGCCTCATCCTTGACCAGGATTCGGACCGGCTCGCTCTCGGCGAGGTGCGTGACCAGAACTCCGAACTCCGACTCCGCTTGCGCCAGGCAACCCGGCCAGGTGTCCTCGTTGTGCGGCCAGGCGACCCAGGTTGCAGCGTGTGCTTCGAACTCGCCCGGGAGCCGCGCGTGCGGAATCACCGGCGGCGATACTGACGTGCGAGGTCGCCGTAAGCGTCGAAGCGCCGATCGCGCAGGAAGGGCCAGCCCCGGCGCTGATTCTCGATCGCGGCGCTCGGACAGTCGGCGAGGAGCAATTCGGGGTCTTGGGACGAAGCTTCGGCGAGCAGTACACCGCGCGGGTCGCATACGAAGGAACTGCCGTAGAAGTCGATCCGGCCTTCGCGTCCCACCCGATTTGCTGCTGCTACGTAGGTCCCGTTCGCGATCGCGTGGCTGCGCTGCACGGTGATCCAGGCATCGCGTGACGCGGTCCGCTCGGCCTCGTTCTCGTCGGGCACCCAGCCGATCGCGGTGGGATAGAAGATGACCTCGGCGCCGTCGAGCGTCACCAGGCGCGCGGCTTCGGGGAACCACTGATCCCAGCAGATCAGCACTGCGATGCGGCCGGCCGCGGTGTCGACGGCGAAGAAGCCCCGGTCTCCGGGAGAAAAGTAGAACTTCTCCCTGAACCCCGGATCGTCGGGCAGGTGCATCTTTCGGTAGTGCCCGGCCAGGCTGCCGTCCGTGTCGATCACGAGCGCGCTGTTGTGATACATGCCGGGCGCGCGACGCTCGAAGACGGGAACGATCAGGACGACCGAGAGTTCGCGCGCGAGCTTCTGCATGTGTTCGGAGGTCGATCCCGGTACGGTCTCCGCAAGGTCGAAACAC
>SPKZ01008844.1_pt1 | contig 15543 bp, 11 predicted proteins | sample 2456571 | NCBI WGS metagenome assembly SPKZ01 (sample SAMN11192286, study PRJNA482655) | marine metagenome | biome: ENVO:00000447; feature: ENVO:00000244|ENVO:00000211|ENVO:00000569|ENVO:00002023; material: ENVO:00002151; isolation source: ocean water from marine abyssalpelagic zone ...
CGCATGGCCGCCCGCAAACAGAAAGCCCGCCAAACAGCGAACCCGCAAGCCGCCCCGGCGGCACGCAGCGAGCTGAAGGCGAGTGAAGAGTCGATAGAACTAGGCGCGTAGCACAATTGGAAGTGCACCGGACTCCAAATCCGGGGGTTGGGGGTTCGAGTCCCTCCGCGCCTGCCAGAACCGAGGACTTGGACACTTATGCAATGGAGTCCGGCCGTCTGGGTCAATGATTCGAGACAGTTCTTCCGCGAGGTGATGACGGAAGCAAAGAAGATCACCTGGCCGACGCAGAAGGAAGCCGTAGCGGGAACCGTAGGGGTCGTGGTCGTCGTCACGATCATCACGATCGTGCTGAGCATCGTGGATGCCATTCTGGGTCAGTCGATCCAGTGGCTGTTGCCTGGATAGAGCCAACCCGGACCCTCGGGTCCCGGAGAGCGAACTGAAATGGCGAAGCAGTGGTACATCGTCCACACGTACTCGGGTCACGAGGCGAAGGCCATGCAGGGGCTTCTCGAACGTGCCAAGACCATGGGGAAGGAGGATTGCTTCGACGAGGTGTTGATCCCCGAAGAGACCGTCGTCGAAATGGTCAAGGGGACCCGGCGCACCTCGAAGCGGAAGTACTTCCCCGGCTACATCATCGTGCGGATGGAGCTCACGGACGACACCTGGCACATCGTTCGGGGCACTCCGAAGATCACCGGCTTCGTGGGCAGCGACAAGAACCCGCCGCCCATCTCCGACGAAGAAGTCGCCCGGATGACCCAGCAGATCCGCGACGGCGCCGCAAAACCGAAGCCGAAGATCATGTTCGAAGACGGTGAAAACGTGCGCGTAATCAACGGACCCTTCGCGAATTTCTCGGGCTACATCGACGAAGTAATGCCCGAGAAGGAGAAGCTCAAGGTGATGGTCCATGTGTTCGGGCGCGCGACACCGGTAGTCCTCGATTACACCAACGTTGAGAAAGCCTAGGAAGACGTCGTGGCGAAGAAAGTTGTAGCCGTCGTGAAGCTCCAGTGCCCCGCAGGGCAGGCGAACCCGTCGCCGCCCGTCGGCCCTGCGCTGGGTCAGCACGGCGTGAACATCATGGAGTTCTGCAAGGCGTTCAATGTGCGCACGCAGGACAAGCAGGGTCTGATCATCCCGTCGATCATCACGATCTACGCGGACCGGTCGTTCACCTTCGAACTGAAGACGCCGCCGGCGGCCGTCTTGCTCAAACGCGCCGCGAAGATCGCGAAGGGTTCGGGCGAGCCGAACCGCGAGAAGGTCGGCAAGGTGACGAAGGCACAGGTCAAGGAGATCGCCGAGATCAAGGCGCCCGACCTGAACGCTCACGACGTCGAGATGGCGATGCGCATCGTCGAGGGCACCGCCCGCTCGATGGGCATCGAAGTGGAGGGCTGATCGATGGCCAACAAGCGCTTCAAGGCCGCCCTGGAGAAGATCGACCAGGAGAAGGTCTACTCGATCACGGAGGCCGTCGACCTTCTGAAATCGATGCCCGCGCCGAAGTTCGACGAGAGCATCGACCTCGCCCTGAACCTCAGCGTCGACCCGCGCCACGCCGACCAGATGGTGCGCGGCGCCATCGTACTCCCCCACGGCGTGGGCGGTAACACCCGCGTCCTCGTCTTTGCGAAGGGCGAGAAGGAGACGGAGGCCCGGGAGGCCGGGGCCGACTACGTGGGTGCGGAAGATCTCGCGAAGAAGATCACGGACGAGGGCTGGCTCGACTTCGACCGCGTCATCGCGACGCCGGACATGATGAGCGTGGTTGGCCGTCTCGGTAAGGTACTCGGCCCGCGTGGTCTCATGCCGAATCCCAAACTCGGTACCGTCACCATGGACGTCACCACCGCTGTGCAGGAGAACAAGGCCGGCAAGGTCGAGTACCGCGTCGAGAAGGCAGGGATCGTCCACGCCGCCATCGGCAGGCGTTCGTTCGAGGCCGCACATCTCGTCGACAACGCCAGCGCCCTGATCGCCGCGGTGATCAAGGCCAAGCCGGCCGCGGCGAAGGGTACGTACCTCGGGAAGATCACGATTTCGTCGACGATGGGACCGGGCATCCGGATCGATCCCTCGAGCATCGATATCGCGACTGCCGCGTAGCGGCGGAGCGAACCAGGGCGAGCGCACCCGGGCCAACGCCCAGGACGTTCGCGAAAAAGCGAGCCGAGAAGCGGCGAGCCACAGCAAGGAGCCGTCAACAGCGACCTCGAAGAGCCGCCCTCGGCGGCGCGCAGCGAGCCAAAGGCGAGCGAAGTCGAAATAACAGGAGAGACGCGAGTGCTGTCGCGTGCACAGAAAGAAGATCAGGTCGCTGAGCTGAAGGACAAGTTCGGCAGGGCCACGTCCGTCTACGTCGCCGACTATTGCGGCCTCGACGTGGAGTCGGTCAACTCGCTCCGCCGCCGCATCCACAACGAGGGTGCTGGCGAGTACGAGTACCGCGTCATGAAGAACTCCGTACTGCGGCGGGCCGCCGACGGCTCCGTCTTCGAAGGCGTCACGGAGCACTTCCAGGGGCCCACGGTGATCGCCCTCTCGTACGGCGACCCGGTGGGACTCGCGAAGATACTCACGCAATTTCAGAAGGAGCACGAGGTCTTCGAGTTGAAGGCTGGCGTTCTCGACGGCAAGGCGATTACGCCAGCCCAGATCGGGACGATCGCGACGCTCCCGAGTCTGGAATCACTGCGGGGGACGATCGTCGGACTGATCGTTGCGCCCGCGACCAAGCTCGTGCGCTTGGCGGCCGCCCCCGCCGCCCAGATCGCGCGTCTCGCAGAGGCGCGTCGCAAACAGCTCGAGGAAGCTGGTTAGGCGCTTCGAGCACAGATTTAACTGGGCGCGACCGAGAGGCCCCGCGCCAACGAACATTCGCCAACACAGCCGGAAACGGCAAGCAGAGGAACTCTCATCATGGCCGACCTCAACGCAATTGCAGACACGCTTTCGAGCCTCACCGTCATGGAGGCTGCGGACCTCGCGACCCTTCTCGAAGAGAAGTGGGGGGTGTCGGCCGCTGCGCCCGTCGCCGTCGCCGCCCCCGGTGGTGCTTCGGTCGAAGCCGTCGCCGAAGAGCAGGTCGAGTTCGATGTCATTCTCATCTCCTCCGGCGACAAGAAGATCCAGGTCATCAAGGAAGTGCGCGCGATCACGAGCCTCGGCCTGAAGGAGGCCAAGGAGCTCGTCGAGAGCGCACCGAAGGCGATCAAGGAAGCGGTGGCCAAGGATGAGGCCGAGAAGATCAAAGAGAAGATCGAAGGCGCCGGTGGTCAGGTAGACATCAAGTAGGTCAGGCGAGGAGCCCCCATCCCTCTCTTGTTTCGAGGGGGAAGACCACGGTGTTGCAGAGCGCGCATCGCCTTAACCCTCTGAATTGGAGGCCGAGACGAGCCAGTGACTGAGATTCTCATCTCCGAAAGCGTGCCGCGTGTGCGGAAGGCATTCTCGAAGATTCCGCGGATCGTCGAGATTCCGAACCTCATTGAAATCCAGAACCAGACCTTCGAGCGTTTTCTCCAGACGAATGTAGAGCCGGAGAAGCGCGAGAACGTGGGTCTGCAGGCGGTTTTCAATTCGGTCTTCCCGATCAAGGATTTCAACGACTCGGCGTCTCTCGAGTTCGTCGGGTACACACTCGAAGAGCCGAAGTACGACGTGCAGGAGTGCCTTCAGCGAGGCATGACGTACGCGGCGCCGTTCAAGGTGACGATTCGACTCGTCGCTTGGGACGATGCGGACGGCTCGCAGGCCATTCGCGACGTAAAGGAGCAGGAGGTCTACTTCGGGGAAATCCCGATCATGACCGAGAACGGCACCTTCATCGTGAACGGTACGGAGCGGGTGATCGTCTCTCAGCTCCACCGCTCGCCGGGCATCTTCTTCGACACGTCGGTGTCGACCACGGTCACGGCGGCTGGTAAGAAGATCTTCTCCTGCCGCGTGATCCCCTACCGGGGGTCGTGGCTCGATCTCGAGTTCGACCACAAGGATCTTCTCTTCGCGCGGATCGACCGACGCCGGAAGATCCACGTCACTGTGCTGCTGAAGGCCCTCGGCTATTCGCCCGAGGAGCTACTCGCCTATTTCTACGACTCGGAGACGATCCGTGTCGACGGGAAGAATATCGAGAAGACGGTCACACCGTCGCTCCTCGTGGGTCAGCGCTGCACGAAGGAGGTGAAGGACACCTCGGGCAACGTGCTCGTTCGCAAGGACAGAAAGTTCACCGCCTCCGCTGTCCGCAAGATCGTCGAGGCGGGGGTCGAGTGGATCCCGATCTCGGTCGAGGACCTCATTCGCGTCGACGCGGTCAAACGCGTCGCACCCGAAGACTTCGTCGACGAGACCACGGGCGAGGTCATCATCGAGAGTGGAGAGGAGCTCACCCAGGAGCACCTCGACGAACTCAACGAGCGCGGAATCGACGAGTTTTCGCTCCTCTACCTCGACCCGCTCACGTCGGGCACGGCGCTTCGCGACACGCTCCTCGCGGACAAGACCCTCACCACCGCAGAGGCGATCATCGAGATCTACCGGCGCCTGCGCCCCGGTGATCCGCCGACGATCGATACAGCCACCAATCTCTTCAAGAATCTCTTCTTCAACCCCGAGCGCTACGACCTCTCTCGAGTGGGTCGGCTCAAGGTGAACCACAAGCTCGACTTCGACCCGGAAGAGCGTGTCGAGGCGCGGCTCCCCGGGCCGAACGCTCCGGTCGAAGAGGTCGCCCTCGGCGATCTCCAGACGCTCCGCCGAGAGGACATCCTCGCCGCTGTGAAGTACCTGGTCGATCTGAAGAACGGGCTCGATCCCGACAAACGCATCGACGACATCGACCACCTCGGCAACCGGCGGGTGCGCGTTGTGGGCGAGCTGCTCGAGAATCAGTACCGGATCGGACTGGTGCGCATGGAGCGGGCGATCAAGGAGCGCATGTCGCTCCAGGAGATCGAGACGCTGATGCCCCACGACCTGATCAACTCCAAGCCGGTCTCGGCCGTCGTGAAGGAGTTCTTCGGTTCGAGCCAGCTGTCGCAGTTCATGGACCAGACGAATCCGCTGTCCGCGGTGACCCACAAGCGGCGCCTGTCGGCCCTCGGGCCCGGCGGCCTCACCCGCGAGCGCGCGGGCTTCGAGGTGCGCGACGTCCATCCCACCCACTACGGGCGCATCTGCCCGATCGAGACGCCGGAAGGGCCGAACATCGGTCTGATTGCGTCGCTGTCGACGTACGCCCGTGTGAACGATCTCGGATTCATCGAGACGCCCTACCGGGTGGTCGAGGAAGGAACCGTCACGGGCGAAGTGAAGTACCTGTCGGCCCTGGACGAGGAGCGCCTCGCCATCGCGCAGGCCAACGCCCCGATCGACGAGAATGGAAATTACGTTCGCGACGCCGTGCAGTCGCGACATGCGGGCGACTTCGTGACGGTGCCGCCCATCGACGTCGACATGATGGACGTGTCGCCTAATCAGCTCGTGTCGGTGGCGGCGTCGCTCATCCCGTTCCTCGAGAACGACGACGCGAACCGCGCCCTCATGGGATCGAACATGCAGCGGCAGGCCGTGCCGCTCATGCGCACCCAGGCGCCGCTGGTCGGGACGGGCATCGAGGCCGTCGTGGCGCGTGACTCGGGGGTCACGGTCGTCGCCAAGCGCGATGGTGTGGTCGAGTCGGTTGACGCTGCTCGCATCGTGATCAACCCGGATGAGGACAATCCCATCGGGTCGAACATCGACATCATCAACCTCATCAAGTACCAGCGCTCGAACCAGAACACGTGCATCAACCAGAAGCCCATCGTCCACAACGGCCAGCACGTGAAGAAAGGGCAGGTGATTGCCGACGGTCCGGCCACGGAGCGCGGCGAACTCGCGCTCGGGCGCAACGTGGTCGTCGCGTTCATGCCCTGGGGGGGGTACAACTTCGAGGACTCCATCCTCATCTCCGAGCGCGTCGTCAAGGACGACTCCTACACCTCGATCCACATCGAGGAGTTCGAGTGCGTCGCCCGCGACACGAAGCTCGGCAAGGAGGAGATCACCCGCGACATCCCGAACGTCGGTGAGGAAGCCCTGCGCGACCTCGACGAGTCGGGCATCGTGCGCATTGGCGCCGAGGTCATGTCCGACGACGTGATGGTCGGAAAGATCACGCCGAAGGGCGAGACGCAGCTCTCTCCGGAAGAGCGTCTGCTCCGCGCGATCTTCGGCGAGAAGGCCGGCGACGTTCGCGACACCTCCCTGCGCGTGCCACCGGGAGTGACCGGCACCGTCATCGGCGCGCAGGTCTTCTCTCGCCGCGGCGTCGAGAAGGACGAGCGCGCCCAGGCGATCGAGGAAGCGGAGATCGAGCGGCTGCGGAAGGACCAGGAAGACGAGATCCGGATCATTCGCAACAGCGCGATGAAGACGGTGCGTACGATCATCCTCGACAAACGAGCCGCGAACCGGGTCGGCGACGAGCGCAAGGGCATCACCTGGCTCGAGGCCAAAGACACCATCACCGGCGAAATTCTCGACGAGATCCCGATGCGGCGCTGGAAGGACATCCAGGTCACCGAGGCGAGGGTCCAGGATCAGGTCGACCGCGCCGTCGAGGCGGTCGAGGAACAGGCCAACCTCATCAAGGCCGTCTTCGACGAGAAGATCGCGCGCCTCCGCAAGGGCGACGAGCTGCCGCCCGGCGTGTTCAAGATGGTCAAGGTCTATCTGGCGATCAAGCGCAAGCTGTCGGTCGGCGACAAGATGGCGGGCCGCCACGGCAACAAGGGCGTGATCTCCCGGATCCTTCCCGAAGAGGACATGCCGTACATGGCGGACGGCCAGCCCGTGGACATCGTCCTCAACCCGTTGGGCGTGCCGTCACGCATGAACGTTGGGCAGATCCTCGAGACGCACCTCGGCTGGGCGGCGCACGGTCTGGGGGAGCAGGTCGCAGACATGCTCAACGGCCAGCGGACCGTCGAGGTCGACAAGCTTCGCGAAAAGCTCAAAGAGGTATACGGCAACGAGGTCAACGCTTCGGAGATCGACTCGATTTCCGAGGAGGGCATCATCTCGCTGGCCGAGAACGTCAGCCAGGGCATCCACGTCGCCACCTCGGTGTTCGATGGCGCCAAGGAGGACGAAATCCGGGCGGAGCTCGAGCGAGCGGAGCTGCCACAGACGGGGCAGACGATCCTGTTCGACGGTCGCTCCGGCGAGCCGTTCGACAAAGAGATCACAGTGGGCGTGCTCTACATGCTGAAGCTCCACCATCTTGCCGACGACAAGATCCACGCCCGGAGCATCGGGCCCTACAGCCTCGTTACCCAGCAGCCGCTCGGCGGCAAGGCCCAGTTTGGTGGTCAGCGGCTGGGTGAGATGGAGGTCTGGGCGCTCGAGGCGTACGGCGCGGCCTTCGCCCTGCAGGAGTTCCTGACGGTGAAGTCCGACGACGTCCTCGGCCGCACCAGGATCTACGAGTCGATCGTGAAGGGCGAGAACGTGCTCGAGCCGGGTCTGCCCGAGAGCTTCAACGTGCTTGTGAAGGAACTCCAGGCGCTTGGGCTCGATGTCGAGTTGATGGAAGACAAAGACTAGAACGAGGGGATTCACATGCGCGATTTCTACAATCTCTTCGAGAAGCCGAAAGACCCGCTCGCGTTCAACGCGCTGCGAATCTCCATTGCGGATCCCAACAAGATTCGCGAGTGGAGCTTCGGCGAGGTCAAGAAGCCGGAGACGATCAACTACCGGACGTTCAAGCCGGAACGCGACGGCCTCTTCTGCGCGAAGATCTTTGGACCGGTCAAGGACTACGAGTGCAACTGCGGCAAGTACAAGCGCATGAAGCACCGGGGCGTCGTCTGCGAGAAATGCGGCGTCGAGGTCATCCAGTCGAAGGTGCGCCGCGAGCGCATGGGCCACATCACGCTCGCGAGCCCGGTGGCGCACATCTGGTTCCTGAAATCGCTGCCGTCGCGCATCGGGAACATCCTCGAGATCACCCTTCGCGATCTCGAAAAGGTCCTCTACTTCGAATCCCACATCGTCACCGATGAGGGAGAGACCGAGCTGAAGTTCGGTGAACTGCTCAACGACGAGCAGCTCATCGAGGCGCGCGAGCGTTTCGGGCGCGACGCCTTCGAGATCGGGATCGGCGCAGAAGCGGTGCGCGAAATGCTGTCGTCGCTCGAGGTAGAAGACGAGTGCAAACGCCTCCGCGCCGACATGCGCGACGCCACGAGTGAGGCGAAGCGCAAGAAGATCAGCAAGCGGCTGAAGGTGCTCGACGCCTTCCGCGAGTCGGGCAACAACCCCGAGAACATGATCATGGAGGTGATTCCGGTGATTCCGCCGGACCTCCGCCCGCTCGTACCCCTCGACGGAGGCCGGTTCGCGACGTCGGACTTGAATGACCTCTACCGCCGTGTCATCAACCGAAACAATCGCCTGAAGCGCCTCCAGGAGCTGAACGCTCCGGAGGTCATCATCCGCAACGAGAAGCGGATGCTCCAGGAAGCCGTAGACGCCCTGTTCGACAACGGCCGTCGCGGTCGCGTCATTACAGGGCCGAGCAAACGTCCGCTGAAGTCACTGTCCGACATGTTGAAGGGCAAGACGGGTCGCTTTCGACAGAACCTGCTCGGCAAGCGCGTCGACTACTCGGGTCGCTCGGTGATCGTGATCGGTCCCGAGCTGCGCCTCCACCAGTGCGGTCTGCCCAACCGGATGGCGATCGAGCTCTTCAAGCCGTTCATCTACTCCAAGCTCGAGCAGCGCGGCTACGTCACCACCATCAAGGCCGCGAAGAAGATGGTGGAGAAGGAGCACCCGGAGGTCTGGGACATCCTGGCCGAGGTGATCAAGGAGCACCCGGTGCTCCTGAATCGCGCCCCCACGCTGCACCGCCTCGGAGTGCAGGCATTCGAGCCGGTGCTGATCGACGGCAAGGCGATCCAGCTCCACCCGCTCACCTGCGCGGCGTTCAACGCGGACTTCGACGGCGACCAGATGGCCGTCCACGTCCCGCTGTCGGTCGAGGCGCAGATCGAAGCCCGCGTACTCATGATGTCGACGAACAACATTCTGAGCCCGGCGACGGGTCGCCCGATCATCGGGCCCAGTCAGGACATCGTGCTCGGCTGCTACTACATGACGCGAGAGCAGCACGACAGCCGCGGCACGGGGATGCGCTTCTCGAACGCCTCCGAGGTGCGCATGGCGTTCGACGCCAACGAGATCGATCTCCACGCGGCGATCAAGGTGCGCATGAACGGCGAGTTGGTGGATACCACCACCGGCCGCATCCTGCTGCACGAGATCGTGCCCGACGAGATCCCCTTCGAGTTCATCAACGCCGTAATGGACAAGAAGGCCCTCGGCGAGCTGATCGACCAGGCCTACCGCCGCCTCGGCAACAAGGCGACGGTGCTCCTCGCCGATCAGCTGCGCACTCTCGGCTACCAGTACGCGACGCGGTCCGGCGTCTCGATCTGCATCGACGACATGCAGATCCCGAGCGGCAAGCAGGCCTACATCGACGAGGCGTACGAGGACGTCCGCGAGATCGAGGAACAGTACCAGGAAGGGCTGATCACCGATGGCGAGCGGTACAACAAGGTCATCGACATCTGGGCGCAGACCACCGAACGGGTCGCGAGCCAGATGCTCGACCGCCTCGGTACCGATCACGTGAAGGGTGAATCTGGCGAGGACATCCAGGTCCCGAGCTTCAACTCCATCTACATGATGGCCGACTCGGGTGCGCGAGGTTCCGCGCAGCAGATGCGCCAGCTGGCGGGCATGCGCGGTCTGATGGCGAAACCGTCGGGCGAGATCATCGAGACCCCCATCACCTCGAACTTCCGCGAGGGGCTTTCTGTCCTCCAGTACTTCATCTCCACGCACGGCGCGCGGAAGGGTCTGGCAGACACAGCGCTCAAGACGGCGAACTCGGGTTACCTCACGCGCCGCCTCGTCGACGTTTCGCAGGACATGATCGTCCGCGCGAGCGATTGCGGGGCCCAGGACGGAATCGAGACCGGCCCGCTCGTCGAGGGCGGCGAGATCATCGAGCCCATCGGCGAGCGCGTACTCGGCCGTGTGACGCTCGAGGATGTCCGCGATCCGCTCAACGACAATGTGCTCATCCCGGCTGGCGAGGAGATCACCGAAGAGCGGGTCCGCATCATCGAGGACGCGGGGATCGAGTCGGTAGCCATCCGCTCGGTGCTCACCTGCGAGACGCCCTTCGGCGTGTGCAGCCTGTGTTACGGCCGCGACTTGTCACGCGGTCATCTCGTGAACGACGGCGAAGCCGTCGGCGTGATCGCCGCTCAGTCGATCGGCGAGCCCGGTACACAGCTCACCATGCGCACGTTCCACATCGGTGGCGCGGCGCAACGCCGCGTCGAGCAGAGCCACGCCGAGGCCACGAGCGAGGGGGAGATCCGCTACTCGAATCTGCGTACGGTCACCGACCGCGAGGGTCGCCGGATCGCGATGAGTCGCAACGCCGAGATCGGCCTGTTCGATCCCAGCGGGCGCGAGCGGGAGCGTTACCCCGTGGTCTACGGCGCCCACGTTCGGGTGGAAGACGGCGTGCACGTCCCGGCCGGCGAGATGCTGACCGAGTGGGACCCCTTCGCCAATCCGATTCTGTCGGATGGCGGCGGCACGGTGAAGTTCGGCGACATCGTCGAGGGCGCCACCATGAAGGAACAGGTCGACGAGTTCACCGGCTTGTCCTCGAAGGTGATCATCGAGTCCAAGGACCCCGACCTGCGACCGCGCGTCTCGATCAACGACCCGGAGGGCAACACGGTGGCCCAGGCCCTGCTGCCCGTGGGTGCCAACCTGGTCGTCGTCGACGGCCAGGAGGCGGCCGCCGGAGACGTCCTTGCGAAGATGCCGAGGGAGACCACGAAGACCAAGGACATCACGGGCGGTCTGCCGCGTGTGGCCGAGCTCTTCGAGGCCCGTAAACCCAAGGATTTCGCCATCGTCACGGAGATCGACGGCACGGTGTCCTTCGGTCCCGACTCCCGCGGAAAGCGCCGGGTGATCATCACCCCGGACCTCGAGGACGCGGAGCCGAAGGAGTACCTGATTCCCAAGGGCAAGCACATCAGCGTGCACGAGGGTGACCGGGTGCGGGCCGGCGAGCCTGTGATGGACGGCTCGTCAAACCCGCACGACATCCTGAAGATCAAGGGCGAGAAGGAGCTGTCGAAGTACCTGGTCGACGAGGTTCAGGAGGTCTACCGCCTCCAGGGCGTAAAGATCAACGACAAGCACATCGAGGTGATCGTCCGCCAGATGCTGCGCCGCGTCCGCGTCAAGGACGTGGGCGACACGGACTTCCTCGTGGGCGAGCATGTCGAGAAGCTGATCTTCAACGACGTCAACGATCGGATGTCCGCCGAGGGAAAGCAGCCGGCGATCGCGGAGCCGTTGCTCCTGGGGATCACGAAGGCGTCGCTCTCCACTGAGTCCTTCGTCTCGGCGGCGTCCTTCCAGGAGACCACCAAGGTGCTCACGGAGGCCTCGATGTGGGGCAAAGTTGACACGCTCCGCGGCCTGAAGGAGAACGTCATCATGGGCAGGCTGATTCCTGCCGGTACCGGCATGGCGCGCTACCACAACATCGGAATCCAGATCGACGCACCCGAAGAGCTGCTCGACGGGGCGGACGAGGACCTCCCGTTGGAGTCGCCCGAGGTTCCGGCCGACGGTACCCAGCCCGCCGAGGGCCTGGTGGCCCGGCTGGCGCCGACGGATCTGCGCGAGGGCTGAACATCTACACACCCCGAGGGGGCATCCCCTCTATTTGTGGCTTCTTCGTCCCGTCCTCCCCCGTCCCCGCGCGCACCCATCGGTTGGCCGAGCCGGTTGAGACCGCGGCTCGGCGTTGGGGATTCGAGGGCCGGAATCGACGTCTGCGAGGGGCTTCGGGTCCCTCTCGGCCACGTTGACAGGGGCCGGAAGCCAGCTAAAATGCAGCGGTTTTTGGGATTGACCTGCCTTCCTGCGGTCCGCCCCCGAACAGACGACGGGTATGCGCCCGAGGGTTCTAGAGTTTGGACTCTCCGGCCCCGTCGTCGGTGGGGACATGGACAAAGGGGAGGCGTGTCTCTGCACTTGTACTCATTTCCACCTCGACGCTTTCGTTAAAGCAGAGGTGGATCTTCCCGGTCGGTTGGGGCGAAGGCGCTCATCGACTTGATGTCACCAGATGGTGTCGCCCTCGCTCGAGTGGCCGGGAAAACCGTGGAGTTCGCATGCCCACGATTCAGCAACTCATCCGCTCGGGGCGCTCGCGTCCCACTTCGCGCTCGAAGGCAGCCGACCTCGGTCAGTGCCCGCAGCGACGCGGCGTGTGTCTGCGCGTGTTCACCATGACACCGAAGAAGCCGAACTCGGCGCTTCGCAAGGTGGCACGTGTTCGTTTGACCAACGGCCGCGAAGTCAACGCGTACATCCCCGGCGTCGGTCACAACCTCCAGGAGCACTCGGTGGTCCTGGTTCGTGGGGGTCGCGTCAAGGACCTCCCGGGCGTCCGCTACCACGTCGTGCGCGGAACGCTGGACACGACCGGCGTCGACGGCCGCCATCGGGGCCGTTCGAAGTACGGGGCGAAACGCCCCAAGTAGGTTCGATCGAGCGGTCGGTCGGGCGTCGGGCGACGCATCCTCTGGCCGCTCTTGCATTCCTGGCAAGCGCCCGAAGGGCGCGCGCAGCGAGCCAAAGGCGAGCGAAGTCGAAAAGGAAGCTCAATGCCGCGACGTCGCGAAGTACCGAAGCGCAAGATTCAGCCCGACGCGAAGTACAACGATCGCATGGTGGGCCGGTTTACGAACATCATCATGCTCGACGGCAAGAAGAGTGTCGCCGAGCGCATCGTCTACGGAGCCTTCGAGGTCATCGAATCGAAGACCCGAAACGATCCGTTGGCGATGTTCCGGAGAGCCCTCGAGAACATCCGCCCCCGCGTCGAGGTGAAGTCGCGCCGCGTTGGCGGCGCCACCTACCAGGTGCCGATCGAGGTACGGCCTGAGCGAGCCACTTCGCTCGCCATGCGCTGGCTCGCAGGCTACGCGCGTTCCCGCTCCGGTAGGAGCATGCGCGAAAAGCTGGCCGACGAGATCATCGACGCCGCGAACGAGCGCGGCGAAAGCGTCAAGAAACGAGAAGACACGCATCGGATGGCCGAGGCCAACAAGGCCTTCTCCCACTACCGCTGGTAGCGGGTCCATCGGACGGGCTCGAAAGTTTCGGGTCCCAGGAGCGTCGAGAGAGTCCCATGCCCCGCACGACGCCGCTCGAAAGGACACGGAATATCGGCATCATGGCTCACATCGATGCCGGGAAGACCACGACCACGGAGCGAATCCTGTTCTACACGGGTGTGAACTACAAGATCGGCGAAGTGCACGATGGCGCAGCCACCATGGACTGGATGGAACAGGAACAGGAGCGGGGCATCACCATCACGTCCGCCGCCACGACCAGTTTCTGGAAGGACCACCGTATCAACATCATCGATACCCCTGGCCATGTGGACTTCACCATCGAGGTAGAGCGCTCGCTGCGTGTGCTCGACGGCGCGATCGCTGTGTTCTGCGGTGTGGCTGGCGTCGAGCCCCAGTCGGAGACGGTCTGGCACCAGGCCGACAAGTACCGCGTTCCGCGAATCGCCTTCGTCAACAAGATGGATCGTGTCGGTGCAGATTTCGAGCGCGTCGTGCACATGATCAGCGAGCGCCTCCACGCAGTTCCGATCCCGATGCAGATCCCGATCGGCAGCGAGGACGCCTTCGAGGGTGTCGTCGACCTCGTCTCCATGCGAGCGATCTACTGGGACGATGACTCCCTCGGTGTGGAGTACGAGGAACGCGACATTCCCGAAGATCTCGCGGATCTCACCGCCGCCGCGCGTGACCGCATGCTCGAAGTCGTGGCGGACCACGATGACGGCGTCGCTGCGCTCTACCTCGACGATCAGCCCGTCGCGGCCGACTTCCTCCGCAAAGCACTGCGTGACGCAGCCCTGCGCCTCGATGTCGTGCCCGTGTTCTGTGGCAGCGCCTTCAAGAACAAGGGCGTGCAGACCCTTCTCGATGCCGTGGTCGACTATCTCCCGTCCCCGCTCGACGTGCCGCCCATCCAGGGGCAGATCCCCGACAAGGACAAGACGATCGAGTTACAGCCTGACGATGCCGAACCTTTCACCGCGCTCGCGTTCAAGATCATGAACGACAAGCACGTGGGGCAGCTCACGTACGTGCGCGTCTATTCGGGCAGCGCGAAGTCGGGCAAGGCCGTGCTCAACGCTTCGCGCGGCAAGAAGGGGCGCCTCGGTCGCATCCTCCAGATGCACGCGAACAAGCGTCAGGATCTCGAGGAGATCTATGCCGGCGACATCGTCGCCATCGTCGGACTCAAGGAGGTCGCCACGGGCGATACCCTCTGCGAGCCCCAACACCCGGTGATCTTCGAGCCCCTCGAACCGCCCGAGCCGGTGCTGTCGATTGCCATCGAGCCGCGAACTCAGGCCGATACCGACAAGCTGAACTCGTCGCTCGGGCGCCTCGCGGTCGAGGACCCGTCGTTCCGCGTAGCGAGCGACGAGGAGACGGGCCAGACGATCATTTCGGGTATGGGCGAGCTCCACCTCGAGATCATCACGGATCGGCTGCTCCGCGAATTCAACGTGAACGCCAACATCGGGCGACCGCAGGTTTCCTACAAGGAGACCATCACGGCGCCTGCCCGCGCCGAGGGCCGCTACATCAAACAGAGTGGCGGTTCGGGTGCTTACGGCGTCGTCGTGTTCGAGATAGAGCCCGGCGAGCTCGGATCTGGGTTCTCGTTCGAGAACGCCGTGAAGCGCGGGGCGGTGCCGAAGGAATTCATTCCCGCCGTGAAGCAGGGCTGCGAAGAAGCCACCACGAGCGGCCCTCTCGCGGGCTACCCCGTGGTGGACGTTGTCGTGAAGCTCGTCGACGGCCAAGCGCACGACGTCGACTCATCGGAGCGCTCGTTCAAGATTGCGGCGTCGATGGGAATGCGAGAGGCGCTCCGCCTCGGGTTGCCGGTGCTTCTCGAGCCGGTCATGTCGGTCGAGGCCGTGACGCCCGAAAACTTCGTCGGCGCGGTCCAGGGCGACCTCAACAGCCGGCGCGGCAACATCACTGGATTCGTTCTTCGCAACAACGTGCAGGCGATCACAGCGAAAGTGCCACTCGCCACGATGTTCGGATACGTGAACAACCTCCGCTCGATGACGCAGGGCCGGGCCACCTACACGATGCAGTTTGCCCATTACGCGCCAGTGCCTCCCGAGGTTTCGGAAGGGATCGTCTACCACTGATCGAGCGGCGGCTCGAGTCGCCGAATACCGAAGAGCCGAGTGCCGAAAGGCCGAGTGCCGAAAGAAAAGGATTCGAATCAATGGCCAAGGAGAAGTTCGAGCGTACGAAACCGCACGTGAACGTGGGCACCATCGGTCACGTGGACCACGGGAAGACGACTCTC
>SPKZ01005701.1_pt1 | contig 15528 bp, 10 predicted proteins | sample 2456571 | NCBI WGS metagenome assembly SPKZ01 (sample SAMN11192286, study PRJNA482655) | marine metagenome | biome: ENVO:00000447; feature: ENVO:00000244|ENVO:00000211|ENVO:00000569|ENVO:00002023; material: ENVO:00002151; isolation source: ocean water from marine abyssalpelagic zone ...
GGCGCGAGCCGCCCCAGCCCGAGAGAACAGCGAAATGATTTCATATTCCATCAGTTACGAATCCATCACCGATGCCGACATCGCGTCCCTCGAAGAACTCTTTGCCGCCTGCTTTCGTCAGAGCGTTTCCAAAAACTTCCCTCGCTTGTTGCGAGAGAAGCATCACCTGATGGTCATGTTCGCCAAGGATGGCGACAAAGCGGTGGGCTACAAAGTGGGTTACTCCCAACACCACCACACATTCCTCAGTTGGCTCGGCGGTGTACACCCGGAGTATCAGGGCAAAGGCATCGCCAAAGAGCTGCTTCATCGGCAGCTCAAGTGGTGCACCGAACACGAATACGTTCACGTGCTCACCGAGGTCCGTAACATTTGGCGTCCGCAGCTCATCCTCAATCTAAAAGAGGGCTTCGACGTGATCGGCACCCACCTAGATCCCGAGGACCACACGATCGTGTGCATGCGAAAAGCGTTGCGGGTTCACCCGACCCACTGAGCCATTCTGCCAAGCTCCCGGTGCCGTGCCAGAATCGTCCATCACGTCGCCCCCTCCGGTGCTCAATCGCGAAGTCCGAGATGCGGTCGGGGCCGTATCCGCTCGGGCCGTCGCTCGAGTCCAGACGCTCTGGAGCGGCTACGGTGCGATCTGGCGCTACGCGCTTGTGGGGGCTGCAGCTCCGACCGTCATCGTCAAACAGGTCACACCTCCCAACGAAGCCAAACACCCGCGAGGCTGGCACTCGGACTTGTCTCACAAGCGCAAGCTGCACTCCTACCGAGTCGAGCACGCCTGGTATGCCCACTTCGCCCGGACCGCCAGAGACTCACGCGTCCCCGACGCCCTCTACACTCGCGGACAGAACGGAAGCTGGACCTTCGTGCTCGAAGATCTCGACGCCGCGGGTTTCCCCGAACGTCGCTCCCGACTGACGCCCTCAGAGATGGACGCTTGCCTACGATGGCTAGCCAACTTCCACGCGTGTTTCTTCGGCTGCCCCGGCGAGGGGCTCTGGCCTACGGGCAGTTACTGGCACCTCGAGACACGCCCGGACGAACACCGAGCGATGCGGGACACCGCCCTTCAGCGGGCAGCCACTGACATCGACGAGCGACTGGGTCGAGCACAGTTTCAGTGTCTCATTCATGGGGACGCCAAAATCGCTAACTTTTGTTTTCCCCAGCAGCGGAATAGCTCCGCGCTCTCGGTCGCCGCCGTGGACTTTCAGTACGTCGGAAAGGGCTGTGGCATGAAAGACGTGGCTTACTGGCTGAGCAGTTGTCTCGGCGAGGACCAGCTACAGACCCAGGCGCCTCAACTGCTGACTCTCTATTTTCAACACCTGAGCCAGGCACTGGAAAAACATCGGCCCGCTGTGGACGCGGCGGCCGTCGAGGGGGAATGGCGGAGTCTGTACCCGCTCGCTTGGGCCGACTTCGTGCGCTTTCTCGATGGGTGGGCTCCCGAACACAACAAATTGCATGGCTACAGTCGTCGCATCACCAGCGAAGCCCTGCGCTACCTGGATAGCGGCCCTTCGCCCTCGGACCACCGCCGGCAGCACTAGTAATAGTGCATTACTTTCATGAAAATTACTAATAGTAGAGGGTCGTTTGATTACCGACTCGCAGCAAGTCTCCGTGCTGATTCGTCCAGCGACGCTCGTTGACGAAGAAAAGCATCGTACCCATCCGGCCTTCCTTTTCGTAAACATCGGCAAGTCGACTCGTTTCACTCACCACGTCTCCGGGTCGCAGCGGAGCAAAGTATCGGTTCCGCTGTCCGCCGTTCAGCACTCGGTAACCCGGCTCATTGCGCATCCCGCGCAACCACGGATCCCCGAGTCGGTAGTTCGTCATCCAGGCAAACGGATTGAACTCTCGAGGAGCCACCAGCCCTCCCCAGGGACACTGCGCAGCTGGCTCCTCGTCGTAGAAATTGGGCGGCGGTGGCTCCGGGTAGTAGCAGGCTATCGCCCATCGCCGAATGTCGTTAGCGCCCACAGCCAGCGAGTGCTGGGAGGCCGTCGTCTCGCCAACGCGGTCCAAACACCGCTGCTCGAGGTAGCGCCCCAGCTTGCCTTGGCCAGTCGTCGCCCTGGGCTCGGGTGATGGCATTACCCGGGGCGAACCGTCGAATAGTTGGACGGTGGCTTTGCCCGGCGCCGTATTCTTGCCGTCCTGATTTTTCACCCCCAGGGTCAAGTGCACCAGCTGGTGTCCATCCCTGAGCTCCTTGCCGCTCACGACCGCGGTCGCCGACAACTGATCCCCCTTGAAGTTGAGCCCGCGAAACTCGACCTCAAAATCGACGATGTCACCCCGGCTTCCCAGCCAGCTGCGCAGCGTGTTGTGCATATAGGAGATGCGCAAATTTCCCATCCCGAACACGTCCTTTTGCCCCGCCGCACGCGCAGCATCGCCATCCATATGGATGGGAACGAATTCGTCGTTGACCGCCGCGTAGCGATTCCAGTTCGCCAGATCTGTGGTCCGCCGGAACTCTGGCAATACATCGCCTACGGAGATTTCCGAATACTCAGCGTTCATCGATCTCGATTCCCTCGCTCGAACAGCCAACTGTCCGCACTCATGACGTGATGCATGCCATTTTGCTTACCAGCCGTTGAGCATTATTTGAGTTTCCTGATCCGGCGTACTGGAGAGGAGCGATTAACCGGGGGCCCCAAGCCGCCCCACATTTCCCCCCGGCACCGATGAGCAAGCAGGGTCTCCGAGTTTTTGATAGCGACATGCATGTGATGGAACCTGCCTATCTGTGGCCGCAGTACAGCGAACCCGCCTACAAACACCTAGCGCCTGTGGGCCTCATGGAGAGGCCACGGGTAACCGCGGACTCGGCGAACGCCGGCCGTGGCATCACCCCGACTACGACCCCCTCTGGGCAGGGCTCGCGAAACTCGGCGTGACCGTATGTTTCCACGATGCCGGGCGCACTCACCTGACTCCCGATTACTCCCTCGTCATTCTTGATAAAATCATGCTCTGGCATACTTTCAATCAGCCCATCGGGATCATGAGCGTCCTGGCCACCATGATAGCCGGCGGCGTGATAGACCGCTTTCCGAAGTTGCGCTTTGGCCTACTCGAGGGCAACTGTTCCTGGGCCCCTTGGTTGACTCATCGTCTGGACGAACACTGGGAGTGGATAGGCCGCCTCGAAGCACCGGATTTGACTCAAGCGCCGTCAGAGTACTTCAAGAGCAATTGCTTTTTGTCCTTAGAAAGCAACTAAGTCACGAGTATTTACCGGCTTTACAACATCGACCCGGACGGGCCAGTGATGGGCAAGCGCTAGCCAACGCTTTCTGCGGACGCACCGGCTCCCCCACGCCCCAGCAGCCGGAATCGCCGAGGCGCGGCTACTGCGGTGTGCCGAGACTGATGGTGACCCGCAGGCGCTCGCGAATGGTCAGATACTGGTGACTGACCGAGTAGCGCAGCAGCTCTTGGCGACGTTCGGTTGGACTCAGCGAGTTCGCGTCATCTCCGGCCTCGCGAATGACGGCCAGGGCCGATTGTAAATCGCCGCACACCAACAGGCCGGCACGGTCCGCGGTGAGATCGATTCCGTTCACCCAACGATCGAGATCGATCATGGCCCCACGCTTGAGCAGCACGTTTACCGGTCGAGCCAGCTGATCTCGGTCTTGGGCGGAGAGATGAGTCCGCAGGGCTTCGAGAGCTTCGACTATGGGGCCTTCTAGCCCCGGCGGTACGGGCAACGTCGGAGCGATGAACTTCGTCGCCGCCAAGACCCACGCCTTACGAGCGTCGGTCGACGCCAATAGGTAGCGGGAGAATGAGCCCCCGTTGAGGTAGCTCAGATGCGAACCAGCAACGAAGGAGGCTCGAAAGCTAAGGGTACCGGGGGAAAGCCCGGCCGCCCCCAATACGATGGCCGGAGGGCGACCCTTAATAAGACTGAGCCCGCCTGGGCTGTCGGGGTTCCGAAACATTCGTGGCAAGTTCATGCCGAGCGTGGCCGCCCCGAGCGTGAGCGCTTTCACAAGAACTCCATCATGCTCCGTCTGAATTTCGCGTTCGTCCGTATGCCCCAGCTTTCGGAGGCTCTTGCTGTGCGACGCCAGCAGAGCCGGAAGTGTGAGGGCGAAAATTTCCGAGACCTGGGGATCTGCATCCGGGTGAGTGATGAGCTCTGACCAATCCTGACGGGGCAGCCGTGCCGTAGTCTGGGTCGACGAAAGCTCCCGATGGCGCTTGAAGAACAGCTCCTCTTCAGGATCCGCACGACCGATCACGGTCAAGGCTTGGCATACACACCAGGTAGCGTCCGCATGATCGACCTGAGCATAAATCCGACGCAGGTCGCGGTAGGCCTCGGGTCGATACGGGTCGTCCGCTAGCACGGCTTCCTGAGCAGATACTGCCTGGGACAAGTACCGAACCGGATCGGAAGCGTACAATTCCGCCAACAGGGCGCGCCGTGTATCATCGCTAGGATCGAGCGCGAGGGCCTGTTCGTTTACGTCGATGGCGCGGTCAACGCGAAGGTTGCTCACCATCAAGTCGCCGAGATCGTCCAAACATTGAAGCGCCCGCGCGGAGTCTCCACGCTCCAGCGCGAGCTCCGCCTGACTCTCGTATAGTTGTTCCAGAGCGTCGTCGTCTCCGAGTTCCTTGTGCAATTTGACCGCTTCCCGCAGAGCCTTCTCGAGCGTCGGATCCGCCGCCAAGGACATGTTGAGCAATTCCATTGCCCGTTGCTTGTCCCCCAGCTCCCGACTCGCCAGTTGGGATGCCACGTGCAGATAGCTGGCCTGCTGACGATGATCGTCTACCACGTCGACCAGCTCCAGAATTACTGCCAGCAGCTCCTTCCAGTCTTTGCTCTGGCCATAGAGTTCCATCAACCGGACTAGGACCTCTCGTTCTCCGGGGCGCTCCGCCAATGCAGACAGGTAATATTTTGTGGCGGTGCTCAACTGGGACACGCCGGCACTCAGTTCGGCCATTTCAATCCACAAATCGAACTTCTTTTCTGGCGCCAAGCGCCCCAGCAGGCGCTCCACTACCGGCTCAAGTTCCTCCGGGCGGTTCCGTGCGGCATAGAGACGCGCCAAACTCAATAGCGGCTCAACAGACTCGGGATTCATATCCGCGGCTTCTCGCAACGATGGCGTTGCCAGGGCCAGCTTGCCCGCTCGACGGGTAGCCTCGCCAAGGATGTACAATGCCTGGGCCTTTTGGGGCCGAGACATCTTGCCGGCAAAACGCGAGATGAAGCTCCGAGTGACGGACATGATGCGCTCAGGAACGGAACGCTCAAAGGTCAGAAGAACCGTCTGATATTGTGACTCGATGTTGTCAGCCGATAGCTCGATGAGCTCATCCAACACACGTTCGCTCGCCTCCGCGTTGCCGGAAGCCGCCAGAGCTTCCGCTTGTCGCGCCAACACCTGCAGCAGCTCCTCTTCGCCCAAGGCTTCGCGGTGTTGGAGAACATTGTTGAAGTGCTCGGCGGCCTCTTTGAAGTTTTCCTTCTCGAAGCTCAGATCGGCGACTAATCGGTGCGCTCGGGGGTTCCCCTCATCCAAATTCAGAGCACGCCTCGCGCTTCGAATCGCCTGTTCGGGATCCTTCAGATCCATCACCCAAATCTCGGCTATCTGGGTCCACAAGATCGCGGAAGCGCGGCCGCCGCTCTCACACTCAAGCGCTTGCTCGTAGATGCGAACCGCTGCAGCGGGCTCGCCGGAAGCTCGTTCCGCCGCGGCAAAGGCCTCCAGGGTGCTGACCTCGCCCGGACGCTTCTCAAGTGCCAACTTATACCGTTTAACGGCTTGCCCCCAATTGCCCTGCTCCTCCAGCAAAGCCGCTGCTCGCAAATGATGAGATGCCGCCGTCTGAGGGTCGTCCGCCTGTACCGCGAGTTTATCAATGGCGTCCAGCGCCGCCTCAGCATCTCCCGTTGCCTGGGTCAGCTCTGCGATGAAATTTAGCGTTTGGGCGTGATCAGGTACGAGCTTCGCTATCGCCGCCGCGACTTCGAGCGCCGCCTCGGGATATTGCAAATCATCGCGGTAGAGCTCCGCCAAGGAGAACAACAACGCCACTCGCGGTTCTGTGCCCTCCGCCCGATCGGCCCGCAATTGTCGAATGCGCGCCAACTTCTGTGGCTGCGCTAGTTCCTTGTAGTGACCGTCCAACTCTGTGAGCGCTTCGTCGTTGGCGGGATCAATTTCCAGCACTCGCTCCCAAGTTTCGCTGGCCAGTTCGCGATTCAAGAACTCCTTGGAATGAATCCAAGCAATCCGACCCAGCACGGCCACGGTTTGCTGAGGAGTTACGGATAACACCAATTGGCGTTCTAGATTGACCAGGAGATCCACGTGGAGCGCTTCGGACATGTACAGGCCTTCGAGACCCCGCAACGCGTCCAGATGGTTCGGTACATCCATGAGCAATCCGGCGTAGCGGTTCATGGCGGCTTCCGCGTCCAAATGTTGTTCTTCGTACTCCGCCAGCCTTAGGAACAGCGCGACTCGTTTCTCGCCCTTGAGGCCCAAAAGATGTCGCTCCATCAAGTCGATCACGCCCGCGTAGTCTCGTCGCCCTTCTAACAAGCTGCGCAAGCCTTCGTAGGCGGGAAAATGACCGGGGTCCTCGCGTAGCACCCGCTCGTAGAGGTCGACGGCGATCTGCTCTTCGCCGAGCCGACTGGCACTGAGCCGGGCGGCTTCCGCCCGAAGATCGCGAGCGTCGCTCGGGTACACCGAGTACTTCGCGCGGGACATCAGCGTGCTGCAAAGATCCCGCCACTGACCGGCCTCCCGATAGATGCCCGCTAGCATCGCTAAGGCGTTGTCATTGCCGGCTTCCTCAAAGAGCACCGACTGAAAACACTGGACGGCAAATCAGGCCGGTGAACTCGTTCTAGATAGATCGATCCCATCTGAGCGAGCAGTGCGTTCTTGCGCTCCGTGCTTTGCTCTCCCTCCAGTGCGGTCACGCAGTATCCCAGCACCTCCGCCCAGGTTTCATCGTGCCGGCCGGCAACACGACTGATCTCTTGCAAGTGCGCAGGCTCAAGCGGGTCCTCGCAAAGCGCGGACGCGAACGCGATCAGCGCCTGCGTGTCATCCTCTAGTTCGTCCCGGAGAAGCACGCCCAGACGCGCAAAGGCTCGGCCCCGCTCCTCGGAGCGTGTCGCTTCTTGACCTCGCTCGACCAACATTTCGATGGCTCGGGTATGATCCCCGAGGCTCCGACAACTCCGGATAAGGGCCGCTTGCACGGCTTCGTCGCTCGGTTCGAGCAACATCAGTTTCTCGAAGCACTGGCGCGCGTCGTCATGACGCTCCGCCCGTTCAAATAGGCTCGCTGCATGCATTAGCAGCCGAGACTGGTCTGCTTGCCCGCCGTCGTTGCCGTCCAACTCTCCCGCAGCGCGGGAAAAGGCGGCAGCGACTCGCCCCGGATCTGCGCCTTGATCGATACCCGATTCCAACACGCCGGCTGCAACCGGATCTTCCGGATTGCGCATGAGAGCCGCCACGCGGTTTTCAAATTCCGAATCAGGGAAGATACTTCCCCTCCGTACAGACATCGACACCAGGCTCTCCATCACGTCCAACAGAGCGTCGCCGTCCGCAGGTCGACCCGCTGGCTCCTTATCGAGCATCTCCAGAACAAATTCGTCCAAGTCTGCGTCGATGGGGGCCCCTCTGGCCGCAAAGCTCAAGGGCTCAGGATCTGTCGCCGCATGCTCCACCCAACTGGGGCGCTGGGCATCCGACTTGAACATCGGACGCCCGGACACCAGCTCGTAGAGCAAGGTCCCGAAAGCGTAAACGTCGCTCCGCGATGTGGGCAACTGGCCATGCAGCTGCTCTGGCGCCCCCACGGAGCCCCGCCCTGAGCCCAAGGCCGCTGTAGTCAGAAAATGGGAACCGGCGCCCACCACTTTCAGCTCTCCCTCTGGCGAATACCAAAGCATCTCGGCCGACAAGGCGCCGTGGCACAATTTTGCCTCGTGCAAGGCGCACAAAACCTCCAGCAGGGGCTCCAGCGTCTTCCAGGAATCTCGCAAGCGCAGCGGCGAAGTGTCAGAAATCTCTTGGGTGCCGTTCTCGCCGGCGAAGGCTTCGTAGGCGACCACCGCGTGGTCTCCGAACCAACCAACGGCACTCAAGGTCGGCAGGTGTTTGTGACTCACTCGCCCCACCGCCCGCACCGTCGCGAAATAGCGTTCCACACCCGACCGCCGCGCACTCACGTCCGAGCGTAGAACCTGCAGCGAGACAGCCTCTCCGTCCCTCTCGGCTTCGAACCAAGTGCTCCAGGCATCCACCCCACGCCGTCGCCCCAGTTCATAGGGGCCGAGTTCCGCTCCGGACCGGAGCTCGGCGGTCACGAATCCACTGACTCGTACCGCCTGTAAGGGCTCCCGCAGCGCGGGCCTCGCCGCCACGGCGATATCGCAGAGTGCCTCAATGGATTGGGTCGATACGCAGTGCTCAACCAGCGCGCTAACGAGAGAGGCCTTGGCATCCCCCGCCGGAAGGTCGGAGGCGTCCACGCCCAGCCCGTCTTGAGCTAGCTTCTCCAGCTCCGAGAGTGAAAATTGGCGTTCCAGTTCCGCTGTCAGCAAGGCGATCGGCATCTACACTCCCCGGCCCCGCCGCGGACTCCGCGCGGGCACATACTGTTTGCTAGCCCATCCAGCAGCCCCCATCAACGGCTCCAACAACCCAGCTAGCTCCCAGCTCCGCTGAATTTCTCGGCCGACGGCAATCGATTTCGGGGAAGGCTGGAATCGGCAGAACACGCGCAGAGCAACGCGATTCCGGCCAGCGCCCGGGTCGCCTGACAGCCGCGTTTCCGGGGTCCCCAAAGCACATCGGGGGGCGGGCTAACGGGCCGCAGAGCACTTCGCAGGGAGAGAGTGGCTTCCCGCAGGCGTCTCAACCCTCGCTCCAGCAGCCGCGTGCGAGTTCCGGCCCAGAGCGGTCCCGACGCCGGAGCTGGCGGTCGGCTATACTGAGGCTGTGGTGCCTTTCCGATTCGTGGGGTCAGCTCTCCTGCTGGCGGCTGCACTCTCCTGTTGCAGTTCTGAGCCTGATGTCGGTGGTTCGAAGCTTTTCGGCGCTGGTAGCACCGACGGCAGCACCGCGCGCCCGCCGCCGGCAGACGTACGCAGCTTCGTCGATAGCGAAAGCTCTACGCCCACGGGATCCCAGCCCGGCGACGGCTGCACCAAGGTGGACTTCCTGTTCGTGATCGACCGTTCCGGGTCCATGACGGATTTTCAGAACCGACTGAACACCGCGTTCCCTGGCTTCATCAATGCCATCCTTGAGCAAGTCCCGGGCACGGGGCACCACATCATGGTCGTGGACTCCGACGGCTGCGAAAACACCGCTCTACTCGACTGTGCTCCCGACGATGCAATGGCAGATTGTCCGGGTTACCCCGTCGACGAATGTACGGCCGCCGATTATTCCGGCTGCGGCGATCTGCTCGGCGGCGGAATCGTGCTGGATCCGAGGGGCGACAGCTGCGGCTTTCCCGAGGGGCGCCGCTACCTAACGACCGACGACGAAAATCTCAGCGATATTTTTCAATGCGTCGCAGCAGTCGGAGCCGACGGCAGTCCCTTTGAGCTCCCTTTCACCTCAATGGTCAAAGCCCTCAGCCCCGAGTTAGTCCAAGCCGGGGGATGCGCCGAAGGCTTTCTCCGCGACGACGCCCTGCTAGTGGTCACGGTCGTTAGCGACGACGAACCCTTTGCGCTCACCGACGACGATGCGCTCAACGGAGATCCGCTCGCTTGGTACGACAGCGTCGTGGCTGCGAAAAACGGCTCCGTCGACGACGTCGTGATGATCGGCTTTGTCCGTACGGGGGCCATCTGTGAAGCGAGCGCCCTCTTCGTGGAGTTCATTGAGCTCTTTGATGAGCAAGGAGAGCTGGAAGAGGTGTGCGGTCTGGACTACGCCGATGCGTTCGCGAGCGCCGTGGAACGAGTCTCCATCGCCTGCGCCAAGTTCGACCCCGCCCGTTTCGAATAGCTCTGAGCTTCCAGTCACTATCCACGTCCAGTAATTCTATTTGCAAAGTCCCATCGCGCGAATCTGTAGCGAAGCTTGCGGCGCCCAACCCCGATTGGCGATGGGGCTGGCCGGGCTCGGATGTAGCACCGTGCCGATTTTAACGTCCATGCCCTCCAGAGCGCTGGCCGCCTTGCCTTCGGCAAACTTACCGATCCCAATGACCCACTCGGGCGACAGCGTTTTGATGACGGACCGAAGATGATGATCGCAAGCCTCTTGAATAATGCCTTGCTGCTTCTTGTTGAGCTTGTCTGGCGTGCGATTTTTGCCGCTCTCTTCCATGAACACTAGGGGGCAATAGTTGGTGATGAATGCCGACTTGAAAAACTTCTCGGGCTTTCCGTAGTGGTCGGAGATCGCTCCCCACACTCGATCACCGCTGATTTCTTTTCGTTCGCAGGCAAAACCCTGGATGGGACGCTTGGGGTGTTCCAGCTCGGGTTTTGCGACGGGCTTTTCGATGCCCATCCAATCTCGCACCCAGCGGATCGTGCCGAAGGGCACCCCCGTCTGGGCCATGCCGTAGGGCCCTGGGTTCATGCCTAGGTAAACGACCCGCTTCTTGGACGCACCGTACTTTCGGAGGTACTCGCGGTGAGGTCGGCTGGCGTACTCCAGCGGGTTGTACACATGAGTCACCGGCGCGACCGGCTGGATCGATTCTAGATCCCGGCACAATTTACGAGCGGCACGCCACAACGTCACATCGATTGCCATGCCCCGGTGCTAGCGCCCTGGGCATGGCGAGTCGAACGAATAGTGACCCCTCGCAACCGCTCAGAAGCGATTTCGATAATCGACGCCGGAGGCCGTAGGTCGAGACTCAGCTCATTGCCGCATCGTCGAGGCGGCGCGACTCCAAATAGAAATCGTAACAGTGGTCGCGGTTCTCATCATCCCCACGCTGGCGCATGGCAGCGCGCGGGTGTTGATTCAAGTAACCGGAGATGCCGTAGATGTCATTGAAGCCCCATTCGATCGTTTCTCGGAGAGGAACCATCTGCTCCTGAATGACCTTGTAGATGGGTCGCACATCGAACTTGGGGTTCTTGAGAAAGTTCAGCAGCAGCTCGAGATTGCAGTTGCCTGCACCGCGACCGATCCCGTTCACCGTTGCGTCCAATAGATTGACGCCATCGATGATGGCCTGCTGCGTATTGGAGAACGCGAGCTGCTGGTTATTGTGCCCGTGAAAGCCCAACGGTTTGTTGGGCGCGTACTTCTTGTAGAGCTCCACGTAGGAAGTGACTTGCTCAGAATAGAAGGCGCCGTAGCTGTCCACCAAATAGAGATAATCCAGCTGCGCCACTTCGTTGGTTTCCTCAAGGCCTTCTGCCAAATCGCGCTCGATAGCGGCCGAAGGAGCCATGATGTTCAAGGTGGTCTCGTACCCGAGCTCCTTGCAGGTCTTCACGACATCGATGCCCTTGTTGATGTCGGCCACATAGGAAGCCACACGGATCATGTCGAACGGAGTTTGGTCGATGGGCTTGAGCGCCTTGAGATCGATTCTGCCGATGTCAAACATCACGGCGATCTTGGGTCGGTGCTCGCATTCATGGGAGTCGATGACTTCGCGAATCACGTCGTCGTCGCAAAAGTTCCACACGCCCCATTTGTCTCGGGGGTAGCTATCACTGTCCGCCAGCTTCTTGCCGATCTCGAAATAATCCACCCCGGAGTCACACGCGGCGGCGTACACGGCCTTCACAAAGGTCTCGCTGAACTGATAATTGTTGATCAGCCCACCGTCGCGGATGGTGCAATCTAGGACCTTGATTTCTTTGCGATACATTTACTAATTCCTACGACTTTCGCCCCCACTGGCTGCGATGGGCGAGCATGCTACAGCACCTCAAGCTTGCCAAGCCCAAGAGCCGGACTCCGCTGCCGCCCGCCATAGATAAGGCCGCGGGGCCAGAACCCGTTGAATTTTACGGTGTCCGCGGTAGGGACGGAATCTTTCCCTCTGCCAGGCTGGAGCGCGCCGCGTCGAGGCGTTGGGTCATTTCTTCCGGTAGCAGCTCCAGCGCGTCCGCGGCTGTCAGCGCGGCGCGGTAACGCTTCTCCGCTTCCGCCGGATCCACCTGAGAAAGGGAGTCGGCCTGCTTCAGCAGCCGGCTGACCGCCAGCCAGTCTGGGGCTTGGCTCAGCTGAGCTGCCGGAGCTGTAGCGGGCACCTTGGCGGGAGTCGCGACGACGCCTTCCTTGCCCGTCGAATCTACCTGTGGCTCCGCGGGTCGGGTCGATGGGACTGGACTGATCTGTAATGTGGACTCCACTAGGTAGAGCCCCAGCAGTGCGAGCGCCATCCCGACGGCTGCGAGAATCGGCAGAGCTCGGGATACAGCGGGGGCGGCGGCAATCGAGTGCTCCAAATTGGGAATCGAGCTAAAACCATCGCTCACAGCCCGGGCCCGAGGCGACGCAGGCACGGTCTCCAACTGGTTGATCACCGCTGTGGTCGGCGCCGATCGCGATGCCTCATCAATCGCCAATGGACGAGCCGGCACCGTCGACAATTGGGCGAGCATAGAGACATCGCTCTTGTTCTCGCTCGCGCTCACTGCCCAGCCACAATGGGAAGCCGGAACATTGAAGACAGCGACATGCTCCATGGATTCGTCTGCAATGCGGCGCTCCAAGTAATCGCTTAGGTCGCCCAGCATGACCTGCCTTTTTCCAGCGACGTCCGCACCACCACCGAAGGCGTCCAGCAATGCTCGACCCAACAGGGAGTGGCGTGGGCGCAGAGCCTCTGGGAAATCCGCTCCGATTTCGATCTCGCGCCACACACCCAGCAGGCTGACGTCGGCAGTTTTCGCATAGTCCGCCAACTGACGCCGTAACTCTCTCGGCTCCGCGCCATCCAGACGGGTCGCACAGAGATCCGCCACTAACAGCGAGCGTGGGCACGTGCAATCGCCGAGAATCTCGAACAGTTTCTCGGCGCTCATGCTGTTGCGCGGCAGCTCGGAAGCTGTCGCGTCCGCACCCGGGAGGTACAAGTCACCGTCGGCGTCCGGCATCACTTGGCCACTAAAGAAAATTAGACGAAGATCGTCCCGCGAGGAATCGCCCCCAAACTCCAAGAGAGCTCCGCGCAGCTCCTGGTCGCTTGGATCCAACAGCTCGCGTACGTCCGCAAATCCGCCAATTTGTGGCGCTCGTAGGCACGACGCTAGCTCACGAGCATCGCTATGGGACGTTCCGAGATTGTCGATCCGCTCGTCTTTATAGTGCGCAGTACCAATGACTAGGGCGACACGCCTTCCCATCGACAGACCTCAAGTTCCCCCTCAAGTTCATTGTTTCCATGATTACCAAAAACCTAAGAATCGATGTTCACACGTTCACTAAATAAAATCGAGACAATGGTCTTCTGATCCGGCGCTTCGTTAACTAGTGCTCCGCAGGACCTGTGCTGGGCGCGCACCACGATCCGAAGCACGGCAAAGCCGCGCAGCTCTCAGCCGCGCAGCTCTCAGCCGCGCAGCCTCGTGCCGATCAGTACAGCGGTCCGAACGCCGACGTCGTCGGCCCCGAGGCCCGAAGCTGAGCTTGGGACCGCAGAGCCTGCTGACAGTTTCCCGCCGCTCAGGGAGCTCTATCGGTTCTCTTCACGAGCGGTGGCCGCCCGCAAGGTGTTGTTCAAGAGCATCGCGATAGTCATGGGGCCGACCCCGCCCGGAACCGGGGTGATGACCCCCACCGTGGATTCGACGTCGGCGAAATCCACATCTCCGCAGAGCTTGCCGTTTTCGTCCCGATTCATGCCAACGTCGATCACTGCAGCCCCGGGTTTTACATACTCGCGGCTCACCATCTTCGCGCGGCCCACCGCTGCGACGAGCACATCAGCCTCTCGACAAACTGCTGCCAGATCTTTGGTGCGCGAATGAGCAATGGTCACCGTCGCGTTGTTGGCAAGCAGCAGACTGGCCATGGGTTTTCCGACAATGTTGCTGCGTCCCAACACCACCGCTCGAGCGCCCTCTAGCGCGACCCCCCCCTCCTGGAGTAGTCGGATGCAACCACTCGGAGTACAAGGCACAAGCGCACTGCCACCCGACCACAGTCCGCCCACGTTCACCGCGTGAAAGCCGTCCACGTCTTTGGCGGGATCGACAGCCTCAAGGATGGGGGCCGAGGGCACACCATCAGGCACCGGCAACTGCACAAGGATTCCGTCTACAGAGTCGTCGGCGTTCAATTTTCGAACTAGGGCAAGTAGCTCTTCGCCGCTAACCGAGGACAGAAGCCGATGAACGTGTCCGTCAATGCCAGCGGCAGCGGCGGCCTTCTCTTTGTTGCGAACGTAAACGGCCGAAGCGGGATCTTCCCCCGCCAAAACCACGTGCAAGCCAGGCGCACGGCCGTACTTGGCTCGAAATACGTCGACCCCTTCTTTGACTTCCTCACGGACCTTGAGTGCGATCGCCTTGCCGTCCAAAACCTGTGCCATGGGGTATCTCTTCCTTCGGGTCGTCGCGCCAATTGCGCCCAGCTCAGCTAGCAGAGGCACGGTCCCGCGGCCAGCCGCGCTGTCGAAGCCGACCTGAAGGCCTAGGCTGCCGTTAGGCGCGATTTCGCCCGACCGGCAGCGTGCCGATGGAAAGCCACCGCCAAAAATAGCATGATCACGCTGAACCACTGGGAGGTGCTGAGTCCGAGGACCCCACCGCGGTCGTCACTTCTCAGCATCTCAAGTCCGAAACGCCCAAAAGCATACAGCACCATGAACATGACAAATACATGTCCGTCGTATCGTTTTCGCTCGCTGCCAAACAAGATGAGCACGGCGGCAATTGCAAACGCGAGCCCCGACTCGTAAATTTGAGTGGCGTGTACTGCGAGTGAATCCATGAACGCTGAGCCGAGTAAATCGTGTCGGAACTGCCACTCACTCGCCGGACTATTCGCCGGGAAAGACAGGCCAAAGGGCGAGTTCGTGGTGACACCGAAACAACAGCCGGCGAGCAGGCAACCTAAGCGCCCAAACCCGAGTCCGATGGGAAGCATCATTCCGCCCATGTCGAGCCCCTTGTAGAGCGGGAAGCGATCCGTGCGAAACAGGTAGGCGGCGCCAAACATTGCGCCGAGGAAGCCGCCGTAAAACGTAAACCCGCCGTTCCAGAACTTCGCCCAGGCGAAACAGTCAGTTTGCACCGGATGGCACACGGCGGCAGCCTTATCCCACTCTCCCGCATACAGCGGACTCAGGCATTCGGCGCGCGTGATGGGCCACGAAACAAGAGAAGGATCCGTGCAGAGATGCACATAATCCCAAAAATAGCCGTCCGCCAAGACGTGCAAGACCCGCGAGCCTGCCACACCTGATATCAGGCACATCAATCCCAGATCGACGATCACATCGGGGTTCTGTCCCAGTCGCCGAGCGCACAGCGCACCCATCGATGTGGCGAACAAGAAA
>SPKZ01011562.1_pt1 | contig 15522 bp, 12 predicted proteins | sample 2456571 | NCBI WGS metagenome assembly SPKZ01 (sample SAMN11192286, study PRJNA482655) | marine metagenome | biome: ENVO:00000447; feature: ENVO:00000244|ENVO:00000211|ENVO:00000569|ENVO:00002023; material: ENVO:00002151; isolation source: ocean water from marine abyssalpelagic zone ...
ACCCTGCCCGGGGTAACGATCGCTTTTGCCATCATGGTGGCTTTGGGAGGAGATGGAAAATCCCTACCCGGCCTTCTGCTCGGGGCGACCATCTCCGGTATCGCAGGAATCGCGACCATGCTTCTGATCCGGAATACGACCCGTCTTCGCGACGACGTAGCGATGGGATTTGTTCTCAGCGTCTTTTTCGGTATCGGCGTCGCCGCGCTCGCCATGGTATCTCGAGTGCCCGGGGGAAATGCCGCCGGACTTGAGTCGTTCATCTACGGAAAGACCGCGTCGATGATTCAGTCCGACTTCATCATCATCGCCGCCGTCGCCGGGATCGCTTCGCTCGTTTCGCTGGCCCTTTTGAAGGAGTTCCTGCTCCTCTGCTTCGACGACGGGTTCGCTTCGTCCCAGGGATGGCCAACACTTTGGCTCGATATTGCCCTTCTCGCACTGGTGACGGCAGTAACTGTGATCGGCCTTCAAGCGGTTGGCCTGATCCTCGTGATCGCGTTCCTGATCACGCCACCAACCGCAGCGCGATTCTGGACCAACCGCCTCCTCCCCATGCTCCTTCTCTCCGCCATCATCGGAGGAGTAAGCGGATGGCTGGGCGCTTCCATCAGCGCTCTGACGCCCAAGCTTCCCGCAGGAGCCGTCATTGTCCTCGTTGCCGCAGTTGTTTTCCTCATCAGCATGCTCTTCGCTCCCGCGCGTGGCGTGTTTCCTCGCATTGCCCGCCACTCCCATCTCCGCCGCAAGGTCGACAGGCAGCACCTCCTCCGTGCCGCTTACGAAATCCTCGAGTCGCTGGCCGGCGATGACGAAGTGAGAAACACCCCCTTTCCCATCGAGGCGCTCCAGTTGAAGCGGGCCTGGTCGCAGCGTCAGCTGAAGCGGGTTCTGCGAATCGCGCGAAGGGAGGATCACCTCGAACCTGCCGGATCGGGTTTTCTTCGACTATCGGAACCCGGCTTTGGTGAAGCGGCCCGCATCACTCGAAACCACCGGCTTTGGGAACGCTATCTCATCAAGTATGCCGATATCGCTCCCAGCCATGTCGACCGGGATGCTGATCTCGTGGAACACATCCTCGGAGCTGAACTCGTCAGCGAGCTCGAAGCTGACCTGGAAACTGAAATCGACGAGCGCGAGCTCACCGTTCCCGTCCCGGCCAGCCCGCATTTGATTCAAACTGAACCCCCTGCCGAAGCGTGAACTGGACCTCAACAGATACCTGGATTGTAGTCGTCGGCATTCTCTGCGCTGTCGCCTGTGCGCTACCGGGTTGTTTCCTCGTGCTCAGAAAAATGAGCATGATGGGTGATGCCATCAGCCACGCGGTTCTCCCGGGGCTCGCCATCGCTTTCATCATCACGGGAACCCGGGCCAGCGTTCCCATGTTCATCGGAGCCGCCGCGGCCGGTGTTCTCACTGCCGTCTTCACTCAGTGGATCAGCAAACTTGGAAATGTGGACCGGGGCGCCGCCATGGGCATCGTCTTCACTACGCTCTTTGCAGTCGGGCTCCTCCTGATTCGACAAGCCGCCGACAACGTGGATATCGATCCCGATTGCGTCCTCCACGGCTCCATTGAGTTCACCCCCCTGGATACAGTAGCGATCGGTAACCTCTTCATTCCGAGAGCTGCCATCGTCAACGGGAGCGTGCTTCTGCTCAACCTAGCAATCATCATTGTTCTCTTCAAAGAACTGAAACTGAGTGCCTTCGATCCGGACCTGGCAGACACGCTCGGGTTTTCCTCACGATTTCTTCACTACCTCCTCATGACCATGGTGGCGGTGACAACCGTGGCGGCATTTGAATCAGTCGGCAGCATCATTGTGATCGCCATGCTGATTGTTCCGCCGGCGACAGCTCTTCTCCTGACCCATCGCATGGTGCCTATGTTAGTAATCGCGACGGCAACCGCAGCGCTTTCCGCCATCATCGGTCACCTTTCGGCCATTATCGTTCCAACCTGGTTTGGCCAAACATCCTCCACATCCACATCCGGAATGATCGCCTTTGCGGCAGGACTCCTCTTCGCGCTCGCCTGGCTGTTCAGCCCTCTTGAAGGAATTGTGACAAGACGACTTAGACGATCTTGCGACTTGCAAGACCCTGAACTTTCCACCAACTAAATCGACCCACCGAACCGCTATGAAACGCAATCTCTGCGCCCTCAGCCTCGCTATCCTCGGCCTGACACCCATCGTCAACGGAGGGACCGAATACGAGTCTTTCGAAAAGGAAGTAATCGAATCAAACCCGGAAGGCCCCGGATTTGCTGCCATCGGAGCCTGGGACAGCAGATACGTTCTCGAAGGTCGCGACATGCTTGTGGGAGATAGCCTCTACGGGTTTACCCTCGAGGGCGAATACGCCGGTTTTCTGGCAGGGGCCTGGCTCTCCCACAGCCCGGAAGCTGACTACCAGGAGCAGAACTATTTCGTCGAGTATGGCTTCGAGCTTGGCCCGGTCGAGGCTTATGTCAGCTACATGCATCTCCAGTTCATGTCCGACAATGATCAGGACAACGAGGTCGGAGGCGGCATCGCTGTCCCGGATGCCATCTTTGGCTGGACTCCGGCTTTGGATGCCTATTACTCCGATGCCGCGGGTGGCTATTTTGCCGAACTCTCCATCGCCCGTGAATTCTTCATCACCGATCAGTTCGTCATCGTTCCTACCGCTATCTTTGGCTACAACGACGGATATATCGCGGACGGCCACAACGGTGCCAACCACGTCCTTTTGCAGCTCATTGCTGCTTATGCGATCAGCGAAAACTTTGCCATCGAGGGTTATATTGCCCAGACATTCGCGATCGACAGCAATCCCGCTCAACTGGCAGGGGATGGCAATCTCTACGATTTCTCGTTCGTGGGCGTTGGAGCCTCAATCGCATTCTGATCCACTTCGGACTCCTTCTTAGCCTTCAGCTTGTGATCCAGCCAGAATGGCATAAACGGGATTAAGGCGCCGACAAAGACAATCACGCACCAACCAAACGAAAGCTTCTTCTTCACCAAGGCGAGCAGGAGAAAAAGACACAGGGCAACCCAGAGAAAGCCGTGCGCCGATCCAACGATTCTTACGGCTAATGGCATATCTGCCAGGTATTTCAGCGGCATCGCAATACCGAGCAGAATAATATAGGATATTCCGTCCAGCAGCGAAGCGAGGCGCAACCGGTCGATCAGCGAGTGTTTGAGATCAAGACCCATGAACTCGCCGAGCCTCACCTCGAAAGCCCGGCAATGCAAGTGACACCAAATCGGTCGTAACTCTCAATCACATTAGCCCAACAATCCCCGTCAGCCCTCGAGTATCGCCAAAACGAACACTGCCACGGACGCGGCGCGATCGGGTCAGAGATCGGCATTTAAACAAATCCTGCCTTTCCGGTATTCTCGAAGAGAAGTTACCGTCTCATATACCTGAAAGCAGCAATCCTCTTCTACTTTGCCCTTACGTTCTCATTGGCCGCAGCTGACGAAGCTCGCGTTATCCCCGAAGGAAAGATAAACGCCGGCAGAACCCTCTTCGTTGAGAAGGGCTGCTACAAGTGTCACACCGCTGGCGACACCACTCTTCCCCAATCTGATCTCAGCCAGGAACTCTTCATCGAGCTTGGGGTTAAAAAACATGAAGGATGGTCGCGGGATACTTTTGCCAAGTCCATCCTCAATCCAAATCACACGGTTTCCGAGAAATATCGAAAGGTGATGATCACACAGGACGACAAGCTCAAGGCCGAGAATTCTCCCATGCCCGGATTCAATGACATCCTCAGCGTCTCCGATCTGATTCACTTGACCACTTTCCTCGACAGCCTGAACTGATCCATCACCCCAAGCCCCCACTCAACATGACTAATCGGCGTTCATTCCTAAGAAACTCCGTCCTCTCCGGAGCAGCCCTTGCCACCTCCTCCCCACTCATTTCGCAAGCGGCCAAGGCGGAAGCTCCCGCCCCGTCAGAGACGCTGGTCAAAACGCTCTACGATTCGTTGAATGATGCTCAGCGTGAAGCGCTGGTCTTCCCTTTCAACCACGGCCTTCGCACCAAGATCTCAAACAACTGGCACATCACGGAGCAGCGGATTGGCAACTTCCTCGACGATGACCAGAACGCGATGGTCCACGAAATCTTTCTCAAAGCTCACAGCGAGGAATACGCCGATCAGGTCATTGGCCAGGTTAAGCACGATAGTGGCAAGCGTGGCTTCGGAGACAGTTCGATTGCGATTTTTGGCGAACCCGGCACCGGTGAATTCCAGTTTGTTCTGACCGGACGTCACTGCACTCGTCGCGTCGACGGAGACTCGGTTAAAGGCAAAGCCTTCGGAGGCCCCATCTTCTACGGTCACGCTGCCGAATCGTTCAACGAGGGACCGGAGCACAAAGGAAACGCTTACTGGTACAAGGCCAAAAGCGCGAACCAGGTTTACCAGATGCTCGACGGCAAACAACGGGAAGCTGCCCTTCTTTCAAAATCACCGGGCGACAATTCCTCTACGATTCGCCTCAAGAAAAACCCCGAAAACCTTCCCGGACTCTCTGTCTCAGACATGACTTCCGATCAGGTCGACGGGGTTAAGAAAGTTCTCGAAGATCTGCTCATGCCCTTTCGGGAAGAGGATCGGGCCGAATCGATGAAACTCATCGAAAAAGCAGGATTTGATGACCTGCATCTTTCCTTTTACAATGATGCGGACATTGGCAACGACGAGGTCTGGGACAACTGGAAACTCGAAGGACCGCACATGGTCTGGTACTTTCGGGGCGCCCCTCACGTCCCTACCTGGGTCCACATCGCTGATCCGGACGCACCCCGGGATCCCAGATAATTTCCCCGTCTGGGTATTTGCAAAACCGTATCTCCATGGGAACATGGCCCGTCAGGTCTAGGTGTCCTGACGCGTCTAATTTCCCGTGCCATGAGTGACTTTGAATACCACAAGCCTTTCCCCCTTGGACCCGACAAGACGGGTTACCGTCACATCACCTCCGACGGAGTCGAAGTGATCGAGTTTGAGGGAAAAGAGATCCTCAAGGTATCCTCTGAAGCTCTCACCCGCCTGGCCAATGAAGCGATGAAGGATCTCTCCTTCATGCTCCGTACGGAACACCTTAAGCAGGTCGCCTCTATTCTCGATGACGAAGAAGCCACCGACAACGACCGCATGGTTGCCCTGACTCTGCTGCGCAATGCCGAGATTGCCGCCCGCGGCATTCTCCCCATGTGCCAGGACACCGGCACGGCAATCGTCATGGGCAAGAAGGGGCAGAATGTCTGGACTGGTGGCGGAGACGAAGCCGCACTCGCCACAGGAGTCTGGAAAACCTACGACGAGGAAAACCTGCGCTACTCGCAGATGACGCCTCTCACACTTTTCGACGAAAAGAACACCCGCAACAACCTCCCCGCCCAGATCGATCTCTACGCGACTGACGGAGAGGAGTATCACTTCCAGTTCATGGCGAAGGGCGGAGGCTCGGCCAACAAGACCTTTCTCTACCAGGAGACCAAGGCGCTGCTTGAGGAAAAGCGCTTCGTCGACTGGGCCGTCGCCAAGATGGCCACGCTTGGAACCTCCGCCTGCCCTCCCTACCACATGGCTTTTGTCGTTGGGGGCACCAGCGCTGAGGCCACTCTCAAAGCAGTCAAACTTGCCTCGACCCGCTACTACGATGAGCTTCCAGAAACTGGCGGCGAATTTGGCCAGGCGTTTCGCGACCGCGAGATGGAAGAGAAGCTTCTCAAGAACGCTCGCGCCGTCGGCATTGGAGCCCAGTTCGGCGGCAAGTATTTCGCCCTCGACGTTCGCGTCATCCGTCTGCCCCGCCATGGTGCCAGTTGCCCCGTTGGACTTGGCGTAAGCTGTTCTGCCGATCGGCAGGCAAAGGCAAAGATCACTCGCGAAGGACTCTTCGTCGAGCAGCTCGAGACCAATCCCGGACAATACATTCCTGAGAAGTGGCGTGACCATCAGTTCCATGGCGTCCCCGTCGACTTAAACGAGGGCATGGAGGAGACACTCAAGACCCTCTCCAAGTATCCTGTCACAACCGCCCTTGAGCTCACCGGAACGATTATCGTGGCTCGCGACATCGCCCACGCCAAACTGCGTGAAATGCTGGAGAGCGGAAAAGAGCTCCCCCAGTACTTTAAGGACTATCCCGTTTACTACGCCGGCCCGGCCAAGAAGCCTGAAGGCATGGCCAGCGGATCATTCGGACCGACTACAGCCGGCCGGATGGATCCCTACGTCAGTCTCTTCCAGTCCCACGGCGCGTCCATGGTCATGATCGCCAAGGGCAACCGCAGCCAGCAGGTGACTGATTCGTGCAAAGAACACGGCGGTTTCTACCTCGGCTCCATTGGCGGCCCCGCCGCCATCCTCGCCCAGAATCACATCAAGAAGGTCGAAGTGCTCGACTTCCCGGAACTCGGCATGGAAGCGGTCTGGAAAATCGATGTGGAAAACTTCCCCGCTTTCATTCTCGTCGACGACAAGGGAAATGATTTCTTTGAGACGATCAATCCCTGCCCCGTCAGCTGAACTCGTCGCAACGGTTCTCTATTCCCATGCAAACTGAGATTCGCCTCGAGCAACCCGGACGCTTCGACACTTATACCGCAGATGTTCCCGATCCGAACGCGGGGTCGGCGCGCATCAGGATCCGACGTATCGGTGTATGCGGCACAGACATTCACGCCTTTCACGGCAGGCAGCCCTTCTTTGAATACCCCCGGATTCTCGGACACGAGCTGGCTGCAGAAATCGTTTCTCTGAACGGCGCATCCGACCTCAAGGTCGGAGACATCGTCACGGTGGAACCCTACCTGAACGACCCGACTTCCCCGGCTTCGCAGAAGGGAAAACCCAACTGCTGCGAATCTCTCCAGGTCCTCGGAGTGCATACCGACGGCGGGATGCGGCCCGAGATCAATTTACCCATTAACAAGCTGCACAAAGCGGGCTCGGCTACGGTGGATCAACTCGCGCTCGTTGAAATGCTCTGCATCGGCTGTCACGCCGTGAATCGATCACTCGCTTCCGAGGCCGACAACGCGCTTATCCTCGGGACCGGCCCCATCGGGCTGAGCACCTTATCATTTCTTCAAACCCGCACCAGGAACGTCGCCGTGGCAGACCTCGATGACGCCCGTCTGCAGTTCTGTCGCGAAGCTTTTGGAGTTCAGCACACGCTCAAGGTGGAACCCGGCAAGAGTCTCGAAAACGATCTTCGCGAAGCTTTTGGCGGAAACCTCCCCGACATTATCCTCGATGCCACTGGCAATCGAGGCTCAATGCTCTCCACCTTCGATCTCGCGGCACACGGTGGCCGCATTGTTTTTGTCGGCCTTTTCCAGGGCGAAGCCGAGTTCAATGATCCCAATTTCCACAAGCGGGAGTTGACGCTCATGGCCAGCCGCAATGCGGTTCCGGCCGAGTTCACCCAAGTGATCAACGCGATGGAGTCCGGGCTCATCAACACCGATCCGTGGATCACCCACCGACTCGACCTCGCCGATGTCCCTGGTCGTTTCGAATCCGTGATCAACGACCCCTCGCTCCGCAAAGCGGTCATTCATCTTGATGACTGAGGAGCACGTCCACCGTTCTTAACGCCGCGAAAACGCTGGGTAAATACCGTTGCGAAACTGTCGGCTTTCCTCTACAACCCGCTCCATGAACCGCTTCGCTGCCCTCTCGTTACTCACCCTTTCCCTCTTTGCCACCGAGGCAATGGCGGAACTTCGCCTGCCATCGCTTTTCGGGCACCACATGGTCCTGCAGCGTGACCAGGAGAATCCCGTATGGGGATGGGCTGATCACGGTGCTGATGTTTCCGTCACCTTCGGAGGCCACACTCTCCAGACAAAAGCCAATGAAGAGGGTAAGTGGATGCTGAAACTGAAGCCGATGAAGGGCTCAAGCCATGCGCTCAACATGACGGTCAAGAGCGGCGACGAATCGCTCACCCTCTCCAACATCGTTATTGGTGAAGTCTGGGTCTGCTCCGGCCAATCGAACATGCAGTGGGCTCTGAGCCAGGTCTACGATCCTGATCTCGAGATCATGTCCGCCAACTATCCTAACATTCGAATTATCTCAGTCCCCCAGGTTGGAACGCAGGATAACCAGGATGACTTCGATGGCCAGTGGGATATCTGCACTCCTGACACCATTGGGCAGTTTTCCGCGGTCGGTTACCTCTTCGGACGCCAACTCCACCAGACGCTGGGCGTTCCGATCGGCTTGATCGACAATGCCTGGGGCGGTTCCGCCGCAGAAGCATGGGTTGCCCGTGATGTTCTCGAAGCAGATGAGCGTTTCGAAGCAGTCATCGCTGAATGGGAGAAGACCGAAGCTACCTTCGATTTCGACAAATCCATGGCGGCCTGGAAAGAGAAAGCGGCAGCGGCAAAAGAAGCAGGAAAGCCGGCGCCCCGTGCGCCCCGCAACGTCCTTGCTGGTCAACACCGTCCCGGTAACCTTTGGGCCGGTGTCCTCAATCCAATCATCGGATATGGCATCCGCGGCACCATCTGGTATCAGGGCGAAAGCAACGCAGGACGCGCCTACCAGTATGACGACCTCTTCGGACTCATGATCACGGAGTGGCGTAAGGCATGGGGACAGGGCGACTTTCCGTTCTACTGGGTTCAACTCGCCGACTTCCGCGAAGAGGTCGCGGAACCCGGAGACAGCGACTGGGCGGAACTCCGCGAAGCGCAAAGCAAGACACTCGCACTGCCCAACACAGGTCAGGCCGTCATTTACGATGTAGGCGAAGGACGCGATATCCACCCGCGTGACAAGCAGACCGTCGCCAAGCGACTGGCTCGAATTGCCCTGGCTCGCGACTACGGTATCGACGTCCCCTATCTCAGCCCTTCCTTTAAAAAAATGACCATTGAAGGGAACAAGGCCATTCTCACTTTTCAGGATGTTGGCAGCACTCTCTACACCTTCGACGTTCGCGAGGCAGTCGGTTTTGCCGTCGCTGGCGAAGACAAAACCTGGCAGCCTGCCACAGGCACCTTGAAGGGCAAAGATAAGGTCATCGTCACCAGCGATGCAGTGGCCACCCCCGTTGCCGTGCGCTATGCCTGGGCAACAAACCCAGTCGCTAACCTCATGAGCCGAGAAGGGCTTCCAGTGATTCCTTTCCGTACCGACAACTGGCCGCAGATCACCGAGCCTGCGACCCAGCCCGCACCTGCTGCTGAGTAGTCGACTGTTCTCCGACGATTTCGGAGCGGAAGACCGGATCGATTTTCAAGGTTCCAAAGCTCGCAGCCGTGCCATCGGAATACTTTCCTTCTTTTCCCTATCCTCTGGGCCATTCTCTTCTTCAAATTTGAAGGCCCAACCTGAATGGTTCTTGTGGGTGGCGCCATTACTTCCGGCGTTCTTCTTATCGTCCCAGTCGGAGCGATTTACCTCCGTTACCGTCGACCTCCCGAATCTCTGGACCGAATCGCGACTATGACATCGGATACCGGGTCAGCGTCATCGCTATTTTGGTCCTCGTGGGTCTCTCTGTCTGGACTTTTATTCAGAAATCCCTCGGCACTTTATCTTCGCTCCAATGAAGGGGGTAAGTAATAAATTGTGAACTTTTGTGATCAAATTCTTTCCAATTTTGAGAACTTTTACAAAATTTAACTTCAAATTTGAAAATTAATATCGACAACCGGCATCAATCGACTAAACTCCTACTAAGTAAATTTTGGGTTCTGAACCTGAAGTTTCATTACTTGGTTGTTGTTGTGGTCGTGTGTTGTTGCGCGAATCCCATTCAAAAGAACCTCTCCGACAGATCGGGGAGGTTTTTTTGTGGAGTAATTGAAGGGCTTCCGTAAGGTGCAGCCTCAAATCCAACCCATTCAGCACCGTGCCGGAACCTCTCACCATCGCCGATCGCACCTTTCAGTCCCGCCTCATGACCGGGACCGGAAAGTTCTCCTCCAACGAAGCCATGCGCGACGCCCTTGAGGCCTCGGGAACGGAGATCGTGACCGTCGCGCTTCGCCGCGCCGACCTGACCGGCGAAAAGGACCCCTACGCGAATATTCTCGATTACATCGATCCGGAGAAATACCTGCTCCTCCCCAACACTTCCGGAGCCATGAATGCCGAGGAGGCCGTCCGCCTCGCCCGGCTTGCCGTTTCGGCCGGCCTTCCGAAGTGGGTGAAATTGGAGATCCACCCGGATCCTACCTACCTCCTGCCTGATCCCATCGAAACCTTGAAGGCAGCCGAAGTGCTCGTGAAAGAGGGATTCACTGTCCTGCCCTACATCAACGCGGATCCGGTGCTGGCCAAGCGCCTGCAGGATGTCGGCACGGCCACCGTCATGCCTCTCGGAGCTCCGATCGGCTCCAACCAGGGAATTGATACCCGTCGTCAGGTCGAGATCATTATCAACCAAGCCACCGTGCCCGTTGTCGTTGATGCCGGCATTGGCCGCCCCAGTCACGCGGCGGAAGCTCTCGAGATGGGTGCCGACGCCGTTCTGGTGAATACCGCCATCGCCATTGCCAAAGATCCTGTCGCTATCGCCAAAGCTTTCAAAATGGCAGTCGAGGCCGGACGCATTGCCTACGAAGCCGGAGGCATTCACGAGATTTCGACCGAGGCAAACGCGACTAGCCCGCTCACCGGCTTTCTTTTCAACGGCGAGAACGCCTGATTCAGGACCATGACGATTCCGGCGGAACACGGCCCCACCATGGTCGATGTGATACTCCCGCTAGAGCGGTCTGAGGACGAAGACGCCCAGAGAAAGGCAGTCGCCCGTAAGCTGAAGATTTCCCCGACTCGCATCAAGGAGCTGCGCCTTCGGAAGCATTCCATTGATGCCCGGCGTAAAGAAATCAAGATCCAGCTGCGCTTTGAAGTCGGGGTTGATGCTGAACTGCCTCCCGAAGCTCCGGTGGAGATCCATCTCCCCACCGTTCCATCCTCAGCCAAGACGGTCGTCATTGTTGGCAGCGGTCCGGCCGGCCTTTTCGCTGCGCTGACAGCAATCAAGAAAGGATGGCGTCCTGTCGTCCTCGAACGAGGTAAAGATGCCTCAGCCCGCCGCTACGATCTGGCGCCGATCCTCCGACACGGGAAGGTAATTGAAGATTCCAACTATTGCTTCGGTGAAGGGGGCGCCGGCACTTTCTCGGACGGCAAGCTCTACACCAGGGCCACGAAACGTGGGCCGGTCCGGACAGTCTACGAGACGCTGGTGGCTCATGGTGCTCCACCACGCATCCTCATTGACTCACATCCTCACATTGGCTCTAACCTGTTGCCCAACGTAGTCAAGGCTATCCGGGAGACGATTAATGGAGCCGGAGGAGAGGTGCGTTTCGGAGCCAAGGTCACCGACCTCATCCATGCGGACGGAACCATCAAAGGAGTCGTGATCAATGAGAATGAAGAACTCCCCGCGGATGCCGTTATTCTCGCCACTGGCCACTCCGCCCGGGATATCTATTGCCTCCTCCATCGGCACCGGATTCTCCTGGAACAAAAGCCTTTCGCCGTCGGAGTTCGAATTGAGCATCCGCAACCGCTCATCGACAGCCTCCAGTATCACTATGAACGCGGGCGCGAGCGCCCCCTACTACTCCCTGCCGCCAGCTACCGCCTGGCGACGAAGATTTGCGGGCGCGGGGTCCATTCTTTTTGCATGTGCCCCGGCGGCTTCATTGTCCCTGCCGCGACGGAAAATGACGAAGTCGTCGTCAACGGCATGAGCCTTTCCAAGCGCGACTCCCCTTTTGCCAACAGCGGCATGGTCGTTACAGTAGAACCTGAGGACCTCGAAGATTTCGTCGGCGAACACGGCGTCCTCGCCGGCATCGCTTTTCAAAAGCACCTCGAGCAGGCGGCCAAGGAAACCGGAGGAGGAGGCCAGGTCGCGCCTGCTCAACGAGTCGTCGACTTTCTCAAGCAACGTGGCTCCAGCCAGTTGCCCGATACAAGCTACAAGCCGGGCCTCAATAGCGCCCGGCTCGATGAGATCATGCCGCCGTTCATCGTTGACCGGATGAGAGAAGGTCTCTCCCTTTTCGGCAAGCGGATGAAGGGATACGTTACCGAAGAAGCCAATCTCATCGGGTTCGAAACGCGGACGAGTTCACCGGTTCGAATCCCCCGTGCCCCTGACACGCTCCAGCATCCGGAACTCGCCAGACTCTTCCCTTGCGGCGAAGGTGCCGGCTTCGCAGGCGGAATCGTCAGCGCGGCTCTAGACGGCATGCGATGCGCCGAGGCCCTTTGAGACCCCAAACGCGCCACGGGCGGCATCTGCTTCAGGTTCCCAAAGTGTCCTCTCGCAGAGCAATCAGGGGTGGCTTGTCGTTCTATCCACAATTCTGTTTGCCCTTGCATTGCAGGCCGATCTTATGGCCACTAGTAGCAAGACAAACGTCACCCTTGAACGCTTCCAGTCATCGTCACCCGAGCATGTCGTTCCCACCCTCGCGCCCTCGCGCCCGCGCCATCTCCACGGGCTTAACATGAGACCCGCGCGAATAATAGCCCAAACCCGAACCGCGCACTTCGTCAACGGTCGTCACTTTGCCTGGGATCCTGAGATAGAAGAAGAATACACTGGTGCTTTGATGTTCTGAAATGGTAGTCAAATCTCACGCCCCGCGTGCTAAAAAAGTCTGTCCAAGACGAAGGCCGAAGCTGCGGGCAATCTGCTCATTTCCGCCTCGCAGACTAATTTGATGAAGGCGCAGGGGCGCGCCTCCAATACAGGGTTCGCGGATTGGGCAGTGGTCCTTACGAGCTCGACGAAGCCGAAGGTCAGATTCGGAACCGTGCCGCCAAAGCGAACGCTCAATTCTTGCATCGCGTCATTTCGTTGGGAAAACATCGGTTCTGCTCAACTTCAGTGTCCCTCAAGCGCCGGGATGAGTGGTTTATTTTTCCGCGGCAGACGCCGTGACACCGGGGAGTGCCTCGGAGGCAAACTCGATGAAATTGCCGGTTTCAATCAGGCCGTGTCGAGCGGGTAAGTAGAGCCACTTGCCATATCGACACCATGGCCTAATAAATGTTGATTAATTATCATTTTTATTGTAATTATAATCACGCCATCATGAACCAACACCCTTTTCAGCGCCTTTCCGAGGCCCTGTTCCGGCCCCTCGATATCGCTTCGCTTGTCTTTATTCGCATTGCGTTCGGCCTCCTGATGTTCTGGGAGGTCTGGCGTTATTTCGCCGGGAACCGCATTTTCCGCTACTGGCTCGAGCCCGAATTCAACTTCACCTACCCGGGTTTCGACTGGGTCACTCATCTTCCGGGCGACGGAATGTATTATCTCTTCATTGGGTTCGGCATCCTCTCACTTCTCATAGCCACCGGGTTCCTTTACCGAATTGCGACGACTTTGTTCTTCATTGGATTCACCTACATGTTCCTGCTGGAACAGGGGCGATACCTTAATCACTTCTACCTGGTTTGCCTGGTCAGCTTCGTGATTATCTTTTTGCCGGCCAACCGTTCTTTCTCGCTGGACGAGAAGTTTGGACTGACCAAGCCCTCTGATACCGCACCGGCGTGGGCAGTCTGGATACTTCCATTTCTGATGGGAGTGGTCTATTTCTACGGAGGCATTGCCAAAATCAATCCCGACTGGCTCGCCGGCGAACCTCTCCGAGACTGGCTTGATGGTCGCTCTGACTACCCGATCATCGGGGGATTCCTCGCCTCCGAACCCGTCGTCATGCTTTTCTCGTGGGGCGGCATGCTCTTTGACCTGCTCATTACATTCGCCCTGCTCTGGAAACCGACAAGAATGCTTGGTTTCATTATCGCGACAAGCTTTCACGTCACGAACATGGTGGTTTGGAACATTGGAATCTTCCCGTGGCTCGCCATCGCACTCACAGCCATGTTTTTCCCACCTTCCTGGCCACGCCGGTTCTTTTGCCTTCCCATCTATGAGCGTTCCTACACCATCGCCAACCGGTGGCGAACGGTCGCTACAGCTCTTCTCTGCATCTTCTTAGCGGGACAACTTCTGATTCCCCTTCGCCACTGGCTCTACAAGGGCAATGTCGTCTGGACGGAAGAAGGCCACCGATTCTCCTGGCGCATGAAACTCCGCAGCCGTGACGGCCTGACCGACTTCTATGTGGTGAACAAAGACAGCGGCCGACTCTACGAAATCGATCCCTTCCTCTACATGCTCGATTGGCAGGTCGAAGAGATGGACACCAATCCCGACATGATGATCTTCTTTGCTCACAAGTTGAAGAAGGAGTTCCTCGAACAAAAAGAGCAGGATGTCACCGTCCATGCCAAGTCCGTCATTTCAGTGAACGGCCGACCGGATCAAACCTACATTAAGGAAACTGTTGATCTGTCGACAATCTCACGGTTCGAACGCAGAGATAGGTGGCTTTACGAGTTCGATCCTTCCGGTGTCGGAGAAGGTCGCGAAGAATCTCTCGCCCTCGAATAGGAGCGCACGAAACAGGGGTAACTCAACAACTCAACCCTGTTCGGTCGCTCCAAACCACGGATCCACCCTTTCCCCGCCTCAAATCCGGGTTGCCAAAAGCGTCACTTCGGACAAAAATTCCCAGATCTATGGGAAGAGCATTCGAATATCGTCGCGCCGCTAAGGAAAAACGCTGGGACAAGATGTCCAAGGTGTTTCCGAAACTTGCCAAAGCCATCACCATGGCGGCCAAGGACGGCGGCGGGGACCCCGAAAACAATCCCAAGCTCCGCCTTGCGATCCAGAACGCGAAGTCGGAGAACATGCCCAAGGACAACATCGCTTCTGCGATTAAGCGAGCCGAGGGTAAAGACGCCGCCGACATCAAGGAGGTCAACTATGAGGGCAAAGGCCCCCACGGCGTTATGATCTTTGTGGAGTGCGCCACCGACAACACCAACCGGTCCGTGGCCAACATTAAGACTTATTTCAACAAAACCGGCGGCCAGTTGCTTAACAGCGGTGCCCTGGAGTTCATGTTTGACCGCAAGGCCGTGGTCGAATTTGAAGTCACCGAAGAACTCGACATGGAAGATGTCGAGCTCACCCTGATGGACGCCGGTCTCGAAGAGCTCGAAGTCAACGAAGGGGTCGCTTACGCCTATGCTGAATTCTCGGATTTCGGCAAACTCTCGTCTTCTGTCGAGGAAATGGGCATCGAGATCAAAAAAGCAAGCCCTCAGCGCATTCCTAATAATCCACAGGACTTCTCAGAAGGTCAGATGTCGGAGATTGAAGAGCTTCTCGACAAGCTCGAAGACGATGAGGACGTCCAGGCAGTGTTCACCAACGTGAACTGAACCGATTTCCCCGGAAAAGGTCCCGGGATCGGCATATTCAGCAGCGGTTTACCCATTGCCGAGTAGTTTAATAGGCCTTAGCTTTCCGAAGGCATTTCATTTTGTGAATGGAATGTTGACCCACTCCGCTTCTCTTACCTCCTTCGTAGAGATTGTATGGCGCTGTCTGACGTTTACGAGTCGTTCCCCGACTC
>SPKZ01001122.1_pt1 | contig 15519 bp, 17 predicted proteins | sample 2456571 | NCBI WGS metagenome assembly SPKZ01 (sample SAMN11192286, study PRJNA482655) | marine metagenome | biome: ENVO:00000447; feature: ENVO:00000244|ENVO:00000211|ENVO:00000569|ENVO:00002023; material: ENVO:00002151; isolation source: ocean water from marine abyssalpelagic zone ...
CGTCTACCCGGTGAGGAAAACCCGCAGAGCGCGACTTGAGGTTCGAGCTGGAACACGAGAAGTTTTCGCGGTGCATAGTGCTGCTGCCCACGTTCCACGGTCGCTGACTTTGCAGATTGTTGAAGTGCGAGAAGTGGATGCACCGGACAACGAGAAGCCAATCATATGGCGTCTTGTGACCACAGAGCGGGTCGACACGAAGGAACAAGTTGCGGCGATCGTCGATGCGTACCGAACGCGCTGGCTAATAGAGGAGTTCTTTAAGGCGCTCAAGACGGGGTGTCGTTTCCAGCAACTGCAACTCGAGAGCATCCATGGCTTGCTTGTGGCGCTTTCCATTGAATCTGCCGTGTCTTGGAGACTTCTCATGTTGCGCTGGGTTTCGCGGCATGAGCCAGACGCTGATGCCACTACCGTTCTACCTCCCGAACACATAAGCGTCCTTGTGGCTCTGACTGCTGCCGAAACGGGACGACGGCTTCCGAGAACGCCAAGCGTTCGAGTTGCTTTGTTCGAAATCGCGCGGCTTGGTGGGCATATCAAGAACAACGGCGACCCAGGCTGGCTGGTTCTCAGCCGCGGATTTGACAAGCTGCTCACGATCCATCGGGGGTGGGCGCTCGCACAAATCGGGTAGCCTCGGAGATGCGATCAATCTTCAGGCTTCGGCGAGTGTGTACGTCTAAACACTGGGGTCCACTTCACTTTCAAGGGGTCTTCCCGAGCGGTACCGGCAATCTGGCCGGAACCTCGTTCGGCAATAACCCGGAGTTCGTGGACGCCGGCTCGCCCAGCACGAATGGCGGCCTTGGCACCGTCGGCGATCTGCATCTGTCCGTGGGCTCTCCGGTCATCAATGCGGGATCCGATACCTACGCGGGAGCCATCGATCGAGATGGCGCTGAGCGATTGGTAGGCACGGTCGATATGGGCGCCTACGAGTACGCCGGGCAGTAACGAAACGCGCGACGGGCCGGGGTTTCGCGACCTAAGAATGGTCGCTTGTCGGATTCGGTAACTTTGTGCGGACGATGGACCGATCCAAATCTGGGAAGCTTATCCTTTGCGGCTACTGGGTGTTACAACCCCTGCTGGAGGATCCCCATGAGTCAACGCCGTCGCGCGTACGAGATCATTGAAGCGAGCACGTCGAAAGATAAGGCGAGCACGGCTTTCGATATCGCGGTCATCTCGCTGATATTCATCAACATCATCGCCTTCGTACTTGAGACCGTAGATTCGATTCGCGAATCGATGCCCCTGGTGTTCGAGTACGTCGAGCTCATATCGGTGGGGGTGTTCACGGTGGAGTACCTTTTGCGCATCTGGACTGCTGTGGAGGCGGATGGTTATGAGCGCCCCCTGAGTGGGCGGCTCCGCTACTGCCTGCGCCCGATGATGCTCATCGATCTACTCGCGATTCTCCCGGCGTTCCTGCCGTTCCTCGGCGTGGATCTTCGAGCCTTTCGAGCGCTGCGCATGTTCCGTCTCGCGCGTATCGCCAAACTCGGCCGTTACACGTTGGCTCTCAAAGTCATTCAGCGAGTGTTCGTCGACAAAAAAGAGGAGCTGGTCACGACTCTGGCATTTCTGACGCTGCTTTTGTTATTTGCATCGTCGGTACTCTATTTGGCGGAACACGAAGCCCAGCCCGAAGCCTTCGGTAACATCCCGCGAGCCATGTGGTGGGGGGTCGCCACGCTCACCACGGTGGGTTACGGCGACGTCTATCCCGTGACCATCGCCGGCAAGATACTGGGCGCCGCCATCGCCATTCTCGGCATCGGCATGTTTGCGTTACCCACCGGGATCTTGGGCGCGGCCTTCGTCGAAGAAGTGCAGAAAAACAAGGAGCCCGGCGAGCGCTGCCCGCACTGCGGACGGGGAGGGGGCGTCGAAGAGGGCGGGGCTTGAGTCGCGACTACAACCCGAATTGGCATATGATGCGCATGTGCTCGGCGGGGGCGTGATTCGGGTTACATTGCGCACCGCTCCCGTGGTGCAGGAAGTGCCCGCCTCAGGTGCGTGGTTGCGTGGCTGCGCGGCGGCGGATTTGTCACTAGAGGAAGCACTCCCTACGTCGACAATTTCGGAGCCTGGCTGCTCGGAGTGGGTGGCGTCGCAGAGGGCGCCTCCGTGCTCAGCAGCGTGGGGGGCGTTTATGAGCGCAACATAGGCGGCGCCGAAGACACCAGTGGCATGGGCATGTGGATAGACGGCAGACGCCCTGACGGCGGAGTTTTTCGTAATAGGGGGTCACTTTCGGGTTCGCTACCCGATTGTGGGTGAAATTAGTGGAGACCCCTTCGATCGTTTAAATAGGTCATATAATTATGACGATGGTCAGAGTGAGGCAGGTCCCGGCTGGGGAGTTCAAGGCGCAGTGCCTCAAGCTTATAGACGAGGTGAACCGGAGTCGCACTCCTTTGGTCATCACGAAGCACGGCAAGCCTGTCACGCAGCTTGTCCCCGTTGGCGATGCCCCGCCTGGCGTACTGGGCTGTATGAAGGACACCGCAGAGATACGAGGAGATCTGCTGGATGCCGTCGCGTCCCCGGATGACTGGGAGGCGCTCGGTTGACGCCCGTGGTCGACACTCCTGTTCTGCTCTGGATGGTGTTGGAGCCGAAACGCCTATCGCGCAAAGCGAAGCGTTTGATCGACCGATCGAGCCAAGCTGGCGGGCTCGCCATATCCTCCGTCAGCTTGTGGGAGATAGCGATGCTGATATCCCGCGGCAGGCTGAGCGTGCAGGGCACAGCTAGCGGTTGGCTCACTGAGCTGTTGTCACGCACGGGAGTCGGAGTGGCGGATCTGTCGCCCGCCATCACGGAGCTATCGACGGGTTTCGGCCCGGACTTTCCCAGGGATCCAGCGGATCGAACCATCGCTGCTACCGTCCGCGCGGACGCCACCATGCTAATAACAGCAGACGAGCGCATCCAGGCGAGTCCGTTGTTGAAGTGCGTGTAGTAGCCCCTGCGGGGCAAGCCGCAGGGCAAGCGTCCGGACGCGTGACTGCTGGGGGGTGACCGGAATTGCCGACAGTATTTCAGCGGCATGGGCCGACGAGCGCTATCATTGACAGCTCCTTGTGACGACTTCTGATAATTCCCCGGAGCGAACCCTCGGCCTCGTAGGCGCGACCTTGGTTGGCGTCAGTGCGATCGTCGGCGGTGGCATTCTCGTGTTGGCGGGGGTCGCCTTCAGCACGACCGGTCCGGGCGCGATTCTCGCGTTTGCACTCAATGGGGTGATCGCGCTGCTCACGGCATTGTCGTTTGCCGAAATGTCCGCAAATTTCCCGGAGTCCGGAGGCGCGTACACCTTCGCCAAAAAAGTACTGAGCGTTCGGGCGGCCTTCGCCGTTGGCTGGATCCTCTGGTTTGCGTACATCGTTGCCGGTGTGTTGTACGCGCTCGGTTTTGCGTCCTTTGCGGCAACGGCAGTGCGCGAGTTATTCGAGCTGGCTGGCCACACCGCACCTGACGGTTTGCTGGATCGCCCTGCGGTTATCTGTCTCGCCTTGGTGGCGGTGGTGGGCTACGCGATTTCGCTAGTTCGCAGCGCGACTGGTGGGGGCCAGTGGGTCACCTGGGGCAAGCTCATTGTCTTTGTTATCCTGATAGCTACCGGCTTTTGGGCGCTGTCCACGCGGCCTGACGGGACAGCGCAGACGAATCTTTCGCCCTTTCTCTCGTCGGGATTCCCAGGTCTGTTGAGCGCCATGGGATTTACCTTCATCGCCCTGCAAGGTTTTGACTTGATCTCCGCCATCGCTGGCGAGGTCAAAGATCCGGGTCGTGTGATCCCGCGCGCCATGCTGCTCTCATTGGGCGCCGCACTCGTCATATATATGCCGTTGTTGTTTGTTGTGTCCACGGTGGGAGTGCAGCCGGATGAGTCCATTGTCGACATCAGTCGCGAACACCCGGAAACCGTCATGGCGGTGGCCGTACGCAACTACCTCGGCGTCCCCGGCTATTGGTTGGTCATGGTTGCGGCTGTGCTTTCCACGCTCTCAGCGCTACAGGCGAGTTTGCTCGCCGCGAGTCGCATCGCTTTGAGCATGGCGCGAGACCGCACCCTCCCGGTCATTCTGGCTCGACGGAATCCTCAGCGCGGTACGCCAGTGGTGGCGATCTACGCGACCACCCTGGCTCTCATCACGATTTTGCTCATCATTCCCGATGTCGCATCGGCAGGAGCGGCCGCCAGCCTCATCTTCTTGATGTCGTTCGCTTTGGCGCATCTGACAAACTACTTGGCGCGTACACGACGTCGCGGGAAACCTTCGCCATTCCAGACGCCCTGGTTCCCAGCCATTCCAGTCCTTGGCGGCGTGAGCTGTACTCTGATGGCCACCTTTCAAGCCTTCGCGGTGCCCAGCGCTGGTGCCATCACCGTGGTGTGGCTCGGTCTCGGAGGGCTCTTGTACCTGGGGTTGTTTTCGGGGCGAGCCCGGGCTGTGGACGCCTTCGCCGAAGCGCGGGATCCGGATCTGGTTGTGCTCCGCGGCCGGAGCCCGCTGGTGCTGGTTCCCCTGGCGAACCCGAAAAGCGCCGCAGCCCTTGTGGGAGTGGCTGGAGCGTTGGCGCCGCGCAATGTCGGGCGGGTACTGTTGCTTACTGTGATGGACCCCCAAGCCAAGGCCGAGGAAGACCAACGCTTCGAAGCGTTGGACGCCGCACAAAAAGTATTACGTGAGGCACTCGCCGCATCGGTCACGGCGAACCATACCCCCGAGACGCTGATGACTTTTGCAACGGATCCGTGGACGGAAATCATCCGCGTTTCCCGCGAGCACTCTTGCGAAGGATTACTACTGGGTCGTTCCAATCTCGACATCGCATCCGGCGGTAAGCTCGAGGATCTCATGAGCCGCGTGAACTGCGATGTGTCGGTGTTACATGCGCCCGATGACTGGCGCATCTCGGACGTGCGACGCATCTTGGTCATTATCGGCGGCCGCGGGCACCACAGCGAAATTCGCGCGCGCCTCTTGGGCAGTCTCTGTCGCACGGTCCATCGAGATGTCTCGTGGTTGCGTATTGTTCCGACTAGCTCCAACGAAGTACAACTCGAAGACGCGCGGACCGCGCTGAGGGCGCTGGCGGAGGACAAAACTCCCGGCAAACCAGTCGTCGAGGTCGTCCGAGACGACGATGTTGTCTCCAGCGTGGCGGCACATGCGAAGAACGCAGACTTGGTGGTTCTCGGGCTCGCGCGAGATGCCACCGGACGGCGCGTGTTCGGCGGTGTTACCCTGGGCATCGCAGCGGCCACGGATTGCGCGACCATCATGCTCGGCCAAGAGGTCTGATTCCCACGTCTGATTCGCACGTCTGATTGCAATAAGCATCGGATAACGTAGTCAACTCAGCCTATCGGGCAATACCTGTGCGCGCCCCCACTGCTCTGTTCATTTTGTCGGTGTCGGTGTCGGTGTCGGTGTCGGCCAGCGCAGGCGCCAACACCGCCGACAAGTTATCTGTCAAGGCACTCCTTGAGTCTGGCGTCAGCCAAATGGAGGCCGGAAAGTTCGACGCCGCCTGCCCGGAGCTAGAAGAGAGCTAACGTCTCGATCCTGGGGTCGTCGCCTTGCTGTACTTGGACGCGCAGCCAGTGCCAAGGCACAGGTAGTCGCAGGCGCTGGCGGATTGCCCGGAATTATCGCCGGAAGTTGCGTTCGCTGCATCGTCGTCGCAGCCGCCGACAAAAACAAGAAGGCCGAAGAAGAGCATTGAGTGGATAAGTCGCATACGGAAAGTCTGTACTGTATTGTCGACAAACGTCGATGACGTTGTGCGAATGGATCAGGAGCCGATCGTCCGAAAAGTTTGATCGCCTACCCCAGCAACTGTTCCACGGCTTCGTCGACGAGGTCGCACGGGATGTGGGAGGGGCGGCGACAGGCGTGTTCCCTAGGTCCAGCTAGTCCCCCCGGGTAGTGGCGCGCCGGCAAACAACACGTGAAGCACGCGGCGGTGGGTCGCGACATTGGCTGAGGCGGATCGATCCACGAGCAACGGCGGGCAGCTGGCTGCGACGCAGTAGTTAAAAGAACTGCTAGCCCATTTGTGCGTACTCTTGAGGGCGTTGCTCGTTGATGAGCGGTTCAGCGGCTCTCGAGACGAATACGGAACAGTCAGCGTCGCGGGCTACCTTCTCGGCTACGCTACCTATGGCCAGTCGTGTGAGACCCTTGAGATCGTGAGTCCCGAGTACTATCAGTGCGAAACTACCGCGGGCGGCGCTGTCGATGATGATGTCGGCTGCTGGCCCGTTTCGAACGATCGTTCCTCCTTGAACTTTGGAGAGCTCAAGCAGGCTATGCAGCAGCATGTTCGCGGACGACTTCAAGTCGTCCACTTGTTCTTTGGTTGCAATAATCGGAATGGGGCCTAGGGGGCTCAGCGCAGAAGCTGGATCGAGTCGTGTGTCGAGCGCGTGCAGCAGCGCCAGCTGGGTTTCGCGGGCTCGCGCCAGGTTGGCGGCGGCACGGACGACTGGGGTTGACAGCTCAGTGAGATCCGTTGCGGCGAGCACCCCGCTCATGCCTTCGGTGAAGGGGCGGGCGAGCAACACCGAGCAGTGCGCCCTTCGAACGACCTTCAGTCCGACACTCCCGCGAAATAGCCGACCGAAACCCGAGCGGCGTCGATCTCCAACCACAATCACCGACGCGCCGATGTCCGCGGCGTGACGCAGAATGCACGTAGGGGGTTCGCCGGCGTCGATCATCGTATGAAAGGCCTCGGGGTTTCTTGGGCAGTAACTCAAGACCAGCTCCGCCAACTGTTTGGCCGCGGCGTGTTCGATGCCCAAGAGCGATACGATGTCGTCGCTGTATCGCTCGGCCTCCATCGGGTGCATGGGCAAACCTCCAGGCAGATCGACGACGTGTAGCACCACCAATTCTGCGTCTCGTTCGATAGCGAGCTGATGCGCCTGTTCGATGACGAGCTGGCTTGACTCGCGCAGATCGACGGCGGCGAGCACTGGCCCGTTCTTGGGGGCTGAAGTCGAGAGAGTCGCCGTCATCATATTCCCCAATGAATCTGCCGGAGGCGCCAGCCTCAGACCGTTATGGCATCGTGAAGAACTGCCTCACTGGCCGTGGGGGCGAGATTGCCCCTTGCAATTATGGCGCAGAAACAAGCACCGGCAACCCGTGGGGGCAGTCATGGCTGCTGTAGCGCCAGTAGAACGGGTCAGAACGGCTCAGCTGGCGGCGTCAGCTCGCTACACGCGCCCACGGGGCTGCTAATTGTGTCGTTGGTAACCGTCGCGGTTTGTGGGGGGGCCGTGTGTACGGGTGATGAACGCAGCAAGGGCTGAAGCTTCTTCGGGATATCCGTGGAATCTTCTCGTTGCGGTATCGCGGTTTCTCGTGCGTATTTTCCTGCGCTGACTAGCGGCTCTGTCTACACTCCCGCGGCTGGCGGCGGCCGAACACAATGTGGAGCTTTGATACATGAATCAGGATTTCGATTTTTCCAAACCCCTTGAAACTGACGTTGTGATCGCTGGAGCGGGACTGCCCGGTTTGGTGACGGGCGCTATCCTGGCGAAGAAGGGGCACCGCGTGACGGTGGTAGATCACGCTCCTGTGGTGGGCGGGCGTTTTGGCTCAGTGCAGTTTCGGGACTACTGGCTCGATTTTGGCCACCGTGACGGTCGCGGCATCGGAGACGTGCAGGTGGGTTGGAGCTACGGCCAGCTCGCCGCCAAAGAGGCGGACGTGCATGTGCCGTTGAAGATTGTGGATCGCGTAGTGCGAATACATCACTTGCATGAGGGAACAGCCAAGGGCGGCCATACCGTGACCCCGGGGCGCTGGGGCGAAGAGGGTTTCATCGATCTGGCGACCAAGGCGTTCGGTTGTGCTGACGAACATCTGCAAGAGCTGATGATCACGATGATGAAGCTGGCGAGGTCTCCGGTGGAGATGCACAAAGAGATGATGGACGTGAACCTGCGCGACTGGCTGAACACAGAGGTGGAGGAAGAGGACGCGCGACTTGCCGTGCTCACCATGCTGCGAGTGATCTACAGCCAGTACCCGGAGCGCGCGAGCGTGGGGCGTGTGATGGGATTTTTCTACGAGAACCCCGATTTGCCGGATCCCCAGCCGGCATTTGGCGCCCATCCGACAGCCGGCGGTATGCAGGGACTGGTTCAGCCCTTTGCCGACGCCATCAAGGAACGTGGCGGTCAAATCTTGTTGGACATGCAGCCGCTTGAGGTCTTGTATGAGGGCGATCGAGCTGTCGGGCTGTTAGCCGTGAACCATGTGCATTTGGCAGTGGAGATTCGGGCGAAGGCTGTGGTGTTGTCGTACCCGCTGTGGGAAGCCGCTCCGCTAATTGGCAAGGCGCATATGGATCCGGGCTGGGCGGAGCTCAGTGACAAGCTCGAAGACGTATCGGCGGAGGGTATCTGCTGGGTGGCAGGGCTGAAAGAAGCACCCCGCGTACGCACCACGGGTGAAGTGGACGATCACATCGGTTGGAACCGCTTGCTCACAGGTCCCGGCCGCGCCTACCACGGCGGCTATCACGTGCCGACATTGGCGGTGCCGGACATGGCCCCCGACGGCAAACACCTGATTCACGTATTGCTGGGTCGATGGGTCGACAAATCCGAGAGCGTGCCCTGGCAAGACTTCAAGGGGCAGATGAGCATGATGCGCGACTACCTGCACGAGTTCTATTCGAACCTAGGCGACAGCACGGAGTGGTCGGGTTTTCAGCGGGTGAGTCGTCCGGCATTCTTGGCGTGGGCCTGGTCGGGCATCGAACGCCACGCGCCGCGAGCACCGAACGTCAAAGGCCTATACGTGGGCGGCACCACCGTAGAGAGCGACGGGCGCAGTCTCGACATCGCGCCGCATGTGGGCATGTTAACGGCGCAAGCTGTTCAGGAAGACTTGGCTGGGTCGAAGTAGTGCTCGGTCTATGGCGCCGAGCCTTTTGTCCTAACGTCGTCAGCACGAAGAGCTCGCGTTGTTGCGCGACCTTCAGTGCGCGTCCTTTGACAAAGCGTCCACCGTCTCCAGCACGAGTGTATCGAGATGTTTCGGAATAGGTTTGCCTTCCTGCGGCGAGGACTCCAGTTCCTGCTCGATATCGTCCCAGCCCTCCACCGGAGGCCCTTGGGCGTTGATTTCCCTCGTCGCGCTCTCCCTGTTTCGAAGGTGCAAGCCCCAGGCGCTGACTAACGAGCTGACCTAATATTGCCCTGCCGGGGCAGGCTTTACACTTCTTTACACAACAGAAAAACAGCTACACGGGGCGGGTGTTACAGTCATCCTGCGACCCCATGAGCCTGCCTGTTCTGATAATTGACGACGACGAAAAGCTGTCGAGCATGGTGGCCAGTTACCTCGGTGGCCGGGGTGTCACGGTGGAATGCCGGGCGGACGCGGCCACTGGTTTGGCAGCCCTACGGGAGAAGGAGTATGCGGCTCTGATTTTGGACGTGATGTTGCCGGACGCTGATGGCTTCGATGTTTGCCGCGAGCTCAGGGCCGAATCCGATATTCCGATCCTGATGTTGACCGGGCGCGGCGACGAGATGGACCGCATCGTCGGGCTGGAGCTGGGAGCGGACGACTATCTGCCGAAGCCGTTCAATCCTCGGGAGTTGCTGGCTCGGCTTAAGGCCATTCAGCGCCGGCGGGGGAGCGAGCGGCCACGCACGACGGCTTCCGTCCTCGATTTTGGCCCGTTGCAGATCGATTCGGGTCGTATGGAAGTCCGCCTGCGGGGGGCGCTTCGGGAGCTGACGAGCCATCAGTTTGCGCTGCTGCTCGTACTCGCCCAACGTCTCGGGCGGGTACAAACTCGGGATCAGCTGATGGAAGCCGTGCGCGGGGAGCAGCTTCAGAGCTTTGATCGCAGCATCGACGTGCATATCTCGCGCATTCGCGCCGCCATCGAAGACGATCCCGCACATCCTATTCGGATCAAAACCGTACGAGCTGCCGGCTACGTGTTTCTCGCCAGTGCGGACGACTCATGAAGCGCGGCGGGCGTCGCGGCGGACCGCCATTCGGTCCCCCTTGGGGCCGGCCCCACTGGGGGCGTCACCATTGGGGCCCCGAAGATCGCGGTCCCAACGGCTGGCGCGACAGGCGGCACCGACGGGTGTCGTCCCGGCTGTACAAACAAATTTATCGGGCTGTGCTGGCGACGTCGTTGGTGGGTTGCCTGATAGCCGCTGGGCTGGCCCACTTCCTTCACGCACATTTTGGCAATGTGCCGCCACCGGTAGCGATCGGAGGCGGGACTTACGGGCTGCGATTTCTGTTCGTGCTGATGCCGCTGGTGGGATTGATGGCCCTCGCTATGTACCCGGTGGCCCGGCGTGTGACTCGCCGACTGGAGATCCTCCAGGAAGGCGTTGAGCGTTTCGGTGCCGGCGATCTGAGCCAGCGAGTCGAGGTGGTCGGACACGATGAAGTGGCGAGTCTGGCCACGGTCTTCAACGCCGCCGCCGAACGTATCGAGACGCTAGTCCAGCAGCAGAAGCGCCTGCTCGCCAGCGCCTCGCACGAGCTACGGGCGCCGCTGGCGCGCCTACGCATGGCGCACGAACTCTTACTGGATGCGGATGCATCGATGGACGCCGAGGCCCGACAGAAGATGCTTGTTGATGTTGAGGGCGACATCAACGAGCTGGACGCTCTGGTCGCGGACGTACTGCTCGCGGCCCGTTTGGAACAACCGAAGCCCCTCGATGAACTGGAGACGGTAGAGCTGAGTGCGTTGTGCTTGGGTGCGGCCGAGCGGGCTCAGGCGCAAAGTGACGTGCACCCCGGGGTATTTATCGATGGAGACGCAGCGATGTTGAGTCGTTTGCTGCGTAACCTGTTGGATAACGCGAAAAATTACGGCGCTGGGGGCGCAGAGGCGCCGCTCGTGGAATTGACGCTGGACGATGCGGGGCCTGTCTTGCGTGTGAGCGATCGCGGTCCGGGAGTTGCTGAAGAAGATCGCGAACGCATCTTTGAAGCGTTTTATCGGCCCCAAGGGCATGCGGAGACCCGCGACGGGGGAGTAGGGCTTGGTTTGTCTTTGGTGCGGCAAATCGCCGAGCGTCACGGGGCGCACGTGCAACATCGCCCGCGGGATGGTGGCGGCAGTCACTTTGAGGTGCTGTTCGGTACGGTCTAGTGCGCCGCGGTCTAGTGCGGCGCCCCTGCGGCCGTCTTTACTCAACTTTACTTGGGAGAGAAATTCGAGCAACGCTGAGCCCCTAGCTTGTGGGTCCAAGGCAACGATGCCCCAAACAAAAGGATCTACAAGATGGCTGACAATACTCTCCCCCCGAAATCAGACGACGAATCGCCCGGTGCTGAACCGCTCGGTGAGGAACTCAGTCGCGCTGAAGCCAGCCAAGAGAACACAAGACACGACCGGTTTTGCCGGCGTCGATACGGACCAGGAAAACGTCGGTGGCTGTTTGTTGCCCTGCCGCTGACCGCCCTGTTTTTTTGGGGTTGCCACAGCTTCGGGAACGGATACCACCGCGTCACGCCGAACTTAGGGGGGAACTGTTGGCACAGTTTTGGGTGGTACGGGTGAGCGGTACCGGACACTGCTGACGGCCTGCTGACGGCGCGTAGTAGAATCGTCCGACAGCATGATCGCATTGCCGGTGTAGGCGGCGTTGGTGGCACCAGCTGGCACGTCGGCCTTGCTGAGCCGGGGCGAAACGCGTAGGCAAATCACGACCGGCGCTGGCACGAGCCTTGCTCTGTGGTGCGAATATGAACTTTCGCTATTGTCTGCTGGCGGCTGTTGTCTCTATTTCTCTAAGCACGTCGGGGCAGGCGCAGGCGTGTTCTGGGACGTTGAGTCGTTCTTACGACCCCGAGTTTTTCCCCGCCCGACGGACGGTGCCGGCCAACCTGCCAGCGGTGCTGTTCTGGGAACTGTGGGAGCCGGGAGATCAGCTGCAGGCACCGGTGGGGGAGGGCGCACGGGGTGGAGGGTGGCAGCGACGCCGAAGCAGAAGTTGTCGTGCCTTTCCGCGAGACCATCCACTTTGTTCGTTTCACCGAGAACGGCAGTGTCGATGTGCCCTTCCACATTGAGGACCCGCCAGTCTCAGCGGACGTACCGGGCGAGTGGGCGAGACCAAGGGGTGCCCGAATTATTTCTGATGCCCCGCTTCAAGTCGGGGCTCGATACGTTGTGTGGGGTCGCACTTGTTACGACCAGGCGATCCCGCGCCGGTAGCGCGCCCGGCGTTCTCAGGGTCGGCCTGGGAAGACTTTCCGACAGCTGCATCCAGCGCGGTGTTCGATGTGAGTGAAGCGGTGCCTCTGCCCACGACCCTAGGCGCGCTAGCCTTATCGGACCCCTATGCCGAACCCGCGACTGGAGACAGTTGCATGTAGCTAGGTGATCTGGCGTCCGTTGCGGCGTCGGTAGAGCGTAGCCCGTGGGCTGACGCGACGGCATTTCGCAGCGTTATTGACGGTGGAGTTTTTCTCGAGCAGTGGGGCCCCGTCACCGTTGCGTACGGCCATTCGCGTCAAGGTCACCGTGTAGATAAATTTTATAAGAGATGCGGAGTGTACGACACCCAGACGCAGGATGCTCACACTGCGAGATTCGAAGGAGTGGTAGCGGGAACGGATACAGTCCTCAGCACGGATGACGTGGAGTACTCGTTGTCTTGTGAAGTCTGGGTTGACTACGTCGCGGGTGCAGCCGCGGATGCGGATGCAGGTACTGACAGCGGCGCGTCGCCAGACAGCGGCGATACTCCTGCGGCTCGGGCGGCGGGAGTAGAAAGCCCCCCTCCAACACCAGCTCGTCTTGTTCGACTTCGAGAGTGCCCGCGTCGGGATTGCCGTGGGCTAGCTTGGTGTTGCTAGGGCTGGCGCTGGGTCGCGGGGCAACGGCGGCTGACGCTAGAGAATATTCCCACCCACTCGCCGGTAGCGCCCGGGTACGTATTGCGATTCCCAGGTTCCTGCGTACAATCGCGCGATGACAAGGCGCAACGATCACCACGCTTCCAGACCGGCTCATTGGTGGCGCAGCTGGGGCTTGAGGTTGTGGGGATGAGCAAGGGCGATTCGTAGCGGTTTCGACAGGAAAAATGAATGTACCCTGGGGGCGCTCGCCCATAATGGGGGCGACAGCACAGCGCACCCGCGCTGCAACATTCTCCGGAGAAGTAAGAGCCTCTACTGAGCGGATCGCTTTGATAGGCTCGCCGTGTTCTGAGGCCCGCTTGTCGCGTGGCCCGGTCCGGAGATGTGCCATGAAGAGTTCATTGCGATGGGTGTTTGTATTGGGTTCTTTTGGGGCGCTGACGGCATGCGAATCTGCTGAAGAAGGAAGTGCCGGCGGCTCGGACGGTGGCAGCACCGCTAGCATTGGCGCTTCGGGTGGCACGAGCACCGGCGGCCCCGGCACGACTACAGGCGGCACGACGAACACCGGCGACAATGTGGCTAGCTCCATGGGCGGCGGTTCAAGCGGCACTGGCGACGGTACTGGGGGAACCTCGGGCGGCGGCGTCAGCGGCGGAAGCACAGGCAGCGAGGGCGGTTCCGGCGGTCCCGATATTGATCCCGTACCGCCCGAGCCCACGGTCGGCTGCGGGGGTGACACCAACCCGGGGAGTGGCGCCTTCACGATCAACGTAAACGGAACAGACCGCTACTACCGTATCGACATTCCAGCGAACTACGACTCCAACACAGAGTACAAGCTGGTGTTCGTGTTCCACGGTCTCGGCGGTACGGCAGACGGCACGGCGGATGGCTTCAACGGGTTTTACAAATACCAAGGTTTGCTCGATCAAGCCGACGATGACGCTATCTTTGTTGCAGGCCAAGGTTTGGCGTCTAGCTCAGGTGGTGCCGGTTGGGACAACGACGGCGACATTGATTTTATCACCCAAGCTCTGGAAGATATCCGCACGGGTTACTGTATCGACAACGCTCGCATCTTCGTGTCCGGTGGTAGCTTCGGTGGCATCATGAGCAATCGCGTCGGCTGCGCCATGGGCGACGACATCCGAGCCATCGCGCCGGTCATGGGCAACGGTCCCGATACCACCTGGGCCACTAAGAACGATGCCGACGAGTGGGTGTGCAGCAAGTACGGAGAGGCGAGCTGCACAGGAGACGTCGCCGCTTGGGTCACCCACGGTCGCGCGGATCCAACCGTCGCGTTCTGTCTCGGGGAATGGACGTTGGAACATTGGCTGGAGCAAAACGGTTGCTCGGACAGCAGCACTGCAAACGGAGTGGGGGAGTGCGTCGAGTATTCGGGCTGTGCGACGGGGTACCCGGTGGTGTGGTGCCCGACCGACCTGGCTCATTCATCGCCGGATTACGCCCCAGCTGAGATTTGGAAGTTCTTTTCGCGCTTTTAGGGGGTTGCGATGTAGAGGGCGCCGGCCTTGCCGATAGTCAGGGCTCGTTGTTGTCCTGCCTCAATCGATGCAACTGCATGCCCGGCACTTTGCGTCGGCCCTAATTCTTTACGTTTCTGTCGGTCACTAGGGCCGTTTGAGCCATTCGCCAGCCGGGACGGCGCCGTTGCCTGCTATAGGGACGGCGAGTGCGACGACCGTGATATTGGCAACGGCGCCGAGCGCTGTCGTGCCAACTTCTGCGTGGCGGGTACGCCGCTCAGTTGTGACAACGGGCTGTTTTGCGATGGCGCCGAGACCTGCGATCCTGCCGGTGGCTGCCAGCGGGGCAGGGTTCCCGTCCTTGACGACGGCATCGGCTGCACGGACGACTTCTGCGACGAGAGCAGGGACGCAGTCATTAATGTCGCCATCGACGCCTTCTGTGACAATTTTCTGTTCTGCGACGGGGTCGAGAGCAGGTGTCAGCCTTGACGGCATAAGCAAACCGTCCACCAAACCGGGTCAATCCGACTCGTTGGCGGGGACGCGGGGTTGGTGACGCGGGAAAAGGCCGGGGGACATGCCCATGGATGTTAACGGAACGCGGGATGGCAGGGAATTAGGGGTAGGTCGACATGCGGCGACTTCGTGGGATACGCTATGGACATGGCTTACACACTTGAGCGAGCGATCTTCATTAAGGTCGGATGGATGAATTACTATGGTTTTCTGTCTGAGGACGGGGGACCAGCGGGCGGAGGCGAGGCCAACGCGGCAGATGTTGCCGAGGGCGCCAATTTTAAGGAAATCAAGGGCCGCGCCTACGGGCTTGTCAATGTGACCTTGACTCACATCGGTCGCCTTGGAGCCGCCCCGGGTTCGTCGACGCAGAACGGTGTTCTCGTTGTGTCCGTGGCGTCCCGACCGGATGGCACCGGTCAGGTGGTAGTCGGCTGGCAAGGCCGCGCCATGCTGCGCCAGCGTCGCAAGGAATTGGGGGACGCCGACCGCCTCTACAATTACGAGGCGAAGATCGAGAACTCCGTATTACTGCCGGAGGATGCCCGGACGTGGAAGATCCCAAGCGAGGGGATGGGTACAGCCAAACTTGCGTACGGCTGCACTGAGAG
>SPKZ01004783.1_pt1 | contig 15507 bp, 10 predicted proteins | sample 2456571 | NCBI WGS metagenome assembly SPKZ01 (sample SAMN11192286, study PRJNA482655) | marine metagenome | biome: ENVO:00000447; feature: ENVO:00000244|ENVO:00000211|ENVO:00000569|ENVO:00002023; material: ENVO:00002151; isolation source: ocean water from marine abyssalpelagic zone ...
CTCACCGAGCAGTCGCTGCTGCTGGAGCGTCTGTGTCCGCATCTCGTGCGGCCCGTTCCCTTCCTCTTCCCACTCACCCGCCGCGGCTGGGAGCGGCTGTACATCGGTGCCGGTGTCCTGCTGTACGACCTCCTTGCCAGCCCGCGTGCGCTGCCCCGCCACCGGCACCTCTCACGCCGCGCGGCGCTCGTCGAGTTCCCGTCGCTGCGCGGGGACGCACTCGTCGGCGCCATCCAGTACTGGGACGCGCAGATCGACGACGCCCGGCACACGATGACGTTGGCGAGGACGGCCGCTGCCCACGGAGCCGCCGCAGCCACGAGCCTGCGCGCCGTAGGATTCCCCACGGAGACTCAACGCGTGGTCGGCGTCGAGGCGCGGTGCCTCGAGACCGGCGAGAACCTCGTGGTGAGAGGGCGCCAGATCATCAACGCGTCGGGCGTGTGGTCCGAGGAAGTGCGCGACCTCTCGAGTGACGGCCCCCTGCGCGTGCGCGCGTCGAAGGGCATCCACCTGCTCGTGCCGCGCGACCGCATCACGTCGCAGTCGGGTCTCATCGCGCGGACGGCGAGCAGCGTGCTGTTCGTGATCCCGTGGAAAGAGCACTGGATCATCGGCACCACCGACACCGCCTGGGAGCTCGACAAGGATCACCCTGCGGCCAGTCGCGTCGACATCGACTACCTGCTCGCCACCGTGAACGACTGGCTGCACTCTCCACTCGGTTACGAAGACGTGGTGGGCGTGTACGCCGGTCTGCGGCCTCTCCTCTACGGGGAGGACGATTCTACGAGCCAACTCTCGCGCGAGCACGCCGTCACCACCGCGAAGTCGGGTCTGATCAGCATCGCGGGCGGGAAGTACACCACGTACCGCGTGATGGCGAAGGATGCAGTGGACGTCGCGGCGGGGCGTCTCGGGCGCAGCGTTCCGGCATCGAAGACGGATCACACGCCGCTCGTCGGTGCACTGGGCTTCGAAGCGTGCAAGCAGCGCCGCGAGGAACTCGCCGCCACACTCGGCGTCCGCCCCGACGACGTCGACCGTCTGCTCGGCCGCTACGGCGACGCGATCGAGGAACTCGTCGCCCTCGTGAAGTCGCGGCCGGACCTCGCGTCCCCCATCGACGGAGCCGAGGCCTATCTGTGCGTCGAGGCCGCGTACGCGGTGAGCCACGAGGCCGCCCTGCACGTCGACGACGTCCTCACGCGCCGCACCCGAATCTCCATCGAAACACCGGACCGCGGAGTCAGCGCGGCGCGAACGGTCGCCGACCTCATGGCCCAGACCCTCGGCTGGGACGACGCCACCCGTGACCGTGAGCTCGAACACTATGACGCCCGCGTCGCGGCCGAGCGCGAATCGCAGGAGCAGCCCAACGACCGCACGGCCGACGCCGCCCGCCTGGGCGCCCCGGACGTTCGCACCTCGGGCTCCCCCTAGGCTCGACCCCTCGCCGCGGGTCTTTCCTCCGGTCGAAAGACGCGCAACGTCGGCGAGCTGGGCAGCAGTGTCCCCAAGTTGCGCGGGATCAGGTGTCGGCGCCGGGGAGGTTGCCTTGTTTGCCGAAGTGGCCCTTGCCGGGGACGAAGTTGGCTTCGACGCGGAGGCCGTCGGGGTCTTCGAAGAGGACGGAGTAGTAGCCGGGAGCGAAGTCGCCTACTTCGGGCGGGTGGACGATGTGGGCGTCGAGCTCGTCGACGGCGAAGCGGTGGATGGCGTCCACGTCGTCGGCAGAGCGGGCGCGGAAACAGAAGTGGTGGAGACCCGGACGATCCTGGTCGAAACGGGTCGATCGGTGTTCCGGCGTCGACTCGCGAACCAGCACGCCGGTGCGACTGCCGATGCAGTAGACGGTGTTCTCGCTCTTGATGAGCGTCTTCATGCCGAGGAAGTGACAGAGCTTCTCCCAGAACGGAAGACAGCGCTCGATGTCGTTCACGCTGAGCTGGATGTGGGCGATTCCATTCACAGAGACGGACACGGCGTCCTCCTGGTTTCCGGCTCGAAGAGCGAGCCTGGCAATGTGTTCGAAACCCTGGCGGACCCCTAGCCCGACGGAGAAGAAAATCCCCAGATCTCGAGCGAGTCGCGCGTCGCTTCGAACCAGCGCAGGTAGACCGCCGCATATTCGGCGGGACATTCGGCGGTAATCACGATGACGCGACCGTCGCCCACCTCCACGACGGTGACGTGCTCCGCGCGATCCCCGCCCCCGGTTTCGATCAGCGCTTCGACCGCGCGATGCCCGTCCACCTGGAGCGATTGGTACATCCGCAGGCGACCGCGGCCCATGTAGAACGTCGAGTAGCGCTCGAAGTACTCCTCCAGGCTGTCATACCGCTCGACCACCACCTGGAACAACGCCGAGTAGTCCCAGGTGACCCCGTCGACGGCCACCATTCCGCGCGACGTTTCGACTCGCATCCACCCGTAGGGCGGACGCAGTGTGTAGCCGAAGCGCGCGTCGACGTACGGCGCGATCGCGAGCTGCGGCGCTCCCGTCGGGGGGAGCACGGGCCCTCGCTCGGTTTTTCTGCCCGCCGGTAGTCGCCCGAAGATTGCGCCGTTCGGCAGCTGGTAGAGCGAGACGAACGTGTTGACGTCCTCGACGGAGAGCCCCGGAACGAGCACGCGGTCCCGCACGCGCTCGAACATGAGGTCGGCGGGGATCGGGCTGTGAGAACGCATCCCCAGGAGGTGGCCGATCTCGTGGAGTGCGATCCACTTCACCTGCTCGGACGTGAGCAGCCCGAACTCGTCGGCCATGAAGATGCGCAACGCCGACACCTCGTACTCGAGCTCGAGACGCTCGGCGTCGGGGTCGACGCCCGTGGGACGACACGCGCCGCGAAGCCGAACGCTGCCGAAGATCTGCCTGTCGCGCACCTCCGGTGCAACCTCGGGAATCAGCTGCAGCGCGAAGCGTGCGTCTTCAGGCTCGGCGACGCGGCGGAAGGTGACGAGGCCCTCGAGCTCGCGTTCCCACATGGCCAGCGCCTCTTCGGCGGCACGGACGTAGCTCGCCGGGTCGCGCGGGCCGAACTCGAACTGGAGGGTTTCGGGGATCTCGGGCGTCGCCACGTAGACGGGAAGCGGCATGTCGTCATCGGACCAGCGGCACAGCACGAGCAGATCGCCCTCGGGCCCGGCGGCGTGGAAGCGGTGCGCGACGAAGGGGAGGTAGTTGGGTTCGAGGAGGTCGGGGTACGCCGCAGCGAACGCCGCGTAGTCGCGGCGGTCGGGCGTCCACGAGCGCGAAGATTCGTCGAGGAAGCGGGGGCTGCATCCCAAGACGAGCAGGACGCTGGCGAGCGCGACACACGGGTTCGCTCCCGGCCTCACGGGCGGGATCTCCCCCGGCCGCGCATCGTGCGCGCGAGGTCGCGGTCGGTCTCGCGCCGCTTGATCGACTCGCGCTTGTCGTAGCGCTTCTTGCCGCGGGCGAGTCCGAGCTCGACCTTGGCGCGACCGTTTGCGAAGTAGAGCTTGAGCGGCACGAGCGTGAAGCCGCGCTCGGCGAGCTTGCCTCCCAGTCGACGGATCTCGGCGCGGTGGAGCAGGAGCTTCCGCTCGCGCAGCGGCTCCGCATTGGCGCGTCCCGCCTGCTCGTACGCACCGATGTGGAGGTTCAGGAGAAACACCTCGCCACGACGGATGGTCGCGTACGAGTCGGACAGGTTGGCCTTGCCGGCCCGCAGCGCCTTCACCTCCGAGCCAAGCAGCGACATTCCCGCTTCGAACGTGTCGAAGATCTCGTACTCGAAGCGGGCGCGCCGGTTCGTCGCGATGACGTCGCTTCGTTGCTGCTTCTCCGCCATGTCGGGTGCGAGCGTAACGCGTCGCCGCGTGCGCCTGAAATCGCGTCGAGCCGGCGCAAACGGCTGCTCAACAGGGGGTTGCGCGCACTGACGGGCATTGACCCCAGGTCACCTTTCAGGTATATAGCGCCGCTGAATGGGTCGGTGTGCACTTCCTGCTGCACCTTCCGGTGACCCTCCACACCGTGCCCGCTCCCGTGCAGCTCGAATGCCCGGCTGTCGCACCCGCGCCGGTCTCGGCCCCAAACCTCCCACCCACCCCGCCCGGGCCCACGAATCCGGGGTACGGAACCCGACATGCCCAGCTACTCGTACGACCGGCTCTCCGCCCAGGACAACGCGTTTCTCCTCTGGGAGACGCCGGAAGTCCACATGCATGTGTCGGCCACGCAGATCTACCAGGCCGGACCGCTCAAGACTCCCGACGGTGGCATCGACATCGCTGCGATCAAGCAGGCCATGAGCCGAAACCTGCACCGCATTCCGCGCTACCGGCAGAAGCTGCAGTGGATTCCCGTCGAGAACCACGCCGTCTGGGTCGACGACTCGCACTTCAACATCGACTTCCACATCCGTCACACGAGCCTCCCCCGCCCCGGGAGCGAAGAGCAGCTCAAGAAGCTGGCCGCCCGGATCATGGCCCAGCAACTCGACCGCGCGCGGCCGCTGTGGGAGATCTGGGTCGTCGAGGGGCTCGAGGGCGATCGGTTCGCGTTCATCAGCAAGACCCACCACTGCATGATCGACGGCGCTTCGGGCATCGGCATCGCCGACATCCTGATGTCGACTTCCCCCGACGCCGAGCTCGCAGAGGCCCCGGTCTTCATACCGCGCACTGCACCCACCTCGTCGGAGCTCTTCACCGACTCCGTGCGACGTCGATTGTCCCTCCCGTTCGAGTTCGTGCGCAGCGTGCGCCGCTTCCGCGATGAGGTGGACGACTTCCGGGACGAAGTCACGGCGCGTGTGAGCGCGGTGCGTGAGCTGATGGGCTGGTCGGCGAGCCCCCCCTCGAAGACGCCGATCAACCAAAAGGTCGGCCCGCACCGGAAGATCGACTGGCTCGAGATGCCCCTCGCCGACGTCAAGGCGGTCCGCAAGGCCCTCGATTGTACGGTGAACGACGTCGTCCTCACCACCGTGACCGGCGCGGTGCGCGACTTCCTCATGCGCCGACAGGTGCGGCCGGAAGAGATCGACTTTCGCGTCTCGGCTCCCGTGAGTGTGCGCAGGGAGGGCGACCACCAGCTCGGCAACCAGGTGTCGTCCTGGGTGGTCGCCCTGCCCGTCGCGGAGTCCGATCCGAAGGAGCAGCTCGCCGCCATCCACGAGGAGACCCAGCGGCTCAAGGAATCGAAGCAGGCACTGGGCATCGAGACCATCATCGCCATCGCCGACTGGACTACGTCGAGTCTGCTTTCGATGGGCGCCCAGGCGTCCTCGGCGGCCACGAACACGATCGTTACGAACGTGCCGGGCCCACAGATGCCGCTCTACATGCTCGGTGCGGAGATGATGTCGATGTTCCCGCAGGTTCCGCTGCTGCCGAACCTCGGTCTCGGGATCGCGCTCATCAGCTACAACGGCAGGGTCTGCTGGGGCTTCAACGCAGACGCCGACATGATTCCCGACCTCGACGCCTTCAAGGAGCTCATCGCAAAGTCGTTCGCCCGTCTGGCGACCGCCGCCGAGGTCACGCTGAGCGACGGCGACGTGATCAACCTCGATCCCGAAGCGCCGAAGAAGAAGACGCGCAGCCGTCGGTCGCGCGCCGCCGCGAAGCCGAGCGCTCCGCCGTCGGACGACGCCGAGTCGCTCCACGCAAAGGGCGACGCTGGCTCTTGATCAGCGACCTCCGTGCTCGCGGAGATAGTCGACGATTTCGCTGTGGGACAGGCGGCGCGCGCGACGCAGCGGAGTGTCACCACGGCGGTCCCGGTAGTTCACGTTTGCGCCCCGCTCGACGAGCAGCACCACGACGTCCGCGTGATTGGCGTCGACCGCGATGTGGAGCGGCGTCGTGCGGCGCTTGCCGCGCGCATCGATTTCTGCATCGGCGTCGAGGAGCACGCGCACGACCCCGACGCGACCGAGTCGGGCCGCCCGGTGGAGGGGCCGATCGCCGGATTCGTTCTGCGCCTCGACGTCCGCTCCGGCGCGAAGCAGTGCCTGTGCGGATGCCACCTGCCCTCTCCGCGCGGCCGCGTGGAGCGCAGTACCCTCGGGTCGCGCATCCACCTCGAGCCCGCTTCCTCGTTCGATCAGGAGCTCGACGACCTCCGTGTGACCGCGGAGCGCAGCGAGATGCAACGCGGTGGTGCCGTCTTCGAGCGTTGCGCTGGTCGGTGCGCCGCCGTCGAGCAGGACCCTGGCCGCTTCGAGGTCGCCGAAGAATGCGGCGCGGTGGAGCGGCGGGCGTTCCGCGACTCCCGTGTCCTGCGCTGCGCCCCCCGCCGCGACGAACACCGCGCACGCGGCGAGCAGAAGCCGCCGGATTCGATCCATCAGCTGTCTCCTTCCACGGCCCCGTGGCCGGGGCAGCGCAACGTGGAACGCAACTTGGCGACTTGGGGACCTTGGTAGCACCGTTGCATCAATGGATTTCGCGGTCGCGTCCCTTCCAGAACGGCGCGCGCAACTCGCGTTTGAGAATCTTTCCCGCCCCGGACTTCGGCAGCGGCTCATCGCGGACCTCGATCACCTTCGGAACCTTGTACCCGGCGAGCGAGGCGCGGCAGTGCACGGCGAGGGCCTCGGCGCTCACGTCGGCGCCGTCGCGTGGGTGCACCGAGGCCTGCACCGCCTCGCCCCACTTCTCATCGGGCACGCCGTAGACCGCGCACTCCGCGACCGCCGGGTGCTGGTAGAGAATCTCCTCCACCTCGGTCGAGTAGACGTTCTCACCGCCCGAGATGATCACGTCCTTCTTGCGGTCGACCAGGAACAGACAACCTCCCTCGTCGAGGAAGCCGACGTCACCCGACGCATACCAGCCGTCGCGGAGCACCTCGGCGGTCTGCTCGGGTTTCTCCCAGTAGCCGACCATCACATTCTCGCCGCGCAGCTCGACCTCGCCCACCTCGCGGGGCCCGAGTTCGCTTCGCGACGCGTCCACGATCCGCAGGTCGACGCCGACGATGGCGCGTCCCGCGCTTCGCGCGCGTTCGTCGTCGATGTACCGCTCGAGGTGCTCGATGGTCGTCCCCATGGGCCCGAGCTCCGTGGCGCCGTACATCGAGACGAGCTCGACGTGCGGGAAGCAGTCATGTACCCGGCGCAGCAGGGACGTCGAAGCGGGCGCCGCGCCGTAGCCGAGCAGGCGGAGAGTCCCGACATCGCGCGGCCGCGCCTCCTGCTCATCGACGAGCGCCGCCAGCATGGTGGGCACGCCGAAGGTGATGCTCGTCTTCTCCGCCGCGATCACATCCAGGGCCCCGGCGGCGTCGAAGCCGGGGAGCACGATCTGCCGCGCGCCGACCCAGAGACACAACAGGACGTTGAACGTTCCCGAGGCGTGGAACATCGGCCCCATGATCTGCCAGGCGTCGCCCTCCTCGAGGCGCACGCTGCACTGCAGATGGAAGGTGTCGGCGATCTTGTTGCGGTGGCTGAGCATCACGCCCTTCGCCGCGCCCGTGGTCCCGCCGGTGTAGAAGAGGCCCGCGAGATCGCGATCGGAGACCCCCACCCCGAGCGGCAGCGCCCCGGCGTGGTCGATCCGCTCCTCGTAGCCGTCGCCGAGGGGAACCACGACCTCCACCCGCTGCGACAGCGCGTCGATGTCCTGCATGCGGTCCGTGAACAGGATCCGCGGGCGTGCGTCGCGAAGCGCGTACTCGACTTCCGGGAGCGCGTGGCGGTTGTTGAGGGGGACGACCACGCGACCGCACGCCGGAACCCCGCAGAACAGCTCGAGCACCTGGTGGGAGTTCGCGGCGAGGATCGCGACCCGGTCGCCGTGGGCCGTGTGCTGGGAGACAAAGCCCGCGAGACGCCGGCAGCGATCGACCAGCTCTCCGAAGCGGAGTCGCACCTGGCCGCACACCACGGCCTCGGCGTCCGGAAAGCAGCGCTCGGCCCGGTGGAGGGGGTCGGCGAAGGTGTTCACGCAATCTCCTGAGTGCGGCCGGCACGCGGGCGGCTTCGAATTGTACTGTCCCGCGACTCCTCACAGGCGGACTCGCACCCGGTCCGGACAGAGGGGGCTTGGGACCTCGATCGCCCCATCCGGCGCGCGTCGACCCCGGTTGCTGGGCGACTCTTCGAGGCGGTCGCGTGGCTCGTCTCCGACATCGGAAAAGCTGACTCCGAGTCGCCGCGCGACCCCAACCCAGCCGGCCCCGACCTGCGGCTGAACGACGAGAAAGTCGTTATCTCTTGAGGAGTTGCATTGACGGACCCGTGTCGTAAGCGGCACTCTGTCGGTGCGCGTCGAGTAACCCGCCGCAAGACCGACGAGAGTCGGGAGACAGCCCCGACCGGGTACAACCGGTCAATTCGGGAGAGCCGAGAACATCCCCATGTCTGGAAGCAGTCAAAAGAGCGCGGCCGAAGTGCGGCGCCTCCTCACCAGCCGCAACATCGAGCGCGTCGTCGTGCTCGGCGCCAACGGCACGATGGGCTTCGGCAGCGCCGCGCTGTTCACACAGGCCGTCCCCCACGTCACATTCCTCGCGCGATCGCGCGCAAAGGCGGAGGAAGGTCTCGCCGCCGCGATCAAGCAGGTGCGATCACCCACGGTCGCATCGCGATCGGATGTGGGCGACTACGACAACGATCTCGACGCAGCCGTGAGCCAGGCGGACATCGTCTTCGAAGCCCTCACCGAGGACTTCGACATCAAGAAGGCGATGTTCGACCGAGTCGAAGCCACCCGCCGCGACGACTCCATCATTGCCACCGTCACGTCGGGCCTGTCGATCAACGGGTTGTGCGACGGACGCGGCGACTCGTTCCGCAAGAACTTCCTCGGCCTGCACTTCTTCAACCCGCCGAACGTCATCACCGGCACCGAACTCATCGCCAACCGGGACACTGACGCCGGAGTCCTCGATTTCATCGAGGCCTTCGCCCGTCTGCGACTCGGTCGCGAGATGATTCGCACGCACGATACTCCGGCATTCGCGGGCAACCGCGTCGGCTTCAAGGTACTCAACGAATCCGCGCAGCTCGCCGAGCAGCTCGGCCCCGTGCTCGTCGACAAGATCGTCGGACCCTATACGGGCCGTGCGCTCACTCCGCTCGCCACGATCGACCTCGTCGGATGGGACATCCACCGCGCCATCGTCGACAACGTCTACGAGAAGACGAGTGACGAGGCCCATGAGACCAACAAGCTCCCCACCTACATGGCGAAGCTGATGGAGCAGGGCGTCCTCGGCGACAAGACGGGCGGCGGCTTTTTCAAACGCGACGGCAAGACGCGCCTCGCCCTCGACATCGCGAGCGGCAACTACAAGCCGGCGTCCGACATCGTACTGCCCGACATGGCGTACGTGGGCGAGGTCGCAAGCCTCTACGCCCAGGGCCGCTACGAGGAGGGCATGCGGATCTTCCTCGCCGCCGAGGGCGACGAGGCGAGCCTCGCCCGCAAGGTGATCGGCGGCTACATCAGCTACGCGTTCCACCGCGTGGGCGAGGTCACCGACGAGATCGGTGGTATCGACCGCATCATGGGCATGGGCTTCAACTGGGCGCCGCCGAGCGTGCTGGTCGACGTCATGGGCGCGCCTGCCGCGTGCAAGATGATCGACGGCGCCGGCCTGCCCGTGCCCCCGGCCCTCGAGACCGCCGCTCGAACGGGTGAGCCGCGGCGCTTCTTCCAACACCCTTCCATCAACACTGGACGCTTTTTCGTCGCGGGTTGAGCCCGAACGCATCAGAGGACGACATGGCCAATTCTGAAGTCTACGTACTGGGCGGATATCAGACCGACTTCGGTCGCAACTGGACCAAGGAGAACAAGCACTTCTCCGCGCTCATGCGCGAGAGCGTGCTCGGAGCGCTCGAAGCGTGCGACATCGCGCCGGAAGAAGTGGAGAGCGCCCACGTCGGCAACTTCGCCGCAGAGCTCTACTGCATGCAGGGACACCTCGGTGCCTTCTTCACCGAAGTGCACCCGGATTTCAGCGGCCTGCCCACGAGTCGCCACGAGGCAGCCTGCGCATCGGGGAGCATCGCGGTCCTCGCGGCTTCGGCCGAGATCGAGGCCGGTCGCTACGACTTGCAGGCGGTGGTCGGCATCGAGCAGATGAAGACCGTCTCCGCGGCTGACGGCGGCGCCTTCCTCGGCACCGCGGCCTGGTACGAGGAAGAGGCGAAGGACATCGAGTTTCCCTTCCCGAAGCTCTTCGGTCGCCTCGGCGACGAGTACGACAAGCGCTACGGCCTGAAGGACGAGTACCTCGCCGAGATCAGCAAGATCAACTACGCCAACGCCAAGCTCAACCCGAACGCTCAGACGCGCACCTGGTACATGAACAAGGAGCACGCGCTGTGTCGAACGGACGACAACCCGGCGGTCGGTGGGCGCATCCGCATCGCCGACTGCTCGCAGGTCACCGATGGCGCGGTCTGCGTGTTTCTCGCATCCCGCACGTACGCCGAGAAATACGCCAAGGGCATGGGGAAGAAGCTGGCGGACATTCCGCGCATCAAGGGCTGGGGTCACAACACGGCCCGCCTGCGCTTCGCCGACAAGGTCGCCGAGAGCAAGGACGACCGCTACGTGCTCCCGCACGTGCGCTCGACGATCACCTCGGCCATGGAACGCGCGGGCGTCGAAGATGTGAACGGCATCGACGGGATCGAGACCCACGACTGCTTCACCACGTCGGAGTACATGGCCGTCGACCACTTCGGCATCACCAAGCCCGGTGAGAGCTGGAAGGCCGTCGAAGAGGGCTGGCTCGAGATCGACGGCAAGCACCCCATCAACCCGAGCGGCGGTCTGATCGGCGCCGGCCACCCGGTGGGAGCGACGGGAACGCGCCAGCTGCTCGACGCCTATCTACAGGTCGCTGGCCAGGCCGGTGACTATCAGGTCGAGGGAGCGAAGAACTTCCAGACCCTGAACATCGGCGGAAGCGGGACCACCAGTGTGAGTTTCGTGGTAGGTCGCTGACCGACACGAGCGGTCGACGTTCACTCCGCGTAGCCGAGGGCCCGGATCGCCTCGCGCTCTTCTGGGGTCAGCTCCCGGGGAGCGAGCCGCGGGTGGGAGCGGCTCGCGGACAGGATGTCGTCGAGGTTCCGCTTCAGCTCGCTCCGCGTAGCGGGACGTGCGGAGGCGAGATTCGAAAGCTCGTGCGGATCCGCGGCCACATCGAAGAGTTGGTGGCGGCCGTCCTTGCGCGTGCGCAGCTTCCAGTGGCGCAGCACCGCGTCGTCGATGCTCGAACCGACGATCGCGTAGTCGGCGCGGGGCTGCTCGATCGACACCGGGGTCTGGGAGACGAGGTGGCTCCGCGAGCCGGCCAGCAGGTCGATGCCGTCGCTGGATCCGAAATCGAGATGCAGGTTCAGCGCTCCGGACAGCGTGGGGAAGATGTCGACCGTCGACGCGAGGTCCGTCCGGCGACCCCGGTACCCGTTCGGCAGGTGAACGATCAATGGCACACGCAGCTGCTCGTTCCAGATCTCCGAGTGCTTCTCGTGCCGGTGTTGACCGAGGCCCTCGCCGTGGTCGGCCGTGACGACGATCGCCACCGGACCGAGCTCTCGCAGGCGCTCGAACAGGCGACCTAGCTGGGCGTCGGCGTAGCGGATCTCGTCGTCGTAGGCGTTGGCGGCACCCGCGAGGTGGCGCGGGATGCGACGTTCCCGCATGAAGGCGTGGAGTTCGGGACTCGTGGCGAAGAAGTCCTGATACGGCGCGGGTGCGGCGTACGGAAGGTGGGGATCGAAGACGTGGAGCCACAGAAAGAACGGGGCAGCGGCGGTGGAGAGCCACTCGAGAGCGGCGCTCACGGTCTGCTCGGCGCGAAACTCCGTGCGCTGCTTCACGGAGTCGTACGGGGGTGTGCCGTAGAAGCTCGCGAAGCCCGCCGCGACTCCCGAGGGCTCTGCCAGGGCCGAGGCGCTCGTGAAGGCAGCGGTGTCGAAGCCGGCCGCCCGAAGGCGCTGGGCCATGCTCTGCAAGCTGTCGTCGGTGGCGAGCGGATGCTTGTAGAAACGGAAGTTTCCCTCGACACCGTGGCGCGCGGGGTACGTCGACGTGAGGATCGAGACGTGGCTCGGTAGCGTGTTCGACGATGTCGCGTACGCGTTCTCGAAGAGCAGCGATTCGCTCGCAAGGCGATCGAGGTGCGGTGAGGTGTCGCGGAAGTAGCCGTAGCTGCCGAGGTGATCGGCGCGCAGCGTATCCACCGTCACCAGGACGATCGACGTCGGAGGATCGCCGCAGCCCACGAGTCCGATCGCCGCGAGCCAACCGGCGGCGCGGCGCAGCCAGACGTTCATCGAGGGGAGGATACCGGCTGCTCGATGACGATGCGCCGGTTCACGGACCTTGGACCGGTCGACGTCGTCGTGCCGTCGGGCCACGTGACCGTGACGTCGTCGACCCGCTCGACCGCGCCGAGTCCGCGGTACAGGCGATGGTGGCCCTGCGAAAAGTGCGAGCCCTCGGACTCACCCACCACGTGTGCGGTGACACGATTGCCCGTGCGGATCCGCACCGAGCTGCCGATCGCCGCCCGGTTGCCGGGCGGCCCCACGAGGTCGATCTGCAGCCAGCTCCGCGCCGGCGAATCGTTGCGCAGGAAGGTGGCGTTCCAGCGCCCTGGTCCAGGCTTCGACGTGGTCAGCGTCGTCTGCAGGAGATCGCGATCGCCATCGCCGTCGACATCGAACCACGCGACGCGCGCGTCGTGGATCGGTCCTGGCTCACCGCCGCCCGGGAGAGCATCGATCCGGCTGAAGGTCCCGGCCTCGTTCTGGAGGTACAGCCCGCCGGGCACCTGGTGGACGTCGAGCCTGCCGTCGCCGTCGACGTCCACCCAGTTTGCGGTACGCGTGCGGCTCCGGAGTCCGACCGATTTCGCGGCGATGAAACGCCACGTCGCGCCGGTGCGTTTGGCGATCCAGCTCTTGGCCTGCGAAGCCACGAAGAGATCGAGGTCGCCATCCGCGTCGTAGTCGCCGAGACTGAGTTTCGACGTCTTGGCGGCGCCGCGATCGCGGCGGACGACCGAGCGCACGAAACGGGCCGGTCGGTTCTCGAACAACGTGAACGCCCGGTCCTCCACGAGGAAGAGATCCGGGTCGCCATCGGAGTCTGCGTCGAACCACACGGCGGGTCCGTCGCTGCGGCTCGCGAGACCGAGCTGCGCGGCGCGGTCTTCGAACGATCCGTCTTCGCGCTGGTGGTACAGGCGGTTTTCCTGATCCCGTGCGCAGACGACGTGGAGATCGAGACGCCCGTCGCGATCCGCGTCGACCCAAGACGTCTGGCGGCTCGAGCAGCCGGTGTTCCGAAGTCCCTTCTCGGCGGCGCGGTCGACGCGAAACGAGTCGCTTCCGCTGCGCAGCTCGGCGAAGAACTCGAAGGGAAACGACGCCATCCGCCCCTTCAAGCCGCCGCGCGTGATGGCGACGTCGATCCGCCCATCGGCGTCACGATCGGCCACCGCGTAGGCGTGACGGTCGCGCAGTCGAACCTCGAAGCGCGCCGATGCCGCGGGCACGGCTTTCGAGCCCACGAAGATCCGTTGCGCGTCGGAGCCGAGGCGGATCGAGAAACGCATGGGGATCGCGACGAACTCGGGCTTCACGACCAGCCGCCCATCGGTGCGGCTCGCGAACTTCAGCCGCGAGGCGGGGATCCCCCCTGCCGTGGCTTCCCGATGCGTCTCCACCTCGAAGCCACGCGATTTGACGACTTCGACGGGGGAGGCGACCTCGAGCTCGCCCTCGACCGGAGCCTCCGGCGTCACTCCCGAGGCTCGAATCACGAGCTGTCGCCGATGCCAGTAGACGTGCACGCCCGAGCCCGGTACGGGCGGCTCCCGGTCGCCGTCCTCGAAGCCGGGAAACGCCGGGTCCTGCTGGAGCCCCCACTCCGTGCCCCGGTCGACGAACCCCCCGGCGCCGTCGCCCACGAGGTGACTCTGGCGGGCATTGTGGTTGGTGGTGACCACATCGAGGATGCCATCGGCATTCAAGTCCGCCACGAGGAGGTCGTAGACGTGGTAGGTTTCGAGCGGTAACGAGATCGGCGAGAATCGCACCGACGACTCTCCCCGGGCAGCCGGGGCGACGGCCACGACGAGCCCCAGCAGCAGCAACGCGGCGAGATTCGCGGGCTTGGCGCGACCCCTGCACGCGAGCACGAAAGCGAACCTGGGCGCCTCGTCGCTCATCGCTTCCCGCGTTTCCGTCTGGAGGCCCCCGCCTTCTGTGCTCCGACGGAATGCAGATGGCTGAGCAGCGCAGCCCGCAACGCGTGCGCCTTCAGGGGCTCTCGGCGCGCCAGGTTCCGCTCCGCTTCGCGGGGATCCGGGTCGACACGGTAGAGCTGGGATTTCCCGAAGCGGCCGTTTCGCTTCCACGACAGGAGGAGCTTGTAGTCGCCGCGTCGGATCGCCGAGGCGTTGCGCGCGGGGAGGTGGAAGAACAGCGCGTCGGTGGGCCGGTCGAGCTGCGCCGCTCCCGGGTCCCCCAGCAGCGGGCGAAAACTCACCCCGTCGACCTCGGGCGGCAAGGCGTCACGCCCCCCGGCCAGGTCGTAGAAGGTCGATAGGAAGTCGTAGGCAACGACAGGCGTGTGATCGACCGAGTCGGGCTCGATGCCCGGCCCACGGACGAGGAGGGGAACGCGAATTCCTCCTTCGTGAAGAGTGTGCTTGCCCCCGGTCAGCGGGTAGTTGGGATCGAGCCGGTTCGGATCTCCGCCGGGGATCGATTCTCGGCCGCCGTTGTCGGAGGTGAGGAATACGTACGTGTCGTCCTCGATCCCGAGCTCTTCGAGTGCGCTCATCAGACGTCCGATGCCGACGTCGAGCTCTTCGAGCATGGCGGCCCAGGCCGGCGTGTAGCCGCGATCCGGCGGCCCCTTCCGCTCGTACTTCTCCCAGGTGGACTTCTGGCTCACCACCGAAAGGTGCACGGCGTAGTAGCTCACCTGAAGATAGAACGGCCGCTTCGCGAGGGCCTGCTCCCGCGCAAAGGCGATCGCGCGGTCGGTCACGCTACGAGTCCGCTTGGGATCGTCGTCATCGATGAAGTTCGGCGGTCCGTCCTCGTGTTCGCCCGAAGCCACTCCCAGCGTAGCCGGCATGCCTCCGCTGTCGTTGCTCGTCGGCCCGTCGCTCACATCGTAGCCGCTCTCTTTGGGCGTCGAATTCATGCTCTCCCCCCACTTTCCGAGATGGGCAGAGCGGTAGTTTGCATTGGCGCGCTCGAGGGCACGCGGGATCGTCAGATGCTCGGCCGGGATCCATCGGCTCTCGATCTCGCCGCCGCTGCGCGCGGCGCTCGAGCCCGACAGGATGCTGCGACGGCTCGGTGAGCAGAGCGGCGCGGCTGCGTAGGCGTTGGTGAGACGCAGTCCCTCGCGCGCAAGGCGGGTCATGTTCGGCGTCTCGAGATACGTCGACCGAGACGCCGCGACGCGCGGATCCATCGCTAGAGCGACCTGACTCCACCCCTGGTCGTCGGTCAGGATCAGCACGATGTTGGGCGCGGC
>SPKZ01010325.1_pt1 | contig 15491 bp, 12 predicted proteins | sample 2456571 | NCBI WGS metagenome assembly SPKZ01 (sample SAMN11192286, study PRJNA482655) | marine metagenome | biome: ENVO:00000447; feature: ENVO:00000244|ENVO:00000211|ENVO:00000569|ENVO:00002023; material: ENVO:00002151; isolation source: ocean water from marine abyssalpelagic zone ...
AGGACCGGGATGGACGCACCTCTAGTGTTCCGGTTGTCGCGCCAGCGGCACCGCCGGGTAGCTATGTGCGGCAGGGATAACCGCTGAAGGCATCTAAGCGGGAAGCCCTCCCCAAGATGAGATCTCCCTCGGGCTTCGGCCCTCTAAAGACCCCTCCGAGACCAGGAGGTAGATAGGCCGGGTGTGGAAGCGCAGTAATGCGTGGAGCTAACCGGTACTAATCGGTCGTGAGGCTTGACCTCTGCCGTTCCACTTCGTTCGGGGGTACACCTTTTGGCGTATCCGCGGATCGGGTGGACGCGCGAGGAACTTTTGTGCTTGGGCTCCGGCTCTGCGGCGTGGCAGGATCAGGACGACGGCCGGCCGGCTGAGATTGGATTCTCGGATTCGAATCGATTCAGACGATTTTCCCACCGTCCCTAGAGCGGGGGCCACACCCGATCCCATTTCGAACTCGGCCGTTAAGCCCCGTTTCGGCGATGGTACTGCCGGGGCGACCCGGTGGGAGAGTAGCGCGACGGTGGGTTTTCTTGGGCGCCCCGCCTGCTGCCTGAGCAGGCGGGGCGCTTCTCGTTCGGTTGCCGCGGCCTCGCTGGAGGTTCCGGGCTCAGGCGGGCTGCCTGCTGGGAGCCAGCTCCGCGAGGCGGTCGAAGAAACCCGGAAAGGTCTTGGAGACGCATTCCGGGTTCTCGATCACGACGCCCGGAACGCGGAGCCCGGCGACGGCGAAGCTCATCGCCATTCGGTGGTCGTCATAGGTGGCGATGCGGGCCGCGCGTAGCTTTTCGGGTGGGCGGATCCGGATGTCGTGTTCGCTGGTCTCGACCTCGGCGCCGAGTTTGCTGAGTTCGGTCTCGAGCGCCGCGATCCGGTCGCTTTCCTTCAGGCGCAGGTTTGAGATGTTGCGGATGGTCGTCGGGCCCTGGGCAAAGCAGGCGAGAACCGCCAGCATCAGGGCGCTGTCGGGCATCTCGTTCAAGTCCGCGTCGATTCCGTGCAGGTAGCGGGGGCCGCGAACCGCGATCGCGCCGGTCTGGCGTTCGACCGCGCAGCCCATACGTTCGAGAAGTTCGATGAAGCGAACGTCGGGTTGGTGCGATGCCGGCGACAGTCCATCGACCTGGACCCGTCCCCCGGTCACCGCCGCGATCGCGAGGAAGTACCCGGCGCTCGTCGCGTCGGGCTCGATGCTGTAGCGGCGTGCCCGGTAGCATTGCCGGCCTGGAACCCTGAGCCGCCCGTCTTTCCCGAGATCGACCTGGACGCCGAAGTCGCGCATCACCTCCAGGGTCATGTCGACGAAGGGACGGGAGGTGACGTCGCGCGCCTCGATTTCGACCTCCGCGTCTGCGAGCGGTGCGACCAGCAGAATCGCGGAAAGAAACTGACTCGACACGCGGGCGTCGACCCGGATCGAGCCGCCCCGAAGCCTTCCGCCCTGGACCGTGACGGGCGGGTGTCCGGCGACGCAGTGGGCCTGAACCCCGAGACGCCGAAGCGCGTCACAGAGTTCCCCGATCGGGCGTTCCCGCATCCGGTCGGTACCGTCGAGGACGACCCTTCCCGGGGTCAGGGCCGCACACGCGGTGAGAAAGCGCATTGTCGTGCCGGAGGCGCCGCAGTCGAGTGGCCGCAGCGGAATCGCGAAGCTCCCCCCGTTGCCACTGACCGCGAGGTCGGAGCTGCCTGGCTCGACCGCGACGCCGAGGCGACTCAGGCCCTCCCGCATCGCGCGGGTGTCGTCGCTGTCGAGCCAGCCGGAGAGTTCGCTGGTCCCGTCGGCCAGGGCCGCACACACCAGGGCCCGGTTCGTTAGGCTCCGCGAACCCGGAAGCCGCACCGCGAAATCCGGCGTGGCGATGGTGGAGAGTGCGAGCTCCGACATCGAGGGCGGAGGGTAGCATACCCCTAACTCTCTGGATCCAAAGGGAAAAGGTTTCGTACTGGACCTCGACGAGAGGAGGCGCAATCATCTCAGTACCGGGCCCGTACGCGGGTCCGCCTGCGTTTTCCCTGCCGTGTGTCTCTGCCCGGAGGGTCCTTCCGACATGCCCAAGTACCGACTGCTCGCCCCGGGGCCGGTCCCGGTCCCGGAACGGGTGCTCCAGGCGATGGCCCGGCCCGTGCTGCATCACCGGGCGCCGGAGTTCATTCCGGTCTTCGAGGCGGTTCGCGCGGACCTGAAGCGTGTGTTTCAGACCGAAGAAGAGGTCCTGATTTTGGCCAGTTCGGGTACCGGTGCGATGGAGGCGGCGGTCTCGAATTTCGTGTCCCCCGGAGACCGTCCCGTCGTCGTGCTGGGCGGCAAGTTCGGAGAGCGCTGGGCAGAACTCTGCACCGCCTACGGCGCCGCGCCCGAGTGTGTGGACGTGGAGTGGGGACAGGCGGTGACTCCGGAGGCGGTGCGCGAGGCATTCGAGCGGGTGCCGGAAGCGCGCTGCCTCTTCGTCCAGGCTTCCGAGACCTCAACCGGCGTCTACCACCCGATCCGGGAACTGGCCGCGGTCGTCCGCGAGCATCCCGATCGTCTGATCATCGTGGACGGGATCAGCGCGGTCGGAGTGCATGATCTCCCGACCGACGCGTGGGGCCTCGACGTGGTGATCTCGGGAAGCCAGAAGTCGTTCATGCTGCCCCCGGGCTTGGCCTTTCTCTCGCTCTCGGAGCGCGCCCGCGCGGAACTCGGACGCGCCACCGGGCCGCGCTACTACTTCGACCTGCGCAAGGAGCTGGCGGTCCAGCCCGAAAACCAGACCGCCTTCACGCCCGCGGTCTCGCTGATCTTCGGGCTTCGCGAATCCCTACAGATGATGCTGGCCGACGGGCTGGCCGTTGCATTCGAGCGGCACGCGATGCTTTGTCGGGCCACGCGCGAGGCCGCGGTGGCGCTTGGGCTCAAGTTGTATGCGCCCGTCTCGCCCTCCCACGCCTGCACCGCGATCCGTGTTCCCGACGGTCTCGATGGCAAGGGCTTGGTAAGACGGCTGCGCGACGTCTACGGCTTTACGATTGCGGGGGGGCAGGGAAGGGCCGCGGGCAAGATCTTCCGCATCGGACACATCGGTGACCTCGATGCGTTCGATACGATCGCCGCGGTGGCGGCGCTCGAGATGGCGCTCTCCGACCTGGGTTTTCCGATCAAGCTGGGCGAGGGGACGCGTACGGCCACCGAGCTGCTGCGTGACTTCCCGCCGCGCGGGGGCTGAAGCGTGCCCCGCATCCTGATCTCCGACAAGCTCTCGGATCGTGGACTCGCAGTGCTCGAGGCGGCCCGGGATATCGACTTCGATCACCGACCGGGCCTCGATCCCGAAGAACTGGCCCGGATCCTCCCCGACTACCAGGGCCTGATCATTCGCAGCGGCACGAAGGTGACAGCCGAACTGCTGCGCGAGGCCCGGGAACTGCGCGTAATCGGGCGTGCGGGGATCGGCGTCGACAACGTCGACATTGCCGCCGCGACCGAGCGCGGAGTCCTGGTGATGAACACGCCCGAAGAAAACGCGATCACGACCGGCGAACACGCGATCGCGATGCTGATGGCACTTGCGCGTCAGATCCCGCAGGCGACCGCGACGCTCAAGGCAGGTCGCTGGGAGCGGGCGAGCTTCAGCGGCACGGAACTCTTCGACCAGGTCCTCGGGGTCGTCGGGCTCGGAAACGTCGGTACGATCGTGGCGGACCGCGCCCACGGTCTCCGCATGCGCGTGATCGCTACGGACCCGCTCGTCACCGAGGAGCGCGCGCAGCGGATGGGCGTCGAACTCGTCTCGCTCGACGAACTCCTAGAGCGCGCGGACGCCGTCACGGTCCACGTTTCGCTCACCGAGTCCACCCGGGGGTTGATCGGGTCGCAGGCCTTTTCGAAGATGAAGCCCGGCGTGCTGATCGTGAACGTGGCGCGCGGCGGAATCGTGGACGAGCGTGCCCTGCTCGAGGCGATCGAGTCAGGCGTGGTGCGGGGCGCTGCCCTCGATGTCTTCGAGGAGGAGCCACCTCCCGCCGACCACCCGTTACTGGCGCGCGAAGAGGTGATCGCGACCCCGCACCTCGGGGGCTCGACCGCGAAGGCGCAGCTCAACGTGGCGATCGCGATCGCGGAGCAGGTCCGCGACTTTTTTCGCGCGGGCGTCGTTAGCAACGCGGTGAATCTGCCGTCGGTGTCGGCCGACGAACTCGAGGATCTGCAACCGTTCATCCAGCTTGCCGAGAAGCTGGGTCTGCTTCAGGGACAGCTCCACCCCGACGGGATTCGCGAGGTCGAGGTGGAGTTTGCGGGTCAGGTGACCGAGCTCGACGTACAGCCCCTGACCCTGGCGGTGTTGAAGGGCCTGCTCGAGCCCTGGGTAGGGGAGCGCTTGAACTTCGTCAACGCGCCTCATATCGCGCAGCAGCGCGGGATCCGCGTGATCGAATCGAAAGCGGCGGTGCCCGAGGACTTCGTGAGCCTCGTGACGGTGCGGGTACAGGGCGCCAAAAGGAGCGGCCGCGTATCCGGAACCCTGATCGGACGCACGCAGCCCCGCATCGTCCGGATCGACGATTTCCTGCTCGAGGCCGTGCCCGAGGGTGCGACGCTGCTGATTCAGAACAGAGATCGCCCCGGCGTCGTGGGACACATCGGATCGGTGCTCGGGGAGAGCGGCATCAACATTTCGCGCATGCAGCTCGCGCTCTCCCTCGACGGGGGCCAGGCGCTGCAACTCCTGAACGTCGATCCGGCTCCCGGAGGAGAGGTGCTCGCGTCGCTCCATCGGATCGACGGCGTCGAGTCGGTCCACCTGATCGACCTCGGCGGCCGGGTGACCTGAGATGCCCAACGTCGTCTGCATCGGGGCGCAGTGGGGGGACGAAGGCAAGGGGAAGATCGTCGACCACCTCGGACTCAGCGCGGACCTCGTGGTTCGCTTTCAGGGCGGACCCAACGCCGGTCACACCCTCGTGGTCGAGGGCCAGAAGACCGTTCTCCACCTGATCCCGTCGGGGATTCTGCGCGAGGGGACGCTCAACCTGATCGGGCCGGGCGTGGTCGTCGCACCCGAGACCCTGCTGGACGAGATCGAGGGACTCGAGCAGCGGGGCCTCAAGGTGCAGCGGGACCGGCTCAGAATCTCGGACCGCGCGCACGTGATCCTGCCCGTGCACCGCGCGCTCGACGAGGCGCGCGAGGAGGCGCGGGCCGGGGCCGCGATCGGGACCACCGGACGCGGAATCGGTCCGGCGTATGAGGCCCGGGTCGGGCGGACGGGGATCCGCATCCAGGATCTGCTGGAGCCCGACACCCTTGCAGCGTGCATCGACCTTGCGCTCGAAGAGCGAAACTACCTGCTCAAAAATCTCTACGCCTGGTCACCCTTCGATCCGGAAGAGGCCTATGCCCTGGCGCGCGAGTGGGGTGTACGCCTCGAGCCCTACGTCGACGACGTGAGCGTGACGCTCGACCGATCGTTGCGCGAGGGGCATTCGGTGCTGCTCGAGGGCGCGCAGGGCACGCTGCTCGACATCGATCACGGAACCTATCCCTTCGTGACCTCGTCGACCACGCTCGCGGGTGGCGCCTGTGCGGGGGCCGGGATCGGGCCGACCCACATCGACCACGTGCTCGGCATCAGCAAGGCCTACACCACCCGCGTCGGCGGCGGGCCGTTCCCCACCGAAGACCGCGGGGCCGCCGGCCGTCACCTGTTCGAGGTTGGCGACGAGTACGGGGCGACCACAGAGCGCAAGCGCCGCTGCGGCTGGCTCGACCTAGTGGTGCTGCGGCACGCAGTCCGGGTCAACGGGGTGACCAGCCTCGCGCTGCTCAAGCTCGACGTGCTCACGGGCCTCTCCGAGATCCGGGCCTGTGTCGAGTACCGGGCTCTCGGCGAACCGGTCCGCGACTTCCCGGCGAGCATTCGCCGGCTCGAAGCCTGTGAGTCTGTCTACAAGAGCTTTCCCGGCTGGAACGAGCCCATCGGTGAGGTGCGCGAGTTCGAGGCGCTTCCCGCGGCGGCCCGGGACTACGTCTGCTGGATCGAGGACGAGCTCAAAGTCCCGGTGTCACTCATCGGTGTCGGACCGGACCGCGACGCGATCGTCGAGCGCGTGAATCCGTTCCAGGCCTAAGGCTGAGCGTGCTGGCGCCCCTCGTCCTTTGCCTGATCCTGCTCGCCTCTCCGCCGGTCCGGGCCGCGACTTCGTGTACGGCCGAGTGCCAGGAACTCGCGCGCCAGGGCCTGCTCGAGGAGGGCCTCGGCATCGACGAGTGCAAGCGGACCGTCTGTGTCGAGGATGCGCGCGTTCACTACCAGGCCGGGCGCTACGAGCAGGCGCTGGCCAGTCTCGATCACATCCGGGAACTGGCCGCTGAGTACGAGGCATACCAATTCGAGCGAGGGCTCGTGCTGTACGCGCTCGACCGTCACGAGGATGCGCTCGCGAGCTTCACGCTCGTGACCGACGCGCACCCCGAAAGCATGCGGGCCGGCGCGCAGCGGGCGCACCTGCTGGTGCGGCTCGAACGGCCGGACGAAGCGCTGGCGCAGTTCCGGGCGCTGCACGAGGTCCCCCAGGCCGAGGTCGAGCACGCCGGAATCCGGTCGAAGTCGTACCTGCTCGGGAACATCGGGATCATCGAACTGCGTCAGGGCAAGCTCGAAGCCGGCCGTAAGCATCTCGACGAGGCGCTCGCGATCGACGGCCGGAACAGGGTGGCCGGAACCTACCTCTACCGCGTGGTTCCGGCGCTCGAGTCGGGGGCGCTCGGCCCCGACGGGATCGCGCTGCTGCTGAGCGGCAGCGAGCACAGATCGCTCGGGCTGGCCGGGGACGCGGCCCGGGATTTCGAGCAGCTGGTCGAAGCGTGGCCGCGCTTCGGCCTGGGCTGGCGGATGCTGTCCGAGCTCCAGGTGGCGCGTGCGGCGTACGCGGAGTGCGAGAGCCTGCTCCGCCGGGCCGAGGGCTTCCTTCCCGACAACATCGAGATCCGGGTCCAGCGAATTCGCTGCCAGTTGCTGTGGGCTGGGCCCGAGGCCGAGGATTCCAGCGCGGCGATCGCGGAACTCGAGCAGGTCGCGCTCGAGCATCCCGAGAATGTCCGTGCCCAGGACCTGCTGATGGCACTCGATCGCCCGCTCCCGGTCCGGGGCCGGGCGCCGGCGAAGAGCCCCGAACCCGCCGAGAGTCCTTGAGCTTCGGGCCGCAGTTCCGGATCATCCCTCCGGGCCTGTAGCTCAGTTGGTAGAGCAGCGGACTTTTAATCCGTCGGTCCCGGGTTCGATCCCCGGCGGGCCCACCAACGATTTCGGAGAGGGATGGCGGGCGATGCCCCGCGGAGGGATGCCCATGCCGGTTCGACTTCTCTGGCTGCTGCTGCTGGTCGTGGCTTCCGGCTGCAACGGCCCGCTGGGACTCATGGCGGGCGGTGAACTCGACGGCGAGGCCAGGCCTGCACCCAGCGACTGGGGTTTTGCCGGGGACTACGGAACTGTTCAAATCGAGACGCGGCCCGAGGATCCCTACTCGGTCAACATCGCCTACACGATCATCGACGGCCGGCTCTACATCAACGCGGGTGACACCGAAACGGCCTGGGTCAAGAACCTGGCCGTAGACCCGCGGGTCCGGCTGCGGATGGATGGTGTGCTCTACGGTCTGCGCTCCGAGCGCGTGACCGACCCCGACGAGATCGCGGCCTTTGGCCGGGCCTGGACCGGCCAGTCGGTCTTCCGGCGCGACCCGTCCGGGCTCGACCCGATCTTCATCTATCGACTCGTCGCCCGCTAGGCCTTCCGCGATCGGCGCGAGCCCCGAGAGAACGCGGCGCGCGTCGCTCCCGGAATGCGACGCCTACGAATCGTCGTGCGCGGATCGGGCGCGATCGAAGCGCGTCCATTCCGGCGCGACGGCCTCGGCGATGCGTTCCGCCATCAGCCGATGTCCGCGTGCGTTGGGGTGGATCCGGTCGCCGAAGTAACTGCGATCTCTCGGACTGAAGGGCCGGAGCCGCTGGGACGGGAGCAGTCTCGGAAGATCCACCAGGGTCAGCTGGTTCTCGGCCGCGAAGTGACGCAACAGGCGCTCGTGATGCGTGAAGCCCTGGTACCAGGGCACGATCAGCGTGAGGTGGATCCCGCGCTCGGCACACAGTTCGAGGATGCGCTCGAGCATCAGGCGTCGCGTGGGTCCCGGCACCCTGGGCCTTCCGCCCTCGGTGACTTCTGCCGTCGGGGGATCTTCGCCGGTCTGAGTCAGCGACGGCCGCAGCAACTTCGCGATCCCGCGTGCCAAATTGCTGTGCTCCAGCAGCCAGGCGCTGAGGCGCGCGGTCGGCTCGAGTCTCTGCTGGAGCAGTTCCCAGTCATCGAGTCCTTCAGCCGGATCGCCCGCTCCCGCATCGCGTGCCCGGAGGTAGTCCACGGGCAGGAAGTCGTTGTAGCCGAAGTAGACCAGCACCGCGTCGGGGTCGAGGTCGAGGCCCCGGAAGCGAAGCAGCGCGAAGCCCTGCACGATCGAGTAGCCGTGGGAGCCGGCATTGATCACGCTCACGCGCTTCCGGTTGATGGGGGGAAGCGACGCCTCTAGCAGGTGACTGTAGGTCTCGTCCGAATCTACGCCGGCTCCGAAGGTGCTCGATTCGCCCAGGGAGAGGACGCGAAATTCTCCGGGCGCCTTGTGCCCGACCTCGGGTCCCCGGAAACCGAGGTTGTTGGTCGCGAACTCGGGCGTCGAGACGTTCTCCCGGAGCCTCCAGAACAGCAACGGGTCATAGACCCTGGCGTTCGACCAGTGAGGGTGCTCGGGCGTGATCAGCGGGGCCGAGGGGCCCGGGAAGCGGCCAAGGGCGTAGGAGGCGATTTCCAGCAGCCCCAGGCCGGCGGCCGCGATCGAGAGCCCGACCAGCGGGTCCCACCAGCGGTTGCGGCGACGGCGATCGGGTGCCGGCAAGCGGATCTCTCCCTGTCACTGGGCGTGGAAGGCGGACCCCGGAGGGTAGGGGGTCCGGGCCGGGTTTCGCGAACCCTCCTCCGGGCTGGCCCGTCTGAGCTATCCTGTCGGGGATCGTTAGCGAGCGAGGGAGACGGGCATGGAGAAACTGGAGCTCAAGGGCCATCTAGACGCGATCCAGGAAAACGGGTTTACGATCCTCGAAAACGTGTTCACGCCCGAGCGGGCCGACGCCTTCCGCAAGCGGATCCGAGAGATCGAGCGCGATACGCTCCATCCCCTGGAGCCCGGAGAAAAGGAGGAGGACAGTTCCTTCTTCCGGACCGCGGGCCTGCTGCGGCTCGATCGGCTCTTCTGGGACGTGCCGATCGATCCCACGGTCACACAGGTGGTCGAGGGCGTGCTGGGTCCGGACTATCTGCTCTCGACCTTCTCGGGCATCGACCTCAAACCCAACGGCGGCAACATCCAGCCGCTGCATCCCGACGATGCCCTGGTTCCGGTCCCGCGCCCTCACGAGCGCCCGATCGGTTGCACGGTCATGTGGGTGGTGACGGAGTTCAACCAGCGTACGGGCGGGACCCGGCTCCTCCCCGGAAGCCAGCGCGAGCCGCTCGACCTCTTGTTTCAGCAGGACAGCGAGCGGATGCGTGAGACGATCCAGCCCGACATGAAGGTCGGCAGCGTCCTGGTCTTCGACCACGCACTCTTCCACGGCGCCTCCGACAACCCGTCCGACGAATGGCGGCTCGGCCTCCAGGTCTCGTACCACGCCGGCTGGGTGCGGCCCTACACGAACTGGTTCCGCTCAGTCCCGATCGAAGAGGTGCGCGAGTTTCCGGAGAAGCTCCGCGACCTGCTCGGCTACAAGACCTACAACGGGATCGGGAGCGCCAACTTCGAGCCCGGCTCGTATCGGGAGAATTACACCGGCAAGGGCCGGCCCCGCGAGCCGCGCCTCTCTCTCGATTGAGGCGTCGCGCCGCGTCCGCTGAGTTCGATCAGAGCGTCGTGACGGCGAGCGCGTGAGAGTACGACCGCTCGGCGTGATTGGGGCGGAGGTCGAAGGCGTCGACCTGCTGGACGTCGACGATGCAGTCTTTGCGCGCATCTACGCCGCCTGGCTCGAGCACGCGGTGCTGCGCTTTCGCGGCCAGGAACTCGACGACGCGTCCTTGCAGGAGTTCAGTCAGCGCTTCGGTCCGCTCGAGAGCGCGCCCATGGGACTGCTTCCAGGCTCGGTGCGTGCGCGCATCTCGAATCCCTACATCGCCACGATCTCGAACATCGCCGTCGATGGACGCCCGATCGGGGGCCTCGCGGCGGCAGAGGCAGCCTGGCACACCGACATGTCGTACATCGAGCAGCCACCGACCGCGAGCGTACTTCACGCGGTCGAGGTGCCTTCTTCGGGCGGCGACACCCACTACTGCAGCATGTACCACGCGCTGGATGCGCTCCCCGATTCGTTGCGCGCTCGCGTACAGCGCCTCTCGCTCAAACACGACGCCGCCCACGACAGCATCGGAAAACTCCGGCCGGGCTTCGACCACGCCCCGAGCCCGGTGGAGGCCCCCGGCTGCGTGCATCCGATTGTGAAGACGCATCCCGAAACGGGCCGCCGGGTCCTGTTCCTGGGCCGACGCCAGGACGCCTACCTGCCCGGGCTCGCACTCGACGAGAGCGAGGCCCTGATCGATGAGATCTGGCGCTACGTGGCCCTGCTCGAGCACTGCTGGACCCAGCAGTGGCAGGTCGGCGATCTGGTGATCTGGGACAACCGCTGCGTGATGCACCGGCGCGGGGCCTTCGACCCTGCGAGCCGCCGGCTCATGCGCCGAACCCAGATCCAGCCGCGGGCCGAGGCCTGAACCGGGCGTCTAGCCGGTAATCTGGGGTGCGACCCTCCTACTCCGTGCAGCGCGGCGGCCAGCGGCTGGCTCGTACCCGAAGTCGAGGCGGCCGCTTATACTCCCGGGCGTCCGGGGGATTGGACCCCCGGCTCGGAGGACCTCGATGACCGACGCGAATGGGTTTCAGCGATTTCAGGGGACCGAGGGCTACATCGCCTCGAAGCCCCTGATCGACGCCGTCAACTGTGCGGTTGCGCTCGAGCGGCCGCTGCTCGTCAAGGGTGAGCCCGGCACGGGCAAGACGACGCTCGCCCAGCACGTGGCCGCGGGCCTTGGCATGCCGATTGAGTACTGGCACATCAAGAGCACCTCCAAGGCCAACGAGGGGCTCTACGTCTACGACACGATCCAGCGTCTCAACGACGCGCGTTTCGGCGAGGGCGACGTCAAGGACATCCGCCACTACATCAAGTATGGGCCGCTCGGGCGGGTTTTCGCGGCCTCGGAGCGCCAGGTGCTGCTGATCGACGAGGTCGACAAGGCCGATATCGAGTTCCCGAACGACCTGCTGCGGGAACTCGACGAAATGCGCTTCAGCGTGATGGAAACCGGGGACGAGATCGTGGCCAAGGAGCGTCCCGTAGTGATCATCACCAGCAACAACGAGAAGGAACTTCCGGACGCCTTCCTGCGCCGCTGTGTGTTTCACTTCATCGACTTTCCCGAGCCAGACCTGATGAAGGAGATCGTGGACGTTCACCACAAGAACCTCGATGCGACGCTCCTGGATCAGGTCCTGATCAAGTTCTACTGGCTTCGGAGTCAGCGCGAGCTGCGCAAGAAGCCGTCGACCTCGGAACTCATCGACTGGATCGCGGTGCTGCTGCGTTCCGGCATCTCGAAGAAACAGGTCGAAGAGCACCTGCCCTTCGTGGGAACGTTGCTCAAGAACGAGCAGGACACCGAAGCCCTCTCCCAGTTCGAGGAGTCCGATACCACGCTGCCGAGTTCGTGGAGCGAACTCGGGCCCCGCTACCAGCAGTAGAGGCCCCGTGTTCCTCGAACTCTTCTACCAGTTGCGCGAGCACGGCGTTCCCGTCGGCATCCAGGAGTGGATGATGCTGATGCGCGCGCTCGTGCTCAACCAGCACCGCTCGAGTCTGAGCGGCTTCTACCACGTCTCGCGCGCGTGCCTGGTCAAGAGCGAGGTCTACTTCGACATCTTCGATGCGGTCTTTGCCTCGATCTACGGAGGTGTCGAGGGAGAACTCGAGGTGACCGACGAGTTGCTGAAGTGGCTCGAGGACCCGAAGGAGTTCGAGGGTCTCACCGACGAACAGCGCGCGATGATCGAAGAACTCTCGCGCGACGAGCTGCTGCAGAAGTATCTCGAGACGCTCGCCGAGCAGGACGAGCGTCACGACGGGGGCGGTCGCTGGATCGGAACCGGTGGGCACTCGCCCTTTGGCCATGGCGGCAAGCACCCGACCGGGCTTCGGGTCGGGGGTCCCGGCGGGGGACGCTCCGCGATGAAGACCATCGAGGAACGTCGTTACCGCGCCTACCGAACCGACGAGACGCTGGATCTGCGCAGCACCAAGGTCGCGCTCAAGCGCTTGCGGAACCTGACTCGGCTCGGAAATCCCGAAGAACTCGACCTCGACGAAACCATCGACGAGACCTGCCGCCAGGGCGGCGAGATCGACCTCGTGTTTCGACCCGAGAAGCGCAACAACGTGCGCTTGCTGCTCTTGATGGACGTGGGTGGCTCCATGGATCCTTTCTTCCGACCGGTGAGCCGGCTGCTGACGGCGATGCACGAGGAGCGGGGTCTGCGCGACTTCCGCGCGTTCTATTTTCACAACTGCATGTACGAGAGCGTCTACAGCGAGCCGCGTCTCTACCGCGAGTTCGCGATCCCGACCGGCGACCTGCTGCGGCGCTTCGGCGAGCGCTGGAAGCTCCTGGTCGTCGGCGATGCATCCATGCACCCCCATGAACTCATGAGCAGCCAGGGCAACATCGATCCCCGGATGGAGACCGAGACGCCCGGGATCGTCTGGCTGCAGCGCCTGGTCGGTCACTTCGACCGCAGCGTCTGGGTCAACCCCGAGCCCGAGAACGGCTGGGACCAGGTCCGCACCAACACCATCATCCGGCGCGTGATTCCCATGTACGAACTCACCGTCGACGGCATCGAGCAGGCCGTGGCGGCCCTGATCGGCGCACGCAAGGCCGCCTGAGACGCCCCGCTCGCTCGGGGCCGGGTCTCTGCGACGCCGGGACGGATGCCCCGCGCCCGATTGACCGCCGGGCCGCGCACAGGGTAATCAGGGGCTCCGGAGATTACCGTCTCGGAGGCGGGGGAAGACGGGGTTCATAATCCCGGTGAGGGCCGCGTGCGCGCGATCCGGGTAGACCGGGTCGCGCTCGAGCGTGCATGCTCGTGCCAGCCGGGAACTCGATCCGGGCAAGGAGCTTGAGATGGCGAGCCAGGAAGACACGCTCTACGAGGTTCGGGATCGCGCGGCGTGGATCACGCTGAATCGGCCCGAAGCGCGCAACGCGCTCTCGGCCGGACTCGTGACCGAACTCTACGATCATCTCGAGGCCGCGAATTCCGACGACGCGGTTCGCTGCATCGTGCTCACTGGCAACGGCAAGGCCTTCTGCGCGGGCGCGGACCTCAAGAACCCGCCGGGACAGGCAAGCAGCGGCGGCCGCGCGGTGACCTACCCCGAGGTACTGGCCGGGATCTGGGAAGGTCCCAAGCCCGTAATCGCCGCGGTCAATGGGGCGGCCTTCGCCGGTGGGCTCGGCCTGGTCGGGGCGGCCGATATCGTGATCACTTCCGAGGTCGCGACCTTTAGCTTCAGCGAGGTCAAGATCGGCGTGATCCCGGCCATCATCTCGGTCGTGTGTCTGCGAAAGCTCGGGCCGCACCACGGGATGCGGCTCTTCCTGACCGGCGACCGTTTCGACGGAAAGCAGGCGGTCGACTACGGACTGGCGCATAAGGCGGTCCCACCCGACGAACTCGCTGCGGCGGTGCAACAGGAAATCGATGCCATCGCGCTCGGGGCTCCGAACGCGGTTGTTGAGTGCAAGAAGCTCGTGCGGGCGGTGCCGGAGTTGTCGCTGCGGGAGGGGTTCGAGCGGACTGAGAAGTGGAGCGCGGAACTGTTCCGGTCGAAAGAGGCGCGCGAGGGCATGGCGGCGTTCCGCGAGAAGCGGAAGCCCAGCTGGGTTACGGACTAGGAACCCGGTCAACCAGAAGGGAAGTAGCGTGAGCGAAGCACTTCGAGTTGCGAACTGCAGCGGCTTTTACGGGGACCGTCTGGCCGCGGCCCGCGAGATGGTCGAGGGCGGCCCGATTGACGTTCTGACCGGCGATTACCTCGCCGAGCTCACGCTCATGATTCTGCTCAAGGATAAGCTCAAGAATCCGGAGCAGGGTTTTGCCAAGACCTTCCTGCGCCAACTCCAGGACGTGGCCAAGACCTGCAGCGAGCGCAACATCAAGATCGTCGTGAACGCCGGCGGGCTGAATCCGTCCGGACTCGCCCGTGCAGCGGATGCAGTCTACGAAGAAGCCGGGATCGCCGCGGCCGTGGCCTACATCGAGGGCGACGACCTGCTGCCGCGGCTCGCGGAGCTTCAAGCGCAGGGAGAGACGCTCGAACACCTCGACCGCGGGGTACCGCTCTCCGATCTCGACGCCGAGGTGCTGAGTGCGAACGCCTACCTGGGCGGATTCGGGATCGTCGCGGCGCTCGACCGAGGGGCCGATCTCGTGATCTGCCCGCGCGTGACCGATGCCTCCGTCGTGGTCGGCCCCGCAGCCTGGAAGTTCGGCTGGGCGCGCGACGACTGGGACCGGCTCGCATCGGCCGTGGTGGCGGGCCATATCATCGAGTGCGGCACGCAATGTACGGGCGGGAACTACGCATTCTTCAAGGAGATCCAGACGATCGAGCGACCGGGCTTCCCGATCGCCGAGATGTACCCCGATGGGAGCTTCGTAATCACCAAGCACCCCGGGACCGATGGCGAGGTCTCGGTGGGCACAGTTACGGCGCAGCTTCTGTACGAGATCGGCAGCACTCAGTACGCAAATCCAGATGTCGTTGCGCGTTTCGACACGATCCAACTCGAGCAGGAGGGACCCGACCGCGTGCGCGTGAGCGGGATTCGGGGCGAGCCCGCACCGCCGACGACCAAGCTCTGCATCAACTACATGGGCGGCTACAAGAACAGCCTAACCTTGATGCTGCCGGGACTCGACATCGAGGACAAGGCGCGCACCGCAGAAGAGAGCTTTTGGGGCTTCGTCGGCGGCCGGAGCCAGTTTCAAGAGACCAGCGTGCAGATGCGGAGGGGCGCTTCCGACGACTCCGAGGCCTTCGCGCTGCTCACCATTGCAGCCCGCGACCCCGACGACCGCAAGCTCAGCCGCTCCTTCTGGAATGCCGCGATCGAGATGAGTCTCTCGAACTACCCGGGCTTCGGGATGTCGAGTGCCAGCCGCTCCGCGACCGGGATCACGGTCTATTGGCCCGCGCTGGTCTCCTCGGACAAGATCGATGAACGGGTTTACGTCGCCGGCGATGTCGTCCGGATTCCGCCGCCCAGGCGGCCCGCCTCCTTCGATCCGATTCCGCCAGCGCAGGTGCCGGCCGGTGAAGTACCCGCGGGGCCGACCCGAATCGC
>SPKZ01023110.1_pt1 | contig 15488 bp, 15 predicted proteins | sample 2456571 | NCBI WGS metagenome assembly SPKZ01 (sample SAMN11192286, study PRJNA482655) | marine metagenome | biome: ENVO:00000447; feature: ENVO:00000244|ENVO:00000211|ENVO:00000569|ENVO:00002023; material: ENVO:00002151; isolation source: ocean water from marine abyssalpelagic zone ...
GCGTCACTGCTACTCCAGGATAATGTGGGATCCGTGGTGACTTCTAAGACCGTGCCGTCATTTTGTGTTGCAAGTGCAGTGTACTGTACATGTAGACCGACAGGGGTTTCAGTCACGGCAGGGGTGACTTGCAATGCTACAATATGACTCCCTAAGCCTGTCTCCCCCAAAAGATCATCATCTTCATGGCACCCTGCAAGCATAAGTAAGGTTAGAAAGCAGAATGCGTATTTTAGATAGCTCATGATTTTCCATTATTGTAGTTAATTAATATTTCGTGGATCACTTCTTTAGTGTGGTATTACACGTCAATTTTTTGTACTAACTTCTGCCTTTATAGTATGGACTGCAAGGGAATCCAATTTTTCTATAATATTGTTTAGTGGTTAAGTATGGGTTGCAGGGCTACAACTATAGTTACTATTTATGATCGAACCAGTACCTTCAAAGGTTCATTTATATTTAAATATATCTTTGAAGGTAACTAGATAACATATTGAAATTAAAAGGTTTAATTAAGGCGTCTTTTTTAGGTATAGAAATATAAGCAAGTTGTTTACTTGTAGATATCAATATAAAATGCACCTTTCCTCTTCCTTCTGAATAATCTCCGTTATTAAGTTTTTTCATAACTGTATGTTGTTTTGCCGCAGAGGATTTTATTGAATCCATATCAAAAAAAATCACATTTATATCTTTAGCCAAAGGGCTTTCTTTTAGCGAAGGCAATTGATTTGGGTGATAAAGTAAAAAAGAAGATAAATGATGGCCATAAATGTCGATCACAGACCTCCTTATAAAGTTTTTTATTATTTCAAATTCACTGACAATTAAAAAAATCATTTTTTCACCCATTTTATGTAACAGTGGAAGTGTTTCTTCCACTATTTTTTGAAATGTATAGGTTTTCATCAGCTGCACTTATAAAATCAGAAATGTTCATCCAATGCATGAGTGAACAGCTTCCTTGCGAAACAGTTACATAATCATTTGCCAATGAGGTTGGGTGGATTATTTTTAGTGAGTTAATTTCATTTTTAATTCTTAAGCAAAGTTTTTCACATTCTTTTTTCGTTATGTTTTTTAATATGATTGCGAATTCTTCACCTCCATACCGGAAAACTTCATCACTAGAGCCGCGAAGTGATGAAGCCAATGATTTAGCTATCTTCATCAAACATTGGTCACCTGCTACGTGCCCTAATGAATCGTTATATTGTTTAAAATAATCAATATCAATTATAATTAAATACACATCGACTTGCTTTAATGCTAGAACATCATCTATACGTATATTAAAGTAGCGTCTATTATAAAGTGAGGTTAGAACATCTACATATGCCATAGATGACAGTTTTTCTACCATCAACTCATTATCGGTTGTTTTTATATTTATTTTTTCGATGAAATCAAATAGTTTAATTCTAATTGACTGAGCGACTAGAGCAAAGCAAACTGTTGTTATTATGTTAAGTGATATGTTAGTGTTGGATAATGTTTGAATGGCGAAAATAATAAAAGTTAAAATGGCTCCTACAAGCAAATATGTTTTCTTAGGCCTATTTAACTCGAATACATTCATCATGCTTACACAAATTGTGACCAGTAAAAAACCTGTCCCACTTATATGCTCTTCTAATGTATACGATAAAAATATTTTATACAGGAAAGTAATAATCCAAAGTTGGAATATTATGTTTTTTATGAAAAGGTTAATGGTTTTTTTCTTTTCATTAATGGCAATTTGATTGTGGATATTACTGTATATGTAAGTTATGGTCGATATGATGAATAATAGTGAAATGAGGCTGAGTGTAATGATACTTACAACGTTTTTTAAAGATACTATCAAACCTAACGACAATAGCGCTGAAGATGCTGAAATTAGCCTTAAGTCCATTGGTGAAGTTCTATTTGAATGATTCAATTGTAATCCTCTATTTTTAATCCTCGACAAAATAAAAATCCTTGAATTCCCCATGGTTTTATTGGTGAGGTTAGTAATAAGTCTTTTTCAGTTTCTACTCTCTCTATTATAATGTTTGTATTTTTATGCTCTAAGGAAAATGCACTCAATTTATTATATTCACTATCGTTTAATGGCGTATTTACTTTTATGTATCTATATATGTTCATATTTAATTCTTCATGCCTAAAGTCATCAGATAAGTAGTCGTAATCATCTATGGCAAGTGAAACGTTATTGCGGTGCAAAGTATGCAAACCTTCTTGTATTTTTGAACAGGTACCGCAGATATTCCTTTCTGTTATTTCTATCACAAGATCGACTCCGCGATCATTTAATCTTTTTGAAACTAAGTGAATTTTTCGCAATAAATTTGTGTCGCAAAGTAGATTTCGCTCCAAATTAACAAAAACACTTCCTTTACTTTCAAGTAGCTCAGCTGCATTGAGTGATTCAAATAAAACATCTTTTTGTAGTAAAGTAAGTTGGCAAATATTTGATCCATACAATAGTATTTCCTTACCTATTACTTCGCCATCGACATTAACAATGCTTTGCGCCTTAAACTTATAATTACTCATAGCAATAACTCTATTTTGATGTTTTTAATATGTAACCTTTGTGTCTTATGTTTTTTATGTAGAGATTAGTATTTTCTAATATCTCTCTTAAGTCACAAATAATAACAGGTAAGCTGGTTTTTCCTATTTCATGTCCCTCCCAAATAAAGTCCTCTAACTCAGTCCTAGAGCAAACTTTATTTTTATTTTCAACTAGGTAGCACATGGCCCTACAAATTTTATCACTACTACTTTCAAAGTTTACTTTACAGATATGGAAATCTTTTAATTTTGTTGAAAGGCATTTACCTCCTAAACAAAACATTTCACATTTAATCATTTATTACCTTCCTATGATGGTAAGTGCTCATTATCATGTAAAAATGTATCAAATCTCAAAAAAAAAATTTAATAATAATAATAATAATCGGCCTCAGAATGTTGGTGAGCTTTACATGATTGGTTGAAAATAAAAAGTTATACAGAGTTAAGTAATGTTATTCACAATGTGGATATTAAACTACTATTAAAGCAGTGGCTTAGCTTGTGTGTGGGTTGGTTGTTATTAAGGGGTTTAACAGAACAAAAGGGACATCTCATAAGCAACAACCATTGAATAAGAGCGAGATCTGATTAATTTCGTTTGATAGGTCACTCGCTGGGGATGTTTTAGTATGCGAGTTGTTTATTTAAAAAAAATAGATGAATCGTAAACGTTCACCGAGTCTAGGTTGCTAAGTTGAATACATCTGGACGCTTTGCGGTGAGTGCAGTGGCTATCTCACTACTGACATCAAATGGCGAGAGCTTATGCTTCTTGCAAGTTTCAATTATCGACAGCACCCGAGAGCGAAACTTATCGCTGCTATCTGAACTCGTTCCATGGCAAATCTTGCGCATGATGACGCTACTGCGTATGCAGGGCTCGGCTTCATTATTGGTTGGTGGTACTCCTCTCTAATTGAGAAACACTCAAAGTCCATCCTCATACTTTAACGCATGTTTTCACCGACCCGCATATCGTTTAACTGGGCCTGTTCGTCCTTTCTAAGCCAATAATGCAATTATGACTCTCAGTCTCAGCATTCTTCGCTGCCAACGCTTCTTATCCAGATAACCATGCTCGAAGCGATGTTGAGTTCGAAACACTGATTGGCAAATTAATATTAAACACTGGCCTATTTGAGCTGTAAGACCGTCACCATTGTGATCAGCAGTCTTCAGGAAGTTGCGTTGACTATCATATGAGCCTCGAAGCACTTTACCGTCAATGGTGTCATGAACAGGAAAACCATCCTTGAATAGCCTCTTATTATTAGACCAGTTAATATGGGCTTCATCAAAGTCTTCTATATCTTCCCAGCCTTCTGGATATGCAATCGTTGCGCAAATAGTTAGAAATAGGATATCAATAATGGGTAACGAACTTTAGCTGATTGGTGTGGATCTTTAACCCCTTCAAAAAGAGAGTATATGATCACAGGTAAAGCCGACCGTCAAATTTAACTAAGATCGCTCAGTAAATGTTCGCGATCTCACCCTGATGGACTACCTAGTTATTATTTGTTTTATTAAAATTATCTTTGCCGATTTTAACACGTTTTATTTTATACTAAACAGATAATTGAATTATGAAATTATTTCCACAGTCCTAGATGTTTTAAGTATCACTGTGAATTAGAGACTTTGTTGGAATTTATCGTAAATCCCAACTTGATTAATCATCTAACCAACTTAAAAACACATATCGCCAAGATATGGCACTCAGTTAAAGAGGTACAAATGCTTAGTAAAGGTGCGTTATCTAGATCACACGTTAGAGAGCAAGCAAAACGTGCTGAATGTGCTGTTAACTTAATGAACATTGCTAAAGTTGATTTACGTGTAGTTTTCGAAGAATCCAAAATTAATTATGCAAAAACAAAAGAGCTTGGTTATCTACTCCTAATGAATGAAATAGCAAAAAAACTTGATTTGTCATCGCAGAGAAATAGTCCCCCTCACTCCCGATCCATATGAAGGCGGTAGCAGTGGTTTTCTTATCTCTATTGGGATTATTCTGGTTTAGCCAATTACGTAAGGTTAATGGGAAACAACATGGTATATCTGCTTTGGAAAAAGAAGTTACGAGACCTTATCGAATCGGAATTGGAATTTGAATTGAAAAATCATTTAAACTGGGAGAGCTGGTGTGATTGGAAGGAGTATTTCTTACAAGGTTATTCACCCGAAGATGCCATTAAAGATGCTCATTCAACCAATTAATTTATGATGGGAAACTTTCGCGGTACATGTGATGCAAATGCTTGTAGGGTACTGGGTGACAGCCCGTTTTCAATATGAGGAGCTAGCAGCACCTCAAACTCAATCATAAAACGATTTAACGCATCTGTTCGGCGTTTTTGATCAAATCCTAGCTCTAGACGCAGCTACCCTAGGTATTTCACTTAATTAGGCAGCTTGTTCCCTAACAGACATTCCTAGTCCTATGACTTTGTTCATTGCTTTTACACCTGCTAAAGCTTCACCTACCTGAGGGTTGTAATTCTTATCCTGTTTCCATTGCGAGATCTGCTTACTTTAAGCGCTTCAACAGCCTCGTCCCTCCCAATATCCAGCATTACGACTAGGTGGAATAGTGGGTTTGCAACCCTTGTGTCATAAGCACCATCGGCTGAGACTTGTTCTATCCCTCTTCTCAACGGGTTGAGTAATGTGGGGGGCACTTCATTGTCGGCAACATTAACTAGGGATATTTCAGCCGATACGACTTAATGCGTACTACTATCGACTGTCAAGTGTCGTTTGCGCCAAGTACGACGCTTCTCTTTGCCGTGCTTACGAGTTTTCCACTCGCCCTCACCACTTGTCGAATCGATGACAACATGCGCTAAGTGCCACGACTCGGGCCCGATACTTAACATCGACAGTCTTAGCTCGCTTACTGATGCAGCTATAACTTGGCGAGCTCAGCGGTACATTCATAAGCTGAAATACAGAGTTAGTGAAACCCTCGAGTGCTCTCAGTGGCAAGTTAAAAATGCCTTTAACAACTAGCGCAGTCTCAATAGCGATATTAGAGTAAATATACCCTCGGCCACGACGACCATGATGTTCAGTGCATCTCCAAGACTTAATGGCTTGCTCATCAATCCAGAATGTTAGAGAACCACGGTTAATGAATGCCTTATTGTACTGAGACCTATTAGTAATTTATGCTTAGACTTTCCCATTTTCTGCTTCCGAGTAGTTGGCTTGGGAGATCAGATCAAGTTAATCGCAAAAGGTTCATTCGATTTAGGAAGCAAGGCTATTTGACCCCGTATGAGTACTTAACAGGTAAGCGTGTGTCGCTTATTGCTGAGATCTAAGAAATATAAATAAATGGAAGCGATTAGATATTTTCAATGTTGTCATAGTAGAATAGAAATATTTTATTATTGATGTGAACAACAGCGTGTTCATTTGAGTAAATAACTAAGAAGAATACATGTTTCACTCCCATTTCCCATTTGCTATCATATTTTATTTCATTTGTTATTATGTTGTCTTTTGTTACCGAATATCCATGATTGAAAATATGTAAATATCTATTTTCAGAAAATGATAAGGCAAATGAAGTCGCAAAAAAAATAGGCTTACCATTGAAACTAGTCACGACTCGAGTATAGCCGACACTATCTTCTATTTCTAGGTTTATTCCTAACTCTGAGTTATGTAATTTAACACTTTTAAAGCTAGTTGCCCCTCTAACTACAGGATATATAATCAAAAATATTAAAACTAGCATCTGAATTAGTGATATTTTTTTCCAGTTCATAGGCTGAAAATCCAAATGTAAAAATAAATCAATAACCCATTTAAAATTGTCAGCAAAATATTTGTGTGAAAATATTTATCAAAAATTAATGAGGTTTTTTTTAAATGGTTGCTTTTTTCAGATGAAAAAAACACTTTTTTACTTAAGCTATATCCTTCATTTCTTTTTGTAATAATTAAATCATTTATTCCGTTGCTATCTAATTTTTGTCTAATATTGCTCACGGCTACTCTGATTGAGTTATCTGTAACTATTTTATCTCCCCAGCAGTATTCATATATTTGCGCTTTTGAACAAATATTTGGATACTTAAGAACTAAAAAACGTAGTAAGCTAACTTCTACACTTTGAAGCCCTGTTAAATCAATTCTAATGCTATTGCAAATTAGAATGTTTTTAGAGTTAGCCACTCCGCCTCCTTCTCAATACCCTGTAACATTTACAGAGCATTTTAACAACACGTTACAGGGGGATCAAGAGAATATTGGGTTACTGTGGCGGACTAAGTAGAGCCTTTACGGGAGGTTTTTAGTACTGTTAAATAAGCACTTTAGAGAAAAACAATGAGCATAAAGCTTTCGGCTTTTAGTTTGCTTATTGATCGCGGCCAAAAACCTCTTCAGGTGTAGAAAGCTGAGTATGTAGGAATTTAAAATAGGGTGGGCTTTATTTTTTTGATCAAGGCTTTGGGATACTAGACGAGCAATCTATTCTTGGTTCAATGCCCTAAAGGAGTACTAGATTTTCTTGGATTCTATTCTGATCAAGTATAATCGGGCACCTAACTTTGTAGTTTGTTCTTAGCTGATTAGTGACAAATCATCAAGCGTAGTGTTCAACCACTCATGGTTGTAATACCGGATATATACCCCTTATTATGCTTCATTGTTTTTCGTGCTAAATACACGATATTTATCAGGCACTAATGCATCAAATTTCCAAAAGAATGCTCAATAATAGCATTATCTAAACAAGCTCAGACGCTACTCATTGAAGGATCTAACCTTTGAATCCTCGATTGATTACCGTATGTTCCACAATCAAAGTGCTCAGATCCATTAGACCAGAATATTCAGGCAATATAACATTCTCTGTATCATATAAAGATTGGAAAACAGTTGGTTGAATAGTTACTATGCCTTTGATTGGTGTTCTATCGATGGGCTACTTCGTTAAGGCTTACCTTCTGTTCGTTATAAACATAGCTCATCTTGAAATCATTCAAGATGAGCCTAAGAAAAGTTATTATTAGCAAAGCTGTTGGCTCATCCTCTTTAAAATCGTAATTTAGTTACAACTCAACTTTTAAGCAACTTTTAAATAGTCCAAATTTGTCAGGCTATAGGTACATTTTATGTCAGAGTATGGTTACATTATTTCCCTAAGTCATTGAAAGCTGGAAGCGGCCTATGTCAGGCTTTGCTTCCTGCGACACAGGTGTCGCTGAGCCCATACATTGACGAATTCATGCGTAAACATACGTGAAAGGTTAGTATTGTGTTAGTTTCTAGCATTTTCTTTGATTCGTAATACTTGTGCATAAGTACACTTATTTAAGCATGCCAAAGGCTTTTAACGCTTGTTGCTTGCCTATCACAAAGGGATGTCGTTCACCTTGTTGGCGGATCAGTTCTATAACATTAGGCATTAAATTGTTAATTTGTGGCTGAAGCCCATAAAAATTGACAGTATTATTAACAGTCTCAGGATCAAACGTTTGCTTGTGTACTCGTTTTTCTACGCTGTTAATCACAGCGGCAATGTCTTGTTTAACCGTTTCAGCTTTAGGGGTTAGCTCGTAGCCATAGTTGGTTCGAACCAACAATTCATCATCAAAAAAACCTCTCATTTTTTGCAAAGTGCGGCTCATGGATGATTGGCTAATATTCAATGATAGAGCAGTATTGGAGACATGCTTCTCCTCTAGTAGGAGCTTTAAAACAAACAATAAATTTAGATCTAGCTGAGATGCACCTATTAATTTTACAGCTCCAATAAATTACCTTAAAACATTTGGTCTATTTCTTACGGCTAGACACCTATAATCAACCGTTAGATTTAGTTTGTCTGTAGTCATACTCAATTTGTTCGAGCAATGATAAAAACTCGGAGAGATGTTTTCGCATTTCGCTTTCGGCTGCGACTTGATCACCGGCAATTACGGCACTGATTAGCAAATTATGCATCCCGGGTGGATGTATTTTGTCTGTGTCAGGTTGAAACTGACTCGAAATACTTCCCACTAACTGGATCAAGGATTTATCTATTGCGGTCATAAAGCGGTTGTTACACATGTCAGCGAGCAGGTAATGCACCTTACTTCTTAGTATGACAGTTTCAGGATACTCCAAGGTATTGCTTTCATTAGCGTTAGCCTCTTGCAGTAATTTAGCTTGCTCAGGAGTGCAATGTTTTGCAGCCAGTCCAGCGACAATAGGCTCTATAGATAAACGCGCTTGACAAATTTCATTGAAAGACATGTTTCCCAGGAAAAACAAGTCCTTGCAATCATTGCTCAGTCTTTCAAAGGTCAACTCTTTTACGAAAGCTCCACCTGTTGCGCCTTGTTTTATCTCCACAAGTCCACGCGCCTCTAATGCCTTTATCGCTTCACGAACAACGGTTCTACTTACCTTAAACGTCTCGATCAGTTCTCGCTCAGATGGCAGTTTGTCTCCGGCTACATAACGCCCTTCAAAAATAGCATGTCGAAGTTGCTTAGAAACTTCATCGGAAGCCTTTACCTTCTTGATTGGTTGGAAGTTATTCAAGATAAACCCTGTAAGTTAGAGACAAACAAAATTATATCACAGCCGCCATAGTACAAAGTAGCCCCTTCTATAAAGACCTCGCCCGCGACCAATAAACTCAATATTTGAATTGATACTAAATTCGTGGGAAGCCAATCCGCCCAATCCAATTGGCAAACATTAGCACATTACAATTTAGTTACTTAATAGGTCACAAAATAACTTTTTTTTGAGAGCTACTGCAAATATGCAACACACAAGGCTTTTGGTCATACGTTATATGTCATACATTTGACATATAGAAGGTTTGACGCATTTTTAGCCTGTATCACGCTATAAATCACCTACTTTCTCAAACTCGCACGCTACTGCGAACCTAATTTATGAAGCAAGTAGAACAGAGAAGCCCTTGGCGGTTATAACCGGATCCAGTGTCGCTGTTAACGGTGTTGCATCTACCGTGAGCCCAAGGGCAAAAGGAATATAAAAAATGACAAAAGAAAATTCACATAAATCGAAAGAAATGGATCAATACACAGCCAATGTCCTCCAAAACGGTATTTCACGACGAAGCTTCCTCACCCGGGCTGCGATGGGGACTGGTGCTGTAGCATTTACAGGACTCACAGGTGGCACAGCCGAAGCTGCATCTATGTCACTGAATGGCGAAGTCGCTAAGAGTGCTGATGGTGGGGCTACGCTGGACTTTATGCCAAAACCAAAGCCAATTGCAGACAAAGATATTGTTTCTACACAAACCTTTGATGTTGTGGTTGTTGGTGCTGGTGCTTCAGGTATTCCTGCAGCGCTTTCTGCGGCAGAAAATGGTGCGAAAGTTGCGATACTGCAAAAACAAGCGATTGTGGTTTCTCAAGGCAACACAGGTTCAGGCCTTGATTTGGCTAAATGCGACAAAGCAGGCGTAGAGGCAATGGTCGCTCGTCTTATGAGCGACAGCGCCCATCGCTGCAGCCCTGAGCTTCTTAGAGAGTGGGCTTATAACTCTGGCGAAGCTGTTTCTTGGGTGATTGACCGCGCTAAAAAGGGCGGCGCTAGTGTCGTAGACCAAGGAACGGGTCCGCAGCATGGTATTCGTGGTGTGACTGAGCACAAGCTCAATTTTGTTACCTCTTACTTTGGTCCTAAGCCTTATACCGCTGGTGATGGCATGCGTGACCTTGCCAAGACCGCTGAAAAAGCCGGTGTTGAATTTTTCTTTAATACGCCAGCCGAACAATTGATTCAAGATAAATCAGGTAAAGTGACTGGTGTTATTGCTAAAGGTCGTGACGGTAAATACCGCAAGTTTTTAGCGAAAAAAGCTGTGATTTTATCGGCTGGAGACTATCAGAACAACGAAGCTATGTGTAACTTCTTCATCCCAGACTTGAAGAATTTTGAACGTAAGCAGATGGATCGTACCGGTGACGGATTCTCTATGGCTTACTGGGCTGGTGGTGTTATCGAGCCTATCGGGCATACAAAAATGTTGCACGATTTCGATGCTGGTCCAGCGTCAATGTGTGATATGCCATTCCTCGCAGTCAACCGCAAAGGTCATCGTTTCGTCAACGAGACAGTGGCTATGTCACTGATGAACAACTATCTACGCGACGAAGAAAATGCGGGCCACTACTCTCAAATATTCGACTCAAACTACATGGTGCAGGCTGCTGACTGGCCAGGAAAACTTTATTCACCTGAGCAGATGAAAAAGTACATGCCTGAAGATCCAGCAGAGAAAAAAGGTGTCTACGCATCTCAGACCAACACCTATTCGGCTAACACGCTAGAAGAGCTTGCTGTAAAACTTGAGTGCGATCCAAAAACCTTCGTAGCCAATCTTAAGCGTTACAACGAGCTTTGCAAAACAGGTAAAGATGATGACTTCGGTAAACCTTCAGCGAAAATGCTGCCAATAATCAAAGCCCCTTTCTACGGCATTCACCGCCGCATGCGTATCTCAACTCTTTGTTCAGGAATGCTGGTCGATAAGAACCACCAAGCACTAGATGCTGACGGTAACAAGATTAGCGGTCTATTCGTCATCGGTAACCTAGGTGGTGGCTTCTATGGTGGTGTTGATTATCCATTGACAGTATTCGGATTGTCACTAGGTCGTTGTTACACCTTCGGTTATTTAGCGGGTAGATACGTAGCCAAGCTATAGCACGCAAAGTCACCAAATGGATGCCTGATATTTGGGCACCCTTCCAAATGAAATAATGGAATTAAACAATGAAGAACTTAACACTGCGCAATATATTGCTTTCTCTTGCATTAAGCTTTTTCGCAAGCGGTGCGATGGCAGGAAGCAACACCTTACTGGATCAAACTCACGCGCAAGCGGGAATAAAATGTGCCAGTTGCCATGGTAAAGCTGAGACTCGCGAAATTGTGACCATGCTGAAATGTGTGAAATGTCACAATACAAAAAAGTTAGCGGCAAAAACTAAGAATGTGATGCCTACAAACCCTCACAAAAATCGCCACTTTGATACGGAAACCACCTGTAGTAATTGCCACAACGTGCATGAACCTTCAGTGAACTACTGTGGCAGTTGCCACCTCAGATTTGATTTTGTTATCCCATAGACGGGTCTAGATACGACTGAATATTTCAATCTAAACGAATAATAAATTCACAAGGATGATACAGATGAACACAAAATTATTACCTGTGGTAGCTGCATGTTTAGCTGCCAGCCCAGTCTTTGCTGCAGAGCCAATCGCCAATTTATTTAATGATGCTAGCTTTAAAGGTCAATTCCAGTTATTTGATTTTCAACGCAACTTCGATGGTGAAAGCACTGATCGACGCGATACTTCTCTCGGTGGTCTTTTTTACTTACGCTCAGGCGAAGCTAATGGCGTCAGCTTTGGCGGATCTTTTGCCTCTGCCAATCCAATTTGGAATACCGACGACGGACTTTACGGCCTCGTCGGTGGGGGGAGACCGGGCTCTGTGGTAGAGCGGACCACTGTCAATCGCCTACAAGAATACTTTGTCAGCGGCAACTGGTATAACACCAAAATTACTGCAGGTGCTCAAGAGTTGCGTACTCCGATGATGAACCCGTTTCCATTGCGGGCAATCCCTTTCACTTACCGCGGCGCCAGCGTTAAAAACACCTCAATCGATAACTTAGCTATTTCGGCCCTATACATCACCGACTACATGGGTTGGACCGAAGAAAATTTTAAAAGTGTGGCTGATGGGATCCAGGGTGAATTAGCGCGCAGCGGTGTTATCGTTGACGTTGAAGACAACCCCATTTTAGCCTTAGGATTCGATTACACTTTGCCGTTTGAAGCCGTAAAAACCAAGACTAGCCTTTGGTACTACACCATGGAAGACGTGTACAACCAAACCTATTTCAAACTCGATATGAGTGGCGATTTAGGCACGACCAATTGGTACTTCAAACCGTCTTATCTGAAACAAGATTCTACCGGCAAGCTAAATCAAACAGAGGCTCAGTTTGATACTTATCAAGCAGGTTTCCATCTTGGTATGAAGTGGAGCGGTTTCGATGCCACTGTGAAGTACGTTAAGACTGGTGATGGCAATATCATTGCACCATTTGGTGATAATAAAGTTATCATTCAGCAGATAATTCAATCCACTCGTGCAAATGAAGATGCGTACGGTGCTCAACTCGCTTATCGCTTTGCACCAAGCTCAACTCTAAATGGCGTGAGTGCATATTTGAACTGGGCTAGCTATCAGGTTGATGGTGACTCTAGCAAAGACATTGACGAAACTGACATATCCGTTCGCTACAACCTGTCTGAATATGTAGAAGGTCTGAGCCTGCGTGCTCGTCATGCCATCGTTAACTACGCCACTGGCGACGACCTGACTGATACACGTTTATACGTCTATTACAAGTTCGCACTATAACCCATATCCTCATCTCCCCATAGTGTAAAGGGCCGGCTCTCATCCGCCCTTTTTTAAAACTTTACTGTTAAAACTATCAGCGATAAAAGGAGTATTTCGTGAATCTGAAACCGAATACAGTTGCAATCTCTATTACCTTGTTCCTTGCTTTAGGTGGCTGTAATAGCAATGACAACGACACGAGTATAACATTACCAATATTAGGCGAAGCGCAACCGGCAGAGCTGGTTAATTGTACCGGTTTGGTAGAAAATTTTAACTTTATAGACACAGTTATTACATCCGCTGAATTGGTTGCTACTGGCGAAATTGATTACGACGATCGTGGTGAAATGTTTGCATCTCCAGCCCATTGTGTGCTGACAGGTAAGATGGAAGAGCGCTTAGGCAAAGGCCTGCAAGGCAGCGAAAACCAAGAATACGCAATCAGTTTTGAGATGAGACTGCCGACAGACTGGAATGGTCGTTTCCTCTATCAAGCCAATGGCGGCTTGGACGGTCGAGTCAATAAAGCTGTAGGCCGCTTTATGAATGTCGCCTACGACGCCAGTGCCCTTAACAAAGGGTTTGCGGTCATTAGCTCTGATGCTGGACATGACGGCTATGGCGAGCAATATTTTGGCTTTGATCATCAGGCACGCATTAACTATGGCTATGGCGCCGTAGAAAAGCTTACCCCGATGGCGAAGGCGCTTATCGACGATGCCTACGGCAAACTACCTGATCGTTCATACATTATCGGTTGTTCTAACGGAGGTCGTCACTCCATGGTCGCTGCAACACGTTTTCCTGAAATGTATGACGGTTACTTGGTCGGCGATCCTGGCATTGATTTACCGCAAGCTGCGACAACACAGCTTTATGGTGTACAGCAGTTCGAGACCTTAATTGCCGCAGATACGCCACTTACCACGGCTGCGGAGATCACCGCTGCTGTCGAAGGCACGGTTACCGCTGAAGAATACGCTTTATTAGCGATGAGCTTAATTAAGCAGTGTGACGGCTTAGATGGCGCTGCCGATGGTATTATTGGCGATCTTGTAGGTTGTCAGCTTGTTTTTGACATTAACCGCGATGTGCCCCTTTGTGATGCAGAACGTGATGGAACCTGTCTGACCTCAGCGCAAAAGCTAGCACTTGGCAACATCATGGCTGGACCGCAAACGTCTGCAGGAGAAGCACTTTACACCAGCTTTCCTTACGACACGGGTATTGGTGCACGTGGCTGGGCAAGCTGGGAAATGTCAGCCGCCTTTAGCCGCGATGCGGGTACGGTAGCGACGGTGTTCTCTACCCCTCCAGTAGAATTTAATGACTACAACACTCGTGGTGATGCAGGTTTAATCGAAGCCTATAACTACTCTATTGGGCTGGATATGGATGAAGCTCAAGCCTTAATTAACGCCACCACTAGCGAGTTCCCAGAGTCATCCATGTCGTTTATGTCCCTTGGCGGCGAAACCCAATATGACATTTTGCGTGAGCGTGGCGCTAAGATGATTTTGCTCCATGGCACTGCTGATCCTGTATTCTCGGTTCAAAATACCATTGATTGGTATAAAGCAGTCGATGAAGCCAATGCAGGTAATGCTGAGGCATTCGCTAAACTGTATTTGATCCCTGGAATGAACCACTGCGGCAGAGGCCCATCAACCGACCAAGTTAATACCATCTTAGATGACATTGTAGCTTGGGTTGAAACTGGAAAAGCACCAGAGTCCATCATCGCCAATGCACGAGCAGAAAATAGCGAGTTACCAGCAGATTGGGCTAAAGATCGCTCTCGCCCTCTTTGCCCATTCCCCCAAGTTGCCACCTACAACGGAAGCGGTGACATGGAGCAAGCAGAAAGTTTCAGTTGTATTGAACCAGAGTAGATTTAACTACTCGTCTTATCAGTAAATGGGTTGCGACAACAGTCTCTATTGGTCAGAGTATGGTTACATGATCTGGCTAAATGCTTATTCTTTGATGTGAGTTTATGTCAGGCTTTGCTTCCAGCTATATAAAACCTTGCTGGTAACAGCTATCCCCAATACTAGGTGTCAGTTGACTCTATTATCACCTAGTATTGAACCTACCTACTCTCGATACACAAAAAGGAAAATAAGATGCTTAAGCAAGGACAAGCGTTACCCACAGACGTTATGTTAGGCGAGTTAACTAATGAAGGCATGGTGACTCACAATGTGGCCGAGCTATTTTCCGGTAAAAAAGTGGTGTTATTTGCCGTTCCCGGTGCATTCACTCCAACGTGTTCTGAATCTCATCTACCTGGATACGTGGTATTAGCCGATCAGTTTCAGGCTAAAGGCGTCGATATTATCGCCTGTGTTTCTGTCAACGATGCCTTTGTGATGAAAGCCTGGGGCCAGGCTCAGAATGCATCTGAGTTGATGATGTTGGCCGATGGTGATGCCAGTTTCACCAAGGCGCTAGGCTTGGAGATGGACACGGCAGGTTTCGGCGGCGTTCGTTCACAACGCTA
>SPKZ01004234.1_pt1 | contig 15477 bp, 20 predicted proteins | sample 2456571 | NCBI WGS metagenome assembly SPKZ01 (sample SAMN11192286, study PRJNA482655) | marine metagenome | biome: ENVO:00000447; feature: ENVO:00000244|ENVO:00000211|ENVO:00000569|ENVO:00002023; material: ENVO:00002151; isolation source: ocean water from marine abyssalpelagic zone ...
TACCACTACCTTCAGACCCCCTCCCTTCTTCTGTCAAATGGATGTAAGTTGTGTATTCCATAGTTTTTTATTATCACCATATTTATTATAACTATCTACCTCTGAAGTGCAAATGATATACCCGGTTGGGGACCCCCATTTACAAAATAAGTAATCCTAACTTGATATATACCTTCTTCCCCCGTGTTTCTCCATTCCCCGTCGACCTCTAAATCTGATAGTTCGGTTACTTCGTCTAAAATGGCTTTTGATATCCGAGAGTTTATCAATACAGGGTTTATGACTTCAAAGATTAAATCGGGTAAACCATAATCTGCTCTCAAAACCCTTTCATAGGGGCGTGTATCAAGAACTGACATTATATGTTCTCTAACAAGATTGTAGTCCGTAGAAGTTTTTAACTGACCATTTACATCCACTTCTAAAGGATAAGTCAACCCTCTCTTTGCTGCTAAGCTCATTAGACCTTATAAAACCCCCTAATAATGGTATCTATCTTTCTTAATCTGGAATCTAAGTCGGGAGGACTAGCCTTTATTAACTTCGACCTTTCCTCTCTTAGTTCTCCTAATCCTAAGTATCTGTAAGTTTTTGTATCTTTCATTTAGATTAAATAAGAAAAAGACCTAAGAGGTTTTACCCTCCTAGGCCCATAGGGATTAGATAAAGCTATTATTGGTTGTATAATCGAATCCAGCAGCACTAAGAGCCGCAGGAATGCCATCAATGGAAACACGGACGAGTTCGAGTTGGATACGTTCCAAAGTAGGAACAGGAACCACGAACACTGAGATTTGAACAATACCATCCTCTAAGGTGAGAGATGGGTTGTTGCGTCTGTCACAGATAACGGCATAAGCATCTCTAGGCTGAGACCCGAATAATGCACCCCCTACCCATAAAGTATAGAGTAAAGCTTCCGCAATAGCTCTTAACTTGGTAAATAGGACGTTTTGACCATCAACAACTGAGAAGATTTCAGAATCAAAGGCATTTTTCAAAGAACCGTAAATCACGTTCAGAATAACACGAGTGTTAACGAACTGATAGAGTTTTTGAGCAGCGTCTTGACGGTTAACACGAGTTCTACCACCCCAGATATAAATATCTGTAGAAGGGTAGCCAGGAAGGGTTCTCAGAGCGTTAATACCCAGAGGGTTAGAAACATCTTGTTCTGCACTGCAGATCTTGATTTGAGCCTCTAACGCTCCTCTCAGACGATATTTAACACCAGCAGGTGGGTATTGGAACCCTTCTGATCGATAACGTCTTACTGCCACACCGGCTGCGAATGGGGTAGGAGACACCCAGAATCTTTGTTCGTTGAGGATGTATGGGCCATAGTAAGCTAAGAAGCCTTGAGTAGTGCTATACTGCAAACCATCAGCGATTAACTTGGAATGGGAGTCCACACCTTGATCCACGATGACTGCTTGAGCAACACCACCGTTGTTAATACCACGTAAGCCTTCGTCGATTAAGTCCACAGATGTCACTGCCTTGAAGTTCCATAGATTGGAAGGAGGAGTAATCTCAGGGACAAAGTTCAACGTTAAAGCAGAACCTTGGATAACAGAAGTGGGTGGAGGTAATGTTCCACTAGTATCTTCAATACCACATACGAAGTAAAGAACTTGTTGAGTATCTTGTTCTTCAGTAGGTGTGTTGAAGAAGATGTCGTCACCAGCAGGTAAGTTGGAAGAACTGATAGGAGTTGCGTCCGCTTGAGTCTGATAACCGTAGTAGAACCCAGTTTCGTTAACAGCGTTTTGAGCTTGTGCTAATCGAATGACTACTCGACGGTCTGCAATCACATCAGCATTTTCATCTTCAAGATTATATTCTGCTAAAGTGGTGTCGAGTTGGTATTTACGTCCCCGGATGTATCTTGCTTCGTTATAAGCATTGAAAGGATTGTCATTACTTTCATACTCATAATCGGTAAAGATTTCTACCGTAGAAGTCGTCAGAATTGGGTTCTCAGGAAGGTCTAGGAACTGAGAGTCACCGACGGCTGCTAAACTTACTGCTAAGTAGAAGGAGTCATCATCAACTTTAGAAACGTAGTAACGGACTAAGTTGTTAGCATTTGTTCCACTTAAGAAGTTGTTACTATTCCCATCAATTACGTCTCCAGAGAATAATACAGCTTGTCCATCGACTAAACCGTGGTCTTCCAACAAGAATAAGGAGTTAGTGTCCGCACCTACAGAAGATACAGATAATACGCTAGGTACCCGGAATGTTGCTGAATCAACACCGGTTACGGTAAGATTGATAACTTTGGTTAAGGCAGGGTCTAACGCTAGTTGGAAACTTGTTGGTGTGCGGTTAGCTACATAGAAATAACCAATTAAGTCAGAATTTACTAAAGCAGAAGCGGTTGTTACAGTATAAGTGAAACTAGATCCTCCACCAATAAGAGAATCGTCTACATTAAGAACGTCGGTAGCAACATAACTGTTTCCACCGTCTTTAATGGTTACACCTGTTACGGCTCCACCAGAAACTACGATATCAGCAACGGCTCCACTACCTGTACCACCTAAGAAAGGAATATTAACATAAGTCCCATCAGTGTAGCCACTACCACCTACGATGGTTCCTGCGGTCACTACACCACCTGTTTCATATTCTGCGACGGTTGCTCCAGAAACCTTATTAATAAAGACTAAATTTCCGTCAGTATAAGAGTTGCTAAAGTCGATTGTGTCTGCGGCTATATTTACGTTACCAGAAACTACGAAGTTAGGTGTTTCGGAAGCTAGAGAACCTTGAAGGTCAACAAATCTGCGAACTACGTTGCGGAAAGTATAACGTTCAGTTGGCTTCTGCAAGGAAGCAGGAAGATAAGCTGCGTTGAAAGCTTGATCGTCAGTAAGAGCTTCAAGTAAGTTGGAAGTCTTATCGTTAATAGTAACTTCTAAGTCAAAAGCAGGGTTTAGATAACTAATAACACCTGAACCACCAGAGACTACATTAATGGCAACATTGCTAAGAGCATTAGCGATAGTAGATGCTAACTTGATTTCAGTATCTGCAAGAGTGATTTCCACATCCTTAGCAATAACAAAGTAAGTTCCATCGCTCAGACCACCAATAGTGGAGTCAGTTAGTTCTACCTGAGCCCCTGTAGAGAATCCGTCACCTTCAATAGGCCAATCTTCTGCAAGAGTTAATACATCAGTAATACTGCTGGCAGAATCTACATCAATGATACGGTCATCCTTGATTGCAATCCGTTTATCAAAACCAGGGTCAATGTTCTGGTTAATACTTTCATCAGCAGTTAAGCCAACGTTTGCTTGACGGAAGCGATAGTCAGAGTCAGTCCAACGATAGATAGTATTTTCGATAAGATAGAGTTCATTCTCGAAAAATCCGTCAGCAGGACTATGTTGCTTAAAGTCAGCATAAGCTTGCAGATCGGTTACTAAGTATGGGCCAGGATCGACAAGAGCCATCCATTTATAGTTCTCATCAGAAGCCAATGCCTCCATAGCCGCCCCGATAGCTGCGCGATCAGTTACTCGGAACTTTTGGAAAGCGGTAGAAGCCAACAAGAAACCTTGAGGTAGCTGCCCTGTAAAACTTGTACGAATGGTTTGAAGATAATCGTTAGGGTCTTGATCAGGAAGGTCTTCAACGTTTAAGTTAGATACATCGTAGGTGCTGAGGCTAAATACGAATAAGTTATCTACAGGTTGAACTGTAGGAACTACTACCACGGGTTGACCTAAGACTCGGCCTGTAAGATCTAAGAAGGAGTCTCCTGTTAAGGTATCACTGGAAGAATCCCGAACATAGACAGAAGCAGAGATTAAAGAGTCTTCTTGAATGGCTTCTTTAACTGCATCTCGAATAGCTTGACTGATCTGTAGTTGGCTTGTTAAGTTCCCCGCATCGTAATCGACAGGGATTTCTACCCGGACACCACGATATTGTCCGAGAGGGTTTCTATCACCTAGCTCCTGGCCGTTTAATAAGACTTGAGCATAAACTACATCTCCTGCCTCTAAGCTAGAAGGAATAGAAGTCCCATTATCTTTTTTACCGTTTGCACGGAAGGTTAAACGTTGTACTTGAGGAGGGGTACCGACACGAACTACGTATAAAGCTCCACCTTGTGCATTGAGGAAGAAGGAGTTAACGTTGTTGTAACTTAAAAGTTCTGAACCTCCAACGGGAACGACTCCCCCGATAAGATTCAGATAGTCATTGAGAGAGAATACTAAGGTTGGCTCGTTCTCTGGGAATAATGTTACGGGAACATTATTAGGAACCTCTACCAACATATAAACGGAGTTGTGGGTAGCGATAGTAGGCTGACCACTGGAAGCCGCGACACCTTCTGTAATAAAGGTTCCGGGAGCCCCCACACTAAACGATGCTAATGAAACTGTTGACATTTTTTCTTTTCCTTATCCTGATAATAATCGCCTAAGTTCTAGCAGGATTTACTAGATGCTGGTCTCCGAGGAGCTTAGGACTTCCCCGTTTAGTTCATTTGGGTTATCTAAACCATATTGAGTGTATTTTGAAAGTCTGTTATAAAGCTTGTTCAAGTCATTCCATGTGTAGAAGTTGTTTTGAGTTTCGTTATTTGCACCTGCAAAATCTGTCAGAGGGATACTTTTTAACTGTCCTAAGGGTTCCCCAGACTGACTAGAGTTAACAAAAACTATGTCACCCTCAGCAGGTAAGAATCCGATATCCCAGGCAGGGTTCTCGTCTAACACTCTTCGGAACTCCCGAGAGTCTTGATAAGCTATATAACCCAGTTTTCTCCAGGTATCTTCACTTCGGAAAACTCTGGTATTGATAGCCATGGATTAATAACCCCTTGCTCTTGCTCTTTGAATCAAACGTTCAGCAATGATCTGACCCCTTGTCAACCCTTTATTTTCTTCTTCGGATTGCGGCTGCGATTTTGGAGTTTTTTCGCTTGGATGCTCTTGGGCAGGGGGTGATTCTGGTTTCTTCTTTCTTGACTTTGTTGTCCGTCGGCGCTTCGGTTTTTCTTCTTGTAGTTCTTTTTCGTCTTTTAACAGTGGGTTTGGGTTCTTCTTTTTTAATTCTTCAACCGAATCGGTAAGTTTTTGTTCTTCCATTGTTCAAAATTTGCTTTGCACTAAATTTACTGAGTTTTTGCACCCCTTCTCTAGGAATACCTAGCCACCGCCTTTGAGCCATGTGCCGGGTTCCGTTTTGATGGTAAATGCCGTATCTATTTATTCTTACCCTGAATAAATCGTTGCTACCTACTTCTAGTTGGGCAGTGTCTTGCATACTACCCGTTTTCCTAAGAGTCTTCCAAGGATAATCTTCTTTTCTTGAAGCCCATGCCCTCTGATTAACAGGATCGACTTCTCCCTCCCAGTAAGGTCGGATGTCGCCTCTCCAGTGTTCGGTATATTCTTCTTGAGTTTTTTGCCACCAATCATCTACATTAAGGACAGGGATTTCTACTTCCCACTCAATCATATTACTATTTCTTAGTGTCGTATGATTTTTTTACCCTTTCTCCATGTCGTTTAACGATGTTTATCATAGTCATAATCTTGCTTAAGGGTTGCTTCTCTAACCAGTCCATGTCGCTTCCCCATCTTTCTTTCATAAGGTAAAAGGAAACTTCTAACCACTCCTCCACGGGCATTATCTTATCTTCCAAGAGGTTATCGGAAGCCCAACTAACCAAACATCCCCAATCTCTTACATCGAGGTTCCCAAGGAAACTTCCTCTATTGGTAGGTTCTTTAACTAGAAGTTTAAAAATGTTATAAACCAGAAGAGTTTCTGTTTCTTCTAGTTCTTCCATCCAGATCTGGATTTGATAGTAGTCTTTCGGACAGATTTCTCTTATTCTCAGTTTCTTTTTGGAAGGAAGAGTTATTCTATAAGAAAAATCGGGTAAGTCCTTAACCTCTATTCGTTTCCCAGGTCATCATCTTCTTCACCTGTACCACTTACTTGACTTAAAAGAGAAGTGATCGCTTGGAAGTCTTTCATTCCTAACTTTTCAAGTTCAACCACGGTGATTTTTCCTGGTGAAACTGATAATCTTTCCATAAGACGGATGCTCATCTCGATTTCACCCATCCCAGCCTGTTCTTGTCCTTTCTTCCCTGCTTTAGGACGTGCTGATAACCGTTCCATAACGAGAAGGTCTTTAGCTACCATAGGACGCAAGCAAACTTGTTTCCCAGAGGAAATGACAGTGCATTTGACATCATCTGTCTCAGGCATAACTACAGTTTGACTACTATTGGATACCATTTGTTCGGACTTTAGAGTTTTCATATTCTTTATTTACTTTATCTATCCTCTAGGTTTTTACCCACTTCTTTAAGACAATGGAAAAGCCCCTCCGGTATGGAAGGGAGAGTACGGGAAAGTTGACAAGATAAGAAGTATTCTTCATTAGCCCGTTCAACATTATTTAGTTCTTCCAGAACCCACTGTGCAGAGTCCAACCATTGACAAATAGTTTGGATCTGTAGTGAGTGGTTCCTGGGTGAAGGGAAAGCCATTTAAGCCATTTCCTCCTTATAAGTCCACATTCCTTTTAAGACATCGTTCACATCAAATCTTTGGTGTCCCTTAAGTTCAATTGTAGGGAATAAGGAATGTTCCGTCAAGAACTCGTAAGCAAAGTCATAGTAAGCAAGGTGTTCCTTTCTTCGGCTCTCCATTTTATAGAGAGTCTCCCAGTGAGTGGTAGAAGTCGTTTCAACCTCCTCAAAGTTTTTTGGTCCAGAGAAGTACCAAGGACGGTAAAGAATCACATGGTAACATTCTATTTTCTTCCGGAGGATATGGAGTTCTAAATACTTGATAGCGTTTAGCATATCAAAACCTTTATCCCGGATCTGAGAATAGACATGACGGCATATCCAACCTCTATCATAGACCAAGGTGTTATACTCAGTTTGTTCAAGCAACTCTTCAATATGTCTCTCAATGTCTTCTAAAGGGTTATCCCAGTCCCCTTGAGGTGGACCAAGGTGGATAACCTTAACCCCTTTTCCAAGACTTTCTATTTCTTTGATTAGGGTGGATTTACCTGCTCTATCAGGTGCGTTGAACGTTAGAATCTTTTTCTGCACTTGCTTCTCCTATTCTTGCGTAATACTTAACTTCGTAATCTACATCACCGAACTCATCTGGACTTGAGGCGGTGATTTCTCTGATAACACAACCCCACGGGAAACAAAAGGTATCATCCTCAATAGTAAGGATGTCATAATCTTTAATACTAATAACGAAAACTTCAGAACCTACTTCAACAACCATAGTAATCTTCTTTGTTCTTTAGTCGTGTAACCAACCGCGTTTTTCTAAGTCCCACATGGTGATTTCTTCCCCATCAGATTCGTCTTTCTGGTTGCTTAGGGTTTTGGTACATTCGTAAGGAGACTTCCTCACTCTGTCGTCTAATGACACACCTGAGAAGAAAGCTCTTGCCAGAGGTAACTCGTAGATCCCACAAGCAGCTTGGAAGTAAGCCCATGTGAAAACGTGAGCAATCTGAAATAAGACCACGAATGCCGGAGCATAATCTTCGGGAACCATAAACCAGATTTCATCGTGGATGGAGATGATGAATTGACAAGGGATTTCTTTCTCCTCTGCTAACCAGTGGATGGCAGTTAGGAAGATAGCTAAGAACTCAGATCCGGAACATTGGATTCCCCAATTCAACCTACCCGTTACGAAGTCGTTGGCTACTACATTAGGTCTAAGAGCAGTGGTGATTTGAGTCCCTAGTGCGGGCAACGTGGGAACTCTACTTTTTAGAGCAATCTGTTCCATCTTACAAAAAGCTTCGGAATCTGTACCTCCTGTGAGAAGTCCAGTTTTCTTATCCCTGACTCCCTTCTTTTTAGCCATGGCTTTTTTGATTTTATTCATTATCACCTTGTGGTCGAGAGTTGGAAATGATTGTTTCCAGGGAGTAGAACAAGCATAAACCCCTCCTCCATAAAGACAAGCATAGTTAGATACTTTTGCACACTCTCTATATTCCTTCAGGAGTGCTTTTTTCTCCTTATCAATCTTCTTATACCACTTACCGTTGATTTGATAAACTTCTGTCCCGTCTTTTAAGGTCTTTGTAGGGTAATCCATTTTGTCTCCTGGTTTACATAAACATTATAACCCCCGTGTAGGGGGTCTGACAAGTTTAGCCCTACAATAGTCCGTAACTGTCTAAAATCCTTTTTAGGTTCTCCCCGTTTGCACCTAAATCATGAGTCCCTTTGATATGAAGAGTGGCAGAAATAGTGTCGTCACCCATATTATGTGACAGTAAGATATATTCCTGGTCATTATCATTCATGGTTAACTTATAGACATCCATCATATTGAAGGACTTTTCATCTTTAGGAGTAGGGACAGTTGTAAGGAACTCGTAAGTGTAATTGTTCCCATAACTATAACTTTCTAAAACGTTCTCGAACTTCCGTCTTCCTGCTCCTGTTAGTGCCATAGCCTCATTTGGTTCATAGTTTGAAAAAACTTCTCTGTCGGAATCACAACTCACACAGGGTTCCGCGGTAAGAGAACACTGTTCATACTTACAAGTCTCACAACACCCGTATCCTGGGGGGTACTTTTTCATTTTACTCATCAATAGTAACCTCTTCTAAGATGCCGAGTTCTGGATCAAAGTAAAGATCCCCGTAGTCCTCTTCCATCATGTTACGTGCAAAGATGGTGTGCCCATCAGAACCCGTTGCCTTGGAACCAGATAGAACTTGGAAACCTAGTGGTGTACAACCATTTATCCCTCCACCCCAACTATCGGCATAGATACCAGCGATACTCAACTCCTGAGAGTCAAAGTCCGCACCCACTACCTTCCAACCATCTGGAGCTTGGATACGAGTTTTTAGCTCAGACCCTATTTTATAGTTTTTGGTGCTACACATCGTAACCATAAGGTTTTCTACGGTTCGGCGTGTTACGGTTCCATGTGGAAGAATGTCAGGGAGAGTGATGTTAGCATTCTCACCATAAGGATTTTTAACCTTACGGGAAATACGGTCAAACACCCTCTTCCTAACAGATGTCCAGTAGCTTGTCTCCCTTGCTATTTGAAGAGCCTCCTCAGCTTCCTCATAATCAGAGGACAGTAACCCTGTCTCCATTGCTTTGACAAAGTCCTTCGAAAGTAAAACCCCTACATTCTGCTCCTTTTTACCCGACGGGTGAGGAATTTGACGTAATACCATAGTTTTCTATAAACTCCATTGTGTGAATATTATAACAGTTCTATTCCATACTGACCACCCTCTCCGAAGAGATATCCAAGGGTTGTGATAAGGACACAACTCCCCAAACAAAAGCCCATAGGGTAACGATACCCAGCATGGATAAAGCAATGCTTTTGAACCTGCTAACTAGGATAAATATTCCTCCCAATCTTTTACAAAAATTTCACTTGCTCCGCTAACACGATGGTCATCAAAGTTGTTAGGGATACGACCTATGTTGAGTAGCCGACTATAGAGCATCTCGGTTCCGAATTCTTCGGTAATCTGCTCAATAGCGTTAGTTACATTTTTCAACTGAGAATGACGGCTAACCCGGCGAGCGTTAAGGTTAGCGAAGCGGACATTACGATGTGTGTTGGACATAATGGCTTCACCCTACCGTATAAAACTATTGAAAAAAGTTAACAAAACTACACACATTAAAAAGACGCTACATCCGGCAAACAATATTACAAAGTCGTTCATACATTAAGTCCTATAGATGCAAGCATTTAGATATTCTCCCACGTTTTGGTAGTCTGTAAGTTTAGTAGAAAAGTGCAGATTAAAGAACATGACTAAAGAGAAGTCCGCACCATCAGGATTAAAATAGTGAGGAGTTGCCTCTTCCACTAACCCTGCCTTCTCGGCTTGAAGTCCATAATGGATGCCACCTTTTAGTTTTACCTCATCATCCTTAACTGAAGCGATGGTATAGCTAACATAGTTGATATCTAAGTGTTGACCAAAAGGTTCTTTCTTCCCGTACTTAATAACCCTAAGAACCACGTCTCCCAACCTAACATCATGCAAACTATTTTCCTTTTGAAAGGCCTCATTATAGGCGATGAAATAGAGTTGAGATAGTGAGTAGCAAGGGAGTTTTATTGTGTCGTTCCCAGTCCAGTGAAAGAAACTATACTGATCAGGGTCACGATTAAGATTGTGTATCCTAGTTCGATCAAAAGATTCTTCCTTTGCAGTTCTTGGGATTTTGAATGGGTACTTGGAACCGAAATCCTCACATATCTGAAGGATACATTCCTTTTTAGTTTCCGTCATCGTAGCACCATCCATTGTTTTTGGTAAATATAATAGGTTTCCCATCCCACTTAAGCCTCAATAATAAGTGTGCAGTTCTGTTCTTAGTTGAAACAGTTTTCTCTTGGAACTTACGATACCAGTTAGGTTTATAGGCATAGGTACCCGTAGTCATAAACCTCCAGTCAAGCTGACGCATCCAAGGGTCGTCATCTATCATCTTAGTAGTCTTAGGATGCCAGTCAAACCCTAGCAGTTCTAACCACTTTAGACTATGTTTGTCAAGGTCAGGGCGTTTAAAGTTTTTGCTACCCTTTACCCATTTGAAAGTCCATTCACCCTTCTTATTACGGAAGTTGCGAATAAACTTATCAATGTGGGCATACTCCTCAACAAATTCTATTTGTTCCTCCACCGTCTTGAAACCGAAGAGTAGAGGCATGAACTTAGGGTAGTTACGGTGAATATACTTAACTACTCCTGCTTTTTCGTCAAGGATAGATTTCTGCCACTTCTCGAACTCTTTCTTAGCAATGGCTTTGACGTTGTCTTCCATTTGCTTGTTACGAGACTCCCACACCTTTTCGGCTTCTTCCTTCCACTCTTCCCAATCAGGGGCTAAGGGAACCTTAGATGCTCCGAGGTGGTAATGACCTACAAAAGCGATCTTAGAAGGAGTCGTTTCTTTATATTTCCCCCATAACACCTGGAAGAGTTCATGCGTGTAGAGGGAGTCTTTTATAGCGTACTCAACGGCTACGTAAAGTTGATCTTTAATCTCCTGTAAGGTTTCTGACAGAACAAAAATATCCCGAGTTTCCTTGTCTTCATAACCTAGGAACTTAGTGTCAGGGTTAAGTAGAGACTTTGGTTGTGCAACATGAAAGTTATAAACTTCGACTAAGGAGTTGGTAGAACCTTCTCCTAACCATTCAGGTTTGTAACGGAGCTTACGTTTCTCAGCAGCCGACAGTAAGCTAGGGTCTTTCCCATTTAGAGCGTAGAGCCAACGTTGACCAGAAGCTAACCCACTGACAGCAATGTGAGCAGACTGGGTATCAAACCAGAAGTTATCAGGGCCAAGCTTGTTTAACTGGTAAGCCGCCTGAGTTCTAGTTCTATCGAACGCTGCGTTATGGGCAACAATAAAGTTGTCAGTTCCTACATCGATAAAGTTGAACTGATCCCACTGTTCCATCGGAAGATTCGGATCCAACAGTTCAGAAGCAATCCATAAATAGACAGCTTTATGGGAGCAAGCTGTCCCGATGACTGGGTAGTTCTTTAACTTTACGAATGTTTCTGTGTCAAAGATAAACCCAGGTTCCGTAGGAGTATCAACATGATCCAAGAAGAGACATACCTCACCGTCCTCCATTACTACGGGTTCCACCCTCAACCACACTCCACCCTTAACATGATCCAGTAAGGTATCTACGAAAGTCTTCCGAGGAGGAGCAATATTATTATCATATAAGCAATCAAAGTCAACTTGTACACGGTTACTTTTCAGTTCGTCACCATATTTGATAAATCTTCCTACTTGTTCATTAGCTACATTATCAAAATGAGAGAAGATGTCCTCTCCCTTTAGTGGTGGGACGGGTAAGTCACCCTCCCAAACTTCTTCTGAATAAACTGGGACAGGAATACCAAAACTTTGAAGATTTAACTTAGCATTCTCTACATCCCAAGGGTTAAAGTTCTTCGGTTTCAAGTTACCGAAAATCTTTTGTGCGTTCTTTTTGTTTAAGATAGGATAACCTAGAGGATTAGTTTCCATATTGTTGACCTTATTTTACACTTCTGTTATAACTGGACAGATAAGAAATGACACCATTTTGCAAAGAAACTTTTACTTTTCTCTGCCGGTAGAACTGCATCCCGTCAAAAATGTGGGGAAGAAACAAGGAGTCTTCCTTATAACCTTGCATTGTCTGGAAGTCGTGACATAGATCCCCCTTCCATCTAGGGTCTTCGTCCCCATACATTTTAACCAGGAACTCCTCTTTGATAAAGGGTTCCATCAATTGTTGTGCCATACCAAAGTTATCAGGTGATAAAAGGTTAGAAGTAATTTCCTTTCTAACCACTCCTAAGAGTCTGTGCAGAGTTTCTGGGGGATTCTCTGGCATCTTATAGAGAAAGTATTGCTCGTCTTGAGAAAAAACTCTTTTATAGACGCAAGGGTAAAGGATAGAACGAACCACTAACTCAAAGTCTTCTTCCAAGTGACATGATGTGTAAATCAAAGCCTCGAAGATTGAGGTGGTGGAAACTATACCAAAATCAATCTCATCCAAAAAGTTGGGGTCGTCAGCATTTAGAAGAGACTGATAAAGGTCTTGTAGAGATTGCACTTGTGCGTTGAGCTTACCTAAGTCAGCTATTACCTTGTTGATCGCCTTCTCCATTTTCTTTTCTTTCTGTGCCTTCTTTTGGCTCATAGTTGGTCTCCCATTGGTTAGTAGATACGTCTAAACTTGCAGTGAAGTGATATTCTTTAGAGGGATCAGAAAGGAGGTTGAAGTCCCCCTCAAAGTAGTTACCTCTATCATCCATCAGATAGTTATTTTTAGGACTAGGTAAACTAGTGAGAATAAAGTCATGCTTCATTTCTTCTGGAAGAACCTCTCTGATCTGGGACATAAGGGTCCCTGAAATCTCCATAGAGGTTACTAAGTCTTCTTCACTCTTCACCCAGGAATTTTCACTAGATTCAGGGTCTTCCAACATAACCTTGGCTTCCATGAAGCTCCCCGTGGTAAACGAAATCTTGATAGTATCGCTTTCTTCATAAAGGTCAAAAATAACGTCGTCATACTCCTCAAAGTAATACGTCTCTCGTGTGTGCATATCTATTTCCACCAAGGAGTAAAAGAACTCTTTTAGTTGATCAGGGTGGACTATTTCTAATCCCCCCATCCTGTTGCATACTAAAAGGAGGACTCTTGGATTGGATAATATTCTGTTGATAGGGTAAATGATTCTGATAGGGAGTTCTTCCATAATGCTATTCCTCAAATTTTTTGGGAGCTAAACAAGCACCCTTATTTTCTCTAACGGGTTGAGATCTTCGAGAACTAGCCCCGTTTCTACCAGTTGTCCAGCCTAATAACCTCCTAAAGTTTAACTTACTCATACTTATTATAACGGGGTTGCACCCTTATGCCTATCTTCTACAAAAGCTTAGCAATCTCTTCGACTGGAACCTTCACCCCAGCACTACCATCCGTAGTGTAGACCGTGATCGTCTTGCCTCCACCACCGATTATCTTCGAGATGAACTGCTTATTGAAGAAAACATCTATTCCAGCCGTTGTCTTGCACTTTACAAACATAAAATCCGTTAGTTACCAACTATTTTGATTTTACCCTTCATGATTTTCATTTTGCACCTGGGAACTTTACTGTTAAAATCTTATAATCTTTCAGGTCTGTTAGTTCTGTTGAAACAACCTCTCTCACAACTTCTTCATCAAAGAGACAAGGAAGAATAAATGGGACTAAGTGTTCAGTTACTTTTTCAATATCCTCCCCCTGCACAATGAACTCAATTCTTGTCTGGGAGAAAAAACCGATCCGAGTTTCAACGTTTAGTTTTAGTTGGATTTCCATAAAAAAAGGAGGGTTTAACCCTCCGGATAATGTTTACCGAGATTGTAACCATATTTGGTTAACTGTACCGTCAGGATTACTCATTGGTTGAGCCTCGTTGGTATTGAAGCGATAGAGCTTGATAAGAGCTTGGGTGCGATTACGAGCTAAACCCATGTCAAGCATTTGTTGGATAAGTAGTTCTTCGTAAAAAGTCTTCGCCCATGATCCTCCTAAACGGTTAGCAGCCATTGTGGCGGTGTCAACTTGAACTGCCTGTTGGAAACTTTGAACGAACTCTTGACAATCTTCAGGCAACTGGTCGGAAGGGGTGCTGATACCGAAACCACCGAGATAGGTTCCGATGTTAAAGCTAACACCACCACCAGAGGGGCAGGAGAAGCGGATCTGTTGACCACTGGACTGACCGGAGAAGCTTGCTCCATAGCTGTTAGCCTCTGGGCCATGGACATCAGGTGCGATGTAGGTACGGCTCTCACGAGAGTTGTCAATATTTTGTCCGGAAGTATCTGAACTAAAGTCTTGACTAATCCCCGTTGTGGGATTAAGTTGGTTGACGTTAGCGTTCTCAGACAAACCTACACCTGTAGAACTGGAGCGAGTGTTAGACTCTGAAGAACTACCATTGAGATTAGCATTCTGAGCTAATGCAGTTGAACCTAAACCAAGAGAGATTAATGTAGCGATGGAGAGAGATTTGAAGTTGATAGACATAATATGTTCCTTTGTTTTGCTTACGGTTTTATTGTAACATGGGGGTTGAATATTTAACAACCCCCTTGAGTAGTTTTTAGGACTTAGAACTCCATGGAGTTGACATTTACGTTGGAAGAGTTACCGATAGCATTGTTAACGTTGTGTACATTGTTGAAAGCTTCAGAGAAATTCCCATTAATGTTGGTGCTAACATTGTCTAAGTTATTTCTCAAGTTAGCATCGAAGTCCACACCGTTATCAAGTTTGTTGACGTTCCGAGAGTTTCCGAAAGGAGCGTCGAAGTCGATTTCATTCTGAACAAATGAGTCGGAGTTAGAGTTTCCAAATGGAGCGTCGAAGTCAACCTCGACACCAGAGTTACCACTACCGAAGACACCAGAATCAGAGTTAGAACGGTTAGAGTTACGGTTAGTGTTTTCAGGGTCGAAGTCTAAGTCAACTTCCGCACCGTTACCACTACCTAAACCTCGGAAGTTTTGTTCTTGCCCGAAACCGAAGTCTAGGTCGTTGTGACCACCGAAGCCAACCCCAACACCGGTAGAGTCAGATTGAGAGTTACCTGAGTCTAAGATGCCTTGAGATTGACGCTGCTTGGAGTTGGAGTTGGAGTCACCTGCAGCAGCAGCAGCATCACCACCTTCTACATCATTCTCTAAGCCTTGAGTGTTTTGAAGTTTGTTAGTGTTGTTATCAACCGTGTCGTTAGCGGAGGCATTACCGTTATCAGAGATGTTATTTTCAGTGTCGTTGTTATTGGTGTTACCAAATGCCACTGAAGGGGCGACATTAATGGTTACTAAACCTAAAGCGACAACGGTAGCGATGGAAAGTTTGGTGTTGTTGAATA
>SPKZ01021662.1_pt1 | contig 15467 bp, 16 predicted proteins | sample 2456571 | NCBI WGS metagenome assembly SPKZ01 (sample SAMN11192286, study PRJNA482655) | marine metagenome | biome: ENVO:00000447; feature: ENVO:00000244|ENVO:00000211|ENVO:00000569|ENVO:00002023; material: ENVO:00002151; isolation source: ocean water from marine abyssalpelagic zone ...
ACTGCGGGCGGCACCACTGCGTTTCTGTTTGGACTGGGCCGGTGCGCTGGGGCGAGCGCTCTTCAACTTCTTGAGCTCGTGCTCGCGGTCGGAGACGGCGCTCTCAAGTTCCTCGGCTCGCGCATCGCTGGTGGCGAGACGGCCTTCCAACTCGGTGTTTCGGCCTTCGCTCTTGTTGACGGCTTTTTGTAATCGGCTGATCTTCTGTTGAAGCTCGTCCTGTCGTCCGTCGTCCTGCTGTCGGCGGCGCTGGGCATTCGATTTTTCTTTTAATTGGCTCTCGGCGCCGGCAGCACGCTCATTGGCTTCTCGCGCGGCAAGTTGAGCGGCCAAAAGCTCCGAGTTGTCGCCGGCGCCCGGTGCCACGGCAGGCAGTACCTCCAAGCAGGGAAGCTGAATGACGCTGAAGGGATCGACCTCCAGAGCCTGCTGGCCGGCTAAGGCTACAAACCAATCGGGCTCTTCAGCGCCGCTGGGAACAAATCCGCTATCTACGCTGATTTCCACGTCGCCTTCTGGGGCGAAATCCACCAGCGCGTAGCCGACGAAGGGCGTTTGTCCGACCATGCGGACCTCGTCGAACTCAGCGGCAATGCCGTCGTAGAGTTCGTAGTAGCCGAGGACATCGCTGGCTGCGGGTGTATCGATGTCGAGCAACCGGCTGTTTACATCCGGATTGGGGCTCGCGATTAGGGCGATGCCACCGGGGGAGAGGGAGCGGCGAACTCGCACCAGCAGTTGAGCGGGCTTTTCGATGCCGGACAGATTTTCTACGATGGCGACATCGAAGGCACCATCACGGACGGGGGAGCCGCCTTCGCCGAGGGGGGCGATGCTGATGTTGCGATTCGTGTTGAGCGCGGCAGATTCCCGAGTCCGGGTGGCGTCGGGATCGTAGACGTGTACGAGTCGGGCTCCGCGCTCGATCAACGCTTCGCTGAGAGGGGATTGGGAGCTGCCGAACACGATCACTCGCCGACCTTCGAGCTGAGGCTCTAGGTAGGCAGCAAAGGCGACTGCTGCGGTGAGAGTGGTGGGATTCGTCACGGCGGCGGGAGCCTAGCTAAAAACACCTGGATGCGGGAGTCAGACTCACAATGCCCGAAAATATTACAAGAATCACCGCAATGGCGGCATTTTCGGGGGGGCAGCCCCGCGGAAATTCAAGTCTGGGACGCCCGGTAGGGACGTTCAGTAGGCGGCGCGATGGTCGCCCACCTTCCACGGCTGCGCGCAGGAAGAGGGGATCTTGCACGGCTCGCCGCAGTTGAGGCCCGTGGCGTATTGAGCGAGTTGGTCCGAGCTGCTCGTGCCCAAGCCCAGACCCTTCATGCAGAGCATGACGGAGTCCTGTTGGGTGAAGCTCTGACTCGGCTCGGCGCAATAGCCTGAGAGGCAGCTGCCGGTCTTGAGGCCCATGGGGTGGGGGCAGTCCTTGTTCTTCTCGCAAACCAATACCCGGCAGTCTCCGAGGGATTCCGGCTCGCCGCCGCGCTTGCTGTTGCAGACGCCGAAGTAACGACCGCTGACGGTTAGCGCGACTTTCTTCTTGCCCGGCCATTTGGGCCCCTTGGTCTGGCGCAGCCCGGTACACGATCCTGCGCTGCAGGTGGCCTTAAAGATGCGGCCTTCGGTATCCGTGAAGCGTCGCTTGCGCGGCTTGTTCTCGTCGTCGCAGCCTAGCGACTGCAGGCCCGTGCCCAGTAGACACAGCGCAAGGGTGCCCAGGGAGAGCGGTCTGCGGAATCGGTTGACGGCTCGCATAGAGAGAGCTTACAGCGACATGCGTCACTATTCTGCATTTCGCGCGAAGCCCCCATGAACGTCGAGACCCCCCAAGCCAGCCCAGCGTTGACGGATCAAAATGCTTTCGGTGTCTTGTTGTCCTATCTGGACGTAGAACAAGACGAATACGCTTCAGACGATTCTAAAGCATTTGTTGCTCGCTTCAGCGCTTTTCGCGCGGCCATAGCTGAGTTTCTGGATGCATTCCCGCTGGCATCTCCGGTTCGGGCCTGGGGTCTGGGTCACTCCGTCTATCTCGAATTCGAAGAAGGCGATGAAGAAGCCGAACTGATCCCCTGGTTGAAGAACTGTCGAGCCCGACTCACCGGAGCGGAGTTTCGCTCAGCCGCAATCCTGAGTTACGGTTCCCGCTGGGTGTCGAGTGAGAGCGAGGACGCCCACCTAGTCGTCCTGGAGCCCGGGGAGAACCCTGCCGTACGCTGGAGTGTATTGCCGGGCCCTAGCGAGTGTTGGAGGCACGCACTGGCGGCTGACACGGCCGTGCGGGAGGACGAAGAAGCTGAATCGGGGTGGGGCCCGGGGCTCTACCTAGATGTCGACGCGGTGGAAGCCCTCGGCAAGTCGCCGAATAACCAGCCAACCATTTTACGCGTCGCTGGCGCCGGTTTTTTTCGCGCGGGCAGCTAGCCCATCGGCAAAAACACGGCGGGTTTTCACGCGTCGCGAAACACCCCGCGGTTCACGCGTCGCGTTCGTAGACGCGGTACTTCTTGTAGACCTCGCCGCCGATCATGCGGATGGCGGCGTTGATGGCGCCGTTGTCTTCTAGGGTCCAGCCGAGCTCACCCGATTCGAGACCATAACATTTGCCAGACTTTGACAGGGTTCCGTAGAGGTACGCGCTGAGCGCGGCGTACTTGCGGGTCTTTTGATATTCTTTGCGCACTCCGAGGATCAGCATGCGGGCGCTTTTGGCGCCGACTACTTTGAGTCGCCAGAGCAGTTTTACGAGCCCGGTGGGGAATAGCTTTCCGTCCGCATCGTGGATGAGCTCGTTGAGGTTCGGTAACGCCAGGGCTACCGCAGCGGGTTTTCCGTCGATGGTCGCGATGGCAGTGAACTCCGGCACCAAGATCAGTTTCAGATCGTCGGCCATTTGATTGAGCTCGGATTCCGTGAGCGGCACGAAGGCCCAGTTCTCGCTCCAGGCATCGTTGAAGATCTCCATGATCAAACGAACTTCCTGTTTGATATTCTTCGGATCCATCGGGCGGACGGACACCTCGGGCATGTCATCGATCTTGTCGATGGCGCGCTTCACGCGTTTCGGCAATTCGTCGAAGCCGTAGCGCCAGGCGAACAAATCTTTGGTTTTCTCGAAACCGGCGTCCTCGATCAATTGCGATTGGTACGGTCGGTGGTGCGGCATCATGAGCATGGGCGAATGCTCGAAGCCTTCGATCTGACAACCCAGCTCATCGTTCATCGAGAGGGACATGGGCCCGCGCACTCGTTTCATGCCGCGGTCGCGCAGCCACTCCCGAGCCGAGTCCAACAAGGCGCCGCTCACCTCGGGGTCATCCACCGTATCTAGGAAGCCGAAGAACCCCGTGTCATCCTTGTGCAGGCTGAGGTGCTCTTGACAGATTTGCGCGGAGCAGCGACCGACACACCAGCCGTTGCGGTAGGCGGTAAACAGTGTGCCCTCGGCGTGCTCGAAGAATGGATTCTTCGGGCTCAGCCGCATCTTCAGGTCCATGTCCAAGGGGCGAATGTAGGCGGGGTCGTCGCGATAGATGTAATCAACAACGTTGATGAAATCGGCAATTTTTCCGCCGATCTGAATTTCACGGATTTCGACTGACATAGTTCCCCTCGGATTCGGTCTCGGATCGCAGTCGGAGGCCGGTAGATACTGGTGGCGGCGGGCTGAAGCCGGGCCGCAAAAAAATCACGACATCGGTATGGGGCTTAGATGACGCCGTACTTCTTGCCGACCTTCTCCAAAGCTTCCAGGCCTCGGTCGAGGTGTTTGCGTTCGTGAGTGGCCATATAACTGGTGCGCAGCATAGCGTTCTTGGGCGGTACTCCGGGCGAGATAAACGCGTTGGTATACACGCCGTAATCTTCCAGCAGGTCTCGCCACATCATCAGCGTACGCAGATCTTGTCGAATGTAGATGGGGATGACCGCGGTCTCCGTGTGACCTAGCTCAAAGCCCAGGCGGGTCAGCTCCGTGCGCATGTACGTGAAGTTTTCCTTTAGCTTTTCCTGACGCCAGGGCTCCTCCCGCATCATGTCGAAGGCTTTCATGGCAGCGGCGACGCAGGGGGGCGCGGCGCTTGCCGCGAACATGAAGCTTGGGGCGAAGTGCTGCACGTACTCCAGCACTTTGCGATCGCCGACTAAGTAGCCGCCGATGCTGGCCATGGATTTACTGAAGGTGCCGCCGATCAGATCGACGTCATCTTCCAGACCGAAGTGATGGGCAGTGCCTCGACCTTCTGGGCCGATGACGCCGAGGGCGTGGGCGTCGTCGACGAAGATGCGAGCGCCGTGTTTTTTGACGACAGGAACGATTTCGTCGAGCTTGGCAATCTCTCCCTCGGCGGAGAAGACACCGTCCGTAATAACCAGCGCGCCTTCGGCGTCGTCGAGACGGGAGAGGGCGCGGTCCAGTGCGTTGGCGTTGGCATGTCGGAAGCGAACCAGTTTCGCTCCGTTGGCCATGCCCAAACGACAGCCGTCATACAGGGACGCGTGCACATTGCGGTCGATCACCGCGACGTTGCTCTTGTTGGACAGAAGAGCCGAGAGCGCTGCGACGTTGACCTGATACCCGGTGGTGAACACGAGCGCCGATTCTTTACCGAACCAGTCCGCGAGCTTTTCCTCGAACTCGTTGTGCAGCTTCATCGAACCGTTCACCAGACGGGAGCCCGTCATGCTGGTACCGAAACGGTCGATGGCTTCCTGGGCGGACTTGCGCACCTCGGGATGGGTCGTGAGTCCCAAGTAATTGTTCGAACCGAACATGGTGACGCGTTTGCCGTCGATCACCGCCTCCGGGCCGTCGTTGTAATCGAGCGGCTTGAAGTAAGGATAGATGCCGACCTTGCGCGCATTGTCTGCCGCCTTGAACTGCCCACATTTTTCAAATATGTCTTTGCCGCCGATAGCGGCCACCGTGCCGCGCTGTCGTAGTGCTTCGGTGACGGTTTTTTCTACTTTGCCTTGTTCGCTGGCGTGTCCGGCCTGACTCGGTCGCTCACTTGTCGTCTGCCCCGGCGGGGCGTCAGTGATGGCGGCTCCGCTAGTGGCCGTGCCGTTGGTGGGCCGCGCTGCGGGGTAACTGCTGTCTTCGTCGACCTCTTCGGCGATGCTATCGTCGAGGGCCGGATCGATGGCGGGGAGTTCGTGTCCGTCTCGTAGGACTCGCCACGCTTCCTTGACCCGACCGCGCGCGTCCATGACGCCTTCGGCGGCTTTCATTACCCGATCGTCGGAAACCCATCGCATGACGGGGGGACTCATTGCGAGCTTTTTGCTGCGATGAACGAAGCGTTGTTTGAGGCTCATGGATGGGTAGATCCCGGTAGGTTTCGCGGCTGGCTTTCGCGAGGGGTGGAGCGGCCGAGACGGTGTCTCGATCGTGCCCAGACTCCTCGCTTTACAAGGCCGGAACCTACGCGACAGGGGCACCTTGGTCAAACCCCGGATGGGTGCGCAATGATCTACTCAGCTAGGGGGGTAACTGGTTTGGCCAGTTCCTTTTCGGGGCGTGGCCAGGCCCCTTCGCCGTTGTCGTCGAGCACAAGTCTATGGAGATACAAGCCGTCGGCGGGGGCGGTCATTCCGAGATCGTTGCGCTCCCCGCTTTGTATCGCTCGGCTCACCGCCCCAACGGCTTTTTTCCCCCGCCCGACATCGATCAAGGTTCCGACTATAATTCGCACCATATTATACAGGAAGCGGTTCCCGCTGACTTCGATCGTGAGCACTCGAGAGGGAGTGGGACCCTGAGTCACACTGGCGCGCAGAATATTGCGCACCGTATTGTCGCGTCCATCGGCGGCTCCGCGGAACGCTCGAAAGTCGTGTTCGCCCAATAACAGATCCGCTTCGGCGGCCATGAGCCGGTGGTTCAACCTCTCGAAGACACGCCAACTGCGCTGGCGTAGGAAGGGATCGCGAACGGTGCCTTGCAGGATCAAGTAGCGATAGGTTTTTTCGATCGCGTGTTTGCTGGGGTCGTATCCCTCGGCCACGAACGCGACCGACGTGATGGCGATGTCTCTCGGCAGATGACCTGTGAGACCGAGCAACCAACCGCGCGCACCGATCTGGCTGGAGGTGTCGAAGGCGACGGCTTGGTCTTCGGCGTGCACTCCCGCATCGGTGCGACTCGCAGAACGAATGTTCGACGCGTCTGGCGCCATGGCGGCAATGGAGCGCTGCAGCTCGTGAGCAATCGTGTGCCCGTTGATCTGAATCGCGATGCCCGAGTAAGCCGCGCCGTCGTAGGCGACGCGAAGTAGAATGCCTCGTCGTTTCATCGGATCGGGATCGGACTGCGGTTCGTGGTCAGTCTGCGGCTCGTGATTAGACGGCACACCCATGCCTCGTATCGCTAGACCAAGCACCTAGGCGCTTGAGTGGGGGGAGTGGAGTGGACAGCGACCGTATCGAATGCGACGTGTTAGCTCCACGAATCCATCGCGACGGGATGGACTCAGTTGCTGCTGCTGCCGCCGCCACCGTCGTCCGGAATATGAATGCTCACACCCGTCAGACAACCAGCGTTGATGGCGGCTAGTCGCGTGCTCTTTTGCTCTGGGCTGAGATCGGAGGGCGGATCCTCCTCGCGTTCGGGGTCGACGGGAGCGACGCGTACTTCTTGGCCGCTGTCCGGCGCGGTCTCCACAACGAGCTGTTCGGGATCAAAAGGGACGATGTCATCGATGGCGATTAACGTGTCCTTGTCGGTACAGCGCGGAGTGTACGATTCCTCTTCGCAGCCGGTGGCTGCGCCAAGAACAAAAATCGAGAGGAGGAGGCTGAGATTGGTGCGATTCATTGCTTAGGTTCGAATTTGATGGGAACCACAGCATTTACGCAACCCCCTTTTGGTGCTGGATAGGTCGCTGAGCGGAATTTTTGGCTAATACATGCCCCAACCCCCCCGCCGACACTGTCCTGGAGCACCGAAGCGCCACAGGCACGGCCGTGAGTGCCGACCTTTATCGACACTCGGAGACTGCCCTGGAGGCTGGAGTTTTGGCGCAGAGCCCGCTGATAGCAGCCGCGAGACAGGCCCTGAATCGAGCGTAGAGTCGAGTTGAAGGTGCCCGCAGGGGTGCCGACGCACTCAGCAGGGCAAGCGCTATTGCCGACACGTCGGGTGAGGGCTGCCTTCTTAGGAGTCTGGTCTGCCTCGGGGGTAGGCTCTTCCGCTTCTTCTTCCGGGGGTGGAGGAGGCGGTGCCTGCTCAAATACAGGCTTTTCAGGCTGGGGAGTGGGCGTGGGGGCAGCTATTGTATTGGCTTCAGCTTCGGGGGATTGCCCCATCTTCCAAAAAATGAGGCCACCGGTTAGTGCCAACATCACGACGCCCGCGCCGATAAACGCACCATTCCCCGAAGAACGCGAGGGGATGGGGGGCAAGCTGGACACGGGCATCAATGAACTCCTGAGGCGGACGTTGGGGTGAGGGGCAGGGTAATATAATGGCCAATTTCCGGATGGCCTGAGAACTCGCCAGAAACAAGTCTAACTCTTGGATATTGGTTTGAAAAATGACAATCCGGAGCCGCCCCACCGCCTGCTCTGGACCAATTCGAAGCCTGCGTCCGTGGGAATGTCGAGGGGCTCCGTCGCACTGTGCCCGATAATCAGCCGAGCGTCCGGAGTCAGGGCGCCCCGGGTGACTGAAAAGATCGTCGTAGCGGCTTTTTGCGCAATGGCCCACGGCGGATCGGCGAGCACGAGATCCAAAGGCGGCATCTGGGCGAGCCGCTGTTGCGTTTTTTCCATGGACGATTGGATGAGCGTGGCGCGATCGCTCACCCCCAGGGTCTCCAGATTGTCCCGCAACACTGCTGAGGCCGCCGAGTCGTTCTCCACGAAGCTGGCATGAGCAGCCCCTCGGGAGAGCGCTTCGATACCGAGGGCGCCGGTGCCCGCGTAGGCGTCGATCACCCGGAGGTCCCGGAGGTTGCCCAGAATGCTGAACAATGCCTCCCGCACCCGGTCGAGGGTGGGGCGGGTGTGCATGCCGCTGGGGGCCTTCAGTTTCCGACCGCGTAGTTGTCCAGCAATGATGCGCATCAGTTGGTCTCTATCTCAGCGAACAATTGACGTCGCATGGTTTGTCGTGCCCCGTCTCGTCGGGTGATGAGCTTGGCCGCACTCCAGGCGGCGATCAATTCGCCTTCTTGTCCCAGCGCGGGCAACACGGTCTTGCCGACCAAGTAGGTGTTGGGGATCGGGCCGCGCACGGGTTCGCCGCCCAAGCCCGATAAACCCGCGGGTTGTACTTCCCACAGCTCCGGCATGTCGACGGCTGCGGTAGGACAGGACGGCAAGTGCACCCGATCGATGGCCCGATGTTCGCCCGTGCTGTAGTCGTCCAGCGGCAGGCCATCGTGAGCCGAGTCCACGAAGTGCAGGTGTTCCTCCAGGAAGGGCAGTTGGGCTTGTACGGCGTCTCGGACGACGGCTCTCGCCTCCAGCAAGGTCAGCGGACCATGGGCAGGCAGCAAGGTTTCCGCGACGAGCAGCGAGTGAGTGTCGGAGTAGTCGCGCCTTTGCACATGAAGCACGGGGCGGCGCGGGCCGGGAGCGTGTCCACTGTCCGGCAAGAAGAAGGACTCTTGGGGAAGCTGCTCCGGGAGGCCCTGTCGGCGCACGACGAAATTGACGCAAAAGCGTCCGCCACCGACGCTGAGTTTCGGCCAGTCCTTCTGAGCCCGTCGGGACAGCCCCTCGCCCTGGCTGAGTTCCGCCAAGCTCTCACCGCTGAGATCCGTCACGATGCGATCGGCGCCCGTGGTTTCCTCCTCGCCGTCTTCGACGACGCCAGCTAGCACGCCGCGTCGAAGGGTGATTCGCTCCGCGCCGCGGTCCAGTTGGCAGATGCCGCCGTAGGTCGTGATGCGCTCTATCAGGAAGTCCTCTAGCTCTTGTTCGCCGCCCGGCAGCGATAACACGCCCCGGGTCCAGGCACCGTGGAGACGGGCTAGGGCAAAGGGGGGGAGAGCCAAGGGCGCGGTGGCCAGATCCGTGGCGAACAACGCCGGCACCATCGCGACATCACGATAGGGGTGCCCGGGCGGAAACTTTCCGAGGATGTCTTCGATGCTGTCTGAGTGCACGAAGGGAAGCTCATTGATGGCCCGTTTGGCGATCAAACGCTCCCAGAAGCTTCCCGGCGGATACACCCAGTCTCGTTCGAAGAGACGATCGGCGGCGGCGTTGGCGTCTGCGATGTTGCCGTACAGCTCGTCCACCACCTGGCGCACCTCTGGATACTCGCGATCGATTGCCATGCTGAAGGCGTTGATGTCCGGGCGGACTTCCACTCGACGCTCCGAGCTGAGCACCGAAAACATAGGGTCCAGGGCCTGGGTGCGCCGAGCAAAGGTTTGCGTTTGGGCGAGCTCGGCCAGAATGCGTTTCCAGCAGGGGGAGGTAGCGGAAAGAAAGCTAAAGGCCCTCCGAAGCAGCGGGTAGCCGTCGTGGGAATAGGCCTCGTGTTCTTGGCGCTGGCCTAAGACCAGCACACGGAAATCTCGTCGAGCTAGCAAGGCGGCTGTGCTGAGCGCGCCGATGGAGCGACCCAGTACGATGACATCGTAGTGACGTTGGCTCATGGGGGTCCGAAACGCACAACGGTGCGCTGCCCCTCTACCCCTCCGCTGACCACTACCGAACGCTTGGCGATGAGGCACAGGGTGTCGACGAACAATTCGTGTTCAGCCAATAGGACGCGCTTTCGCAACTCGTCTTCCGTGTCACCATCGAGAACTGGGACCGCGAGTTGAGCCAGAATCGGTCCGGTGTCGGTACCGGCGTCGACGAGGTGTACTGTGCAGCCAGTGATCTTAGCGCCGTAGCGGAAGGCTTGTCCTTGCGCGTCGACTCCCGGGAACGCTGGCAGCAGAGCTGGATGGATATTGATGACGCGCCACGGGAAGGCCTCAAGAAACGTGGGCGTGAGCAGCCGCATGAAACCCGCGAGCACAATCCATTGCACGTCGGCCTCGAGCAGACGTGCGACCAGGGCTTCATCGAATTGCTCGCGGCTGCCGAATGATTTGTGGGGGAGGGTCGCTGTCGGCACGCCGGAAGCCTCGGCGCGCTTGAGGGCGCCGGCGCCGGCCACATTGCTGATTACGACCCCGATGTCCGCCTCGAGCTTGCCACTGCTCACGGCATCGAGAATCGCTTGCAGGTTCGTTCCGCCGCCAGATACGAGGACGCCAAATTTGGGGCGATACATGGCGGGAGCTTACTGACGCGGCGGGGAAGTGCCATACCCGATTGCGGGCAAAACGCCCCAAAAACGGGGACAACTAGGGCGTCGGTGTTCAGTCATTTGGAGAGAGGGGATGATCTTGCCAATCGGCTCGACGAGAACGAAGCCAGGGGGACCGGGCTGCGTTTGCCCAATATGAGACAACGAATGATTTCTGCTGTGATCGGGGCCAGCAAGATCCCCGTGCGGTAGTGACCGGTGGCTAGGAGGAGCCCGTCCACGCCAGTTTTTCCCAACACCGGAAGTCCGTCGGCCGCGAAGGGGCGAAAGTTGCTCCAGCTGCCGGTCAGCCGGGCGTCTCCGAGGGCTGGCATCAGGGCGATAGCTGCGGTGAGCAGATCCCGGGCGGCGCGAGCTGTCACGCCGCGGCGGTGGCCCACGAACTCCGTCGTAGAACCGATCAGGATCCGCCCGTCGTCTCTCGGAACGGCGTAGCAGTCGGGTCCGAAGATAACGCGGTCGGTGAGCGGAGATGACGAGGTCAGCTCGATGACTTGGCCTCGGGCGGGGATCACGTCTTGGCGTTGCAGGGGGACGCCTTCGACCAGGGCGGACCAGCTGCCGGCAGCCACCACCACCGTGCCCGCCATGATGCGTGTGCCGTCTTCCAGGCGGACTGCCTCTGCCTTTTTCGCGCGCTGTTCAATGCACTCCACGTAGGTTCCGGAGCGAAACTCCGCGCCACTTCGCAACGCCGCCAAGTGAGTACTGCGGAGAAATAAGCGCGGATCTATTCGTGCGTCTTTCGGATACAGCACGCCGGAGTGCAGCTTGGCTAACGAGCTTTCTAGTTTGCTCAGACCCGCCGAGCTGAAGCTCTTCTGTTGGACTTTCGCGCGGCTGGCCCACGATGGGCGTTTGAGTTCTTTGCCCTGCCGGGCGGTGAACGCGACCCGCAGGGCACCACTGCGACGGTACTCCACGTCCATGCCCGTTGCGTTCTGCAGTTCGGTGGAGAGCTTGGGGAAACGCGCGGCGCTCTTCATCATGAGGCGAGTCATGGGATTGTCTCCATGGGCTTCGGCGTGGGGCACGAGCATGCCGGCGGCGGCGCTGGACGCTTCAGCTCCGGGCACGCTCCGCTCCAGCACCAATACCCGCTGTTTCTCTTGGGCGAGTCGCCACGCGATGGAGCACCCCATCACGCCGCCGCCAATGATGACGACGTCGTAGCAAGAGGCGCGACTCAATCGTGCCCTTGGCCGACCGCGATGCGATGTTGGGGTCGGAGCAGGTGGATCATCGCCCCTAAATTGCACAGTAGAAAGACGGCGCATAGGAGCCACACGCCCAGTACCCAACGTGAACTACCGGGGGAGTGACCATCGAGTAGGATCCAGCCGCCGGCGGGTAAGGGCTTGCCGGTGGCTTGTTGCCATGCCCGCGGCAGGGCCGCGTGAGTGAGTCCCAGATCGGATACGGGGATGAGACGCCCCACGAAGGACTCCGGTGGCAAGTAGTGTTCGGTTCCTTCACCCACCACCCGGAGTTCCACCCAGAGATTCGGCATGCCTTGAACAGCGCTGAGCCGATAACGTTCTCGGTCTAGGGGGCGGCGGTATTCGACGGATTCGTTCACCAGGATTCCGGTGCCTTGAATCCAATGATTCGACAGCGCGGGGTCGAGCCTTGCGGAGCGCAGTTCGCCGAGAGCCCTCGGGCCCTCCTCCGTCTGAGTGGCGTATCGCGCAGGAGCTGCGAGGCCCACCAAGAGCATCAGAGCCACGAAGCTGGTGGCCATCATGGTCAGTCCCGAGATCCGCCTCCAGGGGCGTCGTGGCGAGTCGATCCCAGTGAGATCGGCCAGCTCGTCGCCGTCTTTGGGTGCGTTGTTCACGGTTGAAACCCTGCAGAACGCCGGCTGGACGGCAGGGACGCGGCGGGTTCAGGGTTCCGGCCCTCTGTTCGGTGCGGGCGGCAGCTCTGAGCTGCAGGGCGCCGTGCCTGCCCCGGGAGCGCATTCCCATATTTCCACCTGATAGCTAAGATCTTCCGCACCATGACCATTCAGACACCGAATATCGTCCGTCGGTTCCCCAAAATCGCATCTCTGGAGCGCAGTAACTCCGGACTGCGCACGGCTGATGGCCGGCGGCCGGGGCAGGCGAGGAGCGAATGCGGACGTTTACAGCTCGGCTCCCACTTAGCGAACTGTGGTCCTGCGCGTGTCGGCCAGGGGGAGCTAGGCACTCTAGTGCGACTGCCGCCTTAACAGCCAACGCGCCCTACGATACGCTAAGCGGCCCAAGAGGGGATTATGAGCGACGCTAAAACAATTATCTGCCCGTCCTGCGGGTTCAACAATACGTTGCCGCTGCCGAACAACCGCTGTGTGTCTTGCGGCGCCAAGGTGGAGGATCTCAAGGTCTCCCTGTCGCGGCAGGAAGAACTAGAACGCCGTTACCAACAAGAAGGTTTCAGCGTTGCGTGGTTCTTCATCTCAATCGGTCTGATTGGGGTACTCACGCTAGCCATCATCGTTGGCATTCCCATGGTGATCTCCGTCTTCGATTTCGAAGGCCAGGGCGGAATGCTAATTTCGATTCCGGTGTGGTTCGTCGGTGGTTTCTTGGTGGGATTGATTTCACCGGGGAAGACCTTCATTGAACCGGTGGTTGCCGTACTGCTGATCGCCATGCCCACTGCCTTTTTCTTGTTCCGCGGCCAAACGGTGAAGACAATGCCGGCATTCATGTATGTCATGATGTCTGCGTTGGGCGTGTTGTTCTCATTGATCGGTGCGTACCTCGGAGAACGGATCCAAATGGGTCCGATCGCAAAAACCTCGGAATAGGGTCGGCGTCGCCGTGGGCGTAAACGCTCGCCACGCCCACTGGGTTGGAGCGCTCGCGTGCTTCGGCTCTATATGGCTGGCCGTAGGGTGCCGCGCGCAAACCGATCGAGATCGGGACGCCGAGCTCTCGCGGATCTTGTTCGCTGTCGAACGGGTGCGAGAAGCGGATTACCAGGCGAAGGGCGGTGCTCTGCGGGCGCTGGAACAGGAGTCTTGCGCTATCGCGGAGATCTGCGCGCTTCGCGACCTTTGCATTTCGGGCTACCAGACCCACGAACAGAGCGTGAAATTGTCTCAGTCCGTGAGAGGGGAGATGGCGAGCGCGGATCCGCTGCTACTGGCGAAGCAATTGAGCCAATCTGAGGCCTTACTCAAGACAAGTCGCCAACAACTGGCGGCGTGCAATCAACGCGCGACCCAACTTCGCCACCAGATGGCGCGCTGAGTAGATGACTGGGCTGGACTATTGATTGTCCGGGTCGTCTTCGAGTTTGTTGCCGCTGCCAAGCAGCCATACCAATTCAGCACGGGGCGCCCAGTACTGAACCGCGCCGCCCTCTCCGCCGGACACGTCGGGAGCAGGAGCGTAGCCGTAGGCGGCTTCTAGGCCAGCTTGGATGAAGAGGGTTTCGGTCCAGGCGAAACGCACCGTGGGGTGAAGCAGCACACTGTAAAGCGGCCGATCGATCCGGTTCCATGTTTGGTTGTCGTAGGCGACCCCGCCACCGATCCAACCCTGGAAGCGACCCGTCTCGAGAATGGCGTGGTTGTAGGTCGCGCTAATGTTGAAGCCGTCCGCGAAACCGAGGGTCTGCAGCTTCGTGAGTCGCGCATGCACCTCGTCGTCGGGACCGAGCAGGTAGCCTGTTATTACTCCCCACTGTACCGTTTCTTCGGGGTATTCGCCGTCGGGCCAAGACCGGAGCGCGATGACGGGGCCGAGTAGCCAGAGTCCGTCAGCGGTCGACTGGAAACTCGCCTCGTCGGTGTCGCCCTCTTCCCTATCGTCGTCTTCATCGTCGGGCGTCGCGGGCAGTTCTGTGAGATCATGGTCCCGGCGGGAGACTTCGCTCGCATTGGGATCGTCGCCGTGAGGGGAAGGCCCCTCCAAGGAGTCCAGCAGGGTGCGAATGCGTTCGGCGTCAGGGGCGGCAGGCGCCAAACCCAGATAGGTTTCGAAGTCCGTTCGTGCCAGTTCCTCGTTGTCCAGCTCCAGGTGACAGCGTCCGCGGTCGCGGATCAGAATGGCATCCGTGGGGCGTACACGAATCGCCTCATCGAACTTGGTGAGTGCCTCCTGGCATCGGCCGTCAGCGGCTAGGGATTGCCCTGCTCGACCGTCGGCTGCCCCGTGGTGTTGGGCGAAGGGTGCGGCGGCCCAACTCGTGCTGACGCCGAGCCAACAGGCAGTGGTGACAGCTAAGCCCAGGTGGCTTCGGATTGGGTGCCACTTGATTCGGGGCAACAACGGACTCGACAGACGCCCCATCGCCTATTTCTTTTCTTTGATCGGTTTAGCGATTTTGATTGGATTGGGGAGTCGGAGCGCCTTCTTTTTTGCGCCCACGGCCTGTTGGATCCTGCCACCCTTGCCGACGGCCCGGATTGGCGCCGACGGTGCGAGCCAGGTGATGCGGCCGAAGCGCGATGCCTTGTGGAAGTTCCCTTGCCCGAGGATGGCCGACCAGGCGACGCCACCGTTGTTCTGCATGGCGTAGAGGTTCATGCGCCAGGTTTTGCCAGCTGCTGGACCCTTGTGCTTAATCGAGCTCCAGGGGACGAAGGTTTCTACGACGTAGCCTTTGTCCTTGTCGCCGGGTTTGTCCAAGGTGCCGTCGATGACCACCGCGCTCTTCAGTTGGGCGCTCCACTCTTCGTGCCCAAAGGGCCCGTCGGGCTGCTTCTGGGGCTTGTTGTAGCTGTCGTAGCTTGTATCGAAGACGAGGTTCTGGGGGTTGATCTGGATCTCGAAGTAGTCACGGTTGTCGCCGTCGCCTTCGGGGTCGATCATGATCTCGATGCAGTCCTTGGTCCACAGGTGAGGGTCTTTGGCCTTCGCGGGAAAGCCACCCGTGACGTCGCTGTCCTCGACCTGGAATGCGATGTAGAAACCCTTGTCGTCCCACAGCATTTTCGCGCTGCCGTTGACGGGGAACTTCTTGTTGGGCTGGCCTGTCGTGACGTCGATGAAGCGCCCGGTGTTCGCGGCGGTCTTCCACTCGGCTTCGTCGAGCTTGCCGTCGATCAAGATGACCTTGCCGCTGGGTAGCTTATTTACCTTGAGGCTAGGAACGCGAGTCCGTCGGGGCTTGTTCTTCGAGCTTTTGCCCGAAACGCTGATGGTCGCTACGATCGCGCGGTCGTCCTTGAGAGTCGGACCTCCGCTGACCT
>SPKZ01011776.1_pt1 | contig 15457 bp, 11 predicted proteins | sample 2456571 | NCBI WGS metagenome assembly SPKZ01 (sample SAMN11192286, study PRJNA482655) | marine metagenome | biome: ENVO:00000447; feature: ENVO:00000244|ENVO:00000211|ENVO:00000569|ENVO:00002023; material: ENVO:00002151; isolation source: ocean water from marine abyssalpelagic zone ...
ATGTCCGATAAATAAAGCCACAGTCCGGTGGTGTGTTTGGCTCGGTGAATATTGTTTAACATTGCTAATACGGATAGTTGACGTTGGTCAATATGGATCTTTTGTTGATCGACAAATGCTTCGATGACGGTATTACCTGCGGGGCTATCTAAGGTTAAAATGAGTAAGCGGTCAAAATCGTCCCACTCAATTGAGAATCTTGTTGCCCGAATATTATGCTTTAAATCAAGCCATTGCAGTAATCGTAAACCCTGTTGCTGGTAATTTTGTTGCCAATCTTTAGTGTGCGTTAGCCACGGTGGACTAGGTACTGTCATTTGTTGTTGCTGACTGCGGGTTTTATCCCAGTCGGGATGATTCAATAATAACCCCGTCACCGCAAAAAATAGCATCAACAGCAATACCGGCATCGCACTAAAAATGTGTAACACCCGCATCGTGGCGGTTATACGAGCGATCAAGAGGTTATTAACCTGAATGGTCATGCTGAAGTTTGCCGATAAATAATTCTTGGCGAATAATACTAGTATTAAGGCATATAATGCAATAGTGTATGAGAATTATTCGTATTTGTATGATGTATTTTTGTGTTAAACCTGATCCCGGTATTACGATTTTTTAACAAATTCATGCTGCCTTGCCTAAAGTGTTGTACTTACTTGTATGTATTTTCGGGGATTTATCTGGCGCTGTTTACTTTACATTGGCAATTGACGCTATCACCTGAATTTTCTCAGCCGATACTGATGCAACCGGACCAAAATATAAAGCCACCGATAGTGAGTAGCTGGTTGGTATATATTGAAAAAGGTCAAGTTAAGGTTACGTTTTCAAGCAGGGAAACGGCAGCAATACAAACGATCAATACCTTGTATAACTTCATGTTAATCGCGTTGTTGATACTGTTAGTGTTATTTATGTTGGTTATCCCAAAGCATCGAATGACTGGGGGAATGGCGCTAATGATTGGCGTTATTATATGTAGCCAGCCGTTGTTGCCATGGTCGTTGCACGGTTTTAATGGTTCTCAAAGCCATTTATCAACGCGCGGTGAACTGTGCGGATACTTGTTGAGCAATATCATATTGTTTTGTTATTTACGTTCGATAATCCCTAAATTATCATTGGCTATTGTTGTTCAGTGTACGCAATTACCAAAACAGAGTGAGCCGAAAATAGCGTCACTTATCGCTTATGCTAGCCAGTCTGGCACTGCCGCTTTGCTGGCCAAAGAAATAGCAAAGCAATTTCCTAAAAATAATCGTTATGATGTTGCTTGCGTTTCATCGTTGCGCGCTGAGTGCTTGAATGAATATCAACAGGTTTTTTTCGTGGCAGCAACTTATGGTGATGGTGATCCTCCCGAGCAAGCGATGCGTTTTTTCTCATCATTACAAAAATTAGATCAATCACTATCTACGGTCAACTATGCGGTGCTCGCATTAGGTGATAAAAAATATCCTAAATTTTGTGCTTTTGGCCATCAATTAGCGGCAATATTACAACAAAAAGGCGCGCAAGCTTTGTTGCCCGTGATGGAAATTAACCAAGGTCATGAAGGCAATATTCAATGGTGGTGGCAACAGCTCACCCAATTGTTAGGCTGGTATGGCTCAACCTTGGCCAAAACATGGCATCAACAACAGATATTAAGTAATGATTGCTTAAACCCTGACACGCCAGAGCGTCCTGCTCATCATCTTCGTTTAAGTGCCATTGGCTGTGAATATGCTCCCGGTGATTTAGTGGAAATATTGCCTGACACTAACGAGTCAGAAGATTTAAGCCCGCGGACATATTCTATTGCCAGCTGTCAGGCGCAAGGTGTGCTGGATATATTAGTGCGAAAAGTGATTAAAACAGATGGTAGCGTTGGTTTATGCTCGGGCTATTTAACCCAGCAACAAGTGTCTCAAAAAGTAAAAATTAATATTAAAGTACATCCAAACTTTCATCCACCATCGGTACAAACGCCCCTTATTATGATTGCGGCAGGTACGGGGTTAGCGCCTTTCATTGGCTTTTTGGAACAGCGAGACCGAGCAATAAACTGTGGTAAATCCTGGTTGATGATGGGCGAACGAAGTCCTGCTGATGATAATTATTTTGACCAAGCACTCACAACCTTTGAGCGTTCCGGCACGCTACATAAACGTCAACATGCTTGGTCGAACAGTATCGATAGTGATCAGGCCAATTATGTTGGCGATATTATTAGCGCTGAACAGGATGACATCAGGCATTGGTTGCTGGTGCTCAATGCACACTTATATATCTGCGGTAGTGCCGCGAGTTTAGGAGCCAGCTGTGATGCGATACTGACTGAAATTTTAGGGAGTCGGGTGTTGGAAGCACTAAAGAACAGCCAACAAATTAAGTATGATTTATATTAACGTTTTATTGTCGCAGCTTAACTCGTAATACTAACAAACCAAGGGGTTAAATAATGAATGCGAATGGGTAGCGCTTTGGCTAATAAATCAAGGGTCGCGTCACTGTCAAACGCGGGATAAACCCCAGCAACGCGGATATTTTCTAAGCCCGCTTGCAAACGAATATAACCGGAGCGATAACGTTTTAATTGCTGTACAAATTCCGCTAAAGGAATGTCATTGGCGTGTAATTGTCCGTTTAACCAAGGCGGTTTTTCGTTGGTGTTTAATGGCGTAATCTGCGCGGTCGAAAAATTCAATGCCCCGGCATTATTGGGGGCAAGTTGTAATTGCTGATCAGCAACGAGTTGGCGCTTTTGACCTTGGTAGTAAAGGGTTGCACGGCCTTGATACAGGGCTAAATGGCATTGGCTGCGATCCTCATTGAGCATCATGGTGCAGCGAGCACCGCTGTTATTCGCAACTGAGCCATTACTCGGTTCGGTTGTTAATAGCAGGAGTTTGCCATTAATCAGCGTTTGTAAGCGGGTACTATTGGAATGGTTCACCATGGCGTTAGCACTGCTGGTAACGAAATCATCGAGGTAAACTTCGCCTGTTACTAATTCAAATGCGTGGCCGTTGGTTGTGCTCAGGCGATTGATGGCACTGTTGGTATTTAACCAAAGCTGACCATTATTCGCTAACGCTATTTGTTTCGACTGACCAACCGCACTACTTAGATCTGCGGTTAAACTTGCCAATTGATGACGCATTTGTTTTGAATGATAACCCTCCCAGCCTAGCCAAGTGGCAAACGATAAGCCAGCAACGCTTTTTAATAAATCACGGCGACTTATATTGACCGTATCATAGAGTACGCTCGCGCTCTGATGATTAAGCTGGGTTTTATGTCTTTGATATTGCAGGTGGATTTGATTAATTTGTTGCCAAGCGCGTTGGTTTTCTTCAATGAGCAGCCAGCGATTAAAGTCGCTCCGACAAGGGGGAAACGAGGTTTGTTGACCTTCTTGTAGGTCAACAAACCATCGCGCCGCTTGTTCAAGCGCTGGCTCTGTAATGAGGTGATTATTACTCTGGGCTACTTTGCGCGTCATCAGGAATTAGTCGTTATCTGCGCAAGACAATTTAACTAATTTTACCATCGCGATAGCTAAATAATTTTTGACACTACTAACAGAAATCCCTTGTTTGGTCGCGACCTGCTGATAGGTCAGTCCTTCAATATTAACGGCGATAAAAGTGTTAGCGACCTTATGAGGTAAGCTGCGGAGCTGTTTATCAATTTGAAACAAGGTCTCAATAATAATATGTTGCTGCTCTAACGTTAATGTTGACTCGGTGTTAGTGCTAATAGCAGCAAGATAAGCTTGTTCTAATTGGCGTTTGCGCCATAAATCGATACTCATGCCATTAGCCATCCGACTTAAATAATGGCGAGCACCGGCTAAATTATCAAAACTTTTTGGATGATTTATCAGCCGAATAAAAGCATCTTGTGCTAGATCGGCGGCATCGAAAGGGCAGTTGAGTTTATTGATTAACAAGCGCACGAGCCAAGAATGATGCTCTTGATACAAGGTATTGATATTACTACTATCGGTCGGTGACAAAACAACGTCCTTGTGATTCTTTTCTGGGTAATAAGAATGATTGGCATTATACTTTTGTTGTTGGCAGATGCAAGGGCTGAAAATTAATCAGCATAATCACTACAGCACGCTGGTGCGAGGTATGGCATCAGCGTGTTGTTTGTAGGTGAGTCAGTATATTAATGAATGGTGTCAGAGCGCTTTATAATGAAGCCGTCGCGATTAATATCCACTTGATAAGGAGTCGCGTAAACGTCGTAAGCTTTAAATACGGCGTTATCTTGGTCAAAAAATAACGGTATGTTAATCCCAAAGTCTTGGACGAATTTTTTTGCTGACTGCTCTGTCACATAGTATGAGTTGATTACACCAACCCAATGGCGGTCAGGTTTTTTACTAACTAATTCATTGAGTTGTTTAAGTTTTACCTCGCAATTAGGGAAGTGGGGCATTGGGCAGAGCGAATCAATAAAGATAACACTAAGTGGCTTAGTTGTGGTTAAAGCATCAAGAGCAGCGCTTAAAGAAATTTGCTTACCTAGGATGCTTTGATGTGAGAACTGTGGAGCTTGATCACCCACCAATGGTTTGTGCTGTTTAGTCATTTTAGTTAGTAATGTTGGTGGGGCATGAGCGGTCTCTGATGGTGTTTTTAGCATGTTAAGCAATGTCTTTATTGCTGTTTTCTCGTCTGGGTATTGTTTAGTGATATAGCTTACCAAGGCGGTTTTATTGCCAGAAAATATTTGTTTATTGTTTTTAAGCAACACGTGGAAAGGGGATTGCCAGACATTCAATAGTCGTGATATTTTGGATGAACGATCTAATATTAAAGGTGCTATGTTAGGGAAATATTGTTGGAACTCTGTTAGCTGGGCTTGAGTAACATTCATTTCTGGCTGGAGCCAAATTTGTTGGCTTTGCGCTAAGAACGGCTGAGGTAAATTAGCGACTATCAGTTCATCACCTTGTCCCTCATAACTTCGCCACAGATCGATAAAGACTAGGTGAGTGATTTTGTTTTTTTCTATCTTGAGCTGTTTGACTAAATAATTAGGTAATTCAATCGTCTGCTCTTGTGGTGTTTTTGCTTGGAGCAGTGATGGTAACGATAGGCTGCTTAAAACACATAATAGTATTAAAATAATTCTCATTTTAGTGCCTTCTTATCTAGGTTATTCTCGTCAAGGTTGTCGTGTGACCATTGAGCCAAAATTTGATCTAATTGATCGGTTGCGAGGAAAGTGCGGTAGGCAATTTTCCCATGTCGATCGATTAAGATGTGATGCGGGGTGCCGATTACCCCAAAACGGTTGGTTAACTTGCCATTTTGGTCAAAAAATGTCGGTAAATCATAGCCATTCTCAGCATAAAGTTTGTTGATATTGGCGATTGAGTCATTGATACCTACGTTGATCGCTATAATCTTGACTTGATCGCCATATTTTTGGTGCATTGCTTGCAGGTGGGGAAACTCTGCTTTGCAGTAACTACACCAGGTGGCCCAAAATTTTAAGTAAATAGGTTTATTTCCTGTTAACTGCTTTAAACTTATCGACTCACCGGTGATGGTGGTTATGTTGAAGTTCGGTGCTAAATCACCTTTCTTCAGTGTGTTGGCATTTATGCTCAGCGGTATTAAGAACAGTGCTATTGCGGCCATGTTAACGAGAGGTTTGATTAAATATTTCATGTTGTCTCCTAATTAAAAACGTTAAAAATTAAATAAATTGCGACGCTAACCATCATGGTAGCCATTATCCATTTACTGATATTTAGCCACTTGCCAGAACGTGGTAGTGAGGTAAGTAGACCGCTGATACTGCCAGCGAGTATTAGTAAGGCGCTCATACCAAAGGCAAAGACAAACATTAATAATGCCGCCCAGAGTTGATTACCAGAAGCTGCCACATACATCAGCAGCATGCCGAGTACGGGGGATGTGCAAGGGGCCATGATTAACCCTGATAAGCAACCAGTGATAAAGATATTGAGCGGTGCTGAGCGAGTGTTAACTTGCCAGTTAGTCATTACTTGGGGCAGCGAGATCCAGCCTAAAATCCACAATGCCATGAGCAAACAAAAGAGCGCGACTATCATTAATGTCACGGGATGACGTGCGATGGTGCCGAATAATTGTCCAGTGCTAGCGGCTAACATACCAAGTGCTGCATAAACTAATGCCAGTCCAAACACATAGATGAGCGAAAACCCTAGTCCTTGTAATTTAGTGGTTGCTTGACTCCCAATAACCGACACCGTGATTGGTATCATCGGGTAAATACAGGGAGTTAAACTTGTTAATAGCCCAGTGGCGAACACGCTAATCACAATGAAAAGTGAGTGTTGGTCATTCTGTAGTGCCGATTGAATGATTAAGTCCATGGTTAAAATCTTATTAGGTGGTTTAATCATTCTAGTTATACCCAAACTTGCCCATTGGGTTCTGAAATTGAGATAAAATAGAGGTAAAATCTTTATGATATTTATATTTATTTTTATAAAACAGTTAATTAGTTGTTTTGAGTGAAATGATTTAAAGGTTATTTTCTTAACGTAATCAAGTAGTATATGGGCATTAATGGTGAATTAGTGATTTGGGAAACATGCTTAGCTATCAATTTGCGCAATTTTATTTTGACGTCAGTAAGGGAAGTCTTGCTTTTAAGCAAGATGGAGAGAATAAAGAGATTCAACTTAGACATAAAGTGGCCAATTTACTGACCTACTTAATTGAACATCGATCACGAATTGTTAGTAAAGAAGAGCTCTTGAGTAAGTTGTGGCAACATGGTGATTACCGTGAAAACTCATTAACCCAAAGTATCCGAGAATTACGTTCAGCATTAGGTGATAACGCGAGAAATCCAAATTTTATTAAAACTTATCCACAGCGCGGATACCAGTGGATTGCCCACATCAACGTGCCTGATAGCGGTGCCATTGATTCGACCAAGGTGCGTTCAATTTTAAGCGACTATAAAATATGGGGGATTATTGTTGTTTTGATCGTCAGTTGCATCGCTTGGTATGTCTCGATTAATGATGTACCTTTGCGCCAAAACAGTACAACAACAGCAGTTGAAACGGTCAACGATGTGCAATCGTTATTGGTGTTGCCCTTTATCAATGCCACCAATAAGCAGAGTATGGCTTGGCTAGAGCTCGGTTTGGCCGATATGTTGGCAGTGGATATGCAAAGAGGCAATCAATTACGAGTGACTCCGCCGGCGATCGCCCATACTTTATTACTTGAAGCGCAATTACCGTGGCCGACGTTACCTGTTCATATTCGAACTTTATTAAATGAGCACCAAATACAGGTTGCATTGTTTGCCAGTGTTCGTTTGCATGATGATAATCAGATCCTTGATTTTCAATTAATTTATGCTAATGGTAAGGTAAAGCAGGGCAGTATAAGTTATCCATCGCTTCCTGGGGCTGCTCTTTCGATCAAGCAGCAACTACTACACCTGTTAATGCCGAGCCATAAAAAACAACCTCTGGCCGATGAAAACCCGATTGAGGCGTTAGCATTAGCCAAAGGCATGCAAGCGCTGCAAAAAGAGGGTCCTTTGCAAGCGCAAAAATACTTCAAGGCCTCGTTGTCTATCACTCAAACTAGTCAATGGGCTCGTGCATATCTTGCTCAAAGCCTCTTTACCCTTGGTGATTGGCAAGCTGCGGAACAGCTCTTTGCTCAGATCCCCGTTGCGGATCTTGCTGCTGATCACAGCTTAGCTGCCTTTATTGATTATTGGCGTGCTGAATTAGCTTTTCGTCGTGGTGATGACGACGTTCGTGCTCAAGTTGATGCCGCAGTCTCTAAGGCTGAATTATCGGTTGATAGTACGCAAATGGCGCTTAGTTATCGATTACAGGCTAAAATTGCGTGGCAGCAAAGGGATTGGAACAGTCATCAACGTTGGTTAACCAAAGCAGAACAATTGTTTGGGGTGAAAAATAATTTAAGCATTGAAGCTGACAAGATGTTTTATCTCGGCAGTCTGTCGAATGAAGGACTAGAGAAAAACCCCAATAATGATTTAGCGCTTAATCAACAATACTTACTGAAAGCATTAAACTTTTATCAGCAGTTAGGCAATCAAAGCATGATTGCTGCCAGTCAGTTTGCGATTGCCCAAAACTACACTTTTACCCTGCAAGCGAGAGAACAAGCATTAACCCAGGCGATAAATATTTATCGTCAGTTACAGCATCCTTATGAGCTGGCTTTAGCGTTAACTTATGCTGGATTTTATCAAATGCAATTACATGATGGCCGTGCCGCTGAAGTGTATTTTACCCAGGCCAAGTCAATTGCGGTCGAACTTGGTAGTAAACAATTAATCATGGATAGCGATTTTTATTTAGCCTTTGCTAGCTTAGATCAAGGTTTAGACCAAAGAGCATTAGGTTTACATGGCAAAGATGACAAGCAGTTAGCTCAGGCAATCAGCCAATTAGAGCGCTTTATTCAAGCAAAGTCCGATCCAACAATGACAGCCAGTGCATTGGTGTTTTTAGGCTGGGCCAATACAGATTTAGGTAATTTTGATTTAGCATTAAATCAGCTGGTGCAAGCTAAGACGCTTAATGACCAATATAAAATGCAGGTTACATCGGGCTATAGCAGTTATTCAATCATGCGTATTCACCTAGAACGTGGTGATTATCATGCGGTGATTAAGATGAAAAATGAGCCAATAACCACGCGTTTACAAGCGAGCTATCTTGCGAGAGCATTCTTTGAACTCAACAAAATTACCAAAGCGATTGAAGTATTACAAAACTTGCAACAACAGCTGCCGTTACAATGGCAATCGACAGATCAGCAACGTTTAGCGATATATCAAAGGGCACTTGAGGGAGAGCAATTCAATTTAGGCGCAGAGCCTAAAGCACATTTAACTTACTGTGAATCAGATTGGCTGCTTTAAAAGTCGACCCATTCCTCACGCACTTAATCGACTACTTTTAGGCACTAAATTTGCATGTCTATTATTCCCTAGAGTTGAAATTTGAATATGCAGTTAAGAATTTATTAAATTACAATAGGTAATGTTATATATTCATCAAAGTTCAGTTTGCATTATTCAATACCATGACGATTTGTTGCCGCTTTATTAAACAATTAAGTGTTGGTAATCGTTGAAATCAAATATGACGAGGTAGTGATAATGATTAATTTAGCGAATATTCAGGCCTATAACGCAAACCAATTGGCTGAAAAATATATTATCCCCCCAAAAACACCATCGATTGAACTCGCAGTGATGCCAAAAGAAGAAATACTGAGTGCAGATATTATTTCTATTTCTCACATGGCTAAACAAATGTTGAAAGCAGAACAGCTTGATCTCCAAATTTGTTGCGTGTTTGAAGGAGATAAACAGCTGACGAATCAAGAGCAACAGAAAAAGTTAGATATATTAGGTAAAATTAATCATGTTTATGGTTATCCAGATGCTAAACCACCAACAGCAGATAAAGCACAAGCAGAAAAAATCAACCATCAAATTAATATTGTGATCATCGATGGTCAGGTAACCTTTGAACAAGAGCAGAGATTAGTGGCCTTAAGAGAACGGGTAAATCTATCGTACTCAGCCGTTAAAGAAAGCACTCTAAGCAGTGAGCAACAACAGCAATTATCTGGCTTGTTTGAACAACTAGATAAATTACATGATGTTAAGCCAATGCACAAAGAACAGCTGCTCAAAGTGCAGGATATGTTTGTGCAACTTGATGAGCTAAAAGGCACGATGGTTGGTGATCAAAGCGGTCTATATCATTTTTAATTGCTATAAGGTCTGTTGATCTTTGTAGCTTGTTTTTGCAGCGAGTTATTTGTGTTTTGTACAAGGCAGAGCCTATTGGTGTAGCCGGCTACACCAATAGGCGATAACGCGGTCGAAATCACAAACAAACGCTGCCCGAAGGGTTCAACTAGAGGCCCCTGCGCAGCGTTATTCGTCTTTCACTTGGAATAACTAGGCTACAATTCTCATGCCTTACTCAGAACACCTCTAGTTAAACAAAATTCAAGCGCAAAAGATCAACAGACCCTAGATAATAGTCAATCATGCCCAGAGTTAAATGCTAAGCTAGCGGTGCCTGTGAGGATTAGGGCAAGCGCACAGAAAAATTTGTGCATTAATATATTTTAAGGTGCTGTTGTTAACTAAACAACGGTGAAACGGGAAATAGGTTAATCCTATACTGCCCCCGCAACGGTAATTTCAATCATTAATTCGTGATTGAATAAGTCCGGAGACCGGCCTTGAAAGTTTACCATACTCATTGAAGAGTATTATTTTGGTGCGGTGGGCGCCATCACTGAGGATAAAATGAAAATTAATTTAATAACCACGGCCTTTATCGCTTTAGGCCTAGCATCATCGTCGGCAACATTTGCCGCTTCTAACAACACACCAATTAATGACCACATGGTTATCACCGCAGATAGAACGATGGCGGATCAATATTTAGCATTGTCAGCGACTCAAATTATTGATAAAGCCGATATCGAGCGAATTCAACCACACAATATTACCGATTTACTCGATCAAGTCGCAGGGATTAGTGTTGCTAAACAAGGTGGCGGTGGTCAATCTAGCACGATATTTATGCGTGGCACCAATAGTAATCACACCCTTATTTTAGTTGATGGGGTCCGCGTTAGTTCCGCAACACTTGGTACCGCTAACTTTAGTGGTATTGCAGTGGAAAACATTGAACGGATTGAAATTGTCAAAGGCCCTCGCGCAGCATTATGGGGTTCGGATGCGATAGGTGGGGTGATCCAAATATTTACTAAGCAATTAATGGCTGGCGACGGTGTGATTAGTGCCGGAGTTGGTAGTCATGGTTTATGGAAAAGTAATGCTTCAATAGGGTTAGGTAATGAGGTTAATTCATTGACTCTAAGCGTCTCAGCTGAACAGTCCAATGGTTTTTCGGCCCAAACGAAACCAGGCGAAATTTATGAAACCGATAACGATGGTTATGATCGTTATTCATTTGGATTGATTGGTCAAAGTCAGTTTAACGACCAATTCTCGATGCATCTGATGTCACGCTGGGAACAAGGTGGTGCTGAATATGATCCGCGGTTTGCGGGGACTGCTAATGAAAATACTCATGAAAATTATTTAGTGCGAGTAGCTGGGCAATATAAAACCAACAGTCTATTTACTGAAGTATCGGTCGCCACTAGCCAAGATCAGGGCTCCACATTTGGTAATGGTGTTTTAAAAGCGGATAGCCAGGAAATTAAAACCACGCGCGACCAAATATCCTTATTAAGTCAATTAAACCTTAATAGCAAGACGTCATTAACCGCTGGTGTTGATTGGTATAACGAAAAAGTATCGACCAATAAAGATCTGGTCAGTTGGATCGATGGTGTTCAAGCTTGGGATGTTGGTTCTCGGAATGTTAAAGCTTTCTATTTACAATCACGCTACCAAGGGCCGGTGCTATTACTTGAAGGGGCAGTGCGCCGTGATGATATTGAAGGCTTAGCTAAAAAGACTACTTATAACGCTTCTGTTGGTTTGCAACTGAGTGATCATTGGCTACTGAGTTTTAACCGTTCCACGGGTTTTAAAGCACCAAGCTTTAATGATCTCTATTGGCCTGGTGCCGGTAATCCAAACCTAAAGCCTGAATCGATTACCAGTAATGAAATATTAGTGCGCAATCAGTTTACCTCTGGCACTGTTGAACTAAGCGTTTATCAATCGAGCATTGACAATTTAATTGATTGGGCCGAAGTTCAGCCGGGAATATGGCAACCAAGCAATATTAATAAGGCGGATATTAAAGGCGTCGAATTTAACTTAGCAATTCGTAGTGGAGCTGTTAGTCATCAACTAGCACTCGCTTATATTGATGCCAAAGACAGCGTTCAAGATATTCCATTAGGGCGTCGTCCTGAGTTTACAGCGCTTTATAACATTGGTTACCAATGGCAACAGTTTACTCTGAACACTAGTGTTAATTATCGCGATGAAAGCATGGATGCAACCAGTAAGTACGCAGCCATTTTAGATGATTATTGGTTGGCAAATGTTGCACTAAGCTATCAATTAACCGAACAACTACTTTTTAATCTCAAAGTGAATAATTTATTTGATACTGAGTATCAAACGAGTAAAAATTATGTTGCGGATGGGGTTAATTATGTCATTAATGTCAGTTATCAGTTTTAAATAATCAATAAACCTTGGTGCTAGCTTTAAATTTTTCATTTGCTGGTGCTAAGGTGTTTATGTTAGTTATCTGTCTATTTTTTTGTGCATAGTCTTGAGTTATTCGACTCGGTTGGTTTTTTTTATCTTTTAAAAACATTCATTTATTTAGTAAAATGTTTTTATCTTTGTTTTTCTTTGTTTTTTGTTCTAAGCATCTGATTGTGCTTTGTTTTGGTTGTTTTTTAACATATTTTATGTTTTTATCTGATATTGTTCACTATGATGATATTAAATGACTAAAAATAAAGGATGTTAAATTTTAAAATAAAATAGATGATTGTTTTTTAGTCTGTTTTATGATGTTATTTTTTTTGGTTTACAAATGGTTGCTAATAAATAATTGATTATTAAATGTTTTATATTATTGTTGCTGGCTTTTTAATGAAAAATAGGACTTTAGCCCAATTACTTGGTTGGAGTATTAATTTTTGCATTTTTATGGACTAAGAATCAATGTTGAGCTATACTACGCGAAATTTGGCTAAGTCTTAATTGACAAGGCTATTCAGTTATACATAAATGCACAATTACGGTGCTTTTTCATTATATTTTTGGAGGTTGTTTTGAGTAAACCCGCCTTATTAGTTCTCGAAGATGGTTCAATCTTCCGTGGAATATCTATTGGTGCTGAAGGTCATTCTGTTGGTGAGGTTGTTTTTAACACTTCAATGACAGGTTATCAGGAAATCTTGACCGATCCCTCTTACGCTCGCCAAATTGTCACTTTAACTTATCCGCACATTGGTAACACTGGTACTAATGCTGCTGATGCCGAGTCTGATCGAATTCATGCTTGTGGTTTAGTTATCCGTGATTTACCTCTATTAACAAGTAGCTTCCGTAACGAAAAAGCCCTTGACCAATACCTCAGCGATGCTGGTGTGGTCGGTATTGCTAACATTGATACCCGTAAGTTAACGCGGATTTTAAGCAGTAAAGGTGCACAAGCCGGTTGTATTATGGCTGGTGACGTTGATGACGCTAAAGCATTAGAATTAGCGAAAGGCTTTGCTGGCTTAAAAGGCATGGACTTAGCGAAAGAAGTAACGACCAAAGAAACCTATACATTTACCAAGAAAACTTGGTCATTAATTGATGGTCTACCAAGTGAAACGCCAGCGGGTGAGTTACCTCATCATGTAGTCGCTTACGATTTTGGTATTAAAGATAATATCATGCGGATGCTGGTTGACCGTGGTTGTCGTTTAACGGTTGTACCTGCTCAAACTAGTGCTGAGGAAGTATTAGCAATGAATCCAGATGGCATCTTTTTATCAAATGGCCCTGGCGATCCAGAACCTTGTACTTATGCAATTGAAGCAATTCAAGCGTTCTTGAAAACAGAAACTCCAATCTTTGGTATTTGTTTAGGTCACCAATTATTGGCACTTGCCAGTGGTGCTAAGACAGTAAAAATGAAGTTTGGCCATCACGGTGCTAACCATCCGGTGCAAGATCTCGCCACGGGTCGAGTGATGATCACCGCGCAAAATCATGGTTTTGCTGCTGATGAAGACACACTGCCAGGTAACGTTAAAGCAACGCATAAATCATTGTTTGATGGTTCTTTGCAAGGGTTGCATTTAACTGACAAGCCAGCATTTAGTTTCCAAGGGCACCCAGAAGCAAGCCCTGGTCCCCATGATGCTGCGCCATTGTTTAATCATTTTATTGAATTGATTGAAACATTTAAAGCCACTAAATAATCACCAGCCTCAAAAGAGCTAGATAGGACTAATATTATGCCAAAACGTACCGACATAAAAAGTATTCTGATCCTGGGCGCTGGCCCAATTGTTATTGGTCAGGCTTGTGAATTTGATTATTCAGGCGCTCAAGCCTGTAAAGCACTGCGTGAAGAAGGTTATCGAGTTATTTTAGTGAACTCTAACCCTGCCACCATCATGACCGACCCTGATATGGCCGATGCTACTTATATCGAGCCAATTCACTGGGAAGTTGTGGAAAAAATCATTGAAAAAGAACGTCCATGTGCGGTATTACCGACCATGGGTGGTCAAACAGCATTAAACTGTGCACTTGAGCTAGAAAGTAAAGGCATTTTAGCGAAATACAATGTTGAAATGATTGGCGCAACGGCTGATGCTATCGATAAAGCAGAAGATCGTAAACGCTTTGATATCGCGATGAAGAAAATTGGTTTAGCCACACCAGAAGCCGGTATTGCTCACACCATGGAAGAAGCCCATGCGGTACAACGTAAAGTTGGCTTCCCTTGTATTATTCGTCCGTCATTCACTATGGGTGGCACGGGCGGCGGTATCGCTTACAACGTTGAAGAATTTATCGAAATTTGTACTCGTGGCTTAGATTTAAGCCCGACCACCGAATTGCTAATCGATGAGTCGCTGATCGGTTGGAAAGAATTTGAAATGGAAGTGGTACGTGACAAAAATGATAACTGTATCATTGTTTGTACCATCGAAAACATCGATCCAATGGGTATTCACACCGGTGACTCAATCACTGTTGCTCCGGCGCAGACGCTGACCGATAAAGAATACCAATTGATGCGTAATGCATCGATGGCCGTTTTACGTGAAATCGGGGTTGAAACCGGTGGTTCTAACGTTCAGTTTGGTATTTGTCCTGATACTGGCCGGATGGTTATCATCGAAATGAACCCGCGTGTCTCACGTTCATCGGCATTAGCATCAAAAGCAACAGGTTTCCCAATTGCTAAAATCGCCGCTAAGTTAGCGGTCGGTTACACCCTTGATGAGTTAGACAACGATATTACTGGTGGCAAAACACCGGCGTCATTCGAACCATCAATCGATTACGTTGTGACTAAGATCCCTCGTTTTAACTTTGAAAAGTTTGCCGGTTGTGAAGATCGTTTAACCACGCAAATGAAATCAGTTGGCGAAGTGATGGCCATTGGCCGTAACCAACAAGAATCATTGCAAAAAGCATTACGTGGCCTTGAAGTTGGCGTCACTGGTTTTGACCCAATCATTGACATCAATGATAGCGAAGCTAAAGATAAAATATTACATGAGCTGGCTAACGCGGGTTCTGATCGTATTTGGTATATTGCTGACGCATTCCGTATTGGCATGACCTTAGATCAAGTGTTTAACATTACTAAGATTGACCGTTTCTTCTTAATTCAAATTTTAGACATTGTTGAAGAAGAAGGGCGAATCCTTGATGGCGGCATGGCCAACTTAACCAGCGAATACCTCTACAG
>SPKZ01023069.1_pt1 | contig 15454 bp, 12 predicted proteins | sample 2456571 | NCBI WGS metagenome assembly SPKZ01 (sample SAMN11192286, study PRJNA482655) | marine metagenome | biome: ENVO:00000447; feature: ENVO:00000244|ENVO:00000211|ENVO:00000569|ENVO:00002023; material: ENVO:00002151; isolation source: ocean water from marine abyssalpelagic zone ...
GAATTTCATCGACTGCGACTTCGATGTGCGCATTCTTGACGGCGGCTTTGGTTATGAAATGCGCATTGATGGCCGTGACGGCAAAATTCGCGTGTCGCGGCGGCAGTAATCCTCTCGGTTAGGCACAACGAGACCGGCGGTTGCCAGACTAGGCATTGCGAATAGTCAGGCCGCCATCCACCGGTATCGCTGTGCCAGTGATGTGGCTTGCTGCCGGCAGCACCAGGCTCAGCGTAATGTGCGTGGCTACGCCCATAGTGGTGCGGGTGTGTTCAGCGCTTAGCGCCACTTTTGATTGCCGCCGCCTGCGCAGTCAGCGGTAACAACTTTGTTCCCGTTGACCTGCAGACATAGGTTGTTTCGGCCCTTCAGACGCTTCTGCCCGTCCATAGCCCACTTCTGCTGGGCGTTGCCCTTGCAATTGCTCATTTGTGCAGCACCGCCAGCCTTGTTTCCCGCCACTTCCACGCAGAGGCCGCCGTCGTTGACCAGCCGACCCTGACCGTCGAATGACCACCGGTGTTGCTTGGCTTTGTTGTTGCATTTTTGTGTTACCAGGTTGGCGCCGTTGGTACCCGGCTTGCCCTGAGTTGCCAAACAATTACCGTTATTGGCTTTGATCAGTTTGCCGGCCTTTGCTTCATCGGCAATTTTGTGCCCCTCCTGCTGCATGCGCTTGAGGGCGTCGGTGTTCATGTCCACAGCCTGCGCTGTGGTCGCAAAAGCACCGAAAAGTGCCGCTGCCAAAATTGTCTGTTTCATCGTGTATAGCCTCCCCATACAATGCGTGTAGGCACGAAACTTAGCGGCCATCGATTGGCGTGGCAAGTCTGCGCCTTCCTGTATTGACCACTTAGCGGGCAATGTGTTGCAGAAAAGTTCAGCAAAGTATCTGGCGTTGGGTACGGCACTTGCAGTGCCGGCACTGCTGCTTGCCTGCCTTGCTTGGGTATTTTCCACCAGCGCCGGCGCGCAGTGGTTGTTTAGGCAGCTGCCTTCAACCGTTGAAGGTCTGGAGGTGGCCGCCGTGCGCGGTACCTTGGCTGATGAGCTCGTGCTGGCGGGCATCGAGTATTCCAACGACAGCCTGTCCGTATCCGTTAAAGAGTTAAATCTGCGCTGGCAGCCACTGCAAATGCTGGGCATGACAGTGTCTGTTGAGGCGCTGTTCGTTGATGGCGTTGCCGTCGAACTGCGCGAGACCGATGACACAAAAGAGCCTTCATCTCCGTTCTCGGTGGATGACTTGCAGTTGCCCGTTGACGTTCTCCTGAGCAAGTTGCAGTTGTCAAACCTGAGTGTTTTGACTGGTGAGGCTGAGCAGCACATTGATTCAATCGCGTTGGCGCTTCAGTGGAGCGACAGCCTGATTCGACTCGATTCGCTCTCCGTTGAATCGCCGGATATTGCGTTGAACGGGCAGCTTGAAGCCGGCCTCAAGCCCGAGATGCCACTGGCAGGTTCAGTGACCTGGCGCGCGCCATTGGCAGAGCTGGGCGAGAGTCGGGGTGAGCTCACATTGTCCGGTTCCACTGAGCTGTTGACCCTGAAACTTCTCGCTGATGGCGCCTTGCCGCTGCAACTGGAGGGGCAGACGCAACAGCTATTCACAGACCCCGGATGGGACCTGGTGCTAACCGTACCTGAATTAAGCCTTATTGCAGCCGGTAGTCCGGTGGTGATCGCTGGCGAACTCCGCTCTCAAGGCAAACTGACGGGCTATGCTGTCGACGCAGAGGGTACTGCGGATTTGCTCGATCTGGCGCCGCTTCAATTCTCCTTAAGTGCGCAGGGTGATGACACTGCGCTGGTGCTGGGCCTATTACGCATCGAAACAGCACCGTATGCACTGGCGGCCAGGGGCAACGTGTCATGGCAAGACGCAATCGTGGTCGCCATTGAGCACAGCATCGAAGTCAACGATACATCTACACTCAGCGAGGCCTTACCGCCGCAGTTAAGTGGTGAAGGGCGGCTCAATCTGCAACTGCGTGATGAGGTGCTTTCCCTTAGCGAGATCACGCTCGCACTGGCTGCGTCACCGCTGACGCTCTCCGCCTCGGGCGAGGTTCAATTGGCGGGCACTGCGCCTGATATGGATCTGCAGCTTGACTGGCAATCGATAACCTGGCCCCTGGATGCGGCAAGCCCGGACGTGAATAGCACCGGGCAGGCGAGAATCACGGGTTCGCCGGATGCCTGGGCGCTGACACTGAATGCCGATGTCGCTGGCGACTCCGTGCCGGCTAGCGAGTGGCAGGGAGCACTTCGTGGTAATGCCAGCGAGGCATCTATCGATTCCCTGCAAGGCCAATTGCTGTCCGGCACTTTGGAGCTCAATGGCACGGTGGCATTTGCCGACAAGACCCGCTGGGATGTTCTGCTGCAGGGGCAGGGGATCGACCCTGCTGAACTGGCGCCCGACTGGCCGGGCCGGCTTGCCTTTAGCGCGCGCTCTGCTGGTCAACTGGTTGACGATGGGCCTGTTGGCAGCGTGGTTCTGGAGTCTGTCTCAGGGACACTCGCCGATGCGCCTCTGGAGGCAGTGGCTTCCATTGCACTGGCTGGCGAGCGCACGGTCATAGAATCACTCAACGCCTCGCTGGGTGGCAATCAAGTTGCGCTCAGGGGATTGGTACAGGGTAACGATATCGATATCGACCTTGAGGGCCGCTTGGGTCAACTTGGCTTGTTTAGCGAGGGAGCCGATGGCCTGTTGCAGCTAAGTGGCTCGGTGGCAGGGACTATCGAGAAGCCTTCGATCGCCGCACGCGCTACCGGTGACGACATCCTGCTAACGGGCCAGCCGCTGCAAAGCCTATCCATCGACGTTCAGGGAAGCCTTGATGCGTCTGCGCCGCTGCGCGTGAATGTGGATGCCGGCGGTGACCAGGGCAATCCCGAGAGTAGTTTTAGCACCTTGTCGCTGAAGGTTAACGGCACAACCAGGGCACATGAGCTGACGCTATCGGCCGATGCGTTGGGTGATCACGTTAAAGCGACACTGACTGGTGGGCTTGGTGATGATTCTCAGTGGCAGGGTGAACTTGAACAACTACGGGTGAGAGCCCCGGCACCGGTCGGCGCATGGGCCTTGCAGTCTGCGGCCGCCTTGCATCTGTCCGCAGAGTCCGCCGAGCTACAGCGCGCTTGTTTGCGACCGGCTCGAGGCGTGCGCGGTGAACTGTGTCTGGCTGCCGAATGGGTGTCAGATGGCGATGCCAACCTGACCCTGGGCATTACCGAGCTGCAGCTGCGCAGATTGTTGGCAGATCTAACCGGAACAGTCTCAGGGTCAGCGCAGGCGATGCTCTCGCCACAAGGTGATCTCGTCGCCGAAGCCGAATTCACGGCGACTGAGGGCACGGTACGCTTTGACACCGGGGATGGCTTTGCCGCGGTGGACCACGGAGGCGGCAAGCTCACAGCTGAGGTCGCAGAGAATGGCCTCTCTGCAAAACTAGTGTCTAAACCGCTGGCGGCTGGGCAAATCAATGCGCAGGTGGTTGTGCCAGCACTCAACAGTCTGCCTGTCGCCGATGCTCTGCCACTCACAGGAACTATAGATATTGATCTTCCTGACCTCAGCGGGCTACAGGCGTGGGTGCCCGACCTTGAGGCTGTCGCCGGCGCGCTGGAAGCCACGCTTGCGCTCTCCGGCTCTGTGGACGCGCCGCAGATCGGGGGGCGTGCCGCGCTAACCGGTGGGGCAGCACAGGTGCCTACGGCCGGCCTGGTATTTTCTGATGCTTCGCTGATTCTCGATGAAATACCGAGTCAGGCCAATGTCATGAAGCTGAACGGCGCTGTAAGCTCGGGGCCGGGAAAGCTGCTGCTGGATGGCACAGTGGACCTCGGTGCTTTGAGTGCTGATGTCAGTGTGCAAGGTGACCGCTTTGAGGTTTACAACACCCGCGATGCGGTTGCCCGAATAGCGCCGGACCTATCGCTTCAGTACGCCGGTGACCAGTTGCGGGTACGTGGTCGTGTTGATGTGAATCGTGCCGACATAACGCCACAGTTAAGTTTGCGTGCCGGTAGCGGTACAGACACCGCAGATGACGCAGAACAGAGAGTGTATCTGACACCATCACCGGACGTGGTGATTCATGGCTCGGAAGCTGAGACGCTGAACGCCGTTGCCGATGCCTTACCTTTCGATCTGGACAGTGAAGTGATTCTGGACCTGGGCGACAGCGTCGCCATTGATGCGTTGGGCTTTGTCGGCAATGTCACTGGCGCCGTCACTTTCATTAATCCTCCGGGCAGGCGGGAGCCAGTGCCGCTGGCCAATGGTCGTCTGGCGGTGGAGAAGGGTACCTTTAAGGCGTTCAGTCAGGACCTGGAAATTCAAACGGGCCAATTGGTCTTCAGGAATGATCTGGCAACGGAGCCGGAGCTGAATCTGCGAGCGGTTCGCTGGATCGATAACGACCCATTGGTAAGCGCCGCCGGCGTGCAGGTCACTGGCAGTCTCGAAGAGCCGGTTCTGGAACTCTTCTCCACGCCTCAGCTCAGCCAGGCGGAAATCCAATCATACCTGCTCACAGGATCTTCGGCCTCTGACCGCGATACTACTGCCTTGAGCATTGGCACCTACATCCGACCCAAGCTCTATGTGGGTTATGGCTATAACGTGCTGGAGGAAACCAGCGAGTTTAATGCCTTGTACACGATCAACCCTCGCTACGGCGCGCAGATCAGCGTCGGCGAAGCCGACAATAACGTGGGACTGACCTTTACCCATGAGAACTAAGCGGCTAGTCATTGTTGCTCTGCTGTGGCTGGTCTCTATGCCTGCCACCGCTATGGTGCAGTACACGGTGCTGCTTGAGGGCGTGGAGGGCGAACCCCGTGACAATATCATGGCCGCTCTCACGCTGGTGCAACGACAGGGGCAGGCTGTGCCGGTGCGGGTACTGCGCCAGATGCACAGGCAGGCCAGTGGTGAAATTCGGCGCGCACTGCAGCCGTATGGTTACTACGCACCCGATATCACGGCCAACCTTGAACGCAGCGAGAACCGCAGCCACTGGCTGGCCTCTTACTCGGTGGCGCTGGGTGAACCGGTGCCGGTGATTGCAGTTAATGTTTCCAGCGATGTGCGCGACCCTGCGGTGACGGCGGTGTTTCAAGACTGGCAACTGCCCGTAGGCGCGACGCTGGACCATCGTCAGTATCGGGAGAGTAAAGAGTTATTGATTCAGCGCTTGCATGAGCTGGGTTATCGGGATGCCGATTACAAAGAGCATCGCGTGTCCGTTGATACAGACACCTATGGCGCCATCATAGAACTGCAAGTGGCAGCAGGGACACGCTTTACCTTCGGTGAGCTGCGTTTCGGTGAGAGCCCGTTCGACGAAGACTACCTGCGAGGCTTTCAAATCATCGAGCCCGGCACGCCGTACGACGAGCGTCAGGTTGTTGAGCAACGTCGCATGCTCAGTGCCAGTGGTTTGTTCCGGGAGGTCGAAGTGGAACCGCTGGAACCCTCACAGGACAGCCCGGGCGTCGTGCCCTTGCGTGTGGCCTTCACACCGGTATTGCCGAATCGTTACCGCGCCAACGTGGCCTGGGGTACCGACACGGGTTTTGGTCTGGGCGCCGGCTGGTTGAGGCGCTATCTCGGTACGCGCGGGCATAATTTCAGTTTCGGGCTTGGGGCCGTGGAGGAGCGCAACCGTCTGGCGGCCGACCTCAACTACGTGATTCCCCTTAATCCCATGGACGGTAGCCGCTTTAAGCTGGGCGCCCGGCACGAGGGCAAGGACCTCAATTTTGAAGATGTCGACCTGGATGAAGGCGGCGAGACCCGCATTGAAACCAACCTGTTGACCGGCGTTTGGCAGCGAGCCGCGATTCCTTGGGGCGACTTCACCGTTACGCCCGAGATAGGTCTGGTGCTTCTGCAGGAGGATTATGATGTCTTTGAAGTGGTATTCGGTAATCTCCCTGATGAAACTCAAGATATCATCAAAGAAAGCATTGGTCGGGAATCTCTGGCTTTATTGCAACCACAGTTCGACGTATTGGCGCCAACTCTGAGCTTACGCGCCAGAAGAGCAGACGACGCCCTGTATATCCGCAATGGGGATTTTTTTAATGCCCAGTTCCTGATTGCCAATGAGAACCTAGGGTCCAACATCGAGTTTACACAGCTGCGGCTGGACACTTGGCATATCCGCTCGTTTACTGAAAACAGCCGTTTTCTGCTGCGCACGAACATGGGCTATAGCGAGGCAGATACTGGGGATGTACTGAATGTTGAATTTAATAAGATGCCGCAGTACTACGAGTTTAGAGCAGGTGGTCCGCGCAGTTTGCGTGGCTATGCCTTTGAAACGGTCTTTCCGGAGACTTCTTCGACCGGCGGTAAAAACCAGTTGATCGTCAGTCTCGAATACGAACATCAGGTTATCGCTGACTGGAGCGTTGCAGGGTTCGTAGACAGCGGTAACGCTTTCAATAGCTGGTCGGACTACGACGCCAAGACCGGAGTCGGCTTGGGTGCGCGTTGGCGCTCTCCCGTAGGTTTGGTGCGCATTGATCTGGGTGTGCCGCTTGATGATGCTGAGGGGAGTTTTCAGGTTAATATTACGGTGGGTCCCGAGTTCTAGGGATCGACATTTGAACAGGGTAGCGGGATGAGGAATGTTAACGTGAGAGCCTTTTTTGGTCTGGTTTTACTATCAATGGCTGCACAGGTATGGAGCGGTGTAGATGTGCGTTTCGTGTCACCGGCCGACGTGGCACCGGACGTCAGTCTGGTGGTGCCAACGGTGAATGGCGCACCGTTGGCGGAGCTGGATGAGGACACGAGGGCGGTGATGGTAAAAGCAGTGTCGGCTGCCGCTTTTGGCAAAGAGGCTGGGACAACACTGCCGCTATATGGCCAGTCTGGTCGACCAATGCTGTTGCTGGTGGAACTGGGCGAGGAGCCCCTCAACGGCGCCGCGCTTGAAACGCTTGGCGGTACCGTGAGCAATGCACTGCTCGGTAATATTACCTCGGCTACCGTGTTGCTGAATGGCATCACGCTTGCCGATGGCGCAACGCTTTCTCGTGTTGCCCTGGGCAGTAAACTTGGCGGATATCGCTTCGATAAGTATCAGACCGAGACCGACGATGCTGTACCCACCGACCTGACTCTAGAGCTTGCCGATACCAACGCCGAAAGCTTGCAGCAGCAGTGGCTCATCAATGGCCAGCCCTTGGCTGATGCCGTGTATTTCTCCAGAGACCTGATTAGCGAACCGGCCAACATTATCTACCCCGAGAGCTTTGTGGCTCGTGTCAAGGCTGCCTTTAAGGGTATTGATAATGTGCGCATACGCGTGCTGGACGAGAAAGCCATGGCAAAGCAGGGCATGGAAGTGCTACTAGGCGTAGGTATGGGCAGTGCGCGGCCCCCGCGATTGCTGGTGATCGAGTACAAGGGAGCCGGCGATGCTAAGCCGCTGGTGTTCGCCGGGAAAGGCATCACTTTTGATACCGGTGGTGTGTCCCTTAAAAATCCTACCGGGTTGTGGCGCATGAAGTACGATATGTCGGGTGCCGCGGCGGTGACGGGTACGCTGTTGGCCCTGGCTGGACGTGAGGCCAATGTAAATGCGGTTGCCATCGCGGCACTCGCCGAAAACATGGCATCAGATCGCGCCCAGCGCCCAGGTGATGTGCGCACGTCCATGTCGGGTAAGACGGTCGAAGTGATAAACACCGATGCAGAGGGTCGTCTAGTGCTGGCGGATGCAGTTTGGTATGCCCAAACGGCCTTCGATCCGGAGGTGCTTGTCGACATTGCAACTCTCACCGGTTCGGTGCGTGTGGCGTTGGGCACCCATTACGCGGGTATGTTTAGTCGACAAGATGTTTTGGCCACGCAGTTTTTGGCGGCGGGTAAGGCCTCTGGCGAGGCCGTGTGGCGCCTGCCGCTGAATCCAGCGTTCGTCAACGCAATCACGTCTGATATCGCTGATGTGAAGAATGTGGTTGAAGGCGGCAGTGGCGGCGGCGCTAGTATTGGTGCCGAATTCATCGGCAGTTTCGTTAAGCCGGAGACGCCCTGGGTGCATTTTGATATTGCCGGGCGCGCATGGGAGTTTGAGGGCAACGCGGTGACGCCCAAAGGCGCGGCGGGTTTTGGCATCCGTTTGTTGAACCAGTTTGTGGCCGATAATTACGAATAGTGCGGCGCGCGCAGCTGTGCTCGCTGTTGCACCAGCCTTCTAACGTTTTCGGCTAAGGAGTGCACACCATGACCAAATCTTCAACCGGCCTGGAGCCCAATGTGGCTGGCGTACTGTGCTATGTATTCGGCTGGCTCAGTGGACTCATATTCCTGCTTCTGGAGAAAGACTCCGAGTTCGTAAAGTTCCATGCTCGCCAGTCGCTGGCGCTGTTCGGAGTCCTAACGGTGATTGCGATGGTTGCCCCTTTTATTCCCTTCCTGGGAGGGCTGATCGCTACGCTGACCAGCGTTGTGACTTTCGTAGCTTGGATTGCGATGATTGTGTTCGCCGCGCAGGGCAAGCAGGTGTCAGTACCGGTGATCAGTGAGCTGGCTGACCAGTTGCGTTGAGCTCGCTAGTGCCAAGGGTCACGTAATGGATTTTAGGAACCGACCGGTGATTGGCTTCCGTTGCGCGCGTACCAATGAAATAGCGATAAGGGTGATGCTCGTGACTGGCAGAGAGTCGATGTCAGGGTTTGAGTTATTTGAGCCCAAAGACAGCGCTAACGCGCTTGAAGTTGGCTTGAGAATCTTCAGTATTTGAGTAAGAGTGCCACCGGCGGACGTCGCGCGGTGGCAGTCGATCGGCGGTACTAGATCAGTCTTCCTTGAGCATCATCAGGTAAACCTTGCGCACCTTTTCGATAACCTCGGCGGTGCCTTTCCAGCCCTGGGGGAATACCCAGCTGTCGCCGGCCTTAACTTCATCGACCTGGCCTGACTCGGAAGTGAACTTCCAGTGGCCTTCCAGCAGGTGACAAAACTCTGTCACATCCAGATCAAGCTGCAGTGTGCCGGCGTCGCACTCCCAGGTGCCTGCAATGATGTTTGAAGCGCCTACAGAGCCTTCAAAGAAGCCTTTGTCGGTTTGTTGGGGCAGTGGGCCTACTGGCTCGCCAAATGAATCTACGCCGACCAGATCGGTCAGGGATGCGCAGTTTTTCTGTACGCTGATTTCGGGCATGTTGCTGTCTCCTTGAGGATCAATCCACGTGGGAGCGCAATGACAGCACAGCCGCGCGCAGTGAACCTCCGCGCGGATGGGCTAGGACAGCGTGCTGGCGGGCGGTGGTTTACTCGCCCGCCGGGCCAAAGGCATAAACACCGCCTTTCTCAAGCGCGCGCTGGTAGGCCGGGCGCTCCTGCAGACGAATACGGAAGCCATCGAGGTTGATGAAATCGCCGGCGGGATGCAGCAGGGGCGCGATCTCCGCCACAAACGACAGCTGGATGTCGGCGCCACTGAGTGAGTTGTCTACCAACCAGTCCACACTCTCTAGTGCTGCGTTCACATAACCCAGGTGACGACCCAACTCATCGTTGATGCGCGGCTGCAGGGCCTCACCACCATCGGGCAAACGGCCGGTATACATGCGCAGCATCAGCGGCAGCATGGCGGAACCCTCGCCATAGTGAAGCCACTGCAGGTACTGTTCGTGCGCCGGGGTATTGGGCGTGGGCATGAGTCTGCCGTTGCCGTAACGGCGCAGCACGTAATCAATGATGGCACCCGACTCGATGACGGTATTCTCGCCATCGGTGACCACGGGTGATTTGCCCAGCGGGTGAATGGCCTCCAACTCCGGCGGCGCGAGGTTGGTTTCCTCATTGCGGTGGTAGAACTTGATCTCGTAATCCAGATCCAGCTCTTCCAGTAGCCAGAGAATGCGCTGAGAGCGGGAGTTGTTGAGGTGGTGAACAGTAATCATGAATCCTCCAGACGAGAGCAGCAATGGTGCAGCGGGCAGGTGGCCCTGCCCAAACGGTAAGAGGCCATTTGATCATGATCGCTGTCGCGCGAATAGACCAAACTTAGACGTCACTCCCGGGTGATTGGCCGGCGGGTGATGAATGCCCTCCGGTCTTTTTTAATTGTCGCTGCCAAGTGATATAAGGTGTACATACGGCCGTTATTCACCTATAAAAGCTGCAGCTCGCAATGAAAAGGATTTTCGATGCTTACTAACGCTAACCCACTAGCTATAAGATAAGCAGGAGAACGGACTGTGTCTCAAGCTGAAATCAAGCGGCCCCTGTTTGTCTGGGTTATTTTCCTATTTACGATGTTCTCCGCTGCCTTCATGGCAATCGGTTCCTATTTCGCTTTCAGCTCTAGTACGGGCGAAATGACAGAGTTAACGGGGTACGTGGACAGTTTAGGGTTCATAGATTGGGCGCTGATGGCGCTGACAGGTTCTCTGAATTTCGCCGGGGCGATATTTTTATTCAGGCTCAAGGTCATCGCTGTGCACATGCTCACTTTCGCATTTCTGCTGACTATCGCATCATCGATCTGGGAGATAGTGACAAATAACTACATTGAGGGGCTGCACTCAATAGGGCCGGGAGCCGTGGAAGGAGCCTTGTTGGGTGCCGTCATATCAACAGCAATCGTGGCCTACTCTTGGCATTTAAAGAACAAGAATATCCTGTCATAAAGCTCGATCTACTCGTAAGTACCGGTGGCACATCTTCATCGCACGAAGAGCATTAAATTCAGAAGGTATGACGACAGCTTCTGGCCCCAAAGTGGACATTCAACTATCAGCGATCAATGTCCCCTTTGAGTTGAAAGCGGACACTCCGATCTGTGGCGCTGCTCTATGTTCGAGCAGATTTAGAGAACATCCAGTTAGGTTTGGCTCTCGGATGGTCGCCCCTTTAAGCCTGAAAAAACCATGAAAACTTTTACATTCCCACTTTTCAGCGAAATCAATGAGTTACGTTAATGTAAGCGTTATGGGCTATATTGAATGAACGAATCCTACATTCACCGGGAAGGTGTGACCAACGATCCTCTGCGCCGCCTCGAGCTGTCCCGGCGGCTGACCGAACTCACGAATTACCAAAATAGTGCTCTGGCTGGCTTGGCCGCGCGGATGCAGTTGGCGCATCCAGAAAGCGCATTTGCGATATTCGAAACGCACCGCTTCTTTAAGTCGCTGATTGCCGTGTCAGGCGAGGGCACTGAGTTTGAAGCCGTGGGTGATGCAGCGCAGTCCCGTCAGATTCCGGGGCATTGCTACACGGGTAGCTACATGGGGTCTATCAACGCAGACGCCCTGTGCGAGAGTCCATCGACCCGCTTATTCTGGGACAGGGTGCACCCAACGACCCGGGTGCATTGCCAGCTTGCTGCGGGGATTACAGACCGCATGGCGCAATTGCAGTGGTTGGATGCTGCCGCTACTCTCAGCCGCTGTGAGTAATTCACCTAAGGAGTAAATCACACCCATGTTGGCAATCCGATTGGCCTTGTTCTGTGCACTTGTTTCCCTGACCACTGTCGCCAGAAGTGACACTCTTGTCGGTGCCTGGTTATTAGACGACCAGCCGGTGGTGATGGCGATTACCGAGGATGATGGTGTCTTTCACGGCGTCGTCACCGAAAACGCGGACAATGGCGAAGCGGTTGGGCGCACACTACTGCGCAACGTGACAGCTGTCGGCGAAGGATGGGAGGGTGAGATATTTGTGGCTCGCCTCAAGGAGTTTCGTCAGGCTAATCTGACACTCCAAGGTGCGGATACTTTGGCGGTGACGGTGAAGGTGGGTTTCATCAAACGCACAGTTACCTGGTCGCGCCGCGCGCAAGAGTAGGCTCGCTGTCACTGTCGCAACACCTATAAAAGCATGAGACCGTTACGGAGTGCACGGTATGTATCGATTCATCGCAGGTGTCTGCCTGTTGCTGGCCAGTGCAATGGCAGTGTCTGAAGCATTAACCATCGAGCGCATCTACGGTGATCCGGACTTGTCCGGCACCGTGCCCTCGGGTTTGAAATTTGCCCCAGACGGGCAGCGAGTCACTTTTCTGAAGGGAAAGGACGAAGACTACGAAGTTAAGGACCTGTGGGAATACCACCTGCCAACGGGGCAGACACGCATGCTGGTTGATTCAGCGGCGCTGGCGGATGTCGACGCGGAGATGTCAGACGAGGAGAAAGCCCGGCGTGAACGATTGAGACTGAGCAGTCGGGGTATCACCAGTTACTTTTGGTCGGAAGATGGCAAGGCACTGTTGTTCCCTCTTGCTGGCGATATCTTCTATTACAGCCTTGTCGATAACAGTGCTCGCCAGCTCACCGATACGCCTACCTTTGAAACCGATGCGCGCATTTCTCCGCGTGGCAATTACGTCAGCTTTATCCGCGAGCAGAATCTCTATGTGCTTCATATTGAAACAGGCAAGGAAACTCAGCTCACCCGTGATGGTGGTGGCCTGATCAGTAACGGCATGGCTGAGTTTGTCGCCCAGGAGGAAATGTACCGGTTTACCGGCTATTGGTGGTCGCCGGACGAAAGCCAGATTGCCTTTACGCGCGTCGATGAAAGCAGCGTAGGTGTGATCACGCGCAGCGAAATCTATGCCGATCGTATTGAGATGATCGAACAGCGCTACCCCCTAACGGGAACAGATAACGCCGTTGTCGAGTTAGGAGTATTTGCCATAGACGGCGGTGAGCCCCGCTGGGTAGAGAGCTTTGGCCCCGCAGACAGCTATCTGACCCGGGTGCGCTGGTTGCCCGACGGTCAGCGCCTGTCTTACCAATGGCAGAGTCGCGATCAGCAGGTCCTGCGTCTGAAAGTGTTCGACACCCGTGATGAATCGACAGAGACAGTGCTCACCGAGACTAGCGATACCTGGGTGAATCTGTTCGGCTCTCGCAGTGACGCGCTGCAAGGTTATTACTTTCTCGGTAATCGCGATCAGTTTCTGTGGACCTCAGAACGCGATGGGTTTAGCCATCTCTACCTCTACAGCACAGGGGGTGAGTTGTTGAAGCAGCTGACTCGAGGCAGCTGGGTGGTTGATAGCCTGGTAGCCGTGGATGAACAGGCGGGTCTGGCATACTTCACCGGCAATCGAGAGCATGTACGGCAAAAGCAGCTGTATCGAGTGCCGCTGTCAGGCGATGGTGAAGTGCAGCGGGTGTCGCAGCGTGATGGCTGGCATGGCATTACCTTTGCCGCCGACGGCTCGGCGTATGTCGATACCTGGTCCGACGCAAACACGCCGTGGCAAACCAGCGTTCACGCCGCCGATGGCAAGCGAATAGCCTGGCTGGACGAAAATCCGGTAGATGCCAGCCACCCACTGAGCCCCTATCTGAAAAACTGGATTACGCCAGCGTTCGGCACGCTGAAAAATGCCGAAGGCACTGAATTGCACTACCGCATCTACAAGCCGGCTACGGCTGACAAGCCCTTGCCGGCGATTGTTTATCAATACGGCGGGCCGGGACCACAGGTGGTTGCTGACACATGGGGCGGTGGCCGCACGGATCTGTACCTGCAGTATCTGGCGCAGCAGGGCTATGTGGTGTTCAGTCTGGATAACCGTGGTTCCGCCCGGCGCGGCAAGGCGTTCGAGTCAGCACTGTATCGACGCATGAGTGATGTGGAACTGGCGGACCAGATTGCCGGCGCCCGGTTCCTGGGTGACTTGCCCGAGGTGGATGCGCAGCGCATTGGTATTTTCGGTCACAGCTATGGCGGCTATATGACCTTGATGGCGATGTTCCGAGGCGCCGATGTTTTTAAGGCGGGGATCGCGGGCGCGCCCGTTACTCTGTGGGAGCTCTACGATACGCATTACACCGAGCGCTACATGGGCACACCGCAATCCAACCCGGAGGGTTACAAGAGTGCATCAGTGCTTGAGTACACCGATGGCCTGGAAGGGCAGTTGATGATTTATCATGGTATGGCCGATGACAACGTGTTGTTTACGCACAGCACCCGGTTGTACAAGGCGCTGCAAGACGAGGCCAAGGTCTTCGAGATGATGGATTACCCGGGTAAGAAGCACAGTATCCGCGGGAAGAACACGGGCATTCATCTCAGGCGCAGTATGTCGGCGTTCTTCGATCGTCACTTATAACTATCACCACCCGCTACTCGCTCTGCCAATAGCACAGGCAACTAGACAAGCCTTGCCGCCATCGCGGCGAGTAACGACTCGCCGCGCTCCATCACCCAGCGGTTCTTCATATTGCACTATCGCGTGCTGACGGCGCCGTGATCTAAGACTGGCGCTGCCGCGCATCGCTCTGGCCTTTACACTGCAGTAAAAGTCGCGCGGAGAATAACAATGAGCGATACGCAAACCGTGCAGGCCGGGGAAAACGCAGCATTTGATGCCGCGTCCCGGTCAGGCATTATTGCCTGGGTGAGAGCAAACCTTGACGGTGAGGTCACTGCTATCACCCGTCTTGAGCGCTGGCGCCCCCAATGGAAGGTGGACTTTACGGTTGATGGTGAATCTCGGGCTGTGCTGTTCCGGGGTAACCGGCCTATTGCGGGAGCCAATGACCTGCGCTTTGAAATGGAAGTGATGCAAGTGCTACACGCGAACGGTATCAAGGTGCCACGCATCTATGGCTGGGTGGATGAGCCGATTGCTTTCGTGATGGACTGGGTAGACACCGACGATCGCGCCCCGGGCATGTTGCACACGGCGATTGATAATCCCACCACCATGTCTGATGAGCGCTGGCAGGCCATGCTGAACTACATGACCGATCTAGCCGCAGTGCATGCTGTCCCCGTGGATCAGTTCGCAGGAGTGAAGCGGCTGTCCAACCCGCCGGCAGGTGAGAAGCAGGTAGCGCTACACGCCACCGAGTTTATGTATCGGCTGGGATCGCAGATGGAAAAAATTGATCCCGTCTTCGAGTTCCTGCAGCAGTGGTTGCGACGTAATGTGCCCGCAGGCCGAGACAAGGTCAGTTTTATCGCCGGCGACGCCGGGCAGTTTATGTCGGCGGGTACCGAAGTGCTTGCCCTGCTGGACTTTGAGATTGCTAACCTGGGTGATACGCACTGGGACCTGGCCTGTTTCCGGGGTCGCCATCCCTACGAAAACATGGGCGACATTCCAGCGCTGTACCGTGAGTATGCGCGAGTCACCGGCGAGACTGTGGATCTGCGCGCGGTGGGCTACCACACCGTGAACTTCCTGCAATTGTCGGGCATTGGTGCGCAGTTTTTCCGGGAAGCCTGGGCGCAGGGCGCTAACTGGATAGAAGGAGCGATGGAGTACGGCAGTATAACGCGGCGTGCCTATGAGGCCATTGCGGAACTGCAATCAATTCCGCTGGATTATGATCTGCGCCTGCCCGAGCCCGTCGACAAACCCTGGGAAGTCTCCGGTCTCGAAAAGCTCATGGCAGACATCACTCGCCTGCCCACGTCTGATGCCTTCGAAGAGTGGGAGCGCGA
>SPKZ01011684.1_pt1 | contig 15445 bp, 12 predicted proteins | sample 2456571 | NCBI WGS metagenome assembly SPKZ01 (sample SAMN11192286, study PRJNA482655) | marine metagenome | biome: ENVO:00000447; feature: ENVO:00000244|ENVO:00000211|ENVO:00000569|ENVO:00002023; material: ENVO:00002151; isolation source: ocean water from marine abyssalpelagic zone ...
AATTTTATGTGATAAATTTGATATTGATGTTTGGGAATTAATAAAATTAACAAATAGACATCCTCGAGTAAATGTACTTCAACCTGGTGCTGGAGTAGGTGGACATTGTATTGCAGTTGATCCTTGGTTTATAGTTCATGCAGGTGGAGATGATGCTAAAATTATTAGAACAGCAAGAGAAGTAAATACTTATAAAACTGAATGGGTAATTGAAAAAATTAAAAATGCTGCATTAATTTTTGAGAAAGAAAATGGAAGAAAAGCAATAATTGCTTGTATGGGATTAGCTTTTAAACCTGATATTGATGATTTGAGGGAATCTCCTGCTCTTTATATTACAAAGGAACTTATTTCTTCTAATTTCGATATTTTAGCTGTAGAACCAAATATTTCTGAGTATAAAGAATTTGAAATAATTGATTATAGAAGAGCTTTAAAAAATTCAGATATTGTTGCCTTCTTAGTTGGACATAAAGAGTTTAGAAGGATAGATATAAAAACTGATTTAGATTTTTGTGGTCTTTTAAACTAAATGATATAATAAAATTAAAAATACTACAGGATGTCCTAATGAATAAAAATTTAATAAAATACATATTATCTATACCTTTAATTTTAAAATTTAAATTGTATAAAATAATTTTCGGTTCTAATTTTACATCAAATGCATTATCAAATATAAATTTTCATTATGCTACACCATACATTTTAAAAACATTAGGTTCAACTATAGGTAGTAATGTGACAATTATTGGACGAATTACTGTTGCTCCAGGATTGAAAGGTTTTTCTACTTTAACTATAGAGGATAATGTTTTTATTGGTAAAAATGTTTTTTTTGATTTAGCAGGTGAAATATTAATTAAGAAAAATACAGCAATTAGTGCTAATTGTACATTTATTACACATGGCGATCCTGGATGGAGATCAGAAATAAATAGGTATTATAAATCTAATATTTGGTCAATTAAAATATATGATAACTGTTGGATAGGAGCAAATGTATTAATTTCTAGAAATACAACTTGCTATAGTTCATGTATTATTGCAAGTGGTGAAAATGTTATTATTGAAACTATTCCAGAAAAGAATCTATATAAAAGAAATAAAATAAAAAAATTAGATATAAAGTATTAATCTATGAAAAAAAATTTACTTATTTACATAGTTGTGTTTTTTCTAATATTTATAATAGAGTTTGGATTAAATTCTTATTTATCCTTTAATATAAATGAAAAAGAATACCTCTTTTACCAGAATATAATTAATACAGTACCTCTTTTAACTGTTTTAATTGGGTTTGGCACACCTTTCTCAGTTGTATACTTAACCTCATTATCTAGAAATAATAACAATATCTATTTACTTGAGTCAAATTTATTTGTTATTTACTTTAGTTTATTTCTTTGCATCATTTTTTTGTTTTTATTTAAATTAGAATATCTTGATTTATATATATTAGTTGCATTAATCTTAAGCTTTTTTAATGCAATAAAGCAAAACTCTGTTAATTTCTTTTTATCTAAAAAAGAATTAATAAAGAGCTCATTTATAAGATTAAATCAAAAATTGATTTATCTTTTAGTTGTAGTTTTCAGTACATTTATAATAACTTTAGATAATAATATAGACTTTTCGTATATATTAATACTTGGAGAATTACTTGGATTTATTATTTTAGTTTTAAAATATAAAGTTGTAATAATTAATAGATTTTACAAATTAAAATCAATAATGATAATAGCCAAGTATGCATTTTTAACAAACTTCTTTTCAACGATTAGTTTAGCAGCACCAATTTTATTATTAAATTATTTTAAGTACTCAGTTGTAGAAATTATATCATTTTCAATTGCATATACATTATTTAAATATTCAGGTGTATTATTGGGGCCATTAATGCAATTAATAACACCAAGATTTACTCCAATAAAAAATGACAAAAAGAGAGTTCATTTATTGTTTAAAAAATATTTTATTGTAATATCATTATCCTCAATTATTTTAAGTTGTATAATATATTTATTTTCTGATATATTTATTAATCTTTTTTTTAGTAGTAAGTACAGTGAATCTGTGTCATTATTTGAAATTTTTATAATTGGTATTCCTTTTATGATTTTGAGTTCGTATACTTCTAGCATAATATCAAGTGTTGTAAATGTTAAATACAATTTTTTTATTTCGTTTGTTGCATCAATTATTCTTGTAATATTAGTATGTTATATACTAATATTTCATGATATTTCATTTTTACCTTTTGCTATATTATTTCATTATTTATTTTTATTAGTAACTACTTTATGTATTTATAAATATTTCTATAATAGAGTTGTTCATGTTAGTTAAATTAAAGATCAGTACTATATATATGTTGTTTATAATATTATTACCAATACCTTTATTTTTCTATCTGTCAGGAAATGTATTTAAGGAAATGGGTGCTTCCTCTGTACAAGTTCTTCCTTTGTCATTTTTACTTATATCGATTATTGGGTTGTTTGTCATATTTAATTTTAGAAATAAATTTAATGAAATTGATTTCCTTCAAGTTGTACTATTTTTTTTAATGATTTGTTCTTTTTTTTATTCTTTTTTATTTACAGCGCAAGAATTTAATATAAATTTATTATTATTATATTTGATTCCTCAAATTTTTTCATATTTAATTGGTAAAGATATAGCTCGTTATATGACTATAACTAAAATTACTCAAATTATGTTAATTTCTTTATCATTGTTTTGTTTTGTGCATACAGTATATGGATTTATGCATTATGGAACTTCTGTTATTTTCATGAGAGGTAGTGATGATGTATTTGGAGTAATGAGTATATATCAAAAATTTGTTTCTTATCCTTTATTATTAAGTCTAGTAATTTTTATGTCAATATATTCTAATATAAAGAATAAATCAATATATATATTTTTTATCTTAATTGATATGCTTTTAACAGCAGCAAGAGAACCATTGGCAATGCTAGTAGTTATGAATTTTATGTATATTGTTCTGTATTTTAATAAAAAGATTATGTTTCAAATAATAAAATATATATTTTATTCAATTATTATTTTGTGGACTATTTCATTTTTTATAAATTTATCTGATTTATGGATATTGAAAAAAATAATGAGTATATTTTATTCAGAGACAGGTAGTAGTAATTTAAGTGCAGGAAGAAGTGAACAAGTATTAAGGTTTATTGAATATTCTAGTAATTTAAATTTTATGTTTGGTGAAGGATTTATATTATCATCTATTTTTCCTGCGGGAACTTTTCACAATCAATGGATTGAATATTGTACTAAAGGCGGTATATTTGTCCCTTTATTTGTTTTCTTTATATTTTCTGTAAGTATATACAAAGCATTTAAATTATCAAAATTTGATAAGAATTATAGTATTTTAGGCATTATGCTATTGGCTTTAATGTTTATTAGTTTTAATATTAATACACCACTTAGAACACCTTTCACTTCGGTATTCATTTGGCTAATTATTGGGTATATTTCAGGTAGTACTATTCAATTAATAAAAGAAAGGAAGAATCAGATTGACTAATAAAAGATTATCAATAAATATTGTAGGAAAAGTTCCACCACCTATTGGTGGAGTTACGATTCATACCTTGAGATTATATGAATGGCTCCAAAAAAATGAAGATATTGATGTAAAATTAACTGCATTAAATCAGCATGAAATAGATGATAGAAATATAAAGTATATCGGTAGTTATCCATTATGGATAATTAAAAAACTAATATTTGGCTTTAAAGAAAATATAATACATTATCAAGGTGCAAATTATTTTGGACTAATTATTTTGTTTATTATAAATATAATTCATCCTAATTTTAAATTAATATTATCAATTCATGGTGAAGGATATGTAAAAAGACTTCTAACTAAAAATATTTTAAGAAAAGTAATTTTTTATATTTTAAATAAACTTGATGGGATAATTTGCGATGAAAAACATTTGAAGCAACAATTAAAAATTTTTAATATCAAAAATGACTATATACATATAGTAGACCCTTTTTTAATGCCTAATGCTGATAAGAAAAAAGAATATCCACAGTATGTCAAAGATATTTTAAATACAAAAGACTTTTTAATATCTGCAAATGCATTTAATGTAGATAAATTAAATGATGATTCTGATTTATATGGATTAAATATCCTGTCTGCATTATCAAACAAATTAAATAAAAATAATATAAAATATAAAATGATTATATTAATAGCATGTATTAATGATCAAGAATATATTAATAAATTATTTCTGAACAATAAAAATGTATATATAATATCTGACAATACCATTAATGGATGGGAAATTATATCTGATAGTAATTTGATGATAAGACCAACAAGTACAGATGGTAATGCTTTATCAATATACGAAGCATTGTCTTTTAATATACCTGTTATAGCTAGTGATGTTGTACCAAGAAATGAAAATGTAATTTTATTTAAATATCCAAATATTGAGAATTTGTATGAGAAAGTTATCAGTATAGTTAGTAATAACGTAAAATTAAATATAACATTAGATGATAATATAAAACTTTTCCAAGAAGTATATAGGAAAACAATATGAATATAGCACTTTTTTTAAAAAAGAATATTACGAGAATACCTTTTTGTATTGGTACTATAATGGCAAAAATACCATATAGCATAAGACCAGGTCTTTCATTTACTTATAATTTAAGAGTAAAAGAAATCAAAGATTTTGAACATATGTCAAATGATGATAAAGAGGTTCAATTATACAATCAAATGAAAAATATAACTATATATGCTTATGAAAATATACAGTTTTATAAAGAATATTATTTATCTAAGGGATTTAATCCTAAAGATGATTTAAATTCTTTTGAGGATATAAACAAGATACCTATAATAAATAAAGATATTTTAAGACAATATGATATAGAGGACAGAAGTGGAATAATAAAAAATAGATATAAGGTAAATACTGGTGGTTCTAGTGGCTCTCCTTTCTCTTTTTATATAACTCCAGATTCTATGGGAACAGAATGGGCACATATGCATAACATATGGAGAAATCTAGATTTTGTATATAGTGATTTAAAAGTTGTTTTTGGAGGTAGAAGTGATGTCTCCGGTGGTATAGAGTATGATTCATTAAGACATTCTTATTCCATTGATTTATATACTGATTATAATAAAATATACAATAAAATACTTGATGTTTTTAAATCAAAAGCAATAAAGTATTTTCATGGATATCCTAGTGCTATATATGATTTTGTTTTATTTTTAGAAAAACATGAAGAATTATTAAATATAGTTAAGTCTAAAGTAAAAGGAGTTTTTTTTGGTTCAGAGTTTCCTATTCCTCTTTTTCGAGATAAGATAGAAAAAGTATTGAATGTAAAAACAATCTCATGGTATGGACATACTGAAAGAACAATCCTCGCAGGGGAAAAAGAAGTAAAGGGAAGATATTATCCATTCCAGACATATGGTTATACGGAAGCTGTAACTAATAGTGATAATACCTTATCTCTTGTGGGTACTAGTTTTTATAATTTATCATCTCCCTTTATTAGGTATGATACAGATGATACTATTAGTGGTGCAAAATACATAAACGATAAAAATATATTAGAATCTTTTACTATTTTAGATGGTAGAAAAGGTGATTTTATTTTAGATAAAAATGGTAAAAATATATCACTTACTGGATTGATATTTGGTAGACATCATGAAATATTTGATTTTATCAAGTATTTACAAGTAGGACAAAATATTATGGGATTTGCTACGATTTATTATGTAGCTAATAATGATTTAGATACAGTTAAGTTATTTGATTCATCAAATATTGATATTCAATTTAGTTTTATTAGAATTGATAGTCCATTTAGAACTAAAGCAGGAAAGATTTTATTGAAAATAAAGGAAAAAAATGAAAATACCATTTCATAAAACACATACAACAGATGAAGAAATAGACGCAGCAACAGAGGCTATTAAATCTGGCTGGCTTACAATGGGTCCAAAAGTTTTAGAATTTGAAAATAAATTTAAAGAATTTATTGGTTCATCAGAAGCTGTGAATATGAATAGTGCAACGGCTGCTTTACATCTTGGTTTAAAAGCTATTGGATTAAAAGAAAATGATGAAGTTATATTACCAACTAATACTTTTGTAGCAACTGCTGAAGTTGTTACATATTTTAATGCAATACCAGTTTTATGTGATATAGAAGAAAGTACTCATAATATTGATGTAAAAAAAATAGAAGCATTAATTACAAATAGAACAAAAGCAATTATTCCTGTTCACTTTGCAGGACAACCTTGTGATATGGATGAAATTTATATCATTGCCAAAAAATATAATTTAAAAATTATAGAAGATGCTGCACATTCTATTCCTAGTACATATAAGGGTATAAATATTGGTAACCTTGAAAAAACTGATGTAACATGTTTTAGTTTTTATGCTACTAAAACTCTGAGTACTGGAGAGGGTGGTATGGCTACTACAAATAATGAACAGTATTCAAAGTCTATGAAAATCAATAGATTACATGGTATTAGTAAAGATGCTTGGGATAGATATACAACGAAAGCATCGTGGCACTATGATATTGTTGATAATGGATGTAAATATAACAGTACAGATATAAATGCTTCTATCGGTTTAGTACAGCTTAGAAAACAAAATGAATTACGAGAAAAAAGAGCATATATAGCATCAAAGTATAATGATGCTTTTAAAAATAATGAAAAAATTATCTTACCATTTATAAAAGAAGATAGAAGTACATCTTGGCACTTGTATGTGATCAAAATAAATAATAGAAATGAAATCATTGAACAGCTTAAAGAATACGATGTTGGTTGTAGTGTACATTTTATACCAATACATAAACATACTTATTATAAAAATAAATACGGGTATAAAGATGAAGAGTATCCAATCGCAAACAAAATTTATGATACTTCTCTTTCTTTGCCAATTTATCCTGATATGAGTGATGATGAAATATCTTATGTAATAGAAAAAATTAATATTATAATGAATAAGGAACAGTAAAAATGAAACAACTATTACAAGATCTTAAAAAAGGTGAAATTCTATTAGAAGAAATACCATTACCTAACTGTGGAAAAAATCAAGTTTTAATTAAAACAGAAAAAAGTTTAATTTCTCCAGGTACTGAACGAATGCTTTTAGAATTTGGACGAAGTAATTACATCCAAAAAGCACGAGCTCAGCCAGATAAAGTAAAGATGGTACTAGATAAGATTAAAACTGATGGTTTGATTCCTACTTTAGAAACTGTATTTGCTAAACTAGGTGAACCTATGCCTTTAGGATATTGTAATGCAGGTATCGTTATGGAAGTTGGTTCAAATGTTACTGAGTTTAAAAAAGGTGATAGAGTAGTATCAAATGGAGCACATAGTGAAGTAGTAACTATTGGTAAAAATTTGGTAGCTAAGATACCAGATGATGTATCTTTTAATCAAGCTGCCTTTACTGTCATCGCAGCTATTGGACTACAAGGGATTAGATTATTTCAACCTACTCTTGGTGAAAAAGTGGTTGTAATTGGACTTGGTCTAATTGGTCAGATAACTATGGAGTTTTTGAAGGCAAATGGTTGTGAAGCTATAGGAGTAGATATAGATCAAGGGAAAGTAGAACTTGCTAGAAAAAATGGTTTTAAAGCTCTTAATCCTGCAAATGGTGAAGATCCTATATCTTTTGTGGCAAATCTTACTAATGATATAGGTGTAGATGGTGTAATTATCACAGCAGCTACAAAATCAAATGGTCCACTAGAACAAGCAGCTGAAATTACTAGACGAAAAGGTAGAATAGTTGCTGTTGGTGCAATTGGTATGAATATCCCTCGTCCTCCATTTTATGAAAAAGAGATATCTTTTCATATTTCTAGTTCTTATGGAGCCGGAAGATATGATGATACTTATGAGGTAGATGGGATAGATTATCCTATTGGATATGTTAGATGGACTCAAAATAGAAACTTTCAAGCGATTTTACAATTATTATCAAATGGTAGTCTAAATTTTGAATATCTTATTACTCATAAATATAAGTTTAGTGATGCACCAAAAGCATATAATGAAATTTTAAATAACAGAGATGCCCTGGGTGTGATTCTTGAATATGAAGCTTTAGAAAATATCATTATTGATAAAAAAATTACTCTATCTCACAGTACTGCTAAAATATCAAGTGAAGTAAACATAGGTGTAATAGGTGCAGGTAATTTTTCTAAAATAGTAATGTTCCCTATTTTAAAAGAATCAAAATCAAATCTAGTCGGTATTTCAAGTTCAAAAGGTTTATCTGGTTCTATTTCTGGTAAAAAGTTTGGATTTGATTATAGTACGACTGATTATACTGAACTATTAAAAGATGATAAGATAAATACAATATTTATAACAACTAGACATAACAACCACTCACAACTAATTATAGAGTCATTAGAAGCTGGTAAGAATGTATTTGTAGAAAAACCACTTGCTATTGATATGGAACAATTATCACAAATAGTAAAAGTATGTAATAAGTTATCAAATGAAAATAAAATGCCACATTTGATGGTAGGATTCAACAGAAGATTTTCACCATTTATACAAGATATTTATAAAAAAATAAAAGGTAGAAGTTCTGGTATCGCTATGAATATGACTATTAATGCAGGTGCTTTACCAAAAAGCTTATGGGTACATGATCCAAAAGTAGGTGGTGGTCGTATGATAGGAGAAGGGTGTCATTTCATTGATACTATGAGCTTTTTATCTTCTAGTGAGGTTATAAGTGTTTATAGTACAGCTTTAAATAATACAAAAGAATTGGCAATAAAAAATGATAATGTTATCTTAAATATGAAATTTAAAGATGGTTCAATCGGAACTCTTTCTTATCTTTCAAATGGAAATAAGTCATTTTCAAAAGAACAGATGATATTATTTTGTGAAGGAAAAGTACTTACACTTGATAATTATAAAAAGAACAAGGGATATGGAACTGGTGATTTTAAAAAGTTTTCACAAGATAAAGGTCATAAAAATGAGATGATTGAATTTATTGAAAATATAAAATCATCAGAAAAAAGTTTAATATCTTTAGAGTCTTTAATAAATACAACATTAGCAACTTTTGCGCATGTAAAATCACTAGAAGAAAATAGAGAAGTTAAAATCCAAGAACTTGAAGATGAGTTAAGTGAACTTATTAAATAAAATAAAGTCTATCTTTGCATACATTAAGCTTATGGGATTTAAGTGGTTCATATTTAGAGTTAAGTATGAACTATTAAAAAGGTTGAATTATTTTGATACTGTTAATAATTCAATTTTGAATAAACTAAATCGATTTGATGAAAAATTATTTGTGTATAGACAATGTGGATTCTTAAACACTAGTTTTATAGGAGATAATAGTTTTATAAAAAAAGCTGATGAAGCAATGAAAGGCAATATCTATTCATTTTCAAATAAGTATATGGATTATTGTGATGAAGGTGCTATTAATTGGCAGATGAATCCTATATCTAAAGTGAAAGCAAATGATAGTTTATCTTGGAATAATTTACCAGATTTTGGCGAATACGGAGATATAAAACTTATTTGGGAGGCATCAAGATTCCCTCAGGTATATTATTTTATAAATGCTTATTCTTCAAGTAATAATGACAAATATGCTAAAGCTTGTATATCTCAAATTATTGATTGGATAGATAACAATCCTTATCCACATGGCGTTAATTATAAATGTGGGCAGGAGATTAGTTTCAGATTATTTTCATGGATTAATGCTATAGAATATTTTAATAAATTTATTTCTAATGAAGATGAAAGAAAGATAGTTGAAAATATTTATACTTCATTACTTAGAATTGATGCAAATATTGACTATGCAGCTAAATCTGTTAAGAATAATCATTCTATAAGTGAATCCGTTGGATTATTAATAGGTGGATTATTGTTCCCTCAGTTTAAAGAATCTAAAAAGTTCATAAATAAAGGTATCGAATATTTATTAAATGAAACATCATATCAAATATATGATGATGGTTCGTATATACAACATTCTTTTACTTATCAACGCTTGGTAATGGACGTATTGTCATTTGTATTTATTATTGCAGAAAAGAAAAAATTTGAAATACCTAAAATATTAAAAGATAGACATCACAAAATGATTACTTTCTTAGATTCTTTTATATTAGAAAATGGTTGGCTTCCAAATTATGGATCTAATGATGGAGCAAATCTATTTCCTATTGATAGTAGTGATTATAGAGATTTTAGAACTAGTCTTTCATTTGCTAAGGGTAAATCAGATTTTTTTGATATAAAATGTAAAGAAACTATAAAATTGACTAAAAATATAGAGTTTAATGATGGTGGATATTATATACTTAAAAATAAAAGTATTTTTTCTTTTGTACGATGTCATAGTTATAAGGATAGACCTGCAAGTAATGATATGTTTCATCTTGATATTTGGTTACTTGAGGATAATCTTCCTAAAAATATATTTTGTGATGTAGGATCATATTCTTATAATACAAATAAAGAATTTAAAAATAATTTTATAGGAGTAGTAGGTCATAATACTGTTATGATTAATGATAGAAATCAGATGGCACAGGTACTTAATTTTGGATATTCAAACTGGACAAAAGCTAAAAAATTACAATTTAAGCATAACTATTTTTTAGGTGAAAACTATGCTTATGAAAAAGAGTTTGGGATTATTCAAAAAAGAGAAGTAACACTTAAAGAAAACAAAATAATAGTTATCGATAATATAGTAAATATAAGAAAAAAAACAAACATTAAGCAAATATGGAATACAAAATACAAAGTTGAAATTATTGATAAGTATAGTTTAAAAGTTGATAACTGTATGATAGTATCAAATATAGAATAAAAACTAGAAGAGAGTTATATTTCTGACTATTATAATTCGTATGATATAGCTACAAGAATAATTTTTGAGATAGATACTTTTGAAGATTTTGAAATAGAAACAACAATACAATTTGAGGAATGTAAATAATGAAAATAATGCTTTTTCACCAATATTTTTTAGGTAAAAATGATCCAGGTGGTTCAAGATGGAATGAATTTACAAATTTCTTTTCAAAAAAAGAAAATATAAAAACAGATGTTATATCAGGTAATATTCATTATGCAACAGGAAAACAAATAGGTGAGAAAGTGTGGTCAAATAAAGAGATAATTGATGATAATATTACACTATATAGAACATGGACATATTCTGGTTACAACAGTAATTTCTTAGGTCGTATTATAGGATATTTATCATATACATTTTCCTCATTTATTAAATCATTACTGTTAAAAAAATCTGATATTATTATCATAACTTCACCATCTATTTTTGTAGGTATATCGGCTATCCTATTATCAAAAATTAAAAGAATTCCTTTTTTACTTGAAGTTCGAGATTTATGGCCAGAATCAGCAGTAGCAACAGGTGTACTTCATAATAAGTTTTTATTAAATGTTTTGTATTGGTTAGAATATCGACTTTATAAATATAGTAAGAAAATAGTGGTTTTAACTCCTGCATTTAAAGAAAATATTGAAAATAGATTTCCGGAATTTGTAGGTAAGATCGAAATTATTACAAATGGAGCTGATTTTTCTATTATGAATGGAAATAATAAAGCAAAAGAGATTAGAGAAAGATACCATTGGAAATATAAGAAAGTTTTTGCGTATTTTGGTGCTCATGGATTGGCAAATGACTTGATGCAAGTTGTAGAAGTTGCAAATAAAATGAAAGAAAATAAAAATATTCATTTTGTACTTATAGGTGACGGTATGCAAAAAAAAATGTTACAAGATAAAGCAAATGAATATAATCTTGATAATTTACAATTTATTGATTCTGTACCTAAAAATGAAGTGGTTGATTATATCAATGCTAGTGATATATGTATGGCTATTTTGAAAAAGACAGATACATTTAAAACTGTATATCCCAACAAAGTATTTGATTATATGAGTTGTAAAAAGCCGGTATTAGTTACTATTGATGGAATTACAAGAAAATTAATCGAAGAATCCAATTGTGGATTATATAGTGAACCTGAAAATTTAAAAGATTTTGAAGAAACAATCTATAAATATTCTAAAATGAATGATCAAGAGTTAGAGAAATTTGGGAAAAGTGGATTTAACTATGTAAAAAAGAATTTTGATAGAGAAAGATTGGCAGAAAAATATATTGATGTAATTAAAAAGGTGTTAGAAAATGATTAAAAGACTATTTGATATTATACTATCTTTAATTTTGATACTAGTATTTAGTCCATTTTACATAGTAGTAAGTTTATTGATAATAAGTAAAATGGGAAGTCCCATACTTTTTAGACAAAAAAGGCCTGGGTTAAATGAAAAAATATTTGGAATCTATAAATTTAGAACAATGACAAATGAAAAAGATATTAATGGAGTGCTTTTACCAGATGAACAAAGACTTTTAGGACTTGGTAAAACTATTCGAAGTCTAAGTCTTGATGAACTTCCTCAGATATTTAATGTTTTAAAAGGTGAAATGAGTTTTGTAGGACCTCGTCCACTTTTAATAGAATATCTTGATAGATATACTAGTGAACAAACTAGAAGACATAATGTAAAGCCAGGTATAACAGGTTGGGCACAAGTAAATGGAAGAAATACAATATCGTGGGAACAAAAATTTAATTATGATGTATGGTATGTAGATAATCAATCTTTTTTGTTAGATATAAAAATACTTTGGCTTACATTTTTAAAAGTTGTAAAAAGAAGTGATATAAGTTCTGATAGCAGTGTAACTATGGAAAAGTTTAAAGGTAGTACTAAAGAATGAAAAAGAGTATATATATTTACGGAGCAAGTGGACATGGATTAGTTGTTGCTGATATCGCAAAATTATCTGGATATGATGACATTATTTTTGTTGATGATGGTGAAAATGAATTTTTATCATTTGATGATATTAAGTTAAAAAATGATATTCCAATTACCTTAGGTATTGGAGATAATAAAATTAGAAAATTTTTATTCAATAAGTTATTAGCATTTAAATTTAACATAGTTTCTCTTATTCACCCAAGTGCAATTATCTCAAGTTCAGTTTATATAGGTATTGGTACAATTGTAATGCCAATGGTCGCTATTAACGCAAAAACTAAAATTGGTAATGCTGTAATAGTGAACACTTCTAGTGTAATAGATCATGAAAATATTATAGGAGATTTTGTTCATATATCTCCAAATGTTGCATTAGCTGGAAATATTAGAATTGAAGAGCTTACACATATTGGTATTGGAACTAATATTATTCAAGGAATTACAATAAAAAAAGAATGTATAGTTGGTGCAGGATCGGTTGTTGTAAAAAATATAGATAAAAATAAATTGGCATATGGAAACCCGTGTAAAATAATAAAGGAAATAGGTAATGAATAAAAGAATCTTTTTATCAGCCCCTCACATGGGTGGAAATGAACTAAAATATATAGAAAATGTCTTTGAGAGTAATTATATTGCACCTTTAGGTGCATATGTAAATAAGTTTGAAGACAGTATCAAAAACTATACAAAAACGCCTAATGCTTTGGCTGTAAATAATGGGACATCTGCATTACACCTTGCACTTAGAATATTGGGTATTACAAAAGATGATGATGTATTAGCTTCTACATTTACTTTTATTGGTTCTGTAAATGCTATTATTTATCAGGGTGCAAATTGTGTATTTATAGATAGTGATAAAGAATCTTGGAATATAAGTCCAAAACTTTTAGATAAATACTTATTATCATGTGAAAAAAAGCCCAAAGCTTTAATATTAACTCATCTTTATGGCATGAGTGCAGATATAATAAAAATAGCTGAAATATGTAAACTTCATGGAGTATATCTTATTGAAGATGCAGCAGAATCTTTAGGTGCTACATTTGAGGGGAAACATACAGGTACTTTTGGAGAGTTTGGTGTTTATAGTTTCAATGGTAATAAGATACTAACTACTTCAGGTGGGGGTATGCTTATTAGTCCAAATAAAGACTATATTAAAAAAGCAATGTTTTACTCTACACAAGCAAAAGAAAATCATATATATTATGAACATAATGAATATGGATATAACTATCGTATGTCAAATATTTTAGCAGCTGTAGGAGTTGCTCAAATGGAAGTTATAGAAGATAGAGTATCAAAAAAAAGAGAAATATTTGATTGGTATAAAGAATATTTAGATGATATCGAAGAGATAGATTTTATGCCTGAGTTAGAAAATAGTAGAGGAAATAGATGGCTTACTGCTTTAACTTTTAAAGATACAGATTTTAATAAAATTATGATTGCACTTGAAGAAATAAATGTAGAATCAAGGCCACTATGGAAGCCTATGCATATGCAACCATTATTCAAAGCATGTAAAACTTATCTTGATGGCACTAGTGAAAGATTATATGAGAATGGTTTATGTTTAGCTAGTTCAACAATTATGACTAAAGATGATGTTAAAAGAATATCTAATGTTATTCGAAATACATTAGATTCATAATAATGATTAATGTTGATAAAAGAATTTTAAACTTTTTAGTAATAATATTTTTAAGTATTATTACTTTTTCATGGTCATTTTTTATATTTAAATTACCAAATGATTATTCTATAATATTAATTGTTATATTAATTAGATTTGTATGCTCTTATTTTATACTTAAGGATTATTCACAATCTTGGTCTAAGACTTCTTCTAAATCTTTTTTAATTAAAAGTATTGTTTATATATCTGCATTTGTAATCTATATACCGTTTATATATGGTAAATATAGAATATCATTTATGTTATCAGAATTATTTTTATATATATTTTCTATTTCATTTCTAATGTATTGTTATAATTATTTAATTAATAAAAGTAAAACTTCTAAATCAAAAAATATAGTAATTTATGGAGCTGGAAAAGCTGGTTTACAATTAGAAAATGAATTTACAAGTTCAGAGTATAAAGTTGTATGTTTTATAGATGATAATAAAGTTTTACAAAATAGATCTATTGATGGAATTTCTATTTTATCAAGTGAAATATATAACAAAAAATATTCAAATAAAAAATTTGATATTATGATTATTGCTATGCCTTCTGCTTCTAAAGAAGAAATTAATTCTGTTTATGAAAATATGGAAAATAATTTTAAAACTATTAAAATATTACCTTCTTTAGAAAATATACTTAAAAAGGAAGATTTTTTAACACAATTAAAAGATATTACTGTAGAAGATTTATTAGCACGTCATCCAGCTGATTTAGATAAAAAACAAATACAATCTTTTATAAAAGATAAAGTAGTTTTAATTACAGGAGCTGGTGGAAGTATTGGTTCTGAA
>SPKZ01005296.1_pt1 | contig 15440 bp, 13 predicted proteins | sample 2456571 | NCBI WGS metagenome assembly SPKZ01 (sample SAMN11192286, study PRJNA482655) | marine metagenome | biome: ENVO:00000447; feature: ENVO:00000244|ENVO:00000211|ENVO:00000569|ENVO:00002023; material: ENVO:00002151; isolation source: ocean water from marine abyssalpelagic zone ...
ATCCGGCGCCGTCATGATCACCTGCTGTGAGTAGACCCACATGAAAAAGCCTATGACCAGATAGGCATCATAGTATCGCACATCGTCAGCGCCGAGCAGTGACGAAAAGATCGTCAACTTGATGAACACAAAGGCCGCGAAGGACAGCATTACCCAAAAAACACCGATCAGCGACCGCCGATAGGTTGAGACAAACTCTTGCCAGGACAAAGACAGCCACACGCGCCAAAGCAGAGCACCTTGGACAATGTCATTGAATGCAGCTTTGGGCTGCATGCTAAAGCCGCTTAGCGATTGCTGCTTCACTTGGACTTGCCGATAATTCTGGGAATCTAACATTTACACTACCCGGTGAAAGCTCACACTCTCGATGCAGCAGGACAATAGCCGGTCATCGTGCCCATGGACAGAGGGAGGATACACCGCGCGGGGACTCACAATCCCTAAGATATTGTCATCCCGGATGCGGATTTGGATTGGCTCAATCGTCGCGGAGAGGGTTGCCGGAAGCGGTTTTTCAATATTGCTCGCATGCGCTTTTGCGCGGCGCAGCGGCGCCAGTCGTCCGCCCATATCGCTCAATATCTTGAGGTTCGCATTGAGCGGCGCACCATTCAAAGTGAGCGACATGCCGCGCAAAATATCGAGCGCCATCGTGTCCACGATTCGAACGCTGACAGTATATTTTCCGGCTTCTAAGTCTGGCAAACGAAGCGTGCTCGACAAGGACGCACCGGCCCATCGCCCCTGATCTTCGGCGTGATGCCATCCGTCGCCATCAATGTAGGACTTAAGATCAATTTGAAGGGTCGACGCAATTGGCAGTGCTGTTCTGGCGAATGCCCCAATACTCCCGGAGACCTCACCGGCAGCGATTTGCGCCTTCAGCTCGTTATACTTGTTGAAATAGAGGTGCAGTTCTTCACGCACCTGCTCGAGCTGTTTCTCCAACAATTGCGGCACGTGCGCTTCAGCAGCGGCGGCTTCGAGCGCCTCTCTTTCGCGCCGCTCCACCTCAAGTGACTGATTTAGTTGGTCAATCTCCCGATGTGCATCCAACAGATTGCTTTGCGCTTGATCCAATCCGGTGAGATTCTCATCCAATTCTTTATGCGCTTTGCTCGCCAATCCGCGCCGCGAATAGGCCGATAGGGACATTGGTAGGTCCGCCGAGTTTTCCAGCTCCGAGAAGAGATTCGCGAGTTCAAGCTCTTGATCAATCAGTCGTTCGGCAATGACGTCCATGAGCGCCGATTGAAACAAGTACTCCGCCTGGTTCAATCGCGTCGCGTTCAGGTTCAATCGGTCTGATAAAAGCGTCGCGACAGATTGCGCTGTATCCTCAAAATTGTGAAGATTGATCAACATGCTCACGTCGCTATTCGCATGATAAAAGCGAAGCATTTCCTCGTGATAATCACGCCAACGCGTAATGATCTCGTCGAGCCCGTCGTTTTCAACATCGTCTACCGAAATCTCGCGCGCGATGTATTCTGCAGGCGACGTGTAAATCAAAGCGAAGCGGCAGTTTGGTTCAAAAGCCTTCCAAAACTCGAGAAACCGCAAATTATCCGGATGCGCCCATCCCCAAGATTCTTGGTCAGCATTCGCAATCATGAGATCAGCGGCCGCAAGCTGCCAGGCCTGACCGAGCTCGGGCGCAGCGCCTTTGTACGAGGTCTTCCCGCGCGGGCGGCTCACGGCTGCCATCTTTTCCGTCAGCTCAGCGGCGGACATATGGGATCGCGAAGACGCGATCGGAGCGCCAAACCCCATACTCTCAAATCGACCTTGGGCAAAAGTGCACCACTCGTCATGAATGCCGCAGGTCACCAAAATGGTCATGAAAAATTCTCCCGCGACTTCATTCGCGTCGTTTAAGCGCTCTCCAAATCAGATAATTTGAGACGACGCCACTGTTTATATGTACTTCCGATGCTCTGCATTAGGGAATAGTGAAAGATCGTGAAACTTCATAGTTTTAAAGCGTCCGCAGCAAGGTTTAAATCTCGCCAAAAGGGTCGATTTATCTTCTCCAAGCTTCTAATCATATGTTTCGATAATTTTGAGGTTTGAGTTGAATCAGCCAAGCATCACAGACACAGAAACGCTGTTGGGCAAGATTTTGCCACCCAAGTCCGTCTTGGCACTTGGCGCATTGATGCCGCAGCGATTGAAGCATATCTCAAACCTTGGGGCACCATCGATCACTTTGGTTCACTCTGACGATGTCTTTCTTCAGCAAATCTCGGACTCTGAGCAAACGGACAGCCTCGATTTAGAGGTGCGCAGCGCTGTGATCAGCGCGACCGGAGACGAGGTTTCAGTTTTTAAGAACAGTATCGATCGGGAGTCAGGATTGATCCGCGCCGACGACTTAAGACCGCTTTGGAAGAACCTGGAGCAAATTTCTGAAACCCGCGTCCCTTCAGTAACCTTGCCTGAGTTCACCAAAGAGCTCGAGACAAAGCCTAATTGGCTGATCCTGGACCGATTGGATGGCCTGCCCATCATCAAGAATTCGACAGGTCTTCTGGGCGATGTGGATGTGATTTATATGCGCGCCAATAGCGGCGATGCGGCGAGCGAATTATCCTCATCCGAGGAGGCAATTTCAGTCTTGGGATCCAACGGGTTTGAATTGATCGCGCGCGGCTCAGAACGCCACCCAGATTTGGAAACCCTTCTATTTGCGCGGAACTGCGGCGCGGCGCTGGCCAGACTTACAGACCTGGAGGCAGAGCTCGAAGCCTATCGAGAGGGCAAGGATAGCGACGCCGAAAAACGGCGGAAGATCGCTCAAAACAACCTCTCGAAACTGGAAGAGCGCTATTCTGCCTTGCTGGCAAAAAACAAAAAAACCGAGAAGCTGGTTGCAGATATTTTAGAGCGTTTGTCGCGCGCTGAGACCGCCCTCGGGTCCGATGAGTAGCGTGGAGGGAGCCTGATCATGCGCGCCTCGACGTCAAACTTCTCTCAAGTCATCTCCGAAATCCTCGCGCTCGCCGAAGCAGATGGTATTGCTCCCAATCGAAAGGCGCGCCGCTTGAAAGCCGACGATGATGCGGCGCAAACGCTCAGTGAAACGATCAAGAAGCTTCGCGAAGTAGCGCCAGAGCCCCCTCTCCAAGTGCGCACGATCCATCATTTTTCATGCACGGGCGGCACGATGCTCGCCAAATGCATTGCCTCGATGGGAAATACAGTTGTTCTGAATGAGGTCGATCCTCTCAGCGCTATCCCATTTCGGGGTGACTTAGACCGTTTCAATCCCACCGATTTGGTCGCTTTGATGCACCAGTCCGGCTCCCCGCCAGAGCCAGACCTCGTCGCAGAGTTGTTTGGGAATTCGATTAAGCAGGTCGCAAGTTCGCTCGACCAAAACGGAAAAACGCTCGTATTGCGGGATCATACGCACGGCCATTTCCTGTATGGTGCGGGGCGAGATAATCGCTTCACGCTAAAGCGAATCTTAGAGACTGCCGATCTGCCGCTTCTATCTCTGATCACCGTCCGGCACCCAGTGCGCAGCTATCAATCGATGGTGAAGATGGGGTGGGACGGTCACCTTACGCCGAATACATTTGATGAATACTGTCAGCGCTACTTATCCTTCCTCGACGCTTATGCGGGGGTTCCGATCGTGCGATATGAGGATTTTGTCAGTGCGCCCAATGAGGTGATGCAAACGATTTGTGATCATTTGAAGCTCGATTATTTCGAAGATTTCCAGGAGGTTTTTCACAGTTTCAAATTTTCAGGTGATAGCGGCCGAGGAAGCGGAACAATCGAACCGCGTCCAAACACACCGGTTGATGAGGGGATCCAAGCTCAATTGAATTGCAGTTCCTACCGCGAACTTGTGAAAAAATTGAACTATGACAGCACGGTGTACGGAGCGAATGGACCGTGAGTGCCTTTTTCACCATCGTGACTGTGTCATACAAGCATGCTTGGTCATTGACCAAGACAGCACGGTCTGTGTTTCGCCAGCGAGACGCCGACTTTGAATATGTCATCGTCGACGGCGACTCGGCAGACGGCACATATGAACTGACTGAATTCTGGAAACAGGCTGGCTTGGTCGATCGGTCCACGCATGACCCTGACACGGGCGTCTATGACGCAATGAATAACGCGCTAGACCTCGCCCAGGGCCAATATGTTTGCTTCATGAATTCCGGCGATGTTTTCGCTGCCGATGACGTTCTCGCAAGAGCCAAGGCTTTCTTGGAGAACGGCCAGCATGATGGCTGTATGGGCTGGGGACAACTTGGAGATAATGTCTGGGCGTCTTGGCAAACCGGCGAAGGGTTTAAAATGGCGAGCCTTGGCTTCTGCCACCAAGCGCTCTTCGTCCGTACAGATCTCTTACGCGCAAACCGGTTTGATACCCGCAAGCACAAAACGGATAGCGATACGCTGCAGCTTGGCCGGTTTTATGAGAATGGGGCTGACATCCCAATCGTTCCTGAAGTTTGGGCCATTCGCGGCGCCGAGCCAGGCATTTCAGCCAATCTCGAGAAAACCCGGACCTCCATCCTCGACACGCTTACAAGCGAGTATTCAGGCCTAAATTCAGAGGCTGGGAGTGCGATCATCGAGTTTCGTCGCAAATGTACGCATGTGAGCGAGATCCTCGATCTATTACGCGGCGGCGATGAAACAGTGCGCACGCACCTTGCCTATACTGTGCTCGACACACTGTTCCAGAAACAGTCTGCGACCCTATCTGCTGAACAAGTCCGTACACTTCGCGCCGCCTGTAAGTCCGTCTTGGGCACCGATTGGGAAGACGCCGAGAACCGCCTTCTAGACGCACAAATCAAACGCACGGGTCTGATTGCGGAGCAACGTCGCTCTAAAGCAGATCTGAAAGCCGAGATTAAAACTTTCGCGGAGCAAGAAGACACACGGATGGCACGGATCGAAGTTCCAGCGTCCCGCGAAGTGTATCCCGCTTATCAAATTGGGCTGACCTCGTTCCCGGCACGCATCTCGACCCTTCATTTCGTGATCCGATCGCTGATCAAGCAAAGCGCAAAGCCAGACAGCATTCACCTCTTCTTAGGCCGGGACGAGATCCCGAATGCGAACTGGTTGCCTTCTCAATTGCGGGCCTTTGAAGCCTCAGGGCTCAAACTGCACTTCCTGGACGCGACCCGGCATCAGTATGACAAGTTCACCCATACTGAGCATTTCGACGCGCAGATGCCTTACGTGATCGTCGACGACGATGTGATCTATCAGCCTTATTCAATGGAACGATTGCTCAGTGCTCACGGCAAATACCCCAATACGGTGATCGGCAATCGCTGTCATATGATGCAGTTTGGCGCAGACGGGTCTATCGCGCCTTATGGAGATTGGACCCGCGAAGCGCGAACCCCGGAACCATCGTTTAATCTGGTGCCGACCGGGGCTGGCGGCGTGCTTTATCCACCGGGCTTCTTCGCGGACGGCCCGGTGATCGATACCGCTGAGATTTTGCGGCACGCTCCGTATGCTGATGATATGTGGCTCAAGTTTAATGCGCTCGACAAAGGTATTCCAACCTTCGCAACGGAGCTCAGCTCTGGGTCTGAATGGTACCATCGCTACACGCCGACCATGCGCGCTGGAACCCTGATGGCTGAGAATGTGGAGCTCGGCCTCAATGATATTCAAATCGGTCAATGTGCTGCGTGGCTCACAGAGCGACAGCCGAATTGGCGCGACCTGATCAAAGACCAAGAAATGGAGCGCGTCTAATGTCGCTCAAGTTTTCTCATTCTCAGTTCTTTGAAGCAGGGCCGCATTGCGATGCATTCGATACGCTCTTGTTTCAAGCGACCTCACGCAAATCCGTTCTGTCGCTGACCCTTGGCGCGAGCGATGCGGAGATCTCTCTCTCGGAAGCGGCAAACGTGTCGGCCGCGCGCATCGGGCTGGCTGAGTTATCACAGATCGTTCTCGATCAACGAACCCCAAACGCCGCCCAAGTGCTCTATCCATTGCTGGGCCGGGTAACCTCGATAGACCTCCCTGCCGGAAGCATATTCGCGCTGCGATCGCATAACAGATCAATGGCGGATTTCTGGGCGCGCAACCTCTTTCACGCGCTCAGTTCGACCCACAATGTTGAATATGTTCAAAAGTTCGATGGTCGGGCCGGTGATGGTCCCACAACTGTCGAAGAGTTCACCAAGCGCTATCTTTGGGTGCTTAGAGACGCGCTTCCGGATAGCAATTTGAAGCGCGCAGACTTACTCGAACAACTTATGATCGACTTTCATTTCCCCGTGATTGCCTATGAGAACGAGGTATTCAAAGGGGGCATGAAAGCCTTGAGACGCATCAACGCTGCGACCTTGGATGATCAAAGGATGTCTGCCGAGGACGTGGCAGCCTCAAAGCGGTTCAACAATACCCGCAGCAATCTGCTCGCGTTGCTGGTGGAGTAAGAAAAAATGGGTTCGGGCGAACATACAGATCCGAAGAGCTTGAGCGGCCACCGCGCTGGAGCGATCCACGCTTATTCAAAACACTGGCAACGCCCTGCCGCGACAGAAGAAACAGCACTGCTAAGACTTCAGGCTGACAGAGATCCGCTTGGTTTCGAGTATCTAGGATTTGCTTGGGCAACCCTGATGGATGGCCTGAAAGAACGCACGAGCGAGTCAAAAGATATCTTGCAGGCGCTGCTGCAAACGCATCAATCTTTAGGCAATACCGGCACCAGAAAGCGCGCAACCGTCGCGCAGCACATAAGAGCGATCAACTATTTCGATCTCTTCAAAGCCATTGGCATCACGGACGTATTCTGGTCGCACGCTGTTAACAGTTATCAGACGTCACGGGGGATCCGGATACACCCCTTCCCGCTCTATCCAGCTCAGGCGCCTGAGTACGATGGCAGCGAAACGTCAGAGAAACGATATCTCGCTAATTTCGTGGGTGCTTACAACCCGAACATCTATCTCACCAATGTGCGGGACGTGATTTTTGGGGATGAAGGCAAGTATGCCGACCTTCACATCATCAAACGCGATCGCTGGCACTTTGATCGAGTCGTTTATGACGAGCAGATCGGCGGTCGCGCAGCGTCGGATGCCCAACTCGAAACCGAAGCGCAGAATAAGCAGGACTATATCGACGCCATACGCCAGTCCTGGTTCACGCTGTGCCCAACTGGTTCCGGCCCGAACAGCATCCGCATCTTTGAGTGTTTAGCATTGGGATCGATCCCGATTGTTTTGTCCCGCGAACTATCGCTTGTCGGCGACCAAGATCTGTGGGATCGAGCAGCGATTATTGAAGAGGACTCTGAAGACGGATATCGGCGCGCAATTGAACGCGCTCGACGCATGCCAGACGCAGAACGTGTAGAGATGTTGTCAGCTGGAAAAGTCTTGTTCGACCAGGTCGGACCCCACGCATTTGGCAACATCATTCAACAGGGCATGGCATGATCGACCCAAATTCTGAGAGGTGCATTCTGATCGCGGGGAAGGTGCTAGATCCCGTCAAATCGCATTTGTTTTATACGTAAGGGTGCGTGGCGGGCCACATATGCTCACCGACGAGACCCTGGTGCAATTCCTCACCCTTTTCGACCCAAAACTCAATCGACGGCTCGATGTGAAGGAAGAGTTTCCCAAGAATGGTGTCTCGTTCCAGAAATTCTCTGACACTCAGATCTGACAAGTCGTTTTGTGAGATACTCGAATTGTAGAGCTTAATCACAGCGCACTCCGGGTTTTCGAGAAATGTATCAAGGTCGTTTCCGCTCGCGATCGATCTTTCCCAGGTTTTCGCGCTGTAAGATTGATTGCCTGTGGGGTCCCACAATGAGCTCGGCATAAGGCTGACATCGTCATTCCGACCGTTCAAATAGGTCTTGCACTCGCCCGGATTCCCGAAGAGTTGACGCGGCGCTTCGATCATATTTCTCTTGATCTGATCAATGTCGGGATGCGGGCCCTGTGCCGCAAATAGCGCCTCGCACTGCCATGCGATTGGCTTGGCCGAAAACATGCTTTGCAGCTCTTTCTCGAAGTTCCGCAAAACGATGGAGTCAGCGTCGAGCCACATCCCTCCGTGCTGTGCGATATAGGCAAATCGCACAAAATCAGACGTTCCTACGATCCGAGACAGCTCGTCTTTCTCTTTGTCCGCGCTCGCCGCAAAGAAGAAGACTCTCTTCTGAAAGTCGAAGTCAATGTGGTCTTCAAGGGTATTTGGGGTGAGCAATAGAAAACGATCTTGGAACGCTCGTTTAATGCTGACCAAACCACATAGAATGTAAGGAGGAATGTGCGTTTTGTTGCTGAGAGTTGCCCAAAAACTGATGACGCGAAAGTCAGACATATAAGTGTTCCGTTAGCGGTTTATGGCCAACTCGCTTGAGTGATGCTCTTGCGGAGCGCGTAGACATCCTGGACCAGCCCCCATCCTGCTTCGTGGAAACCAATCAACGGAAATCCCATCCGCTTTGATTGATTGAACATCCACTGGTGCGGAATGAGTGAGTGACCCCAGTTTGCATACAGGCCATTATTGTAATCGGAGTACGCGTAATCGTCGTTGTCGTAGGCTTCAACCATTTGTTGTATCTGGGAATCTTCAAGAAATTTGACCTGCCCTGGCTTGTAGCCGTTTCGCATGACTTGGCCCGCTGTCGAGAAGATGCACAGACCTCTAGGCGTCAGCGCTGACCTGAATTGTTCGAGAAGATGAACCGCAGAACGTTCCGGGAGGTGGGAGAACACCGATCCCGCCCAGATAACATCGAAAGAGTTGGCCGGGAGATGCACCTCATCAATAGTGCCTTCGGATACTCTTGTTTCAATTTTCAATGTTTCTCTGCACCAGTTCATCCAGTCCGGATTGACGTCCTGCCCGGTGATTTTAGCGTTTGGGTATCTTGCCGTCAGCATCCGAGCGACGCAGCCATGCCCACACCCGAAATCGAGAATGGATTCTGGCTTTAACCGCGCTCTTTGACACTCATAATCGATCAAAAAGAGCCCACCATAGCCGCGCCGGAAATACCAATCCGGTTCTTTTCCTGAGGCCATCCAATCGTCCGGCGATATTTCGCGCACAAAATTCAGATCTTCCAGTTTGGGTACGTCAATGATCACGCGGTCGCTCCAGTATAGATGTGATATACCAATTAATGTGATGGCTAATGACAGGTTTGTTCCAACTAGTCTCGTTACATACTATGCTCATAATTGATGCGATGGAACAGGCACCTCTTCTCGCAATGTATCGAAAGCTGTCTGAGTGGAATTTCTGCTTTGGGTACCGTACAAAAAATGCTCTAAGGCACGAAACTTCGGACTGATTTCTGGTTAAGTAGAAGCAAGCCTATGCAGACCAAAAAACCTTTCAAACGGTGTGTACTGCATATCGGCACAGAAAAGACCGGAACCACTGCGATCCAGCATTATCTGCGACACCACCGAGAACGCCTGCTCGAGCAAGGCGTTTGTTTCCCACTGGCGGCGAACACAGAACACTTATCACAATGGGAGTTTGCTGCGATCGTCCATCATGGCGGTCCGTGGAAACAAGATATGGGCCGTGAACTTGGTATCACTGACAGAGCGAGCCAAGACCAGTTCCGGGCCGAGTTGCAAAAGAAACTCGAATTGGAATTCGCAGAAATTGATCACGCGGATACGCTTGTGATCTCCTCTGAACATCTTCAAAGTCGACTTTATCTCCAAAAAGAACTGTTGGACTTGAAAGCGTTCTTGGATCCCTTTGTCGAACAGATTGAAGTGATCGTATATTTTCGCAGACAAGACGAACTCGCACTCTCGCTTCTGTCAACGCGGTTAAAATCCTCCGCCCAAGTTCCACTGGGCGATGTTGTACACACGTTGAACCAGTCGCCCCGCTACTATGCCTATGATGAGATCTTTCAGCGTTGGGCGACAGCATTCGGCCAGGAGGCCATGCAGGCGCGCCTTTATGAGCCTCAAAAGTGGCTAAACGGAAATCTGATCGACGACTTTTGTTCCGCCGCCCGAATTCCACATTTCGAAACCGAAGACTCGAAGCTTAATCCCTCGCTCAACAAAAAGGGCTTTCAGTTCATAAACGCCCTCAATCATCTTCATCCGAATACTTCGGGTGATCGTTCTGATGAGGAGCGAGCAGAACTTGTTCGCCGTGTCGGCCAGCTCTTCGCAGGCAAATATTATCCATTATCCCGAGACCAAGCGATATCCTTCTATCGCCAGTTTGATACCGTGAATGAGCGTCTGCGTACGATGGCATTTCCGGAACACTCCACGCCACTTTTTTTCGAAGACTTCTCTCAATATCCCGAAGAGGCCGAACCCACTGAACCGGATTTCAATGATGCGGTTGAAGTCGCCGTTGCCTTGTGGAATTCGAGACCGATTGCAAAAGAGCCGCCCCCAACATCTGCCTTGCGAAAGTGGCTACCCTGGCTCAAACGTTAAGTAGACGATCGAGGAAATAATCCATGTCGAAGCGACGGTAAAAGGCGGATCGGTCTAACCTATTACATTTTGCGGATTAGAGCTCATTGCAGGGCAGCAATTCTCTTTCACGGAAATTCCCAACAAAAGCATTGGTAATTTCAACGGGATCGGTGTTTAGTCATTGGCAATACGAAGGGCCCGAAATGTCAGAAAAATACGATCCGTTTGAGCACTGGAACACCCGGGAGCACCCAAACACAGCTGAGGATCCAGGGCTGAACCCAGCTGAGTATGATTTCTTTGGTCCGAAACTCGCGCAGGCGCAGGCTTTGTTGGAACTTGGTCCCGGGGTCGGGCGGCTCTTTCCTTTGTACATAGACGTTCCGCGGGTGGGAACGCTAGATCTATCCACCAACTACCAGTCGCGCGCGAAGGTATCCGCTGACGCGGCCGGAGTGTCTATCGAAGCGAATTACATTGATGATCCACTCGCGCCCTTTCCATTCGAGGATAACACCTTTGATCTTGGCATTGCGTGTCACGTCCTAATGCATATTCCGTTCGAGAATATCGAACATTCAATGTCTGAATTGGCGCGCTGTTGTCGGAAAGTTGCCGTGATTACGGCTGAAGAGCGCAGCTGGCCGAGAAAAGGAACAGACTTTGATCCACGCTGGCATTGCTTTGCGCACGATTACGAAAAGCTGTGTGAAGAATTGGGATTTGCGTTTGGCGATAAGGTGATGATCACGGAGCGCGAACATATAAAATCTTACGGATTCACGTTCCAACGGAGCGCTTAAAGAGCGCTCCTAGAGGCGCGGTCCGGAGGCCGCCTGAGAGTAATTTCTCGAGAAGACTGCCCATCCACCAGACCCGGTAAACACCCCGCACAACTGATTTTTCTGATTTTATGCCCTGCTAAAGCTGGGCTAATAGAATCCTGCCCATGATTTGAACGATGGACGAGTAGATTTAATCATATGCCTTCCAGAAAACCGTTCAAAAAGTGCATCCTCCATATCGGCACAGAAAAGACCGGCACGACGGCGATCCAAGAGTATTTGAAAAGCAATCGCGACGCCTTGGTCAAGCACGGCATTTATCACCCGGTCGCGGCAGATTCAGAGCCCTCCTCACAATGGGAATTCGTGGCCATCGTACATCACGCGCCTTGGACACAAGATATTGGACGGGAACTCGGCATAGTAGACAAAGCCAGTCAGGAGGCTTTTCGAGAAACGCTGACCCAAAGGCTGGATAACGAATTCGATCAAGTGGAAGATGCGGACACACTGATCATTTCTTCCGAGCATTTTCAAAGTCGTCTAGACCCAGAGCACGAAATTTCGGCGCTCAGAACTTTCTTGGAGCGATGGGTCGAGACGTTTGAAGTCGTGGTCTATTTCCGGCGCCAGGACGAACTTGCCTTATCCATCTTATCGACGCGCTTGAAATCCTCAGTCCAAGTCCGGCTGGACAACATTTTGGAGACGCTCAACAGCGCCCCGAAATTCTATGCTTATGACGAGATCTATGCGCGCTGGGCGGATGTTTTCGGGCCGGATGCAATGAACCCGCGCATCTATGATCCGGATCACTGGCCGAATAAAAGCCTCGTTTCTGACTTTTGTGCGGTGACTGGCTTGCCGGCCTTGAGCACCGTCTCGCAGCGCTACAATAAGTCACTGAACCGCCAGGGCTTTCAGTTCATAAACGCTCTAAACCATCTTTATCCGAACCCACCGGGTGATCGGACGGATGAAAAGCGTGTTGAACTCGTCCGCCGGGTCGGGCAACTTTTTGCTGGAAAATACTACCCGCTATCCAAGCACCAAGCGATTTCATTCTATCGGCAATTCGACCAAGCCAATGCGCGCTTGCACGAAATGGCATTCCCTGACAGAGCCGCGCCACTCTTCTCAGAAGACTTCTCACAATATCCCGAAGAAGCCGAGTCTGTCGTCCCGGACTTCAATGATGCGGTTGAAGTCGCGGTCACTTTGTGGAATTCAGGCCCGATCCAGAAAGAGCCGGCCGACAAACCGTCATTGCGGAAATGGCTGCCTTGGCTCAAACGATGAATTGACGATCCAGAACCATGACGCCGCTCGTTTCCATCGCCATGCCGAGTTTCAATCAAGCTCAGTATATTGAAGCGGCGATTGAGAGCGTTTTCGGCCAATCTTACGCCAATATTGAGCTGATTGTTTCCGACGGTGGGTCGACGGATGACACCCCGGATATCCTCGCCCGCATAGGGTCTAAAGAACCGAGATTGAGATGGGTCTCCGAACCGGACGACGGCCCGGCAGATGCTATCTCGAAATCGTTTTCGAAAGCCCGCGGGGAAATCATCGGCTGGCTGAATTCCGATGATCTTTATGCAAGCGAAGCCGTGGCCAGCATGGTGAGCGGTTTCCAAGACCATCCAGACTGGTTGATGTGTTATGGCCGCGGCGAGCATGTCGATGAGACCGGCCAATCGATCGCGCTTTATCCAACCCAAACACCGGATGTCGGCCTGAAAGGCTTTGAGGGCGGCAGTTTTATTTGTCAGCCAACAGTGTTTCTAAAGGTCTCCGCCCTTACCTTGCTCGGCAATCTCGACCGGAGGCTGAAAACCGCGTTCGATTATGACTATTGGATCCGCGCCTTTCGGGCCTTCCCCAATCGTATCGGGTTCCTCGAACAGGTCGTTGCGAAATCTCGGCTACACTCCGACTGTATCACCCAGACGATGCGAGCGACGGTGGCGTTGGAAGGCTTGGCCCTCAGTCAACGCCACCTCGGCAGAGCTCAACCGCATTGGGCCGCGACATATTTGGAAGAGCTAGAGGAAGAGATAGGGGACGACCAAGCCGCCCTAGCCCGCGAGACCGGAGCCTTTCTGGAACAAGCTGCCGCCTACTTAACACCGTCTGATCTGCAGCAAATCCGCTGGGCGACCCAGCAAGCGTCTGGATCTTAAACATGCAAGACGCGTCTCTCAGCCCTCTCGCCCGGTTGCGCATGAGCGTGATGCGAACCTTGCGCTCAGTGTGGGCGCGGATTCCTGAATCGTGGCGGTATCGGATGTGGACCATCGCCGGGCCGCGCTGGCAAAGTGCTTATGCACGATCCATGATTGCAAGGCCTGCCCAGCATCGCTCGCGCGATCCCAATGCACCGCTGGTGGTCGCCGGCCTGTTCAGCACCGCAAACGGCATTGGCGAGGCTGCGCGGACAACCTATCGCGCGCTTCAAGCCGCAGGACTCGATCCAATCGCGGTTGATCTGTCTGAACCTTTCGCCCCCGTCGATCTGACCAGCGAAATTACATGTCAGCCGATGCCAGACGATCAGGAAGGCACCCTCATCCTCCAGCTCAACGGCCCGGAGACCATGTCGGCGATGCAGCATCTCGGACTTGAGCGGGGGCGCAACTGGTACACAATCGGATATTGGGCTTGGGAGCTTCCGACCTTCCCGAAAGGGTGGGAGAAAGCGTTCCGCTATTTATCAGAGCTCTGGACGATTAGCCATTTTACCGCCGATGCGCTGCGCAAGCATGAAGAGGCGCCCGACATCCATGTCTTCGGGCACGCGATTACACCGCGAAAAGGCGTTCGTCCGGCCCGGATGAAATTTGGTTGGAAGAAGGATCAGCTGATTTTCCTCACTATGGCCGACAGCATGTCCTCGTTTGAGCGCAAGAACCCAATTGCAACCATTCGGGCGTTTCGTGCCGCTTTTGGCGAGGATCCGAGCAAACGCCTCATCGTTAAAACGCGCAATCTCGCGCGCAGCGAAGCCGCCATGAACAATTTCAACGCAGCGATTAACGGCGCTGAGAATATTGAAGTCCTCGACAGTTCTTTGAGCGAAAAGGACCAATGGGCGCTTTTGAAATCCTGTGATGTGCTGGTCTCCCTTCATCGCTCTGAGGGGTTCGGGCTGGGCCTGGCGGAGACAATGGCCCTCGGTAAGCCTGTCATCTGCACCGATTGGTCCGGAAATATGGACTTCACCAATGAAACCAGCGCCGCTTTGGTGCGCTCCAGCCTCATTCCATGTGTCGACGAGTATGGCATCTATGGCGATACGAGTGCGCATTGGGCCGATCCGGATCATGTAGATGCGGTGAAACAAATGCGCCGCCTCGCTGAAGATGTGGACGGCCGCAAGAAATTGGCCGCGCGCGGTAAGGCGTATATCGAAGAAGTTGCCAGCGCTAAGGGCATGGGCGAGCAAATGCGCACACGCTTGGAGCAAATCCCGCGCGGGGATGTCGACAGCAATCCGCGCTAAAGCACCGTGCGATTGTGCATCAAGCGCCAGTTCGCCCCGTCGCAGAACGCCATGGCTGTTCCGCCAGGATGGTCTGAAACGTGTAGAATTGCGCCCGCCCCCGTCTCGCTTGGATTCGGCAAGTCAGCGCGTTTGACTTGTCCAACCCGGACGGCGCCGCCAACATCCAGTTTTACTGTCGGCCAATACGTGTCGATACCGACATTTCCGGTATCGTTGCGAATGAGGATCGCGTTCAAAAAACTCTGTCCATCGGGCGAGACTTTCACGTTGAAATTGTTATTCCCGGCCAGCCCCATCTCGGCATGATCTTGATAACCCGTTTGGAAAACCAGGCTGCCCGTATCGGTCTCACTCGCCTTGTTCACCTTCAATTGGTGCCCGGCCCCCTCATGATCGAACAAGCTAGCATTGGCGCTGAGGATGAGACGATTATAGGCATCAGCGGCCGCGTTGATGCCGAGCGTTTCGAGTTGTGATGACGGGCCTAATTGAGCCCAGTCCTCCCCATCATAAATCGCTAAAACGGTTTGTGCCTCATCCCAGGCAAGCCACCCCGTTTGAGGAGCGTAAAGCTCCCAAGCGCCATCTTGAAAGGCCGCCAATTGTCCGTCCGCGCGATCCCACGCACCGGTCCCGCCACTGGCCACAACATGGCGATCACCCTCATTTGGATCCGCAGGCGGCTCGGCCTCCGTCATTGAAATC
>SPKZ01006134.1_pt1 | contig 15436 bp, 15 predicted proteins | sample 2456571 | NCBI WGS metagenome assembly SPKZ01 (sample SAMN11192286, study PRJNA482655) | marine metagenome | biome: ENVO:00000447; feature: ENVO:00000244|ENVO:00000211|ENVO:00000569|ENVO:00002023; material: ENVO:00002151; isolation source: ocean water from marine abyssalpelagic zone ...
GCTCGGCGCGCGCGGCTTTTCCCCCCAGACCGTGGCCCTGATCGCCCGGGAGATGGCCCCCCACTTCGACTTCCGGAGGGCGCGCCCGAATCACCGTTTCTGGGTGGCCAGTAGCGCCGACGGCAGCCTCGTGGAGTTTCGCTACTACCTCTCCGAGACCAGCAGCTACCGGATGGAACGCCGTGGCAGCGGCTTCGAGGTCAGCCGAGAAGAGGCCGTCTTCGACGCCCGGACCGCGCGCATGAGCGGCGTCGTGGAGTCATCTCTCTACGCGGCCATCCTCACGCAGGGAGAGGGCAGCCAACTGGCGCGCGACTTCGCGGAGGTCTTTGCCTGGGACATCGATTTCCAGCGCTCCGTGCGGGCGGGAGATCGTTTCGAGTTGCTCTACGAGCGCCTCTACCGGCCCGAAGCCGACGGAAGTTCGAGTTTCATGCGCACCGGGCGGATCCTGGCGGCGCGTTACGAGGGCACGGTGGGGGCCCATACCGCGGTCTATTTCGAGCCCGAGGAGGGCCGTGGCGGCTACTACCGGCCGGACGGCAGTTCCGTGGAGCGCCAGTTCCTGATGGCGCCATTGCGACACGCCCGCATCAGCTCCGCGTTCAACCCGGCTCGCAGGCATCCCATCCTGAAGGTGGTGCGCCCGCACTTCGGCATCGACTACGCGGCTCCCCAGGGCACCCCGGTGTGGTCGGTGGCCGACGGGGTGGTGATCCACCGCTCGCGCTCCGGGGGTTTCGGCAATCTCGTCAAGATTCGCCACACCAACGGCTACGTGTCGTATTACGCGCACCTCTCCCGGTATCCGAAGGGACTGCGGGTAGGGACGCGGGTCGAGCAGAAGCAGGTGGTCGGTTACGTGGGCTCGACGGGGCTCTCCACGGGTCCGCACGTCTGCTTCCGCATTGCCCGGGACGGCCGCTACGTGAATCCCGCACGTCTTCGCACGCCGGCGGGTGAACCCGTTGACCCCGATCTACTGCCGGTCTTCCAGGACACTGTTGCCTCCCTGCTCAGCGAACTCGGGGGTGGCACACGGCTGGCTTCGGAGAACGCGCTCTAAACCCTGCCCGGCGGGGATGTCCGGATTCCGGCGGTCTCGCTAGAAGCAACGGGTCAGGTGTGCGAGCATGCTCGCGTGATGCGAGACGTTGACTTGGGCGTGCACCTCGAGGCACTGGGTCGGGCCATCGGTGAGCGAGAACGCGCGCACGCTGAAGACCTCGCGCGCGCGCGAGTGCGCGCCGAGGAGCTACACGCCGAAGTGGAGTCGGCCTTGCAGCGCTTCCACGCGGCGCTGGAGGCAACGGGCGCCTCCCAACTCCGCGTCGAGCAGGGGCGAGTGCGGATCGACGACAAGCACCTGCGCTCGGTGGAGTTCGACCTCGCCAGGGGTCGGCACCGAGCCGTGGTCGTCGTAAAGAGCCGGGGCGAAGTGACCTTGGTAGGGCCCTTCCGGGCCGGCAAGGCCGAGGGCCCGTGTCGCTCCTTCCCCATCGACGATGACGAGGAACTCGCTCCGGCCCTGGCGAGCTTTCTCGGAGATTTCGTGGAGGCCGCGGCCACCCCGTGAAGGGGCTGGGCGGGGTTCCTGCGCGGTGAGTGAGGAGCGAGATCGGGTCGCGGAGGGGGTCGATTCGTTGGTCGACTTCGTGCGCTCTGGCGAGAAGCCGCCGGCGCTCTGGAAAGTGGGGACCGAGCACGAGAAGATCGGGCTCTACGGGGGCAGCAATGAGCCGGTGCCCTACGAGGGCGAGCGCGGCATCGGCCGCTTCCTGGAACGCATCGCCAACGAGGACGGCTGGAAGCCGATCCACGAAGGTGACAAGGTGATCGCCCTCGCAAAGGAGGGCGCCAGCATCACGCTGGAGCCTGGCGGACAGATGGAGCTCTCCGGGGCGCCACTGCGCAGCATCCACGAGACCTGCGACGAGTTCCATACCCACCTGGAACTCTGTAAGCGCATCTCCGAACCCTTGGGAATCGTCTGGTTGGGTCTGGGCATCAACCCCATCCACGCGGCGGCCGAGGTCCCGGTGATGCCCAAGGCCCGCTACCGGATCATGCGCGAGTACCTGCCCACGCGAGGCGCAATGGCCCTGGACATGATGTTCACCACCGCGACCGTGCAGGCCAACTTCGATTACGCGGACGAGGCCGACATGGTTGCGAAGTTGCGCCTCGCCTCGGCGCTGAGTCCCATCGTTTCCGCAATCTTTGCCAACTCGAGTCTCTCGTCGGGGCGCCCCAACGGCTTCGCGTCGAAGCGGCTGGAGATCTGGCGCTTCACCGACCCGGACCGCTGTGGCCTGCTCCCCATGGTCTTCGAGCCCGATTTCGGCTATCGCCGCTACGTGGAGTGGGCGCTGGACGTTCCCCTGTTCTTCGTGGTTCGCGAAGGCCGCTATCTGCCGGCGGGAGGCATGACGTTTCGGCAATTCCTCGAGCGGGGCTTCGAGGGTGAACGCGCCACGCTCCGGGACTTCGACCTCCATCTCACTACGCTCTTCCCGGACGTTCGCCTCAAGCGATTCATCGAGGTACGTGGTGCTGACGCCGTTCCGCCGGCGCTCACCTGTTCGTTGCCCGCGCTCTGGAAGGGGCTCCTCTACGATGCCGAGGCGAGACGGATGGCCTGGGATCTGATCGGCGATATCGCATTCGCTGCGCGCGAGGAGGCGCGGGCGGACGTAGCGCGTCGGGGTCTGGGGGCGCGCTACGGCGGGGATCCCGTGATCGAACTCGCAAGCGAGGTGGCCAAGATCGCCCAGGGGGGCCTGGCCCGGATCGCCCATCCCGGTCGCCGCGATGCGGATGAGACGGCCTTCCTCGACCCGATCTTCGAGCAATTGGAGCTGGGCCAGAGCCCGGGGGAGCGCGTCGCGGAGCGCTGGGACAGCGAGTGGGAGCGCTCTCCCCAGCGCCTGATCGACTACGCGCGCTACTGAGGGGGGACGGCTTGGCAACGGAAAGCGGGCTTCCCAGGATTCTCGTCGTCGATGACGAAGAGGCCATTCTCGAGACGATGGTCTTCACCTTCCGGGGCGAGTACGAGGTGTTCACCACGACCGCCGCGCGCCAGGGGCTCGAAATGCTCGACAAGCATGCGCCCGTGTCGGTGGTCCTGAGCGATCAGCGTATGCCGGACATGAGCGGCGTCGAATTCGTCTCCGAGGTCCGTGAGCGCCATCCTTCCACGGTTCGTATCATGCTCACCGGCTTCTCGGACGCCGAAGCGACCATCCGCGCGATCAACGACGGACACGTCTACGCCTATATCACCAAGCCCTGGGAACCCGATCAGCTCAAGCAGGTGGTGCGCCAGGCGGTGGACCACCACCGCCTCAGCGTAGAGAACGAGCAGCTCCTGGGCGAGTTGCGTGGGGCCAACGTCTTCCTGACCGCTGTGATGGATGAACTCGACAGCGGCGCCATCGCGGTGGATGCCGAGGGCGTGATCCGGGCGCTGAACCGGCCCGTGCGTGACTACTTCGGGCTGTCGGGCGACCCCTGTGGCTGCGCGCTCCCGCAGCTCCTCGAGGATCAGGGCCTGGAAGCCATCGGTGCCGCCGCCCTGGCGGTCGCCGGCGACGAGGAAGTCAGCTTCCAGGACGTGGACGTCGGTTCGAATCGCTTCCGCGTCACCAGTCACGCCCTGGCCTCGTCCTCCGGCGCCGCGTTGGGGCGCGTGATCTTCTTCCGCGAGGTCTCCCACGAGCCCCTAAATCAGGAGTTCAATGAGCGGATCGCCGAACTCGTGGGCGCCGAGGGTTCGCTGAGGCCTCATGTATTGGGCGTGCGCGAGGCGCTCTCCGCCCTCTCCCAACAGGTCGGGGCTTCCGGGATCGTTTCCGCCGGCATGACCCAACTCGCCGAGCGCGTCTCTCGCACGCAGACCGCTCTTGAGCAGTGGCTCGACGTGGACGACGCGATGGCGCGTGAGGACTATCCCGATGCCCAGGGTCTGCGCGACCGCATGCGCATCGCATCGGCTCGCTGGCCGCTAGGCGACGAGCTTCCCGCTCGCGTGCTGGCACTCGCCCGAAGTGTCGACGAGTACTACGACTCCGGTGAGAAGAGCCGGGAGCGAGTGCTCTAAGCCCGCAATGGCCGGCCGACCCGCCACGCTGGATCGTCTGGAGCTGCGCGTCGAGCGCTTGCAGCTCGTGTTCCGTTTCACCTATGCGTTCCACGCTCGGGAAGTGCGCTTCGAGTGCGATCGCGGCCAGGGCTTCCAGAGCGTCTTCCCGGAAATCTTCTCCTTTCACACCGAGCGTCACGATCCCGCGGAGTTCTTCATCCAGCTCGATGATCTGGCCCGCAAGCCCCACCTGCTGGCGCCGGAAGCGCGGCGACGGGATTCGGAGCTGCTGATCTCCCGGCTCCTGCTCGGCGCTCCGCGCTATCTCGAGGGTGTGCTGCATCGTCTCGAAGAAGAGGGGCGCATGGATACGGCAGGGCTCGCGAGGGTGTACAGCGAGGTGGCGCTGTTGGCCCAGATCCTGCTTCGCTTCGCCGCGAGTTGGCCGGGAGCGGAGAAGGGCGGTCTCCTGCAGTCGACCTTTCAGGCCAGGAAGCTTGCGCTGCACGCCTTGATGGGATTGATGGAAAGGCGAGTGAGCCCCGGCTACCTCGCTGCCTATATCGAGGGAAGTGCGCCGGGCGTGGAAGCCGCCGACGATCTCTCGGAGGCCGGCTTCTTTCACATCCTGGCGTCGGGCGAGCCGGAGGTGGTGGATCGCAGCGTGGTTCAACTCGCCGAGCGCGCCTTCTATCGCTGGCTCGACGGGGTCTGTCTCGATGAGGAGAACGGGGCCTTCGAGGCCGAAGATTCACCCTTTCAGAATCGCGAGGCGGAGGTGATGCAGGCCATCTGCGTCGAGAAGAGCTGCGAACTCGAACGCGGCCGCGACCTCGTGCCCTTCCTGCGGAGACCCGGCAACCGGGACTGTCTGCGCGTGTTGGGCCGGCTCAAGGCCTGGTTCCTGCGGCGCTACGACATCCGCCACGCGGCCATGATGATCCACCACGCGGAGTTCCTCTCGAAAGCCGTCGACGACGCGGACCTTGCGCTCTCGCGGCATCGCCCGCGCAACTATCTCGCCGCGCTCGTCGGGCTCGCACTCCCCTTTGTGGTCGGCGCTTTCGCCTACGACGCGGACCCGCAGCTCTTCGACGCCCTCTGCGCGCTGGAGCTGGTGGCGCTGACCCTCGTGGTGCTTTGGTTCGTCTTCTACCGCTTCCTCTTCAAGCGGGACCTCACCTTCTTTCACGCCGCGGTGCCCCGGATCCCAGCGGGCATCATCGTGGGCTTCCTGCCGATTTTCTTCGTGGACGAAGTCTGGGGGCTCGCAAACCTCTCCTGGGTCACGCTCACGAGCATCGTGCTGCTGCTGGGCGCTGCGACCTTCATCTACCTCTACGTGGAGGTGGATGGACGCCTCGCGGATTCCGAATTGGCCTTCCAGCGCGCCCGGCAGATCTTCCTGCTGGGGATCCTGCAGGCCACCGCCCTGGGCATGTTGTTGACGGGCCTGGTGGGACGCTTCATGGTGCTGCGCAACTGGGGGAGCGGGGATCCCGCTGAGACGATGGAGAAGCTGCAGAGCAATTTGCTCCCCTTCGTGGGAGAGCTACCACGGATCGTGGGGGTTGAACCCTTCTACACCTTTCCTGCGGCGGTCTTCGTAATGGCCTTCATGTCCTTCTTCATCGGAACCTTTCTGCAGTTGATGTGGGAGGACAATCCGATCACGGAACCTCTCTAGAAGGAGCTCCTTCACGCGTGGCTGCCGCGCAGGGCCGCTCTTGTTACGATCTGGACATTCCGGAGCGGCTGCTGCTGTTGGGGATCGGGCGGAGTTGGCTTCAGAGGGGGAGAGCGGAGCGCGCATGGCCGAGGTCGTGATGTACGCCACAAGCTGGTGCAGCTTCTGTACCCGCGCGCGCCAGCTGCTCGAGCAGAAGGGCCGGAGCTGGAGGGAGATCGACGTGAGCGAGGTCCCGGAGCGGCGAAGCGAGATGCGCGAGCGCAGCGGTCGGAACAGCGTGCCGCAGATCTGGATCGGCGAGCGCCACGTGGGCGGCTTCGACGAGCTCTTGTCGCTGGATCGTGCCGGCGAGCTGGACGCGCTGCTGGATTCGAGCACGTGAGCGAGGTCGAACATCGGCGCGTGGTGATCGTGGGCAGTGGCCCTGCGGGCTATACGGCCGCCATCTACGCCGCCCGGGCGGAACTCTCTCCCCAGGTCGTCGCGGGCCTGACCTTCGGCGGCCAGCTCATGCTCACCACGGATGTCGAGAACTATCCCGGCTTTCCCGATGGGGTGACGGGCCCCGAGCTCATGGAGCTCTTCCAGAAACAGGCGGAGCGCTTCGGGAGTGAGGTACTGCTCGAGGATGCCACCCGCGTCGAACTCCGAGAGCACCCCTTCCGGGTCGAGACGGATTCCCGGAGCTTCAGTGCCGACTGCGTGATCCTGGCCACCGGCGCGTCCGCGAAGTGGCTGGGACTCGCCTCCGAGGAACGCCTGCAGAACCGGGGCGTGTCGGCCTGTGCGACCTGCGACGGGGCGCTCTACCGTGACAAGGCGATGGCCGTGGTGGGAGGCGGGGACACCGCGATGGAAGAGGCGCTCTTTCTCACACGCTTCGCGACGCGGGTGAGCGTCGTCCACCGCCGGGACAGCTTGCGTGCCTCCAAGATCATGCAGGAGCGTGCGCTGGCCCACGACAAGATCGATTTCGTGTGGAACCGGGTGGTGGTCGAAGTACTGGGGGAGGATTTCGTCACGGGTGTGGTGGTGGAGGATCCGGAGGGCGGCGAGCGCAGCACACTGCCCGTTGAGGCCCTCTTCGTGGCAATTGGCCATGAGCCCAACACGCAGCTCTTCGCCGATCAGATCGAAGTGGACGAGACAGGCTACGTCCGCGTGGAAGCGGGCAGCACCCGCACGTCGCTCGAGGGTGTCTTCGCCTGCGGAGATGCCATGGATCCCCACTACCGGCAGGCTGTGACCGCAGCGGGCTCGGGATGCATGGCAGCCATCGAGGCGGAGCGCTGGCTGGCGGCACGGGGCCTGGCCTGAGCGCGCGCTAGGCTATTGCGATGAACCTCTCCAAGGAGGTACTCGAGCAACTGATCGCGCAGTCGCGCGATCTGGTCGTTGCCACGGATCGCGAGGGTAACGTCGCCTACTACAACGACGGCGCATCGCGGGTGCTCGGCTACGCGGCGGAGGAGGTGCTGGGACGCGAAGTCGCGCGCCTGTACCCGGACCTCGACGAGGCCCGCCGCGTCATGAAGGCCATGCGCGGGCCCGGCGCGGGAGGCCTCGGTATCGTGGAGAACTTCCAGACCAGCTTCCTCGCAAAGACCGGCGAGCGAATTCCCGTGGCGATTTCGGGAACCGTTCTTTACGGGGGGAGCGGAGGCGAAGAGGGCACCATCGGATTCGCGAAGGATCTGAGGTCGATTCTGCGCCGGGATCAACTCGCAACCCTGGGTGAGGTCGCGGTGGGGATCTCCCATGAGATCAACAACCCGCTGGCGGTGATCGTCAATCAACTCGAGCTTCTGGAAGTCGAGGTGGAGCGCCTGGCCGGGGATCGCGATTGCTCGGTGGAGACCGAGCGCATGGACGCCGTCCGCCGGGAGGTGGACCAGATCACGAGCATCGTGGAGCGGCTGGGGGAGATGGCGGAGATCGAGGACTACCACACCGTGCAATACGTGGGAGCTGCACGGATGTTGGATCTGCGCGAGCAGCCCGCGCTCACCGACCCGGACCCCCGGCTCGCCGATCTCCACATCCTCGTGGTCGACGACGATCTCGGCATCTGCCGCAGCATGAAGGAGATCCTCGAGGCCAGCGGCTGCCGGGTGGAGACCGCCACCGACGGTGCTGAGGGCCTGCGTCGCATCGAATCCGGGGGCATCGATCTGGTCATCTCCGACGTGGTGATGCCTCACATGGACGGATATGAGCTCTACCACGCGGTCCAGCAGCGACACCCCTCGCTGCCGGTCTTGATGATGACCGCCTTCCACTACGATCGGGACCACGTAATCAAGCGCAGTCGGCTCGAGGGCCTCGCGGGTGTGATCTTCAAGAAGCCCGTGGATCCGCTGCGCTTGCGGGACAGCATCGCGGAGGCGCTCGGGCGGAGTTAGCGGTCTTCGCCACCGCGCCGCCTTTCGCGTACGCGGTGGAGTCAGGCGCGTGGGCCCGTCCGGGGCGCCGGCGTGCGCGCCGCGCACAGGGCCGTCACGCGCGTGCTGCCGGCGGCGTGCAGGGCGCGAGCCGCCGCCTCCAGGGTGGCGCCGGTAGTCACGACGTCGTCGAGCAGGCAGACGTGGGCGGGTTGCCTGCCCCGAGCCCGGAAGGCGTCCCTCACGTTCGCCTGCCGCGCGCCGCGGTCCAGTCGGGTCTGGCTGGGGGTGTCGCGCAGGCGACGCAGCGCCACCGGGTTCCATGGCACCCCCCAGGCCCGCGAGAGGCTGCGCGCCAGCAGCGCGGCTGGGTTGAATCCGCGCTCCCTCAGTCGACGCGGGTACAGGGGGACGGGCACCACGAGTTCAGGTCGCTGTTCGCGGGATTCCAGACCCGCTCGTACCACCAGTTCGCTGACCACGGCCCGGGCGCGTGGATCACAGCCGGCGAGCCCTCTCGCGGGGTACTTGAAGTCGTGGATCCACTGTAACGCGTCGCCCTCGAACCAGATGGCGGCGCGACAGGTCTGCAATGCGGAGCGCTGCCCCATGCACTCCGTGCAGAGGTCCTGGGATTCCGGTGGAGGTCTCTGTTGGCAGCGCGCACAGGCGCTCGGCGGGATCTTCGGGAGGCGGGCGCGGCAGGTCGCACAGAGCGCCTGGAGCGAGGGCAGCGCGCGCCGGCACCGCGCGCAGCTGGGGGGCAGGAAGAGATCCAGGAACTCGTCATGGAGGGAGGACACTCGGCTCTTCCACGGACCGGGAGCCTCAGGGTAGCGCGCTCGCGCGATCCTCCCCGATTTCCATCCTGGGTGCATCGCTCCACAAGCGCTCGAGGTCGTAGTGGTCGCGTACCTCGGAGAGGAAGACGTGCAGGATCAGGTCGCCGAAATCCACCAGGATCCAGCGGCCTTCGTCGTAGCCCTCGATCCCGAGGGGCTTCTCGCCCTGGCGCGAAAGGGCGGCCAGCACGGCGTCCGTGATGGAGCGCGCGTGCCGGTCCGAGCGGCCCGTGGCCAGCACCAGTGTGTCCGCGTAGGAGACGAGCGCCCGCACGTTCAAGGCCACGGGTTGTTCGGCTTGCAGGCTCCGTGCCGCCTCCACGACGAATTGCGCGCGCTCCAGTTGGGGTTCCCGCTGGACGTGCGTCATGCGCTTTCTCCGGGCTCCGGCTGCTGGTAGATGCCGCTTTCCAGCACCGGCGCCAGTACCGCTTCCGGCAGCAGGTAGCGGACCGAGCGTCCCTCCCGGAGCCTTCGGCGGATCTCCGAGGAAGAGACCTCCAGACCCGGGATCTCGAGCAGGCGCACCCAGGTGGACGTCTGGCGATGCGTCGCGGAGCGCTCGTCGGGGGAGAGTTCGAAGTCCTCGCGCAGCGCATCGGGCAACCAGTTCGCCAACGAGCCCGCGCGGGTGGGCGGGCGCGTGACCACCGCAAAGTGCGCGCTGGCGAGCACCTCCGCGGGCCGATGCCAGGAGCCCAGCAACGCGAAGGCGTCGCAGCCGATCACGAAGACCGGGGGCTCCGGCCCGCCGCGCGTCCGCAGGCTGCGGATGGTGTCGATCGTGTAGGAGGGGCCCTCCCGCTGCAATTCCAGGGGGTCCACGCAGAGGGCCGGGTTGTCCGCGATGGCCTGCTCGACCCAGGCCAGGCGCAACGCCGCGGGCGCCCGGGGGATCCGTGCGCCGCTCTCCTTGTGAGGAGGCAGCGCCGCAGGCACCAGGATGACACGCTCGAGATCGAAGGCCTCGCGCGCCTCCTCGGCGACACGCAGGTGGCCCTGGTGGATGGGGTCGAAGGTTCCCCCGAAGATGCCGACGCGTGCGCGGGTCATTCGCGCAGCTGACCGTCTCCGCGCAGCACGAACTTTCGTGCGGTGAGCCCCTCGAGACCCATCGGGCCGTAGGCGTGGAGCTTCGAGGTCGAGATGCCGATCTCCGCGCCCAGCCCGAGCCGGTAACCATCCGCGAAGGCGGTCGAACAGTTGACGCCCACCGTCGAGGAGTTTACGCGGCGCAGCCACTCCTGAGCGCGCTCGGGGTTCCGGGTGACGATCACCTCCGTGTGGTCGGAGCCGTAGCGCCGCACGTGCTCGATGGCCTCGTCGATTCCCTCCACCACCCGAACCGACAAGATCGGCCCCAGGTATTCGGTCGCCCAGTCCGCCTCGCTGGCGGGCTGGGCGTCGGCGAAGATTCCGCGGGTCGCTGCGTCGCCGCGTATTTCCACTCCCTCCTCATGGAGTTTCGCGAGGATTTTGGACAGGGAGCTTTCCGCAGCGGCCCGGTGGATGAGAAGGGTTTCGAGGCCGTTGCAGACCGACATCTGCCGGAGCTTCGAGTCCGCCACGATGCGCGTGGCCATCTCGGTGTCGGCGTTCTCGTCCACGTAGATGTGACAAATGCCGGCGTCGTGCTTGATGACAGGGATGCGCGAGCTTTCCGTCACCCTCTGGATCAGCCCGGGGCCGCCCCGCGGAATGATCAGATCCACGTTTCCGCTTTCGTGCAGCAGGGCGTCGATGGCGCTGCGCTCGGGCGTAGGCACGATGCAGATGGCGTCCTCGGGCACGTCGCTCTCCTGGGCGGCCGCCCGCAGTTCGAGGGCGAGTGCGAGGTTGGAGTGGAGGGCCTCCGAGCCGCCGCGCAGGATCACCGCGTTGCCGGCCTTGATGCAAAGCGCGGCGGCGTCGACGGTGACGTTGGGCCGAGATTCGTAGATGATGCCGATGACTCCGAGCGGTATACGCATGCGGGCCACTTCGAGGCCGTTGGGACGCAACTGGCTTTCCTCGATGCGGCCCACCGGATCATCGAGAGCTGCCACATCGGCGAGACCCGCCAGCATGTCCTTCCACTTGTCTTTGGTCAGTTCGAGTCGTTCGAGCAGGGGGGCCTCGATCTTCTTCTCGCGAGCTTCCGCGAGGTCTTGCTGGTTCGCCTCGAAGATGCTCTCCCGGGCGCTTTCCAAGCGCTTCGCTGCGCCTTTCAGCCAGGCGTTCTTCTGCGCGGTCGTGAGTTCCGCGCAGCGTTCCGAGGCCGCACGGGCGCGACACGCGAGATCGTGGACGAGTTTGGGGATGTCCATGGCAGCGGGGCTCCCGGCCGTCACGACTTGGGGGGCTCGCGGGTGACGACGAGATCGTCACGGTGAATCACTGCATCACCGTTGCTGTAGCCTAGCACCTCGCCGATCTTGCGGGTGGAGAGGCCGGCGATACGTGCGATGGCCTCCGATGAGTAGGCGCTGAGACCCCGCGCGATCTCCTGTCCGTCTGCGTCCACGCAGCAGACGACCTCTCCCATCCCGAATTCTCCGCGAACCTCCCGGATGCCGGCTGGCAGCAAGCTGCGGCCGCCATCCATGAGCGCACGTACGGCGCCCGCGTCCAAGCACAGCTCACCGCGGCTGCGGGTGGTGAAGGCGAGCCAGTGCTTGCGGCTGGCCATGCGTTCGCGGGTGGGGAAGAAGGTGCCCACGGTCTCGCCTCGCAACACGCGGCTCAGCGTGTCGCGGCGGCGACCATCGCAGACGATGGTGGCTGCGCCGCCACGCACCGCTGCTGCGGCTGCTGCGAGCTTGGTGCTCATGCCACCGCGCCCGAAGGCAGTGCCCGCTCCACCTACCGCAGCTGCGATCTCGGGGGTGATCTCCTCGATGACGGGCAGCAGCGGCGGCTTTCGGCGCCCGCGCTGCGGGGGGGTTGCGTAGATACCCTCCACGTCGGTGAGAATCACCAGCAACTCGGCGCCCACCAGGTTCACCACCGTGGCCGAGAGGTTGTCGTTGTCCCCGAAGCGGATCTCCTCGGTGGAGACCGTGTCGTTTTCGTTGACGATGGGTACCACGCCGAGTTCGATCAGCGTCTGCAGCGTATGGCGCGCGTTCAGGAAGCGCTCGCGGTCCTGCAGTCCTGCCCGGGTCAGCAGTATCTGCGCGACCTCGCGCTTGTGGCGCGCGAAGCGGCGCCGGTAGATCTCCACGAGTCCCACCTGCCCCACCGCTGCAGCAGCCTGCTTCTCGGGGATCGAACGCCCCGGGTGCGACCAGCCCAGGGTATGGCTCCCCACCGCGATGGCGCCGGAGGAGACGAGCACGATCTCCCGTCCCGCTGCCATGCCTTCCGCAACCTGATTGGCGATGTTCCCGAAGGCCGTCCGGCGCAACGCACCGTCGCGGGTGAGCAGCGAACTGCCCACCTTCACCACCACTCGGCGTGCCTGGCGGACCGCCTCCCGGCTCATGCCGCGGTCTCGCTTTGCAGCGCGCGGGATACCGTCTGCAACAGCGCCTCCACTCCCTCTCCCGTGGAGGCCGAGATGCGCCGCACCTCGCGGCCCCGCCCCCGAAGCGTGCGCTCGAAGCTGTCGAGGGCAGCGCGTTCCGCCACCAGGTCGACCTTGGTGAGCGCGACCACTTCGATCCGCCCGAGGAGCGAGGGTTGGTAGTGGCCCAACTCGTCTCGGATCGTCCGGTAGGCGTCCAGGGGATCCCGCGATTCCAGTACGGCGTTCCCCACGTCCACCAAGTGGACGAGTACGCGGGTGCGCTCGATGTGACGCAGGAAACGATCTCCCAACCCCTGGCCCTGGCTGGCGCCCTCGATCAAGCCTGGAATGTCTGCGACCACGAAGCGGTGCTCGCCAGACTCCACGGCCCCCAGCACCGGTTGCAGGGTGGTAAAGGGGTAGGCGCCCACGCGCGGGCGCGCTTCTGAGAGTCGTCGTAGCAAGGTGGACTTGCCGGCGTTGGGCAGGCCCACCAGGCCCACGTCGGCGAGCAGCTTGAGGGCGATGTGGAGCGTTCGGGATTCACCGGGACGGCCGTCGTACGCGAAGTCTGGCGTCTGACGGGTCGGGGTCGCGAAGCGCGCGTTCCCCCAGCCGCCACGGCCGCCCCGCGCCACCACGCAGCGTTCCCCCTCGGCGGTGATATCCACTAGCGCCTCTGCGCCGGGCTGCGCGTGGCGGTCCGATATCGTGGTACCGAGGGGCACGGGGATCTCGAGATTCTTGCCACGGCGCCCGCTGCGATTATTGCCCCCACCGGCTCGCCCCGCCTCGGCGCGCAGGCGGCGCAAGCGTTGGAGGTTTCCCAGCGTCGCCAGGTTGCGATCGCCCACGAAGGCGACGTCGCCGCCGCGTCCGCCGTCTCCCCCGTCCGGGCCACCCCGGGGTGCAAACTTCTCCCTTCGGAACGACACGCAGCCGTCCCCACCGGCGCCCGCGGACACCGCGATGGTCGCTTCGTCGATAAAGTCCTGCATGGGCGTAGGGGATCCTCGCGAGGATAGCCGCGCGGATGCTTGCACGGTGGCCACCGCAGCAGCAGGTCGACCCCCGGGCCGCCCGGGCGTTCGCGATTAGGCTTCGATCCGGGCAGTCACGCGGCCGCGGGAGCGGCCGTACGCCACCACGCCGTCGCAGAGCGCGAAGAGCGTGTAGTCCCTGCCGACCCCCACGTTGCGGCCCGCGTGGATGCTCGTGCCCACCTGGCGCACCAGGATGGAGCCCGCCGAGACGCGCTCGCCCCCGTAGGCCTTGACGCCTCGGCGCTGCCCGTTGCTGTCCCGGCCGTTGCGAGAGCTTCCCTGCCCTTTCTTGTGCGCCATCGATCAGCCCTCGATCCGGTCGACACGGATTTCCGTGTAGGCTTGCCGGTGCCCGGTCTTGCGCCGGAACCCCTTGCGCCGCTTCATCTTGAAGATCGTCAGTTTCGGCCCCCGGTCCTGGGCGGTGATGGTGCCCAGCGCTCGCGCGCCCTCGACCAGGGGGGTGCCGACGCGGGTCTCACCCTCTCCTCCCAACAGCAGGACTTCGTCGAGCTCGACGTTGTCCCCGACGCTGCCCTGCAGGCGCTCGACCCGTACGGATTGGCCGGACTCGACGCGCAACTGCTTGCCACCGCTTCGAATTACGGCGTACATCAGGACTCCTCGGGGGGATCAGAAGGCGGGATTATGGGGCTTTCCACATCTGCGTCAAGCGGAGAGGCCGCCAGGGTTTCCACCTCGTCAGCGCTGGCGCTCGTCGTGGCGGGTTCACTGCTCCCCCAGGCGAGGGGAGGTGCTTCGCGCTCGGCTGGCGAACCGTCTCTGGCCCGCCCGGGTGCTTCGGCGAGCGCCTGGCTGTCCGGTTCCTCCCAGCTCGGTTCCGGGCGGTCCTCTGGGCTCGCGACCGGGTCGGGCGTCTTGGGGCGTGCCGGCTCGGCGGGGCCTTCTTCGCCGGCAGCCTCGGGGGTCTCCGCAGCCGAGGGCACTGCGGTGCTCTCTTCGCCCGGCGGCTCTTCCGGAGCCTCCAGAGCAGGCGATTCAGGGAGCGGGCCCGGCGTTTCCGGCTCGCCGGCTGCGCGCGCTTCGAGCCAGCGCAACGAGAGGGAGACGGGAGCCCCCGTGTCCAAGGCCGTGACCTCGAACTGCTCCTGGTGGAGGCCCGGTCGGGCCCGCACTTCGACCTCGCGCCCCAACTCCTCCCCGAGGCGGGCGGTGGCCTGCCGGACGGGGCCGAGCAGCATCTCCGCCACCCGGGGGTTCACGGACAGGGCGATCTGGCGGCCGCAGAAACGGGGCAGATCCTTGCGGACCTCGCGCAGCACCTTGTAGGCCACGGTCTCCGCGGAGGCCACGTAGCCGCGCCCCTCGCAGTAGCTGCAGGGCTCGCAGAGCTGTTGAACGAGGTTCTCCCGGGTGCGTTTTCGGGTCATCTCGACCAGCCCGAGTTCCGAGATCTTGAGCAGGTTGGTCTTCGCCTTGTCGGCCCGGGCCGCGTCCCTGAAGGCGCGGTAGACCTTTTCGCGATTCTCCGCGCTCTCCATGTCGATCAGGTCGACGATGATCAGGCCGCCGATGTTTCGGAAGCGGAGCTGGTTGACGACCTCCTGGACGGCCTCGAGATTGGTCTTGAAGACGGTTTCCTCGAGGTCCCGTTTGCCCACGTAGCGGCCGGTATTGACGTCGATGGCCGTGAGGGCCTCGCTCTGGTCTACCACCAGGTAGCCCCCGGATTTGAGCCAGACCTTCTTGCCGAGGTTGGTATCGATGGTGGATTCGAGCTCGAAGTGATCAAAGATCGGCGCGCTGCCCTCGTATCGCTCGATGGGGGGTTTTGGATCCGCGATGAAGCGCGAGACGAAATCCGCCATGGCCGCGAAGGTCTCCGCATCGTCCACCACGATTCGTACCGTCTGCGGGTTCGCGAAGTCCCGGATCGCCCGCAGCGGAA
>SPKZ01007596.1_pt1 | contig 15434 bp, 14 predicted proteins | sample 2456571 | NCBI WGS metagenome assembly SPKZ01 (sample SAMN11192286, study PRJNA482655) | marine metagenome | biome: ENVO:00000447; feature: ENVO:00000244|ENVO:00000211|ENVO:00000569|ENVO:00002023; material: ENVO:00002151; isolation source: ocean water from marine abyssalpelagic zone ...
AATCTATGCTGAGTGTGGAGGATTGATGTATCTTACAAAATCTATCATTTATGATAATAAAAAACATAAAATGATTGGTTTGTTTGATGCTGAAACTATTATGACAAAAAAAATGAAACTCAATTATACAAAAGGTCAAATTATAACCAAAACTCCGATCTCAGAAAAACTACATAATTTTCAAGGTCATGAATTTCATTATTCTAAATTAGATTCAGTTTCATCAGATTCTAAATTTGCTTATACTTTAGAAATTGGTGAGGGAATTAAAAAACATCAAGATGGAATGATACTATACAATACACTAGCCTCCTATGGGCATCTCTATTTTGATAGCTCAAATTATGCTGAAATTTTTGTTAAAAATTGTATAAAATATTCAAGAACCTGATTCTGCTCTAATTAATTTAAAAATTGCATTAATTATTGCTGATGCTGATGAACTGCCTCCCTTTCTGCCAATATTGGTGATAAATGGCGCACCATCTAACTTTGATAATTCCTCTTTTGACTCTGCAGCACAAATGAATCCTACTGGAATTCCAATTATTAATGCAGGTTTCACAATTCCTTCTTTTACCATCTGAATTACCTCCATCAATGCAGTGGGTGCATTCCCAATAGCTATAATCCCACCATCAATATCTGAAATTGCTGCTCTCATCGACACTTGTGAACGAGTTTTTCCTTCTTTTTTGGCCAATTCCATAATTTCTGGATTTGAAATATTACAAATTATGCTATTTCCAAAATCTTTGGGATTTTGTTTATTTAATCCCCCAATTACACCATTGACATCAACTACAATGCTACAACCACTTCTTAAAGCATTCATTGCACTATCAATTGCATCTTTGTGAAAAATTATTTTATTTTTATCTGCAAAATCAAAATCAGCTGTTGAATGAATAATTCTTCTAACTATGGGCCATTCTTTTTCACTATATTGATGAGTACCAATTTCATCTTCAATCATTTGCATACTTGCATCTTCAATTGATTGACCTTTTTTAGTTTGCATTCTCTACCTCTTTTGCTCTCTCTATTATCAAATCAATCATTTTTTCATCTGTTCCTAGATGTTTTGTGATGTATGTTTTTTTCAAATTTGATTTTTCTAGTGCTGGAATCAAGTCATTGTTGATATCAGTTTTTACATGTGCCCCTTCATGTAAAAAATAAAAAACAATCACTAGAACTTTAGGATTATCTTTTTCACATTTTTTTATTCCCTCAAAAATATCTGGTGGTTCTATTTCCAACCAACATCTACTAACATTTCTATAGGAATCTTTTAGTTCATTTACAATGTAAGTTAATGACATTTGCGCATTAGGATCTTTACTACCATGTCCAATTATCATTACATCTACATCTTTTTTAGAAAGAGTTACTTGATTTTCTTTGAGTGTTGTAGATATTCTATTTTCAACTACATTTACCAATGTTTTATGCATACTCATTTGCTTTGTAACAAGAAATTTCACTTTGGTATTTTTTTGTAATTTCATAACATCTGTAACTGCATTTTTCACTTTTCTACCTGGATACAGAAAATAAGGAACTATGGTTAACGAATCAATGTCTTCTTTGAGACATTTAGTAACCCCTTCTTCAATATACGGTGGTATTACCTCTAAAAAACAAAAATCTGTAAATACATAGTCTGTTTTTGCCTTAATCTCTTTACAAATAATCTTTAATTCTTCAGATGCCTCTTTTTCTCTACTTCCTCTATCAATTAGTAATAATCCTCGTTTCAATTTACAATCCTCGCAATAGCTATAGTCAAATTTGGTGGGAATTTTTGTTTTTCTACAATTAATTCCCCTCCAGAAATTTTAATTGCAGCAGCTTCTGATACACTTGCAGTTCCCTCAAATGCTTTTACAGTATCTGAAGGATTTGGCGCAGTAATCTCAGCTAAATCTTCTCTATTAACATATTCCACAGGAATTCCCATTTCTTTTCCAATATTTATCAATCCTTGAACATCTTCTGGTTTTTTTATTGACACTAATTTTGCAATAGATTTTGAACTAAGTTTGAATTTTTTCAGACAATGTTCAATCCCTTCTTTGATTGTTTCTTTTGAAGTATCCCAATGTAATCCAATTCCAATAACTAAACTTGGAGGACGATATATCACAGATTCTTTAGCTAAATCATCATTGATTATTTTATCAGAAATTATTAGATGTGCTTTGGATTTTGATTTTTTTAAATCTTCTAAACTATCATAAACTGTAACATTTTTTGGTAATTCTTTATACCATTTTTTATTCCCAACCTCTTGAAGAACACCAATTGATTCTGCATTTACCATATGTGCACTAATTTTAGTTACAGTAGAATCATCATCTATTTTCCAATTAAACTCCCTTCCTACCAAATCTACTGCTATAGTTTTGTTGACATCAGCTGCCGTAGTTATTACTGGTAAAGCACCTATTTTTTCTGCAATTTCTTGAGTTAATTCATTTGCACCTCCAATATGTCCAGATAATACACTAATCACAAAATTTGTTTTATCATCAATTACAATTACTGCTGGATCTGTTTTTTTATCTTTCAAATGTTTTGCAATTAATCTAATTACTGCACCTAAAGAAAATAAACACACTATAGCATCATTATTCTTAAAAAGTTCAACAATTTTTTCTGATGTAGGCTCAGAATACCATGTAATTATATTGTCTCCATTTGAAAATTTTTCTGGTGCAAAAATATTCCAACTAGGAAATAGTTCTTTCAAATTCCTTCCTATATTTACTCCATTTTTAGTAATTGCAAGCACCGAAATTTTTTCCATACTCCAAACTTTACAAATTTAATAAAATACCTTACTCTTCTGCTTTTCTAGCCAGAATCTTTCCTTCAAAATCAAATAATATAACATCAATTGAAACTTTTTCTTCACTATGTTTCCTCATGTGTTCATACGTATTGTTACAAATTAATTCAAAAAATCCTTTGATATTATTTTCTTGAATTATTTCAGAAACATGTCTTGCTGTATTTGCTTTTTTAATACTATCAATTACTTTTTCTTCAGCATTTGATTTTCTTGCTAATTCTGACAAAAAACTCATATCCACTTTTGATCCTTTTACATGAGTTTGTTTTACACCTGCTGCCATTTTTGCAAGTTTTCCAATAAAACCTACAACATATGCTTTTTTGATACTTTTTTTACCACATTGCTGAATCGCATATCCTGAAAAATCTCCCATCTGTACAAAACAGTGTTCCGGCAAATCAACAATTTTCTTTGCAAAATCTTCACTTCGTCCTCCAGTTGTTAGAACTACTATATCATTTCCCATTGCAATTGAAACATCCAAACTTTGTCTTATTGATGCAGCATATGCTGCCGTAGAAAATGGAATGACAATTCCACTTGTTCCTAAAATTGAAATTCCATTTTGAATTCCTAGCCTTGGATTATCTGTTTTAGGTCCTAATTCTTTTCCTTTGGGAACTGAAATTACAACTCTGATTCCTTTTTCTACAAGAATTTTTCCTCCTATTTCTCTTAAATTTTCAACAATCATTTTTTTGGGAACTGGATTAATTGCAGCTTTGTTAATTTCTAAACCTAAACCAGGTTTGGTAACTACTCCTACTCCTATTCCTCCATCAATATCAATTTCATTTATTTTTTCTGTAAATGTTAGTTCAACAATTATTTCTGCACCATGAGTAACATCCGGATCATCTCCTCCATCTTTAATCACAGAACATTTTGCTTTTTTGGATTCAAATTCACAAGATTGAATTGGGATTTCAATAAATGTTCCTTTTGGTAATTTGATTTCTATTTTTTCTATTTTTTGTTGATTAATTATTGATAATAATGCAGCTTTGGCTGCAGCAGTTGCTGAACTTCCAGTAGTAAAACCCGTTTTTAATTTTATTTTTTCTTCCACATTTACTGTATTCAGTTTACTGTATTAATTCTTGTTTGTTTATGCTTAAAATATTCTAAATAGATTTAAAATAAAAAAATAACTTGGAATTCTTATGGAAAATGATATTCAGATAGTTATTACTGGTGCAAGTGGATTTGTCGCAAAAAACTTGAGAAGATACTTGTCTGGAAAGAATATTAAATTAATTTCAATATCTCGAAATGACTTTAAATCATTTAAAAATGAAGTTAAAATTGTTTCAAGAAATTATGATGAGAAATCCATTCTTCCTATTATCCAAAATTCTGATGCATTAATTCATCTAGTTGGGATTGGAAAACAATCTATTCAAACTGATTATAATATGATAAATGTTGAATTTACAAAACATATTGTAAATTTAAGTAAAAAAGCAAAAATCAAAAAGTTTGTTTATGCTAGTGGACTTGGTGTTTCAGGTAATACATCACTTGGATATTTTATTTCAAAATATAATGCAGAACAATTAATTATAAATTCTGGAATAAATTATACTATTTTTAGACCTTCATACATTGTGGGAAAAGATGATTTATTTACAAAATATCTAAACAAACAAATCAAAAAGGGAATAATTGAAATTCCAGGATCTGGATCTTATTCAATCCAACCAATTCACATTAATGATGTGGTAAAAATATTTTTTCTATCAGTTATTCAAACAAATTTTAAAAATAAAATTATTGATCTTGTAGGTCCTGATATGATTACTTTTGAACAATATGTTAAACTTTTTTCAAAAGGAACTAAAACAAAAATCAAAAAAATCAATTTAGAGAATGCATATCATACTGCAATCACCAATTCAAAATCAAATTTTGGAGTTGATGATCTTAATATCTTAATTGGGAATTTTAAAGGAAATCACGATAAATTAAGAAAAATTACTAAATTTCCATTTCAATCAGTTATTGAATTATTAAAGTCCGGCAGATTTTCTTAATAATTCAACTTTGTCTGTTTTTTCCCAAGTAAATTCAGGCTCATTTCTTCCAAAATGACCATATGATGCAGTTTTTTTGTAGATAGGTCTCTTCAAATCTAATTGTGAAATAATTCCTGATGGTTTCATATCAAAATTTTTCCTAACTATTTCTTCAATTTGACTTTCTGGAATTTTATTTGTACTAAATGTATTAACATAAAGCGATACTGGTTCTGCAACTCCTATTGCATATGCAAGCTGTACTTCACATCTATCAGCTAGTTTTGCTGCAACAATATTTTTTGCAATATATCTACACATGTAACATGCAGATCTGTCAACTTTTGATGGGTCTTTTCCTGAAAAAGCTCCTCCACCATGTCTTCCAAATCCACCATAAGTATCAACAATAATTTTTCTTCCTGTTAACCCAGCATCTCCATGTGGGCCACCAATTACAAATTTTCCAGTTGGATTGATGTGAATTTTAATTTTATCATTCCAAAGATTTTCTAAAACTGGTTTGATTACTTTGTCAATTATTTCTTTAGTAATTTCTTCTTGAGATATATCTGGTGCATGTTGTGTTGAAACTACAACAGTTTCAATCTTTGTTGGTTTGTTATCTTCATATCTTACAGAGACTTGTGTTTTACCATCAGGTCTTACCCAAGTAAGAACATTATTTTTTCTTACATCAGCTAATTTTTGTGCCAATTTTTGTGAAAGTAAAATTGGCATTGGCATCAATTCTTTAGTTTCATTTGTGGCATAACCAAACATTAATCCTTGATCTCCTGCACCTTGTTCTTTTTCTACAGTAGCTGTAACCCCTTGACTGATATCTGGACTTTGAGAATGTAGTCTTAAAGTTATTTTACAAGACTCTGTGTCAAACATTAATTCTTTATTGTCATATCCTATATCTCGAATAGTCTTTCTAACAAGTTCTTCCTGAGCCTTTTTATCAAAATTTGCTTTAGATGTAACCTCACCAGATACTGCTACAAAATCTGTGGTAACCATTGTTTCAACTGCTACTCTTGAATCTGGATCTTGTCTAAGATATTCATCTAAGAATGCATCTGAAATATTATCACATATCTTATCTGGGTGCCCTTCTGTAACTGACTCAGACGTAAATAGAAAATTATTGGTCATAAAATTCACTAACTAGAGTTCATTTTCTAGTTTGATAAATAACACATTATTGCCTCTTACAATTACTTTGCCATAATTTGCAATTGTTTTACCGTCGTAAACTTCTTCAGCATCAGTCATAATCAAATTCATGTATGAATCTACATTATCCATCTTTCCCCTGTATTCGACTTCATTCTTCAGTCTTACAGTAACTTTCTTTTTGGTACTTTTTTGAAGAACTGTTAAAGGTCTTTTTGCACTAGTTGATTGCGACACTAATTATTCACTTATTTTGAAACCTTGTTCTCTGGAATAAAAGCCTTACCTCCTTTAAAAAAAATTGAAATTCCTTAAATTTTTTCTCTTTTTCTAATAATTACATAAATGATTTCTACTGGTTTGCAAAAATTAGATAAATTCCTATCAGGAGGAATTCCTGATGGCGTGATTATGGACATTTTTGGAGGAAATGGAACTGGAAAAACTCAGCTATTATTACAATTATCAATTAACTCAATTAAAAATGGTGGTCATGTTTTGTACTTGGATACAACAGGTGGATTTAGACCTGAAAGAATACTCCAAATTCAAAAACAATCAAAAATTCAATTTGATTTTCTTCAACAAATTACTGTGTCTAGATTAACAAATACTTCAGAACAAATAAAATCTATAGATGATATCAAAAATAATGATTTTTCTTTAATTGTAATTGATAATGTAACTGATCTATTTTCTTATGAATATAAAAAAGATGAATCCACTTTTAAAAAAAATTCATTATTTATGAAATATATGCATGAGTTATCAAAATTGGCAATTACAAAGAAAATTCCTATTGTAATTACGAATATGATTAGAAACAGTGAAGATAAAGAAGTTGAAAATATGAAAAGTGCTATTGATCACTTCACCCACATTAAAATTCACCTTTTCAAAAATTCACCAAAATTTGATGGAATTGTTTATTGGGCATTAGATAAAGAATATTTTTCTTATGAAATACATACACTAGGATTATCTGATTATGCTGAAGATATTTAACAGCCAATCATAAAGTTTTACGATGGCAGGAATTTTTGATTCAATTCCAATAATCACTGTAGTTTTATTTGCTCTTGGCCTTGTTGGTGTAATTGTTTATGAAAGATCACGATCAAATACCCCAAACGAATCAATTTCTTGAATCTTTATTTGGAAAATTTGGATTTTCTAAATTAACTGAAATTCAGAAAAAAGCATCACCAAAAATTTTACAAAAAAAAGATTGTCTTGTAATTGCTCCAACAGGTTCAGGAAAAACTGAATGTTCAGTAATTCCAATTTTTTCTCTTTTAAAAAATTCTAAAAAAACTGGCAAAATCAAAGTTCTTTACATTACTCCTTTACGTGCATTAAATCGTGATGTGTTTAGAAGAATAACAAAATATGCACATTATTATGAATTATCAATTGAAATTAGACATGGGGATACTACTCAAAAAGATAGAAGAAAAATTAGAGATAACCCTCCAGATATTTTAATTACAACGCCTGAAACTCTTGTTATTCTTTTAACCCAAATTAAAATGCTGAATGCATTATCTGATTTGGAATGGATTGTAATTGATGAGGTACATGAATTATTAGCTAGTGAAAGAGGTTCTCAACTTTCGTTGAGCATTGAAAGATTACAATTAAACTCAAAATACCCTCTTACCAAAATAGGATTATCTGCCACTATTGGAAATTTTGCGGAAGCAGGAAAATTTGTTGTAGGCACTAAACGAAAATGTGAAATAATTCGAGATACATCAGTAAGAAAATATGATGTAGAAATAAAATATGTCAATGGAACAATTTCAGATGTTGCTGAGAAAATTATTGATTATGTGTTAGAACTGGGATTAGACTCTCCTATTCTTTTATTTACTAATACTAGAGGTGAAGCAGAATTCTTAGCTTCAATTTTAAAAGAAAAATCTTCTATAACCATTGAATTACATCATGGTTCTTTATCTAAAGAGGTAAGAGAAGAAACTGAGTTTACTTTACGTGAGGGAAAACGAGGTATTGTTGTATGTACATCTTCACTAGAACTTGGATTGGATATTGGGTTCAATTGAATTAGTAATTCATTATGGTTCTCCTAGACAAGTATCAAAATTTGTTCAAAGAATAGGCAGAAGCAAACATAATCGTGATGCATCTGCACAAGGATTAATTATTACAAATAATCCTGATGATGAATTTGAAACACGAGCAATACTTGATCGTATTCAAGAAGGTTCGATTGAAGAACAAAAAATTCATGATGGCTCCCTTGATGTTTTAGCACATCATCTTGTTGGATTGTCAATGCAAATTGGAGAAGTTTCCGTTGAACAAGCTTTTGAATTGGTAACAAAAGCTTATCCATTTCGTAATTTACAACTAAAAGATCTAACAGATGTATTGCATTTGCTTGATTCTAATTACTTGATCTTTTTTGATCGAACAAAAATGACTTTTTGGAAGAAAGTACGTGCCTTCAAATACTATTTTGAAAATCTTTCAACAATTCCAGACATTCTCAAATTCAAAGTTTTTGATAGTGTTGGAAAAAAAATTATTGGATCATTAGATCAAAGATTTGTAGGTGATTTTGGAGATTCCGGTAATATTTTTGTATTAAAAGGCTCACAATGGAGAATTCTAAATGTTGATGAGAAATCATTCACTGTAAATGTTGAACCATTTCGCGGTGGAGGAATCACTGTTCCTTATTGGGAGGGAGAAAGTATTCCTATTGATTATAAAACTGCAAAAAAAGTAGGACATTTTCGTTATAAAGTAAAGAATGGATCACTTGAATTAACGAATAAAATTATTGAAAAATTAAATTTTAATGAACTTCCTGATGATAACAATATCGTAATTGAATCAAATAGATCACAAGGCTCAATTGTAATTCATTCCTGTCTAGGCTCTAAAATTAATTCTACACTTTCAACATTACTCTCTTCAATGATATCTTCAATGTTAGGCTCAATTGTTGATTCCAGGTCAGATGCTTATAGAATTGTTTTATCATCTAATTCACGAATTTCAGAAAAACTTTTTCTTGAAGTTCTAAAAGATGATTATGATCTATATTCTGTTATAAGTGCATCATTAACTGGAACTCATAATGTTAATTGGAGAACATGGTGTGTTGCTAAAAAATTTGGAATAGTTGGACGTGGAGCAATTTATGAAAGAAAATCTGCTCGATTTTTGTATGAACGATATTTGAAAACTCCACTTGTACATGAAGCGTTACGTGAATTGTTTCATGATAAATATGATCTTAAAAATTCTGATAAAATTCTAAAAAAAATTCGTGAAGATGAAATACATGTTAAATGGTTGGAAGTAGATCAATTTTCAAAATTAGCAGAACCAATTTTAGATCATACAGCAAAATATTATGCAGCTCCTGCAAATCTTGATAAAGGAATTCTTGATCTTGTTAAAGCAAGACTTGAAAAAACAAAACATCGTTTGATTTGTGCCAGATGTGGTAAATGGGAACGTGTTGTAGAAACACGTGAAGTAAAAAATATCCTAATTTGTCCTTATTGTAAAGCCAGACAAATTACTGCAACTTATTATTCTGATTATGATCTTCCAAAAATTATACAAAAAAAACACGATGGAAAAAAATTAACAGCTGATGAAAAACACAAGTTTAATCGTGCCTGGAAAGTCTCTTCTCTAGTAGAAAATTTTGGTAAAATTGCTATTACTGTAATATCTGGATATGGGGTTGGAGCTGATACTGCAGCAAGAATATTGCGTAATATGGTTGATGAAGAACATTTGTTTAAACAAATCTATGAGGCTGAGAGACAATATGTTGTAACTAGAGGTTTTTGGGATTCTTAATTTTTCTTTATAATTTTAGAAAATGCTGTTAGAAATAATTCTATTCTACCTTCTAGTCCAGCTTTGGCATTTAATCCTGTGATTGAAACAATTTCCCCTAATTCACATTTGTCTATGAGTCTAGCTTGGTTTCTCCATCCTTTTACCCAAATTTGACCTGTATCATCTTCAACAAACATTTCTGAAAGTAAAATTGATTCCCCTGATTTAGTTTGAACCTCACGTCTTTCCGGAACTTTTAAAATTATAGATTCAATACAATAACTTTTATCAATTTTTACATCGTTAATCTTTGTTCTAAGTTGTGATAGTGATGGAATGGATTCATCATTGTCTAGCTTTCTTACAAATGAATTTTCATCTAATGTAATTGAACTTCCATAAACTTTTGATGGCATGCATTCTATTACGTCTCCTTCAACACAAATACTAGTTGAATTTGAGAAATCGCTAATATTATACAGATTTCTTTTATTATCAACTCCGAGGATCATATTTTTTCCATTTTCTGTTGGTGAAATTGAAAGTACTCTTGTAATTATTGGTTCAGCTTCTTTACCTCCTTCAATTTCAATTATCGTTGCATCATTTCCATGAATTTCTAATCCTTGATTTCCTGATTTGACTTTAACACCAAGTAATCTCACTTTGGCTGATTGTGAAATCATATTTGGAATTGATGACTCATCTTTACCCCAGATAACTACTCTCATACCACTTCCTTCTTTGCCTTTTATCCTCATTCTTAGTGCTTTTCCAGGCTGACCACGGGAATTTGTAAATTTCATTCCACTAATTATCCCATCAATCATTCCTGTAACGACAAGATCTTTTTGTCCTTCTTGTAATTCGCTAATATCTTTTGTAATAGTATCAATAGTTGGAATTTCACTTTTTGTATCAGTAGTTTCAATATTAGAACCAGAACCAATATTGATTGTTGGTGAGCCATCAAGATCTGATTTTACATAAGCTTTTATGATTTTGATTAGATCTCCTGGTTTAAGATTTTCAATACCTGGTAAATTTGCTTTCTCATCCCACAACTTTACACTAGCTGTGGAATTTGTATCATACACAGTCATAGTTCTAAGATAAAACGGAGATCCATCTTTTCTTGAAAATTGTTTTGCTGGAGATAAATTTAGAACTCTTGTTTCTAATGAAATTTCTTTTGCTCCTGCATAAAGATCTTTTAAGCTCATTTCAACTTTAAGTGGTTCTGATAAAGTTACTCCATAATCAGATGCAATTAGAAATAGAGCACCCTGATCAGTCAAATATCCTGCACCAATTTTTTCTTTTTTCAGTTTGATCTGTTCTTCTACTTGTTCTCTAGTTAATTCTGTTTTTTGTTCAAGTAATTTAGTAATGAGATTTTCTAATTCTGACAATTTATTGATGGTAAACTTACTCTATTAATAAAAATTTCATTAAATTACCATATTCATTTTTAATTAACACTGATCGCCTTATTACTCATTTTACAAAATGAACATGATAACATTCTATATTTTCTTATTCTTGAACATGCTTTATCTGAATTTATTGAATTACTACAAAAACTATGTTGAATTTACTCATTAACTAAATTAATAGGAAGATCGCATTTGTGTTATGTCCTGTATTGATGTAAATCATTTATCAAAATCATATGGTTCAGTTAAGGCTGTAGATGATGTTGAATTATTAGTAGAACGAGGTCAAGTTTTTGGATTTTTAGGCCCTAATGGTGCTGGAAAATCCACCCTTATCAAACTCCTTACTACTCTTATTCCTCCTTCAAGTGGAACTCTTTCAATTTTAGGTATTGATGCTGTAAAAAATCCCCTTCAAGTACGTCATAAAATAGGCGTTGTTTTACAACAACCAAGCTATGAGCCTACATTATCTGTAGAAAAATCTCTTGATAAATATGGAATGATGTGGAATGTTCCCAGAGTAGAACGTAAAAAAAGAATGGAACATCTTTTGAAAGATTTTGATCTAGTTGAAATTAGAAAAAAAAGAACCGAAGATCTTTCAATTGGTCAACGAAGAAGAGTTCAGGTTGCTCGTGAATTTATGCATGATATGGAATTATTATTTTTAGATGAACCTACTGTTGGATTAGATCCAAATGCTAGAAGAAAACTATTAGACTATTTAAAAAATAAAGTTAAAACTGGATTAACAATTTTTTATACAACACATATTCTAACAGAAGCTGAATATCTTTGTGACAAAATCGCTATAATTGATAAAGGAAAAATAATTGCAGTTGATTCACCTAATGCATTAAAAACTAGATTTGGAAAAGAAAAAACAATTGAAATTCATCTATTGGAAAAAAAATCTGAAATTACTTCATTACTATCTAAAATTCCAGACTGTAAAATTAATTTTAATACTGGGACTAACATAATTATTCATTCAGAACAATCAGAATTAGTATTATTACAAGTATTGAAAATACTTAATGATAATTCTTTAGAGATCGAAGATTTATCTGCTGTTCCAACAAATCTTGAAGATATATTTTTAAAAATGGTGAGAGAAAATGCATCCAATAATTAGATTAGTAAATAGAAATCTAACAATTTCTCTTAACCCTGGATTTTTAATTTGGCAAGTAATTTTTCCTTTGATCTATATTTTTGTTGCAGGTTATGCATATGCTCCATTAATCAATGATGTTCCTTTTGGTGGTAAAGATCTTGATTATCCTGCATTTTTAGCATCTGGTATGATTGGATTCAATATTATGAACAGTACTCTTATCTCTGGTATTCTTATTTGGAATGATCGAAAACATGGCATGTTTGAACAAATTATGTCTGGTCCATTTACTCGCAGTCATTACATTCTAAGTAATATTCTCACAATAGGCATAGTTGGGATCGTTAGTGCATCATTGATAGTAGTTGTTGGCTATCCAGTATTTTTTGATTCTGTAGAATTCTCACCATTCACAATTCCTATTCTAGTTTTTGGTGCGATTACTGGCTCAGTACTATTTGGATCATTGGCATCGATAATTTCCACTCGAATACACTCCAGTGAAGGATTTAATGTAATTATTAATACTGTTTTTCTTTTCTTTGCTTTTGTTAGTACTGCATTTTATCCCGTAGATGGTGTCCCTGAACCATTACGTACTGCATTTTATCTAAACCCATTAACTTATCTTGTTGATGTAATTAGAGCAGGAATTTTTGGTAATATCACTGAATTTGTAATTTTAGAAATGATCATTCTTGTTGGAATTGCTGCTGTTCTCTTTATCATTGCATCAAGATTATTAACAAAATTAGATTTTTAAAAATTAAAATTACCTTTTAAATTTTTCATACATTTCATTAATTTTTTTAATCATGTCAAGATTTTCATATTCTATCAAATTTAGATTTGGAATAACACAATGACCTCCAATTATTCCAGGATACATTTTTGGTCTATTGCCTAAATTTTCATGGATTTCATCCGAAAATTTCCACATTTCATCAAAATCAACTCCTTCTTTTTCACAAATCATTTTTGTAATTTGAGCATAATTGATTAACCATCCATAATATGTTGTATCAACTAATATTTTTGCAAGTTCAGCAGTTTTAGTAGTTGACATCCAATCTATTTTATGAAATCTTTTTTCCAAATCTGATTTGATTGATTGATCTGCCAATTCAGTATCTGATGAAATAAATTTTGTATATTTTTTTATATCCTCTGAAAATCTTTTATGTACTCCACGTACTGGTGAAAATAAAATTGGAACTTTAGATTTTTTTTGAATGTTTTTTGTTGTACCTGGTATTACAGTAGAATGAATCACCACTGCTTTCAAATCTTCAAGATTACCAATCCAATTTGATGTAATATCTTCAAATCCTGTTAATTCTCCTGGAAGACAAACATGAAGAAATTCTGGATTTTCAATTATAGAGTTTTTAGAATAATTTTTGCATTTTGAATCATTAACATCAATTCCTATACAATCAAAATTTCTTTCAACAAGTAAATCAAAAAGTGTTTCTCCTACTTCCCCCATTCCTAATATGATGTCTGTCATTGTACCTAATTTCAGAAAAACTATCTATGTTATATTCATGTTACAATAATTCTTCATTTTTTAAAAATAGGTAGCCCGGACCAGACTCGAACTGGTGTCACGGGCTTCAAAGGCCCATATGCTTGACCGCTACACTACCGGGCTGCTAAATCCAGCACTCTCATTCCCTTAATGAACTTTTTATTTGACTTGAATGAATTTACTCTTTTATTACTTTGATTAATTTTTGTATGGGATTTTCCATTTGATTTACAATTTTTTTAGCTCTTCTTTGATTTACATTATTTGATGATCCCAAAATTTTTTTGATGTGTTTAGAAATTTTCACCGGATTTGTTTCTCTTTTCACCAATTTTTTCCTTACTAAAAATTTCTCAATTATATTTGGAACTGCATTATATGATATTGTTGGAATTCCCATTAAAGCAGACTCTGCTGTCATTGTACCTCCAGATCCTATGAAAATATCTGTATTATTTAACAAATATTTTCCATCAAATGTCATTTTAATAATTTTAGCTTTTTTACCAATTATTTTTTGGATATTTTGAATTTGTTTAGTATATCTACCTAAAATTACAATATTTTCTTTACTATGTTCATTTACAATTTGTTTTATAATTGGAATTATTTTACTTGATTCTGATGTATATGCTGCTTCTTCTTCTTCTACCCTAATCAAAATATTTTTTCTTTTATTATCTTTGAATGGTAATGTTTCTTCTTGATTTATTTTTCTTTTAATTGTAACAGCTGCATCTATTGCTTTGTATGGAATGATATTTTTTTTATCAATTCCATATTTAGAAAATTCATTTTTTTGAATGACATTTGGAATAAGTAATTTTTGAATTAATGGTAATGTTAATCTCATTACAGCTTCGGCATGTGGTGAATCACAAAATGCTACATGTTTTATTCCTAAACCAAATGATATTCTTGCTGCTTCAGGAGAACAAAAACTAATTACTATATCTGGTGAAAATACCTTGATTTTTCTAGAAAGTTTTTCCATACGCTCAATGCTGGTTACAAGTTTAGACAACTTCTTACTTCCTCCATGTTTTCCAACAAAAATAAGGTCAAAATTACGTATTTTTGCTAGTTTAGTAATTTCTTCATATTTTCTAGAAGTACACAAAATATCATTTTTTCCACCCAATTTTTCAATTATTGGTTCAGAAAACAATAATTGTTTTGGTGTAAGAATGTCTATCCATATTTTCAAGTGATTTTCATAATTGTAGTTACTTCAATAAGTTTTTCTTAGTCTATTACACGCTGAAAGTGTAATGGGGGGAACAAAAGTTGTCGTTTACGGTTTAAGTACTGAAGGATATTCAATAGCATCCCAAATGGCAATCAAAGGAGCTGATGTCTACATAATAGATGAATCAACCCCTTCAGCAATTTTACTTAAAGCAGAAATTGCTAAAACTTATCCAGATGTTTCTTCCCTAAAAGAAGATGAACCATTATTAGC
>SPKZ01012730.1_pt1 | contig 15428 bp, 13 predicted proteins | sample 2456571 | NCBI WGS metagenome assembly SPKZ01 (sample SAMN11192286, study PRJNA482655) | marine metagenome | biome: ENVO:00000447; feature: ENVO:00000244|ENVO:00000211|ENVO:00000569|ENVO:00002023; material: ENVO:00002151; isolation source: ocean water from marine abyssalpelagic zone ...
ATTTTATGAGTGATGGATGCCAACCTGTTGTTAGATAAATGTCTCGCACATTATTGCCAGCGCCAAGCGTTAGATCATTTGAATGTGCATGATATATCCGATGTCGGTTAGTCTTTACCGGCGAATCAGCATGATTTTTCACTTGCACCAATACATGGCCTCCCCCCTTAATTGGAATTGCCATCGTCGCCACAATTTCTATATAAACTCGCGCGGATGAACCATTAATTGATAGTGAAAAGTCATATTCACCTAAGTGATTGGTGTAGGTTGTCGCTAGCCATTTACCTTGTTCATTACGTAAATTTAGTTTAATAAAACGAGCGGCATAAGTGTGCGGAATATTTAGCATCAAACGATAGGTTGTTTTCCCCGCATTGGTATATTCATCAAAAAGCAATCGCTCAAAATAGACAGAGCCGCGTAACTGAGCGTCAATCCCAGAATCAATCATCGGGGCAACCATCTGAGCAGCTTGTGATGACGAGGCTGTCGTATGACCCGACGACACTTGATTACGCTTGCTCACTAATCTAATTTTTTTATTTATAAATTGATAACCATCAGAAAAAACCACGGTTATATAGGTATCTTCAAAATTAATTTCTTGTGTTTCTATGATTAACCGACCTGGTAAAAGTGAGACTCGAACATCCGCAGAACCTGAATATTGGACCGTCACCTCTCGGCCATTGCTGCTATTAATTTGCGCGGCAATGGCAAATTTTTGATGGCGCGACACGTAAAACGCCTGATGTTTTAGGATCACTGAAAACGCAGCATCATCGGCTATTTCAGCTGTGTATTGCCCAATTGAAGGGAAGTATCGAGCCACGACATTTGTAAGCTCTGTTTTATATTCAAACGCCGCCAATAACAGCAAAGCTACGCCTAAAAATCTGACTACTGTTTTTTTCATTATCACCACAATATACCCAGTTACAATATCTCACTGGGGTTCTGTTTCCCAGCAAGATACTATCTTCAACTGGCGTTAAGTTTCATCTACTTATACTTATACTTTGTATCTTGCTCTTTAGGAATTCCTATCATGAAAAAAATTATCAGTGCCGCATTATTGATGCTTTTTAGTCAACAAAGTTTTGCTCAGGGCGGCGATTTCTCATTTTCTAATAACTCCAGTAGCGACTTCACGCCAATAATCTATATAAGCCAAGAAACTAACAACACCGACACGATACAAAGCGTTGGCATGACCTTTTTATTTACCGATTATCGCAGCAACTTAGGTGGCGGATTTGATTTATCGATTGGCCGCGGTGAAGTGTTAACCGAAAAGGGATACCAAGAAGACTATATTGCGTGGGATTTAGGCCTTAAATTTGGTTATTTTTCTAAACTATTTTTCTATGGTGAGCTAGGCATTGATTTAGGCGAATTGCTAACCAGTGATGATCATGACGATGACCATTATGATGATAGTTTTCACTTTGATGATGACGACAGCCATTATGATCATCAGCATTCTCACGTTAATAACCATGATGACTACCACAATGACAAATCTATAGACGCTTATGTTGGTATTGCGGCAGGTATTGACTTAGGTCATTTCCAAGTAACCGCATTCTCACGTTTACGTAAAATAGACAGCGAACATTGGACGGTCGAAGATAACCTATTCACCGGGGTCAAACTGTCGCTGTCATTTTAAATAGGATTAGATCTCTAGTTAGAACTCGTTGGATAACCAAACAAAGCGCGCAGCGTTGCCCGAACTCCCTTGGCGGCGCGGGCCGACCTTAACATATGTCGCCATTGATGAAAGTTTATCCTGATAGGATTATTACTCTCTATTTGCCCGATAATGCCGTATTTACAGACTTTCTTACTGTCTTCTTCAACGAAGGTACCAAATATTTTATCCCAAATAATTAATACACCCGCGAAGTTACGATCAATATAACCTGGATTAATTGCATGATGCACCCGATGATGTGACGGCGTATTAAATACATATTCAATCCAACCCAATTTTTTGATAATTTCAGTATGCACAAAAAACTGGAAGGCCAAATTACACGCGACTACCATCAAGACAACCTTTGGCTCAAAACCCAGCAGCATCATTGGCGTCCAGAACATCCACATACCAACGACGGGGTACATAACGCTCTGACGAAATGCAGTGCTAAAATTCATGATGCGTGAACTGTGATGAACCACATGTGCCGCCCATAACCAGTGCACATGATGAGAGGCGCGGTGAAACCAGTAATATAAAAAATCTTGCAGTAAAAAAGCGCCGACAATTGTTAACGGCGTTAACTCAATTTCAAACAATCGTAGTTCAAACAGCCAATAAAAAAGCGGCATTAACGCCAATAGCGATAACGCATCGGCGCCTTGATGGATCAGCGCTAACGCCGTATTAGCCATGGAGTCTTTAATATCATATAGAGCACGATGTTTAATAAACTCATAGCCTATACACAGTAAAAATATTGGGCTGAGTGCCAATAAAATAATTTCAACACTCATCGCAATGCCTCGCTAATCGTTTAAGGGCAAGTCGAATATCACGCGTAATGATTGCCTTAACAAGCATATTAGGCTGCCACCAAGGTGGTTCACAAACAATGGTATAGTCGATTTTAGTACTGTCGCTATTATCAAACAACAATATATCGCCTTGATGATTAGATACAGGCCCCTTGCCAATAATGCGATAACAAATATGCTGTTCGTTTGCCGATATTATTTGCTCAAAAAAGGTCTGACCATGCACGGTAACTTCACGCATGCTGCCTTGACCACCCGCAGGTTCGCCATGCTGTTGCGGCGTTGTTTGCTTAAATTTACCGTCAAAAAAACGCGCTAAATGATCATGATCCAACAATAATTTCATTACCGATTGTCGATCCTTAGCAATAGATTGAATTATGTTTATTTTTATCATTATATAATCGCTGCATTCTTTCAAAAAAGAGAGAGCATTAATAATAATGAAATTATACGTGACAGACTTGCCAAGGCATGACAATATTTTTGTCTTTAGATGACACCTTTGGTTGCCTGTGCTTAATATTTCTCAAGCTTACTTTGCTAGTGTTTTAGATTTCCTTGAACAACAAGGCATCTCGTCAGATCAAGCCTTGGGCGCAATAGAGTTCGATGATTTCAAGCACTATAAGAATCAACAGCGTGTCGCGCTTACTTATTACAGCGCATTGCTCAATTACGGAAAATTGACTCTTAACGATCCACTGTTTGGTTTTCATGTGGGTTGTGACGTGCACAGCGCAGACTATGGCGTATTAGGCTATCTGGTTGAGTCGAGTGAAAACTTAGCCATGGCGATCAAAAATTTATTAGCCTTTGATCAACTCGTTGCCAATATTGGCCGCACAGACTTTAGCATTAATCAGCAACAGGCGACTATTCGCTGGACTCCCCACGCACAATGCAGCGAGCAAATTGTGCTGCGTAATATGGCGGCATGGTTAACCACCGCGAAGCAACTACTTGGCAGCGACATAACCCCAACGCAAATAAAGCTTTGCCATTCGTTTTCTAAGGCACAATCACTACAACTCACCGAGTATTTGAACTGTGAGGTATTAATCGCTCAGTCTTTTAACGAAATAATATTCCCCAGCCAATTGCTCACACACGCATTTCGTAGTGAAAACCCACAACTACAAAAAACAATGGCAGCTATCTCGCAACAAGAACTCGCCAGCATTAATACCAGTAAATGTATAAAGTCTGAGATTAGTCATTTATTAAAAATAAAACCCGAGCTAACCGACTGTAGTTTATTGCAGTTTGCTGGCGTGTTTAATATGTCATCGCGCACTTTGCAGCGACAGTTAAAAAGCGCAGACTGTCAGTTTGCCAAGCTATTAGACGATGAACGTAAGCAACGAACCATCAAACAACTCGGCACACTGACCTTAGGTGAATTGTCACTACAACTTGGTTTCAATGAGCAAAGCTCGTTTAATCGCGCCTTCAAACGCTGGTTCAATTGCTCACCAAGAGACTATTTAAAGCGCTGTTAAATAGGTGTCTGCAATAATGCCATCATGTCATTAACCGTCATGCCAGTGGCGGCACTGCTGCTTTCTGCCAATAAGCTATTGGCCAAATCACGTTTTTGTTGATGCAGCGCTAAGATCTTATCTTCAATTGTATTTTTGGCAATCAAACGATAAATGGTTACCGGGCGTGTTTGTCCCATGCGATGCGCACGATCAGACGCTTGATCTTCTACCGCCGGATTCCACCATGGGTCCATGTGAATAACATAATCTGCGGCGGTTAAATTAAGCCCAGAACCACCTGCTTTCAAACTAATTAAGAACACGTCGCCATGCCCCGCTTGGAACGCATTCACCGCGTCACGACGCTTTTTGGCCGGTGTTGAGCCATCAAGATATTGATAGCTAATGCCCTTGAGATCTAAATGATGACGCAATATCTCTAAATGTCCAACAAACTGACTAAAGACCAACGCCTTATGATTATTGAGCATAAGCTCATCAATTAAACCGTCAAAGGCTTTAAGTTTTGAGCCTTCAATATTGGCTTCAGGTGCCACCAAACTTGGGTGACAACAAACGCGGCGTAATCGCATAATTTCAGCCAGCATTTTAATATGGTGCTGCCCCGGAGAATCGTTATTGCCCTTGGCCATATTCTCAATAGCTTGTTGGCGCATCGCTTCGTAAAGCGCTTTTTCCTGCTCTGACAATTCCACCTGAATATTAATCTCGGTGCGCGGCGGCAACTCAGTTAACACCTGATTTTTCATCCGGCGTAACATAAATGGCGAAATAATTTGTCGCAAAGAAGCACTAGCGCGATGCAACGACACCTCGTCACCCTCTTTATTGCTTTCAATAATGTTGGCATAACGTTTATGAAATTGCTTTTGGCTACCTAATAAACCCGGATTTATAAAGCGGAATAACGACCATAACTCGGTCAGATTATTTTCAATTGGCGTGCCTGTGGTGATCATTTTAAACTTGCCCGACAATGACATGGCAGCCTGTGTTCGTTTAGTCGTTGGGTTTTTCAATGCCTGCGCTTCATCGGCAACAATGGTTTGCCATGTCACTTTGGCTAAACGTTCACCCTCGCGCTGCAATAAACCATAGCTGCAAATAATCACATCAAACGCCGTCGCGCCGTCTAACATAAGCTGGCGCTGGTCTAGAGTTGAGGTATCAACGCCAAATATCTTCACACGTAAGGTCGGTGCAAAACGCGCCGCTTCTTGTTGCCAGTTAAAGCAAACAGAGGTTGGTGCCAAGATCAAAGTCGGTCCATCACAGGCGCGATCAACAATAACCGCCAACGCTTGCAACGTTTTACCCAGCCCCATATCATCGGCTAAACAAGCGCCGCCGCCCCAGTGTGCGAGTTTAGTTGCCCACTCAAAACCTTCTATTTGATAGTCACGTAATTCGGCTTGCAGGGTTGAAGGCACAACAGGCACCAGATCTTGTGCTTCGGCCAACAGTTCTTTTTGCTCCTGCCACGCATGCAAGGTTTTTAATCGCATGCCCTGCGTTGCTTCTTCCACCACGGGACTGGCGAGCAAATGAAATTTACCTAATTCACTGACCTGATCCAGGGCTTGCAAGCGCTGGCGTAACTCGTCGGTTAAGGTCAATATTTCATCGTCGTCTAACCGTACAAAGCGGCTATTAGAGCGGCTAATAAGGTTTAATAGCTCTTTGAGTTCAATGACTCTGTCTTCGCTAATTTCTAACTGACCTTCAAGTGAAAACCACTCTTTTTGCTTGGTCATCGCCAATTGCATGTGACCCATGCCCAGCTGCTTGCTTAACTTAAACTTTATACCTTTAGGCCATAACAACACCACGGATAAATTATCGGTGCAGGGTATTTCTTCATAGTGTTCACTATTAAAAAACTCAAGCTGTTCTAAGGTGGTTAGTGCATCATCGAGACGATCGCATAATAATTTATTATCGATTAAATATTCAAAGGTCGGACACGCGATAGCAATGGCCCGTAACAAGTCTAGCTCTTGCACCAAATCTCGAGTGGTACCCAGGCGCTTGCCTTCGATTTCGGTGGAAAATGTTGGGTTACCATGTCCTGGTGGTAAGCTTGGCCCAAGCGCGCCCATGGGCTGCACGTGACATTCAAACTCTAAGCCGTCTCCCGCGGGTAAAATATTAATATAGAGTTTGCTGTCGCTAACAACTTGCTCTACACCGGTATCAATACCGCTGATATTACTTTGTATATTGAGCATAGGTGCAATAGCATTAATGCTTTGCATCACCTTATCTTTTGCCGATGCAGGCACAACCAAGCCGCCTTCGCCGACAATACCCGCTATTTTCAGATGTTTGTTCTCGTAACAAACCAAACGATAGCGTTGACTATTTTCTTTGGTTACCGAGTAATTCACCGCACCGTCTTCAAAATTTGTCGGCACATTAGCCATGCTAAGCAAAAAATCATTGTTGTGCTGAGTGATCAGTAATTCAGGCTCTGATTCGAGCAATTCCACCGACATATCCGGCTGTTTCAATAAATAAAGATTAGGTAAGTTAACCGCTGCTTTTAACGCCTTAAAACCACCGAGCTCATAAACATCACGACCGTAATATCCGCCGCTGTGAGTACTGGTTATTTGATGACACATTTTAATGTCACCCTCGGTTAAAAAATCGAACGAGGCATATTCTTGCTGCAAGCGTTTTAATGAAATGGCGCGTCCTTTTGACCAACCATTTTTACCCAGCTTTTGTTCTTTCGCTTCAAAAAAGCAATCATAACTGTCTGGTTCAAACAACCAAACAAGTCGTGATTCTTTATTCTCCGTACTCGTTGCAGGAGCTACGGCATTGCTGTCTAAGGCAATTAACTGTTCAAGCGCCAGTGCCCAAGCTTCTTTACGTGCAATAAGCTGGCACACATCAATCAGCTGCTCATGCGGCTGACTAGCAATGACGGCACCATGTTCGGTCGATTTATCAAAGCGTTGCAGCAGGTTAGCACTGAGATGAGCAAAGAAAGTATCTTGCATAGTGTCTAAAGTGCCGAGCGCCTTTTGCAACAGACTTAAATACCCCTCATTGGCATGCTCGTTGCTCCAGCAGCTACATAAACACGCGACAATCACTTCAATCATCGAGCTATAACGCCCTTGATCTTGAAACGGATGTTCAGACATCATGAATGATTGCAGTTTACCGCTTAATACCTGCGTTATACGCTTAAGCAACATGTAACTGACGCGGTATGGATTTTCCATCCGGTAATCATCGAGCACGTAATCAAGATGTTTTAAGGCAATAGGTAATTGCGAAGGATCTTTATCACTGCCCAATTGCAATAACGCTAGGATATGAAACAAGCCCGGCAGATCGCCGATAGTTTGCTTTTTACGGCGCGCGATACGGTTTTTGGCCACAATCGCTTGTTGATATGACTCAACGGCAAGCTCTGGGAAACCAGATAAAAACTGCATCCAACCCACCAGCTGCAAACCATAAGTCGAGGTTTCATCACCAAGTAAATCACGTGCAGCGGGTATATTAGCGGCCAACAAATAGTGTTCAATCAACAATAAGCGCAGGTTTTCACAGTCAATATTGCGTTGCTGATGATATTTCACCACCTCATCAAGCGCATTAATGATTTCACCATTGGCGACAAGCTGCTGGCGAAGTTGGCGCAGCAAGGTAGCAAACGCCTGATATTGGATGACAATGGGAAGGTCTAAAAACTCATCTTGGCGATAGGGATAAAAACAAAGACCGAGCAACACCTTGTTCATGGTGCCATCAAATTGTTGTGGGTTTACTTCTATTAGCAACACTTCGATGCAAACATCAAATTGGCCACGATAAAAAGCATCTCGAACTTGACGTTGTCTATCTTGTAAAACGGGCTCACGCCAGTAATCAAATTGGGTTATCGGCATCACGTTTTCACTGTGATCAATGATTTGCTCAAACGAATTATCGCCAATGCTTAGTCGGGTCAAATGATCTTCTATAAATGGAGATATTCGAACGCCATCTTTAGTGACATCTAACAGGCCTTTGTCACCCGCCATTTCTCTAAATTCAGGGGTAAAAGCTATTTGTAATTTTTGTTGGTAAAAAGCATCACTGTGAGAAAGCTCACTAAGGATTTTTTTGAATTTCACTTGCCCTATGCGCTTATTAACTATCGACAATACGCGTAAAATGGCTTGTTCTGCCGGTTTACAAGATTGATACTGCGTCACCGCTTGTTCAATTTTAGCAGCGACATCCGACAAAAATAGCATTTAATAATCCCAAGTAACCCATTAAAGAACGGCTATTTTAACCATCGTGCGGTGGGTTACAAGCAACAATAAAGAATATAGTGAGAAACATCACCACACGCCATCTCCGTGACTACATAGCCGTCATCCCCAAGGACGCACAGCACGTCATCCCCGAGGTCGTACGGCACGTCATCCCCGAGGTCTTTTATCGGGGATCTCGTACCGCGTATTGTTCCCTTATGTAGTCTAATGTGGCCATTACTTGGGCAAGGTAATCACAAACTTAGCGCCTAACAATACTGTATCTTTCTCAATTTCAATCTCGCCCTTATGCCATTCTACAATGCGTTTAACGATGGCTAATCCCATGCCATAGCCCTTCACTTGTGAGCGCACGTTGTCACCTCGGGTAAAGGGTTTTAGCATTTTTTCTCGTTGTTCAACGTCAATACCCGGACCATTATCACTAATAACCAATTGCACCTCGTTATTGTGCTCGATAATTTCCACGGCTATTTCGTCTTGGCAATATTGCATGGCGTTTTGTACTAAATTATTAATTAGCATCATTAAATAGGAAGGATCAGCATGCACGTTGGCCATGCTGTTTTTGCCAATAAATTTAACCTTAATACTCTCGGTAGCTTTATTATTTAGGCAGCTAGCAACCAGCGCTGACAAGTTTACTGACCGCTTATCAAGTTGTAACATAGCTTGCTCTAACCTTGCGTAATTAAGCAATGTTTCAACTAAATCAACCATTTCGGTAACATTGTCGCTGATCCGCTGCTCAAAACGACGGCGTAGTACGGGATCATCTTCTTCTTGCAACGTATCAATACCAAATTGAATGCGTGCCAAAGGCGTGCGTAAATCATGGGAGACTGCGCCACTGAGTAGTTTCACGTCATTAACTAAATTTTCAATGCGCTGCGCCATGTGGTTAAACTCTTGCTCTAAGTCAGTAATGTAGGAAATAGACCCCACCGCTACACGTTGCTCCAACTCTCCTTCACCAAAAGCCTTCGCTACACGGCGTAATGCTAATAAACGGCGCGCTAATGGATATAACCACAAGAAAAATACCAACAACATCGCTATGTAAAACAAGCTGGTCAGCAAGAAGTTACGTACTCCGCCGTTTTGCTTCATATCAACCGGCAGCGCGGTTAATACAATGAGTTCATCGCTGCTTGGCATATAGAAATATAAGGCAATACTATCATCGGTTTCAAGCAACAGTGGCTTACCCATTTTCACTTCGTCAATAAGCTTTTTCGGCAGTTGGACATTTTCCATCGCGACTATATGCAGTCGATATTGGCCATTATTTTGCCAGCTATCGATGAATGATTGTCGCTGAAAAGGAGACTTCGCTAGACTATCTAGTGACATAGCAAGGTTACTGCCCAGTTGCTCTAAAACGGTAATCGCGTCTTTTTGTTGCAGGGAGTTTTGCGCGCTATATTGACTCGCTAGCTTGTCAAACATCCAGCCTAAGCCAATAGTCGCCAACAAAACGACGCTAAATAATGAAATGGTGAGTGCGCGCATTACCAGACATCTCGGGCAAATAAATAGCCTTTGCCCCAAATGGTTTTAATGCGAAAGGGTTCTCTGCTGTTATCTTGTAGTTTTTTACGCAAACGAGACACACGAAGATCGATAGAGCGATCAAAACCGTCATAATCAAAGCCGCGTAAATCACTGACTAACTCTTCACGTGATACAACTTCTCCCGCTTTTTTAGCTAATAACCACAATACATCAAATTCGTTAGACGAGAGTTTCACCGCCTCACCATTTAACATCACGCTGCGAGCTTGCTGATTAATGATTAGCGCATTAAATTGTAAACGCGTAATCTTTTCTGGTTCGCTCGCTTTCGCATTCAACGGCTGCATCTGATCACTGCGGCGTAGCAATAAACGAATGCGTGCTAATAATGCCCTAGCACGCACCGGTTTGGTCATGTAGTCGTCAGCGCCCATTTCTAGACCCAATACTTCATCTATCTCTTCGTCGCGAGCCGTTATCATGATAATTGGATTAGAAAAATCCGGACGCACCGCCTTGCATACATCTAGGCCATCCAGACCGGGTAACATACCGTCTAACAAGACTAAATCAGGATTAAGCTGCTTAATTAAGGTAACGGCGTCATCACCGCGTTCGGTACAAGTTACCCTAAAATCTTTCGCTGTAAGATAGTCTTCCATCCATTGTGCTAGCGCTACATCGTCTTCAACAAGCAAGATATGCGGGCTAGATTGCATTACCATTTATTGTATGTCCTTTGTATTGCTTTTTATTAATTTAGCCGTTTAAAACATGCGCCATGACATGCGTGGCCGGCCTTTTTTCTTGTACACCCAAGCCATTTTCAGTTGTGCAGTAATTAATACTTGTGAACTATTTTTCCGCTTAATGATCAGCTCAATATTTTTCTTGGCATTAAAGGATTGTTTGATAACACCATGACTTAAATTGCTCCAACAATGCAATGCTTGTTTTTTCTGTGACGAGTACAAGCAATATTCACCGTTGCTTAATCCCCGCCACTGCATTTGCACGGTGACATAACACGCTTGCCCTTGCATCAATGCTACGCATTGGTCAGGGCTAAGTTGCAGCGTCGGTATGGCACTGCTGTGTTTAGTCACATCAAGTTCAACTAAAAATAGACGGGCCTGAGCTGCTAGTGGGCATAATATTAAGAGCAATGTCACCAGTAACTTGTTGCCTGTTCGATGTAAAACAGGCCACAGTGTTGGCATGTTCATATTACGCTTCCTTAAAATACATAAGTCAGTAATACACCAGCGCGATAACCAGAGTTTTCATCGACACTAAGACGCTCAACCGTGCGATCAGACAATGACTGGTAAGCGAAGAAACTACCAAATACCCAATCTTCGCTTAGCGGATACTCAAGACCTAACTCTACTGATGTGCTAATACCTGCACCTGTTGACTTATCGGTAGCATCGATTGTAGCGGTTTGTGTTTGGTAATAATCATTCACTTCAATTGAGCGATATTGCAGGCCGACATCGGCGTAAAAGTTCCAGTTTTTGACCTGCCAGTTACGACCATAAGATACTGATGCTTCAATGCCATCGTCATCGGCATCGCTAGAGCTATACGGAGTAAAAATAACTTGTAGTTGGCTGTTTTCAAAATACCCTGTTGCACGTAAACCACCACGTTTGTCTTGGCGACGACCATTAATACCTTCTAAGCCTTCAATACCTTTGGTCGACGTTTCATAGAATAAATCAAGCGACCAATCGTCATTATTAAAGAAGTTTATGCCCCATGCAGGCGTGGCGTACATGCCATGAATACGGCGAGAGCTTAGACCTGGAGATTCAATAAACAAACCAAGAAACTGCACGCGATAACTTACGTCAACATCAAACTCAGTTTCTGGATCGGTAATGCGTTTAAGATAAAAATTATCACCGGTGCTGCTAATGGCGCTAATGCCTAAATAGAAACCGTCGCGAGGATTGCTAGGCTCATAATTAAAATTGAAATGCTTGTGATCCTCATCGTGCTTTTTGTCTTCATCGTGGGCAGAAACCACAGCAGAAGATAATAATAATGTGCTACCGATTAGGCCTGTTAATACTGATTTTGTAATATTTCTCATAAGATGTCCTTGTCTGCTTCTTTATTCGATGTGGTCATCTTAACTAAGGTAAAAAAAGAAAGACGTAACACTAATCATCAAGTTGTATCAGTTTGTATCGCGATATAATACCCGTGCTCCATGCATTGAACTAACGTTCAATGATAACAAAATGTTTCCTGCGTTAATTTAGCGAATCGAGCACCTTGCAGTGCACGCTATCTCCCGTATGACAGCAATCAACGATATTTGACAACTCATTTTCCAATGCCTTTAATTTTGCAATTTTTGATTGCACATCACTAAGGTGTTGCCGCGCTATGTCATGTGCTTCATGAGGGGAGTGATTAACGCAATGCTGTAAATGAATAAGCTGCTTTATTTCCTGCAAACTAAAACCCAAGGCTCGACTATGACGAATGAAGCCTAAACGCTGTAAGTGATCCTTATGATAGCGCCGCTGATTGCCCAAGCTGCGACTAGCCGCGGGCAATATGCCAATTTCCTCATAATAACGAATAGTGGGTACTTTACAGTCCGTTAACTTAGATAGCTGGCCAATAGAATAAATACTTGCCATTAAATTTAATACTCCTATCAATAACGCTTGAAGCTCTAGTTACTAGAGGTTTTATCATAAGCTAATACGACCTATACAACAAATTGGAGAACACCATGGCGGCATGTTGCGCAAAAGAGAAAAATTTTGATGGCATGGACAAACAATATATCAAGATTTTATGGTGGATTATTGCCATCAATGGATTGATGTTTGTCGTTGAGATGATAGCTGGGATAGGCGGACAATCTCAGGCACTGCAAGCCGATGCGTTAGACTTCTTGGGTGATACACTTACCTATGGCGCAAGCCTTTGGGTTATTGGCAAGACGCTCAGTTTGCGCAGCAACGTTGCATTAGCCAAAGGGGTTAGTTTGTTGTTAATGTCACTGTGGGTAACCTGCTCTACTATTTATCGCCTGTTTTATCTGAACTCCCCCGACGCATTGACCATGGGCAGCATTGCGATTACCGCCTTTATCGCCAACGTAGTCAGCGTGATGTTATTACGAAAATATAAAGACGGGGATGCTAATGTTCGCTCAGTATGGTTATGCAGTCGAAATGACGCGATAGGTAACCTAGTCGTATTGCTTGCAGCCTCTGGTGTATGGCTAACAGATTCACCATGGAGCGACCTTGTTGTGGCACTATTCTTAGCAAGCTTATTTTTATCGTCTGCGTGGCAAATACTAAAACAAGCTTGGGCAGAAAAGAAACATTCAAATAACAGCGCCGCCTCTGTATAATGCGCAAAAATTAGTAAACGAGGAGCCATCATGCATGATCTATATTACAAGGGTCGTATTCACACCCGTAAAAACTTCGTAAATACGGGGTTTAATACCAAGCGACTAGTCAAACTAGGTACGCAAGAAAATCCTTTAACGCTGTTGGTTAATGATCAAAGCCGAGAAACTGAAATTGCCGCTCTAGTTGCAAGTAACGATTTATTCGCTAACATTACCGTTGATGCGGCGCAAAGCGAAAACATTAGCGAATTAGACGGCGTATTAAATATTACGAAAACGACCACCTTCGACAAAACACCTAATCGTAATGATCCTTGTATTTGTGGCAGCGGTAAAAAATATAAGAAGTGTTGCGCTTAATAGAACACTTCAATAAACGCGGTTTATCGTAAACCGCGTTTTATCGTAATTCTCGCCAAAATCTATTATCTTTCATCAAAAAAAATGAGTTACCACCACCAACCACAAAATAACCACTTTAAATACAAACAGTTAAATTTGGCGTAATAATTGCTAAATATGCATTATCAAATCAAATAATGAGATTGAAATGCGTAGTAGATTATCCCCCCTTAAAGCCAATGCTGTATGTTCACTGCTAATACTAAGCAATTTTTTTGCCGCGCCAAGTTATGCTAATACAACTGACGAAGTTGACGAGCTTGTTAATCAAATAGTTGAGCAACGAAAAATCCCTGGCCTGCAATTGGCCATCATCAAAAATGGCGAAATCATAAAGTTGCAGGCTTATGGCCAATCCAATGTGCAAGATGCTGTTAAGGTTAGTAATGACACCGTATTTCCCATTAACTCGATGACTAAGCTATTTACTGGTGTGGCGATAATGCAATTGGCACAAGCTGATAAACTCAACGTTGACGACGCTATTGGCACACATTTACCCGAGCTGCCAGCCAAGTGGCACCACCTCACTATCAAGCAGTTACTTTCGCACGCGTCAGGTTTACCCAACATTTTAAGCGGCCGTCAAATCGATCTTATTGCCAATAACAACCCAAAATCTGCCTGGGAGTTGGTGCAAACCTTACCGATGAAATCTAGTGTTAATTCGCAGTTTAGCTATAACCAAACCGGTTATATTGTCTTAGGAAAAATTATCGATAAATTGGCACAACAGCCATTTAGCGATTTTATCACCACGCAACAACTCAATAAGGTTGGCATGCCTGCTACCGCCAATGCTGGCTTTGGTTACTTAACATATGTGGTGCCAAATCAAGCGCGTCAATATATGCGTGACAGACAAGGCAGATTGGTTAATTTTCACGGTGAGTTTGCACCCTTTTTAACAACCGCGGCGGGCATGAGTACCACCGCTAAAGAATTAGCAAATTATGTTATCGCCTTACAGCAGGGCAAGTTGTTAAATCAATCAAGCTTGAAAACATTGTGGACACCAAACCTATTAAATAATGATCGCACCGCTGGCTTTAACTCGGTTGAAAATGGCTACGCGTTAGGCTGGCAAATCATTAATCGTAAACCGCACCGCGCTATTAGTGCTAGTGGCGCCAATGCCAACTCATTGGTGATTTATCCTGACGATAACTTGTCAGTAATTGTACTCACCAATTTATTGGGCTCATTACCGATTAACTTCGTCGACCAAATAGCCAGTATTTACCTTGAGAATATGCAAGCAAAGAACGGCTGGCAGTTATCTCAACCAATGCGTTTGTTAAAAAAGGAAGTCACGCAACAAGGATTTAAAAACATTGTTGAGGTCACTAAAAGACTAGAGAAAAATCTGGGTGTTACCTTTAACGTACATAATATTAATGACTGGGGTTACGAGCTAGTGGCGCAGAAAAATTTAGAAGCAGCGTTGCAAGTCTTTAAACTTAATGTAGCGCTGCATCCAAATGTGGCTAACAGTTTTGACAGCTTAGGTGAAACACATGTCGCATTAAAACAATATGAGCAAGCACGGGTAAACTATCAGCACATTATATTGATGCAACCCAATAACAGCGCCGCAAAAAAACAATTAAAACGCATTGAAAACGCCCTGCTAAAAAACAATGTTAATACTTATTAAAACAGAGGAATATTCAGGAGTACAACAGTTCTACTCCTGAATAAATCTAGACTACGAGCTCTTTACCCAGCGATAAAGTTCTTTCAGGCTAGGGTTCTTGCCTGTTTTAAGAATACCAATGCGGTATATCTTGCCAACAAAACTAAATACAAAAG
>SPKZ01005203.1_pt1 | contig 15416 bp, 10 predicted proteins | sample 2456571 | NCBI WGS metagenome assembly SPKZ01 (sample SAMN11192286, study PRJNA482655) | marine metagenome | biome: ENVO:00000447; feature: ENVO:00000244|ENVO:00000211|ENVO:00000569|ENVO:00002023; material: ENVO:00002151; isolation source: ocean water from marine abyssalpelagic zone ...
CAATGGCTATCATACCCCAGCAGGTCAATTATCCACCTTTAAGGCCATGTTAGTCGACAACGGCAAGGTGCTAGCGACAGGTAATGCCAAAGAACTGCTCGCACAGCATAAAAGTGCAACCGTGATTAATTTACAGGGAAAGACATTATTGCCCGGTTTAATCGATGGTCATGGTCATATCACCGGTTTGGGCCTAACCCTGCAACGTGTTTCATTGCGTGATGTATTATCCGAGAAAGCCGCGGCTAACATTGTCGCCAAATTTGCTAATGACAATCCGCAGCTAAGTTGGATCCGTGGTCGGGGTTGGAATCAAGTATTATGGCAAGGGCAGCAATATCCTGTTAAAGAAGCCTTAGATGAAATAATTGATCATAAGCCCGTATGGCTGCGCCGAATCGACGGTCACGCGGGTTGGGCCAACAGTAATGCATTAGCATTAGCTGGCATTGATCGTCACACCATCGCACCGGCTGGCGGTGAAATTATTAAAGATAGTCGTGGCGAGCCGACCGGCGTTTTAATCGACAATGCGATGGACTTATTAGAAATTCATATCCCGAAAAACTCTGTCGGCAGTGTCAAAGCCGCCATAGAGCAAGCAGCGCAACATTTATTAAAATCAGGTATAACCAGCGTACATGATGCGGGTATTAATGCCCTCACCTATCAAGCCTATCTAGAAATGAGCAAGATCAACGCCATGCCGATACGTGTTTACGGAATGCTTAGCGCCACCACCCCAGGTTTTGATAATATGTTACAACACGGCAAAGTGATCACCGATGATGACATGTTAAATATTAGTAGCGTTAAAATTTCAGCTGACGGCGCACTAGGCTCAAGGGGCGCTGCGATGTTGGCCCCTTATAGTGATGCTAAAGGTCACGATGGTTTACTATTATTGCCACCGGAGCAGCTTGAACAGTTAATGGAAACCTCCATTGCCGCTAATTTTCAGGTCAATGTCCATGCCATTGGTGATAAGGCTAATCACCTTGCGTTAAATTTGTTCGAAAAATTCAATCAGCAAAAAAATTCGCGACAATTACGTCATCGTATTGAACATGCACAAGTGGTCAAAGTTAGCGATTTAGCGCGTTTTAAAACCCTCAATGTTTTACCCTCAATGCAACCTACCCATGCCACCAGCGACATGAACATGGCGAAGGCAAGAGTTGGTGAGCAGCGCCTTAAAGGGGCTTATGCTTGGAAAACCCTATTAAATGACGGTGTCCGTATTATTTCTGGCTCAGACTTTCCCATCGAATATGTTAACCCCTTCTACGGTTTACATGCCGCGGTTACTCGTCAAAACAGGAAAAACCAACCCACTAACGGTTGGATTAAGAGCGAAGCGATGAGCCTAACTCAAGCCTTAACCTCATTTACCATTGATGCCGCTTATGGCGCGCATCAAGAGAAAGTGCTCGGAAGCTTAGAGTCTGGAAAATGGGCCGATTTCATTGTTATTGAACAAGATATATTCAAGCAACCTGAGACAGAAATTTGGCGGGCCAATGTATTGTCGACATGGATTGCTGGTAAAAAAGTCTATCAAAAATAATCGCCTTGTTTGTGACTAGAATTGCGACTTATGCCCGTCATCCTTGAAACCGCAGTTTTATTAAGAAATACGTCCTGTATTTTTCCAAAAGCCGCCGCAAGCGACGTTCAAAATATTTCCAGAATATTTTGTGTCTGCGTTTCGAATCACAATCACTTAGCTTTTTACTGGCTAAGGGCTCAATAAGCTCAGGCGATTCGAAACTTGACGGCTTTGCCTACACGGATGTAGGTACTCTGGTTTTGTCTGGAACTGAAAATCTTCACTGCAATTTCAATGAACACGGGTATATACCCGTGTTCATTGGAAATGCGGGAATTTGTAAATGATATAAAATTCGATATACAAGGCGCGTGATTGAGTAATAGCTGGCTATTGGGATTGAACGCAACGAAGTAGATTGGGTTTTAGAGCGTTACAAAACCTGCATCTTCATTGATTATGGGTATGACTTCGCCTATAGTCACGCCATCAAAATTTAGAGAAATGGCAATGTTCAAAGATAACGCCCTGTTAGCGCAACTGAAGCAAAATATCCAACAAGACTTACCTAGAGTCGAAGGCAAAGTTAAAGCGACCGACAAAAGTTACGGTTTTTTGGAAACAGACAAAGGTAAAAGCTACTTTATAACACCCCCGCAAATGAAAAAAGTGATGCACGGTGATATTGTCGAAGCGGTGATTGTTACCGACAAGGGCAAAGAGCAAGCCGAGCCGAAAAAATTAGTGTTACCCGCGTTAACGCGTTTCATTGCACGCATTGCCAGCAAAAAGAACAAGCTAGTGCTTACTCCGCCTGCGCCTTATAAAGGCGCACCTATTGCTGCAAGCCTTGTAAAGAACATAACCGCTAACGATAGCGACTATGTGCTTGCTTCATTAGCTAATCATCCGTTAAAGGAACCAGCGGCAACCTCAGGTAACAGCGCACCGTTTAGTGCTCAAATAGAACAACTGGTGGCAAGCGCCGATGATCAAAACACGCCATGGCTAGTCACTCTCGCTAAACACAATTTACAAGGGGCGAGCTTAGCAATCACCTCACCAAATAATCAAGCCACTTGCTCATTGCAAGAACCTGACCTAAATAGAGAAGATTTAACATCAGCACTATTTTTTACTATCGATGGTGAGTCGACTCGTGATATGGATGATGCGATAAGCATTAGTCAAACAAGCAACGGTGATTGGCGCTTACAAGTCGCTATTGCCGATCCTGCCGCTTATATTAGTCACGGCAGTGATTTTGATATTGAAGCCAAATCTCGCGGTTACACTCATTACCTTCCTGGGCAAACGATTACCATGTTGCCTGAGAGTCTGAGCGATGATTTATGTTCGCTGCGTGAAGGTGAAAAACGCGCTGTTATCATATGCACTATACACATTAATGCCCGTGGTAAAATGCTAAATGATGGACAGTTTAGTTTGGCATGGATAAAATCTAGCGCCAAATTAAGCTATCAACAAGTTAGTGATTTCATTAACAAGTGTGGACAGTGGCAAGCGCCAGCACCTTTAGCCCAAGCGTTGAACGATCTTAATGCACTGGCATTGGCACGCAGCTTTTGGCGCGCCAAAAACACCCAACTTTTTGATCAGCAACCTGATTACCGCCTACGTTTAGATGATAATCAGCGCCTTGAATCTGTCGATGTGCAGCACCATACTATCGCTCATAATATGGTGGAAGAGTCGATGTTGTTAGCCAATTTTTGTGGCGGCGCGTTGCTAAGCAAATATTGCAATAATGGCATATTTAATACTCACCCTGGTTTTGATCCAGAAAAGGTCGCTAAGTTGTCGGTATTGCTACGCGAACATGGATATATTTATAGTAAAGAGCATTTGTTAACCACTGTAGGTTTTTGTCAACTGCAGCGTGAGTTAACGTCTCGTAGCGACAATTACTTTGCAGCTCGACTTCGAAAGTTTCAAAACTACGCCAATATTTCTCACGTGCCACAGCCTCATCATGGTTTAGGTGTTGAGCAGTACGCCACGTGGACGTCACCTATTAGAAAATATGGCGATTTATTGAATCATCGCCTGATAAAATCAATCATCGATGAGTCATATAACAGTATCGAGATTGACGCTATGCAAGCCGAATTACTTAAAGAGCAACGTGATTACCAGCGCCAAGTTGAAAGAGATATCAACAACTGGTTATACATCGACTACTTGCAACAAGACATCGATAATGCGACCGAATTTGATGCGACTGTCTTTAATATTAACCGCGGTGGTTTAATGGCCAAGATAGCAAATAACGGCGCGGTTATTTTCATCCCATTATCAAATATTCATGCTAATAAAAAAGCCTGTAAAATCGATACCGAGCTTGGCACTATCAGTGTTGATGAACAAGTTAAAGTGCAGTTAAATGATCCTATTAAGTTAGTCATTACAAGCAGCAACAAAGACAAACTCAATTTAACCGGTAAGATGATTAGCGATAGTTAATAGGGTCTGCTAAAAGTTATAGTTGATCCATCGAGCTCATTAACGCAAGATTAATTAATGAGTCTCAATGGATTGAGTATTAAGGAGCAAGTAGCTAGCAATATTTTCAACTAAACGACAAAGACTGGCCAAGTGGTTAGCCCCCCCAAAAAGTTAAAGAATTTCTAACACAACGCGCTAAAAATGGTGAGCTGGTGATTGACTTCTCATTAGCTAATTGTGACTTATCGGATACTAACCTCGTTAATAGGGCTTCAAAAATCGGTTATCAGTTTATCTACTGCGACCTCTATCACGCAAATTTCGAGGGTGCTCACTGCTTTAAATTAAACCTTGCGGGCAGTTCGTTAATGAAAGCCAATTTCAACAATGCCAATCTGCACTGTACCGTTCTTACTAATTGCAACCTCTTAGGCGCCAGCTTTGACGGTTCAAAACTGGAACATGTGATTTTTTTGGGATACTTCAGTGCAAGAACAGGAAGCTGATGCCTGCAATAATCCAGATCAAAAAATCGATTTATGCCAGCAAGCGGAAGAGATTTATCGCAACTTGCGTTTAGTGTCAGAAAAACAAGGGCTATTTGATATCGCTGGCACATTTTTTCAGCATGAAATGATTATGCGGCGCAAGCAAATGTCGCGCCTATCGTTACACCGCATGGTATCAAAAGCGGTGGATTAATTTTGCGGTTATGGCGAACAACCATTGCGTGTCGTGACCGTTATTGTGATCTTTTACTTCCTATTTTTTTTAGTCGGCGTTAATTTTCAAGGTCAAGGAATCGCTTTAGATCTTGATAAAAGTGTTAGTAAAAATCTATATTACTTGACCAGCTGTGCTTACTTCTCTGTTATTACTTTTACCACTCTAGGTTATGGCGATATCACTCCTATTGGTTTATCTCGATTTTTGACCGCCGTAGAAGCGTTGTACGGCAGCTTTACATTGGCATTATTTGTTGTGGTATTCGTAAAGAAAATGACTAGCTAACTTTACTTTCGCAGCAATAACACATACGCTTAATCGTATATATGATTAAGCGGATATAACTAATGATTGCTCTACAGTTTTTTAAAGCGCTCAGTGACGAGACTAGGCTCAAGTCTTTACTGCTAATTCTAGCCCAGCAAGAGTTATGTGTATGTGAGCTAATGAGCGCATTATCACTGAGTCAGCCCAAAATATCCCGTCATCTAGCCATCTTAAAAGACGCTTCATTACTAGAAACAAGGCGTCAGGGACAATGGATATTTTATTTTATTAGCCCTCAATTACCCGCATGGCAGCTGTTACAACTTCAACAAACCTTAAACAATAGCGTTGAGTTTATTGCGCCACATTTAAACCATTTAAATGAAATGGGCAGTCGACCAGTGCGTGTCGCCTCATGTTGCCCCGAATAATTTTGCAAAAAAGAAGAAACAAATGACCATAAAAATTGGAATAAACGGCTTTGGGCGCATGGGTCGCCTAGCAATGCGTGTTTTACATGACATGCCAGGCGTAGAGATTGTGCAAATAAACGATCCAGCTGGTGATACGGCCACCTTAGCTCACCTATTAAACTTTGATTCAATTCACGGGCGCTGGCATGTACAGGCCTTAGAAAAAGACGGTGAGATGGTGATTGAAGGCCGACATATTAATGTGAGTCGCCATTATGACATCGCTGATACGAACTGGACAAACTGCGATGTAGTCATTGAGTCATCGGGAAAATTTAAAAGCAGTGCGGCGTTGACTCCCTATCTTAAACAGGGCATAAAACGAGTGGTGGTTAGCGCCCCACTTAAAGAAGATGGTCTATTAGACATTGTTTTAGGCGTTAACGAGCAAGACTATGAACCACAATTGCACCGCATTGTTAGTGCAGCGTCTTGCACCACCAATTGCGTTGCGCCTGTGGTCAAAGTATTACAACAAAAAATTGGTATTAAGCACGGCAGTTTTACCACCATTCATAATATTACCAACACACAAACGATATTAGATGCTCCGCACAGCGATTTACGCCGCGCACGTGCTTGTGGCATGAGCCTAATTCCAACAACCACTGGCTCTGCAACCGCTATTACCCATATATTCCCTGAATTAAAAGGCAAGCTTAATGGTCACGCAATTCGGGTACCACTAGCCAATGCGTCTATTACCGATTGTGTTTTTGAAATGTCGCGAGCCACCACCAGCGAAGAAATAAATGAGATGTTGCAACAAGCCGCGAGTGGAGAAATGAAAGGGATTTTGGGCTTTGAAAACCGACCTTTGGTGTCTATTGATTATCGAACAGATGCACGATCTTGCATTGTCGACGCGCTGTCGACCATGGCCATTAATGATAGCCAAGTTAAATTATATTTATGGTATGACAACGAATGGGGATATGCCAACCGATTAGCTGAGCTAGCGTTCATGGTGGCAAGCAAGGACAAGCAACTTGCCAACTAATACACCTGTGACGCCTAGTGCCATCAAGTCCAATAAGAGCGAATCAATGGCACAATACGCGCTAGTGACCGCCAACTACTGGGCATTTACAGTGACCGATGGTGCGCTGCGCATGTTGGTCATTTTGCATTTTGCCGCGCAGGGGCTTAGCCCGCTAAACATTGCATTGCTGTTTGTTTTCTACGAATTGTTCGGCGTATTTACCAATTTATTAGGTGGTTATTTAGGCGCTCGTATTGGTCTTAATAAAACCATGAACATCGGATTGTTATTGCAAATTTGTGCCTTGAGCGCGTTAATGCTGCCTAATGACATGCTGAGCATGTTGTGGGTTATGGCGGCACAAGCGCTTAGCGGCATCGCTAAAGATCTCAATAAAATGAGCGCTAAAAGTGCCATTAAATTATTGATAATCCCTGAGCAGAATCAACATCGATTATTTCACTGGGTTGCTTTATTAACCGGATCAAAAAATGCGCTCAAGGGATTAGGTTTTTTCATTGGCGCGTTATTGCTAAACCTGACGTCATTTCAAACGGCCGTAGGTATTATGGCGGGCGCCTTATTACTGGTTGGTATAAACAGTTGGCTGTATTTAGCCAAAGAGTTAGGTAAAAGCAAAGCTAAACCAAAGTTTAGTCAGATATTTTCAGTTAGCGCGGCGATAAACCGCTTGTCCATGGCGCGACTGTTTTTATTTGCAGCGCGAGACGTTTGGTTTGTCATTGCACTGCCGGTTTATTTAAGCAGTCAACTGGCCTGGGATCATTATCAGGTAGGCAGCTTTATGGCGCTGTGGATTATAGCCTACGGCATCATTCAAACATTAGCGCCCTACTTACGTTCTAAAAAATCCGTTGGCCGAGAAAACATTTCTACCTGTCGTTATACCTTTAGCCTCGCGTTGTTGCCATTTATTATCGCGTTAATGCTTGGCAGCCATTTACCTAAAGAATTAACCATTATCATCGGATTATTTAGCTTTGGCGCGGTGTTTGCAATTAACTCCTCCTTACATAGCTACCTTATTGTGCATTATGCAAAAAGCGACAACGTATCGTTAGACATTGGTTTTTATTACATGAGCAACGCCATGGGCAGATTACTCGGTACCCTATTGTCGGGTTATCTATTTACCCAATATGGTTTAGTTAGCTGTCTGTTAGTCTCCGGTAGCCTCATTTTAATATCGGCGATTATAACCTTGCGCCTGCCCGCTAAATCATGACGCTGTATTATGACGAGAATGACATGTCATGTTATGATCTTAATTAACTCCCAACGTCATTCTATTTACAGGATTGTTGATGACTTATTCGCTTTACCTAGCACACATTAATGATACCCACTCACATTTTGAAAGCTCCTTGCTGCACTTTAACGTACAAGTACAGCAGACAAGATATCGTATTGACGCGTCTTGTGGCGGCTATGCAAAAATAGCGACGGCGATCACACAGCACCGCCGCCTCGCAGCAAGTGAACAACAACCATTCATATTTCTTCATGCGGGTGACAGCTTTCAAGGCAGTCTTTATTTTAGCTGTTTCAAAGGACGAGCTAACGCCAAACTACTTAATTTGTTGCAACCCGACGCAATGACAATTGGTAATCATGAGTTTGATTTAGGCAATAATCCTATTAGCGAATTTATTGCTAACGTAAATTTCCCAGTCCTTGCCGGTAATATGGACTTAAGCGAAGAAGATCAGGATAAGGAAAAACCGCTACGCCCTCATGCTAACCTGCTACGTTATGACAATCAGCGCAATATTGCGCAATATTTATTAAAGCCGTTAGCCGACAAAAAATTAGCAATTGTTGGTATTACTTTAGACTTAATGCATCAAATTGGTTGTCCCGACAGCGATTGTCTGTTCCATAACGCCATTGAAACCACGCGAGCAACGATCAAGCATCTGCACGAGCAAGGTATTAAACACATTATCGTGCTCAGCCACCTTGGCTATGCTGGTGATGTGCAACTAGCAGAGCAAGTCGATGGCATTAGTATCATCGTTGGCGGGCATAGCCATACCCTAACCGGTGACTTTAGCGAGTTAGATATCCCCTCCGTTGAACAACAGACGGTGACTGTTAACCACACGCTCATTTTACAGGCAGGAAAACACGCCGAAAGCATCGGCTTAGAAAAACTAACCTTTGATAGCAAAGGCCAAGTGATTGCACAACAAGGTGGTATTTCATTTTTGTTAGGCGAGAATTGGCATGCTTATCAAGGTGAAGACAGAGTCAATGAAGAGCAACGCGCAGACATCACCAATTACCTCAAATACAGCAAGTTATTTTATAACGTCAAACCGGACGCAGCGATTAACGATATTATCAATAAGCAATATAAACCCGCGGTTGATGAAATGCGCCAGCGCATTGTCTGTCACTTGTCTAAACCTTTGCATCATACACGCCTACCGAACAATCAATGGCCAACGGGAAGCGAAATAGCACCATTAGTCAGTGAAGGGTTTTATGTCGCGGCGAGTAAAGATCAAGAGATTGATTTTGCAATGCACAATGCCGGTGGCGTTCGCATATCACTCAAACAGGGGCCGTTAACCCAAGCCGAAATATGCGGCCGCTTATTGCCGTTTGAAATTAAAATTGTCAGCTACCTTGTCTTAGGTGAAAAGTTACGATTAGCTATTGAAGGCGCCATCAATAACGCCACCAGCAATGGTGTGGTGGGTACTGGGGATGGCAGTTATCCGTATCTATATAATTTACGTTTCAGCTATGACAAAGACGCAATATTAGGCCAACGTATCAGCGAGCTCATGTTATTCAAAAATGGCGTATGGCAATGTATCAACGATGAAACCGCTTATCGCGGTGTTTCCTCCGCTTATACCTTGGCTGGCAAAGAAGGATATGACGCCTTGTTAACAAGCACAGAGCATTTTGAGCACCCAGTAACCATGAGCGGCTCATTTGTCGCGCTCGCTAAACAGCGCAACTGGTAACATTTCATCAGTTACATATTTTGTTACGCTTGAGTCCCCGATGTTATTTACTTTATCGTCGAAGCTATGAATAATGGTTGGCTCAAAATAAACACAAATCAATTCAATTATGAAAGGAATTACCAATGGTTAAGTTATTGTTACCACTTGTTATTACCACCGTTCTTAGCGCAGGAATCGCTCATGCCCATGGCAACAATATGACCGGTAACATCGAAGTAGCGATGAAATCTGAGCTGCGCAGCGATAAAGAAAAAATGCGCGACGCTAACCGCATGCCCGTTGAAACCTTGGCATTCTTTGGCATCAGAGAAGATATGAAAGTACTAGAACTTATTCCTGGTGGCGGCTGGTACACTAAATTGCTTGCTCCAGCGCTGCGCGACAAAGGTCAATATTACGCATCAATTGGCACCTCACGCATCGAGAAAAATCTGACCAAAGGCAATCTGTTAGCAAAAGCGAAAATGCTTAGCACCAGCACTAAGATGAGCTACGACAAAAAATCCGGCAGTTATATACTTAACGACATTAATTTTAATGTCACTGACATTGACGCGGTACTGACCTTCCGTAATTATCATAATTTCACCAAAGAAGCCCGCATGGCAATGAACGCCGCCTCGTTTAAAGCCCTCAAAGCTGGCGGCATCTATGGCGTAGTAGATCATACCAGACGCCATATGCAAGCAGCTGATGGCGAAAATGGCCGGCGTTTCGACCCGGTATTGGCGATTAAAGAAATTCAACAAGCTGGTTTTGAGTTAGTCGATTATTCGACACTGCATTATCGCGATGCTGACAAACTGATCTTGGAAGTCGGCAAAGATTCTGTTACCGGTAAAACTGACCGTTTTACGCTGTTATTTAAAAAACCAATGTAGTCTTAAGGTAGGTTTTAAATCGCTGCTCTTTGCCATTGCCGCCAGAGATGGCGGTACTTAGATTTTACCGGGAGCAATAAATCCGACCGTTCGTCCTGAACATAAAAAGGAGAGTTTACTCTCCTTTTTATTTGATGATTTTTTAATACCTAAGCATTAGCCTGTAGTAACAATTCTTCGACGGCCAGTTCCATTGGCGTATATCGAATACCTTGTCGCAATTGTTCTTCGTCTGTTTTAACAAAGCCCCAACGTTCATATACCGCTAACGCGTAAGACGTGGAATTAAGAGTAAAGACACCACCACTTCGTTGTTGCAAACTAGACTCTGAAATGGCTAACCACAGTTTTTTAGCAATGCCTTTCTTGTGATGGCTTTTATCAACGAATAAATGAAATAAATGACGATGATCTTTAATGGCCGCCACACCGACTATTTCTCGGTTTTCTTGCGCCACTAAATAAATAAACCCTTGATCCATATAGTCCGCAATCGCTTGCTGACTAACGGTACTTAAGAAAAAATCTAAACCGTCAGATTCAAAATCATCATTTAACAGTGACTTGGCATTGCGTGATATCAATTGACTGATATCACCACTGTCTTGCGCCAAGGCCCTTCTAATCTCAATATGTTGCACAAATAGCTCCTTTATATTGCATAACTATTCTACATACTAATACTCTCAGCCAAGAAAAACCATCATTTCACGCGACTAACATCTAATGCCGTTGTGAAGCTTAGCGCCTAATACGTACTATTGATTTCGATATAGGTGTTTACAAAAAATAGAGTTCACTTGATTCAATCGTGATTACTTGGTGCCCAACATTACTTTATGATATCCCTGTAACTCACTCTGGGGCAATTAGCCGCTAAAGACTAACTTATTCAATAACTCGTTATTTATTAGCTAGATTTTTATGCGTGATGAGATGGACATTCGCTAAACCGGGTCAGTGCGCCAAACTAGAACCAACGACAGTCGTCATGGAGGCTTGTTACTCTTCTGATTACTGGGGCTAAACTAGGGCATTAGGCAAAGCTGCCCCCTGCACAGCATGTAACTCCATTTGTTGGCGGAAATAAGAATGTTCCTAATGATACAGTAGGTATTATTGAAGCGAGCCAACATCCTTACATCCAGTTTGTTTCAATTAAAACAGAATATCAGCAAGAAATTTGTTCATTGCACCGAATTAGAGAGCGCTTAATACGAAATCGAACCAGCGTTATCAACCAAATGCGCGGGTTACTTAGCGAGTTTGGTGTTATTGCGAATACCGGCAAAGCATCGCTTTTTAAGCGGCTTGAAAAGTTCACTATTGATGCCAATTTTACTCAACAACTTAGAGATATGCTTGGTGATTTATATAGTGAGAGTTTGGGGATAACACAACGTATAGATAAGGTTGAGATTCAACTAAAAAAATTCGTTGCTGATTCTCCTAGTCAAAAGATATTACTGAGTATTTCAAGTATCGGTTTTATTAATGCTTCAGCGTTATTAGCAAGTATAGACAAAGGCCAAGCATTTAATAGCCCACGAGAATTCGCAGTTTGGCTTGGCTTAACACCTCAACAATATGCGTCAGGAAATAAGAGTCGTATGGGGGGATCACCAGCGTGGCGATCGTTATTTAAGAAAACAGCTAGTGCATGGTGCTAGAACGGTGGTTTGCCACGCCGCAAAGAAAATAGATCAGCTAAATCAATGGGCCAATAAACTTCGAGAAAAGAAAAGTATTAATAAAACCATTGTCGCAATGGTACACCGCCTTGCACAACTGATCTGGATATTACTGCAACGACAAGAAAAATATTCACCACGTTATGCGCCAGTTTTGGCTGGAGGCGTGAGATATGAGAAACACTAGTTTTGTTATTCCAGCCTTGTTTAAATCCGATTGGGACAAAGGCTTATAGCCTGAGTGCGTGTTGTGGATGGTAAGGTTCGGATAACACCTTTTTGAACACCAACCAAGGTCAATTAATAGTTGATGAGCAAAGGTCTAACCTACCTGATTAAAGCCAGACGGGGCAAGGATTTTATAAATCCGAATGCGTGTTACGGTGATTAGGTACGGAATTCATTAGAGACCAGGGATAATTGAAATATCCCTACTAATAGAGCCTGGATATATGTCGGTGCTGATTACTTTTAAACTAGATTTATTAAAGACGACAGGGTTGTGCCGCTACGCGACACAACAGTTAGGCTAATGCTTTGACTACGAAGGAACGTCCATATATGTCTCTTCTTACATTCTTCGATAGGACACTACTAAAATCAGTTAAATGCAAAGTTTACGATAAATAAAACATATTAAAAAAAACAAAACTGAGTAATGAATAAAAAACGCCAGTTTATTGTTTAAATTGTAAGCAACTATGTCTGTTGACAAAATAGTGGCCCTGTATCAACTATGCTCTATGGCGCTATTAGATAATAAAATAGACGATGGTGAGTAAATATTGGAACTTTGAACGTGCCGATTCTAATCGCTATTTACAAGTAAACTCCTAGGAATTTACCTCCCTTTGCTAGACGTGTCCGCAAAAAACGACTTTGTTAAATCTATCGAGAATTCCCATCGCGTAGAAAATGTTTAGGACAAGTAATGAATTACGCGTCATTACAGGTTCTGGATTTACGTAAATATAAATGTAATAAGTATATAAATCACTCACTTTATAATTTGAGTTAGGGTATTTACAATTGTTCATTTAATGATATTTTATTCTTGTCACCGAGTTCCTAATGAACATAAGATTGTACTTATCGGGTGGCTAAAAAATAATAGAGAGAGACAATAAATGTTTACAAATAACAAAATATCTAAAGCTGTACGCTTTGCTATATTCGGCGCTGCTTTAACGTCGATGTCAGCATTCGCTGATACAGGTAGCTTAAAAATTCAAATCAAAGATCACGCGGGCAAAGTAGTTGTAGGTGCTACTGTTCATGTTCAAACATCTGAGAGTTTAACCACAAAACAAGGTATAACAGACGCAAATGGTTATGTTCGATTGGTTGGCCTAGACCCTTCCCGAAAATATGAAGTAAAGATTAACGGTCAGGGTTTTACTAACGTTACCAAAGGGAATGTTAAAGTTGTTTCCGGTAAAAACCTCAATCTTACATACATTGTTGGTGATGCAACTTCAGTTGAACGCATTGAGATTTCGGGTTCACGATATGTCTCTGCGGTTGATACCTCATCAGCTACTCAAGGCATAGATATTACATTAGACCTGACAGAGTCACTACCTACTGCACGCGACTATCAAAGTTATTTGCAAATCGCGCCCGGCACAAAACCTTCAACGGGCGGTAACCCTTCGTCAAAATCAGGCGTTAATTTCTCAGATGCGGGTGGTGTAACGGGCGCGTCTTCCGATAATGTATACTACCTAGATGGCATTAATACGACTGACAATGAAACTGGTAGAGCTGGCGCAGGAATAAACTCAGAGATCATTCAAGAGCAACAAATTCTTACGGGTGCGATCCCTGCTGAGTTTGCCGGTGGCACAGGTTTAGTGAGTCGCGTGGTGACCAAATCAGGTAGTAACGAATTTCACGGTTCCGTTAACTACTATCTACAAAATGATAGTCTAGTAGCTGACAATAAACATCTACCAGGTAAAGGCTTCTCTAACTTTGATACGGCATTTACACTTGGTGGTCCATTAATCAAAGACGAACTTTGGTTCTTTGTTTCTTATCAGAAAAAAAGCAAAACTACCGATGTAGTAGCGGCAGGTACTGGCGAATTTTTACGTACTGTTGACGATGAAACAGATTTAGGTTTTGCAAAAATAACTTGGCAAGCCACAGATAATGATAAACTGACCGTTAGTTACTTTGATGATCCTCAGGTTGTGAGTGGCTCAGATTTACCAACAGTACTAGCAAATCGTGATAGCTCCCGAGTTTACGGTGGTAGTAACTATAAACTAGAATACACCCACTCTTGGGATGACGCGATCATTACGCTAATGACTGCTAAGCACACAGCGGAATCATCTTTCGTAGCAAATGATGACTCAGCGCGTAGCGACGTTGCTTATCTTGGTTCTACCCCAACAAGAGCACAACAGTCAAAAGGTGGTCTAGGGGTTAATAGTGCGACAAATGCAGATATTGAAGAGTTCCATATCATTGGCGAATACTTCCTTGATACTGAAGATTACGGCTTTCACTCATTCAAAGCGGGCTATTCAACAGAAACCAAGTTCAGCATAGAAGACATTCGTTATACTGGCGAAAAGTCTCAGTACACTTCTATAGGTGTCAATAACGCAGGTACCAACTTAGCGACTTATGTCGATGGCAATGCAGGTTGGATTGGCGGTACGGATATTGCCGGCGATGACTATGCTCGCATATTAAAGGCGATAAAGGAGAGCTCTGATGAAGGCTATTACAAAACGCTTTTAGATACTGATTCAAATGGCATCATTAGCGATTCAGAATTAGGCGCTCTGACATTCTCTGATACCGGTGCAGATCCGTACAATGACGTCGCAGTTTACCGCATTACAGAAAAACAAACTGCCCCTGTTGTTTTAAAAATTAAGTCGCAGACTCTGTTTGTTCAAGACAGTTGGAGCTATAACGACTTTAGTGTGAATCTAGGTCTCCGTGCTGAGAAACTGGAACACATTGCATCTACAGGTGAAACAGTAGCGACATTTGATTGGGACATTGCGCATCGTCTTAGCACTGTTTACGACATAAATGGTGATGGTAACAGCAAGGTATTCGCATTTGTTGGTCGCTATTATGATCCCGTTAGAACTAACATGACAGGCTTTGCAGGAAATCTTAGCGGTCCGGTACGAAGTGAGCAAATTCGTATTGGTGACAAATGGTTAGAATTCAGAAGTCGTGGTGGTGCAGCAACCCCTGATGCGGTATTCGCACCGACAACCAAGACGCCTTATACCGATGAATTCACCATAGGTTACGCGAATAATTTCGCTGAAAATATGAGTGTTGAAGTCACCTACACTAATCGTGTAACTAAAGACATCTTAGAAGATTACGACCTAGGCCTCTACGC
>SPKZ01001804.1_pt1 | contig 15389 bp, 12 predicted proteins | sample 2456571 | NCBI WGS metagenome assembly SPKZ01 (sample SAMN11192286, study PRJNA482655) | marine metagenome | biome: ENVO:00000447; feature: ENVO:00000244|ENVO:00000211|ENVO:00000569|ENVO:00002023; material: ENVO:00002151; isolation source: ocean water from marine abyssalpelagic zone ...
CGTCAGGAATACCGCGGCCAGAACCTCGATCAAGGTAAACGCCGCTCTCACGCTCCATCCTCTTGTGGCCCGGAGGCCGGGTTGCCTTCGCGTTCTTCCTCGTCGTCCTGCTGTGCGTCCTGTTTTCTGAGTGCTTCCATCAGAGCGGTGTTGTCCCAGTAATAGGTGGTGCGGTTCACGGCCTTCTCCGCTGCGCCCTCGCTCCAGCGCACCGAGATCTGGATGCTGTAGAAATCGGCAGCCAGTGCACTGAGATCGGATTCGAAGAAGGCGATCAGGTCTGCACTCTCCCCTACTGGCTCGGCTGCTTCCGAGATCTCCATTTCGATGAGAGGGAAGGTCTCGATGTGGACGACGAACTCGCCTTCCTCGAATTCCTCCGCGGTGTCGTCCGGGAACTCGCCGAGGTCTAGGCCGATCTCGAGGTCTGACACGTAGCGATCCCCGATCAGGGAGGCGCGGATCCGGCGCTCGTTCTCTCCTTCTGCACGCAGCCCCTGGATGGCCACGCTGGCGAGGACCCCGAACCAGATGCCCAGGATCGCAACAGCGGCGAGCACCTCGAGTAGGGTGAAGCCGGTCTCAGTTCGTCTCTTCATGCATCCGGACCGTCTCGAGCAGTGGGGCGATGTCGAGGTTGAGGCTTCGGTTGTCGGGATCCGAGATCACGATCTGGGAGGCGTCGGTGGCACCGTCCCAGTCGAAGACGAGATAGACCTCGCCGCTTTCGATCCAACCCTCGGCGGTGTCCACGCCTTCGAAGAAGTAGCCTTTCCCGAGAAATTCCCAGTCGCCGAAGGTTGCACTCGGTACGGGGTAGTAGTCGAGCACTTCCTTCGTGGGGGGAGACAGGTCGATCCCGGCGGATTCTTCCTCGACGAGGTCGTCTTCCCGGCCCTCGAAGGCGCGAGCTTCTGTGACGAGCCACTCGATCATGAAGCCGCCCTTCTCGAGATCAAGCACGACCCGATGCGGCTTGCCGGTAACGATCGCCCGCTGGCGGGCAAGCTCCAGGGTCCCCGCGATGCGATCGCCCTCGTGCCGGAGGCGACGGCCCCCGCCGACGCCGATCGCCGGAAGCAGAAGGCTCATCAGCAGGCCGAGGATCAGGACCACGGCCAGAATCTCGATGAGGGTGAAGGCGCCCCGTCTATTGGCTTTCGTCGTCCTCAACCCAGTTGCCGATGTCTGCATTCAGGCCACTTCCGCCGGGAGCACCGTCCGCACCGTGGGACCACACGTCGAAGGTGTGCTCGTTGTGCGGGCCGGGGCTCTGGTAGTCAAAGGGGTTCTCCCAGGGATCGAGCAATCCGCCTCGGTTCTTGAGGTAGCCACCGGGCGGGTAGCTCCGCGCGTCAGTGGGTGCCTCGATCAGCGCCTTCAGACCCTGCTCGGTGGTCGGATAACGCGAGTTGTCCATCCGGTAGAACTCGAGGGCGTTCTCGATCTGCCTGAGCTGTATGCGCGCGGTCGCGACGCGCGCCTCGTCGACCCGACCGAAGACCGTGACTCCGACGATTCCCATCAGCAAGCCCATGATGATCACGACCGCCATGATCTCGATGAGCGTGAAGCCAGAGTGCCTAGTATGAGAAGGGGAAGAGTTCATGAGTCTGTTCTCCGTCAACCGAGAGAGCTGGTGATTTGGAGCAGGGGCATGAGGGTCGCCAGGATGATGACGAGCACGATCCCGACCATCACCAGGATCAGTATTGGCTCGATCAGTGAAGTCAGCTTCGCGACCGTCTGTTCCACCTGCTCGTCGTAAGTGTTGGCCACCTTGTCGAGCATTGCTTCGAGTTCGCCACTGCGTTCGCCCACCTCGATCATCGTGGTGACCATCGGCGGGAACTCGCCGCTGGCCCGGAGGGGCACCGCCAGGGCCGCGCCCTCGAGAATCGCTGTCCGAGCTCCATCGATCACCTCGGACATGACCGCATTGTTGGTGACGTAGCGCGCGATCTCGAGCGATTGGACGATTCCGACACCGGCGGTGAGCAAGGTCGCGAGGGTACGGCTGAATCTCGCGATGGAGACGACTCGGACGATCTTTCCGACGTATGGGAGGCGCAGCTTGGTGCGATCCCACGCGCTGCGTCCCCGGTCGGTCTTGATGGCCACCCGGAACCCCGAGAATGCGCCGATGGCGGCGATCAGAATCGCCCACCACCACTCGCGCGCGAAGGCGGATCCGCGGATGATCCAATCCGTGTAGAAGGGTAGATCCTGATCGAGCGATATCAGCAAACCGGTGATCTGCGGGAGCACCCAGGTGACGAGAGCCACGATGACCAGGCCCGTGAAGACCAACATGAAGGCCGGATACATCAAGATGGACGAGATCTTCCCCTGCAGCCGGACCTGCTCCTCGAGGTAGTCAGAGATCCTGCGCAGCACCGTGTCGAGGTTGCCGCTGGCCTCGCCGGCGTGGATCATGCTGACGTAGAGGTTGTCGAATTCGCCCGTCTCTTGCAGGGCGTCGGCGAGAGAGGCGCCCTCGTTCACGCGATCCCGCGCCTGGGCCATCACCGACTTCAGGTAGCTGTGCTCGATCTGCTCGACGAGTGCGCTCATGGCCTCGACGAGCGGGATGCCCGCAGCAGTCAGGGTGGCGAGTTGACGGGTCGCCACCGAACGCTCCATGCCGGGAATGCGGCGGCCAAGTGTGAACGAGGGATTGAAACGGCTCCGCCCGGAGATGGTTTCGTCGCCCGAGGCTGCAGCCTGGGTGTTCGTCTCGCCGATCTCGGTCAGGAAGATCCCGTCCTGGCGCATACGAAGCCGGGCGGCGCGAAGGTTGTCGGCGCTCAGCTGCCCCCGGGTCGACTTTCCCGCGGACGTGACGCCCTTGTATGCATAGACAGGCAAGGATTTCCCGTCCTAGATCTGGGCCACTGCGCCTTCTTCCTCGGTCGCCCGGATGACTTCCGCGACCGAGGTGAGCCCACGCAGGACCTTGCGCGCCCCGTCGACGCGTAGCGTGCCCATTCCCTTGGAAACGGCCATGCGCTTGATCGTCTTCGAGTCGACGTTCTTGGAAACCATCGAGCGGATGTCGTCGTCGATCATCATCAACTCGAAAATGCCCATGCGGCCTCGGTATCCGGTGTGGTTGCAGGCTGCGCAACCGGCCGCCTTGTACAGCAGGACGTCTCGATCGGGCGGCTTCACGCCAATCTCCTGCAACTCTTCGTCGCTGGCGGTGTAGGCCTCGCGGCAGTCTGTGCAGAGGATGCGCACCAGGCGCTGGGCCAGGACCGCCACCAGCGAGGAGCCGACGAGGAAGGGTTCGACGCCCATGTCGACGAGACGGGTGATGGCGCTCGGTGCGTCGTTGGTGTGGATGGTCGAGAGAACCAGGTGCCCCGTGAGGGAAGCTTGGATCGCGATCTCTGCCGTCTCGAGATCGCGGACCTCGCCGACGAGGATGACCGTCGGGTCCTGGCGCAGGATCGACCTCAGTCCTTCCGCGAAGGTCAACCCGACCTTCGCGTTCACCTCGATCTGGCCGATGCCCGGCTGTTGGATCTCGATCGGGTTCTCGACGGTGAGGATGTTCTTGTCCGGTTTGTTGATGGTCGCAAGCGCAGCGTGCAGCGTGGTGGTCTTTCCGCTGCCGGTTGGGCCCGAGACCAGGAAGATGCCGTTCGGGCGCTTCATGATCCGCTCGAGCGCCTTCAGTTGGGCCTCGTTGAAGCCCACCTTCGGCAGGTCGAGCAGGTCCTGGGTATCGGGCAGCAGGCGCAGCACCAGCCGCTCGCCGTAGGCGACGGGTACCGTCGAGAGACGCACGTCGTAGTCGCGTCCGGCGATCTTCAGCCGGATGCGTCCATCTTGGGGGTGGCGCTTCTCGGCGATGTCGAGAGAGCCCATGATCTTGATGCGCGACGCGATACTCGCCTGCAGTTGACGCGGGAGGGGCTTCATCGGCTCGTAGAGCACATCGTCGATCCGGAACCGGACTCGAATCTCTCGTTCGAAGGGCTCGATGTGGATGTCGCTGGCTCGCTCCTTGACCGCGTGCTGCAAGAGCGAGTTGACGAGGCGGATGATCGGGGCGTCGTCGGTGGCCTCGAGCAGATCCTTGGTCTCGGGCATATCGAGATCGAGGGAGTCGAGGTCCTCGCTCGCTTCTTCGGCAAGCTGGTCTGTGGCGGCGTGCCCCTGGTCGTAGGTCGCGTTGATGGCATCTAGGATGATGCGTTCGTCCGCGAGCTCGAGACGGATGTCGGCGCCGTCGAAGAGGAGTTGCAGGTCGTCGAGGGGCGCGGTGGCGAGCGGATTCGCAGCAACGATGCGTACCTCGTTGTTGTCGCTACGGCCGACGGCGATCAGGGTGTGTTGCTTCGCGAAGCCGATCGGGACGAGCAAGGCGGTGGCCTCGTCGATCTCTTCGTTCGGAAGTTCGCCGAGGAGTTTGACTCCGAGTTGCTCGGCCAGGGCGTGGCGCACCTCGTCGGGATTCAGCATCCCCTCCTCGATGAGGATTTCGGGGAGCGACTCGTGGCTCTCGAGCTGACGCTCGCGCGCCTGCTCGAGTTGCTCGGGCTCGAGACGTGTCGCCCGCAGCAGGACCGAGCCGAGATCGATGGCGTCGAGGCTGGTTGCGGACTGGCTCACGGCATCGTCTCGGCACCCGGCGTTTCCTCGACGGGCGGTGTCTGGCGCGAACTCCGAACGAGCATCACGCCTGTCGATAGCCCGAAGGCGTCGCCTAGGACGTCGGCGGCCTTCTCGGCCCCGCGCAGAGTCTCATACGGGCCGATCCGCAGCTCGAAGACCACCACGCCGTCGGCCGCCGCGGTGCGTAGCTCGCCGTCATAGCCCCGGTCGAGCAGGACGATCAGCTTCTCCTTGGCGAACCCCTCGTCGTGGAAGACGCCGGCGGTGACGATGTACGCGCTGGGCTTCTGGCCTCGCTCCTGCTCGGCCTGCAAGGAGGCGATCTCCTGCTGGCGCTGCTCCTCGATCTCGCGCATGCGCGAGAGGGGATAGAGGCGCGCCTGCTCACGAAGAACCGTCCGGGCCGGGTTGCGGCTGCTGCGGATCTCGCCCTCCTGGAGGTCGCCGCTCACGAGGAACTCGCCACCGAGCCGCTCCTCGAACTGGCGCCGCTTGCGAATCGACTGGAGTTCCATGTCAGCCGGACTGCGCACGATGTGGGGCGTCAGGAAGACGAGCAGGTTGATCTTGTTCAGCTTCTTGGACTTGGTCTTGAAGAGCCAGCCCAGGATCGGGATGTCGCCCAGGAAGGGCGTCTTCGTCACCGTGTCGTCGTACTGCTGGCTCAGTAGTCCGCCGATCACCACGGTCTGGCCGTCCGCGACCACGAGCGTGTTGTCGATGAAACGCTTGGCGAGGGTCACCCCCACTTCTTCGATCGCCCCGCCCAGTGGCTCGATGATGTTCGTGTTCTCCTGGAAGATCTTTAGGCGCAGGGTGTTGCCCTCGCTGATCTGCGGGGTGACCCGCAAGGTGACGCCGACGTCCTGGCGCTCGACGGACACCGAGGTCGTCTGTCCAGAAATGTTGCCGGTCGCCGAGTTCAGCCGGTTCGTGATGATCGGGATGTTCTGGCCGATCTGGATCTCGGCCTCTTCGTTGTCCGAGGTCAGCAGGTGGGGCGCTGCGACGATGTTGGCGCTCGTGTTACTCTGCGTCGCGCGCATGATGGCCTGGATCGTCGTCCCGCAGCCTGAGCCACCCGCGCAGTTGGGTTGGTAGCGGAAATTTGCGAGGAAGTTGCCGGCGCCGGCCATGCCGAGTCCGACGGGTCCGAACATGCCCCCGTCGGCGGCGCTCTCGAGTGCGAGGTTGATGGTCTTGTTGAGTTCGAAACCGAGGTCCATGCCCAATTCGAGGCTGTCGCCGACTTGTACCTCCATGATCAGTGCCTCGACGAGCACCTGGGGGCGCTCGATGTCGAGGCGCTCGATCACTTCCTTGAGAGTCTCGTAGGCCTCCTTGCTGGCCTGGATGACGAGAGAGTTCGTCGCCGGGTCGGCGTTGAGTTGGATTCCCTCGGCAAGCGCCGTCACGGCGGCCCGCAGGGCCTGCGGGCCGGTCGCCTTGGCTCCCGCGCCGGAACGGCCCGTCTGCCGCTGGCCCGTCAGGAGACCGTTCAGGGTCTGGGAGAGTTCTTCGGCATCGGCGTGCTTGAGGTAGTAGACGTGGATGCGACCGGTACCCTCGACCGGGACGTCGAGCGTGCGGATCACGGCTCGGATGTCGTCGATCTTTCCCCGCGACGCCAGCAGGATGAGCGAGTTCGTCCGGGAGTCGGTGATGATCCGAACCTTGCCCAAACTGGCGGCCGGCGTCGTGGTCGACGGAGTCGAGCTGCGGGTCCGCCGGTTCGAGCGCGCGCGGCGCGCCGCGGTAGAAGAAGTAGCCGCCTGCCCCGTCAGGCTGGTCTTGTAGATCTCGGAGAGCTGATCGCCCAGGGTCCCGGCGTCTGCGTGCTCGATCTTGATGACGGCGAGCTCCTCCTTGAAGGTCTCGATGTCGATTTCTTTCAGGATCGTCAACAGCCGCCGGATGTTCGTGGAGGTGTCCGTGAGAATGATCGTGTTGGTAGGCGCGTAGGTGACCATCGACGCGTTCTTCGACACGAGGGGCTTGATGGTGCTCGTGATTCCTTGCGCGTCGATGTAGTGCAGCGGGATGAGCCGCGTCACGAAGTGATCACGGTCGGGGCTTTCCCGGTCGTCCGCGATGATCTCGACGTTCGACTCCTTGGCCTCGCGGACCGGGATGATCTGCAGCACGCCAGCCGGTCCGGTGATGACGGTGAAGCCCTTCACCTTCAGGACCGATTCGAAGACCGCGTAGGCCTGCTCGACACTCACCGGCGACGGCGAGACGATGGTCACCCTGCCGCGCACCTTGTCGTCGTAGATGAAGTTCTTGCCGGTCGTGCGAGCGATCATCTCGATCACGACAGCGAGGTCGACGTTCTTGAAGTCTAGGTGGACCGTCTCGCGGCCCTCGTCGGCCTGCTCTGACACCCCGATGCTCGGTCTCGGGTCTCGACGCTGGGCGTTGGCTGGGCTGGTGCTCCAGGCCAGGACGAGGCAGCAGACCCCCAGCAGGGCGGTCCGCGAGGCGGTTGCTTCCATCACTTTTCTCCGCCCGATCCCAGAAGCTCTTGCAGTTCCTCGGCGTCCAACGACATGATGTCGCCGTCAGCAAGTTCGATCTCGAACTCCTCCGCCTCCAAGAACTGATTCAGCACCCGCGCCCCGGCGGCTGCAGTGTCGAGGTCGATGCCGTTGAATGACGTGATGACGTCACCTTCCGATAGGCCCAGCTTCTCGTACAGGCTCCCCGGCTCGATTTCGCTCAGCTCCACTCCCACCATCTGGCCTTCATCCAACTTCGGAGCGATCTTGGCCTGATTGAACAGGTCGCGGGCATTGCGGCCCTCGTTCGTGTCGATCTGCAGTTCACGGAGGCGCTCGGCAATCGGGGTGGGGGCCGTGGCCTGGACCCGCGCGCCGCGCGCCCGACTGGGTCGGCGGCGATCGCTGCGCTTGGCCTGCGGATTGAAAGTTGCTTCCGCGAGCAGGAGTTCTTCCCGCCGTCCCCGGTTCTCGAGGATCACCCGTCCGCGCTCGATCTTCACGAGTCGAGCCTGCGGGTGCCGCTCGGGGGTGTCGCCGAGGTAGAGTAGCTCGTGGAACTTGCCGCTCTTGTCCGCGACCGCGGCCTTCGAGTTTTCGCGTATTGAGTGAACCTGCGTGCCGAGAAGCCGCAGAGGGAGCTTGGTTTTCTCCAACTCCTCTTCGGGCTCCACCTCGGGAGCAGCTTCGGCAAACACCTGTGCGCCGAACAGATTCCGGTCCAGGATGGGTTCCCGGTGCTTCCAACTTCGTGCTATGACGGCTGTGGCTTCGGCTGCGGGGCCGGCAGTAATGGAGGCCGGACCCGGCATCAGGAAGTCAGCGCTCACCTTGTTGAATACCCCCGCGATTTGGAAGCAGCAGAGCGCGAACAGCGTGACGTTTGCGATGCGGATTCCCAATCGGCCCATTTGGCCAGCTTCCCTCTGCCCTGCCTCGTGTCGGCGCAGGTCAGGCTCCCCCCGGGCCACGCAATCGGCCGGCGGACTATAGCCCCCGGCCCAACCGGTTCCAACCAAACCATCGTGATTCCAGGGGGTTAGTGACTTGGCTACCTGTGTCTCTCGTGTTTATCGGCGATCCAGGTGCCAAGCTTATGGACTCCGTGGAGAGAATCCGCGTTCCGTCGGACGATTGCTCGATCACAGTGGCAAAACCCCCGCAGGGCTGGCTGAGACTCTAGATTTCGGTGCCGGTGCTTGACACTTCGCCCCCGGCGTCGAGTTTTCGCGGGCTTTTGGCTTCGGGGCACCCGAAGTCGTTCTTATCCCCAGTCACTTCGGGAGGCCATTCACTCCATGGCGGACTCAGGCAAGGTCATCGGGATCGATCTCGGAACGACGAACTCCGTGGTCTCGGTGATGGAGGGCGGCCAGCCCACTGTCATCGCGAACGAAGAGGGAGGCCGCACGACCCCGTCGGTCATCGCCTTCTCCGACGAGGGGGAACGCCTCGTCGGAGCGATCGCCAAGCGCCAGTCGGTCACCAACCCCACCAAGACCATCTACTCGATCAAGCGCTTCATGGGTAGGCGCCTCGATGAGGTCTCGGAAGAGGTGCGACTCGTTCCCTACGAGGTTGCCACCGGCGACGAAGGCGTAGCTGTCATCGTCATCGACGATAAGACGTACACGCCGCCCGAACTCTCCGCGATGATTCTCTCGAAGCTCAAGGCTGCTGCCGAGTCGCACCTGGGCGCTTCCGTGACCGGCGCGGTCATCACGGTGCCGGCCTACTTCAACGACGCCCAGCGCAAGGCCACCACCGACGCGGGCCAGATCGCCGGGCTCGACGTCAAGAGGATCATCAACGAGCCTACCGCGGCTGCACTGGCCTATGGCCTCGACAAGGAGGAAGATGAGAAGATCGCCGTCTTCGACTTCGGCGGCGGCACCTTCGATATCTCGATTCTTGAGGTGGGCGAGAACGTCGTCGAAGTGAAGGCCACGAGCGGTGACACCCATCTCGGTGGCGACAACCTCGATCACCTGCTGATCGAGTACCTGGTCGCGGAGTTCAAGAAGGATCAGGGCATCGATTTGATGAGCGACCCGATGGCGGTGCAGCGCCTCCGCGAGGCGGCCGAGAAGGCGAAGATCGAGCTCTCCACCGCGCAGTCCACGGATATCAACTTGCCGTACATCACGGCGGACCAGTCGGGCCCCAAGCACCTGACCCTGAAGCTCTCCCGCGCGAAGTTCGAGCAGCTCATCGACGGGGCTGTCGAACGTACCCTCGGGCCTTGCCGCACAGCCCTTGCGGACTCGGGGCTCTCGGCCTCGGAAATCGACGAGGTCGTGCTGGTGGGCGGCTCGACCCGCATCCCCCTGGTTCAGAAGAAGGTGCAGGAACTCTTCGGCCGAGAGCCGAACCAGACCGTGAACCCCGACGAGGTGGTTGCAGTTGGAGCGGCGGTTCAGGGCGGTGTCCTCTCCGGCGAGGTCAAGGACGTTCTTCTACTCGACGTGACGCCGCTGTCTCTGGGTATCGAGACGCTGGGCCGAGTCCTGACGAAGCTGATCGACCGCAATACGACGATTCCGACGAAGGCGCAGCAGATCTTCTCCACGGCGGCGGACAACCAGTCCCAGGTGGAGATACGCGTGCTCCAGGGCGAGCGTGAGATGGCGGAAGACAACCGCGAGATCGGGCGCTTCTTCCTCGACGGCATCCCGTCGGCACCTCGGGGCGTGCCCCAGGTCGAGGTGGCCTTCGATATCGATGCGAACGGAATCCTCTCCGTATCTGCTACCGACAAGGCGACGGGCAAGGAGCAGTCAGTCCGGATCGAGGGTTCTGGCGGCCTGGGTGCGGAAGAGATCGACCGGATGGTGAAGGACGCCGAGGTACACTCGTCCGACGACAAGGCCCGACGCGAGCACAGCGAGAAGAAGAACAATCTCGACTCCATGGTCTACCAGGCGGAGAAGACGCTGGAGGAGACTGCCGAGAAGCTCGATGACGCTCTGAAGTCCGACATTGCGGGCGCGATAGAGACCGCGAAACAGGACCTCGAGAGCGACGATGGCGCTCGACTCGACGCGGGCCTGCAGCGCCTCCAGACGGAGTTGCACAAGGTGGCCGAGATTCTCTACAAGGCGGAGGCCGCCCAGGCCGATGCGGGTGAGCCCGGCTCGGACGCGGGATCATCGCTCGCGGACGAAGACGTGATCGACGCTGAGTACACCGAAGCCTCGGAAGAGAAGAGCGAGGAGGGGTGACATTCGCGAGCCGGGCGATTCCGATCCGCTGAACGAGTTCCCCGGCGAATTTCCCGAGCGACTGCACGGGGACCCCTGGAAGCCCGCAGTGGACATTTTTGAGACCGACGACGCGGTAATCGTTCGGCTCGAGATGGCGGGGGTGCGGGGAGACGACCTGCGGGTCAACGTAGATGCGGATGTTCTTCACATCCGCGGGACCCGCAAGACTCCCGATGCGTCCGGGTTGCGGCGGCTCCATCAGATGGAGATCGCGTTCGGCCCGTTCGAGACCCACGTGCCTCTGCGCCTGCCTTTCGATCGCGACGGCGTCAGCGCGCACCTCGAGGACGGTCTGCTGGAGGTGCGTCTCCCGAAGCGGCAGCCCGTACGGGTCGAGGTCGAAACCGAATGAGCGATGAGCCCATGGACAGCCTTGACCAGGAATCGGAAGAGATCCGACGCGTCGGCACGCCCGGCGGCACCGAGATCGCCGTCGGCACGGGCACCGGCGAGGACGACCAGCCGTCCTTCGAGTGGGCCGGCGCCCTGCCGGTGTTGCCGCTCAAGAACACCGTCCTCTTCCCCCACATCCTGTCGCCGTTGCTGGTGAACACCCAGCGCTCCCAGGCTCTGATCGACGAGGTGCTGGTGCGCCCCGACCGCATGATGGTCGCGGCTGCGGTTCTCGACTCCTCCCTCGAAGGCAGTCCGGGGCCCGACGAAATCTATCGCGTGGGGACGGTGCTGCGTGTCGTCAAGATGCTGAAGTTTCCCGACCAGTCCTACCGCCTGCTCGTCCAGGGTGTGGGCCGCGTCCTGATCGGCGAGTTCGAAGCCACGGATCCCTTCTTGCGTGCGCACGTGACCGCGATTGAAGAGGAGGGCGACTACGACTCGGTGGAGATGACCGCCCTGGTGCGAAATGTGACCGGCCAGTTCGCGAGCCTGGTCTCGGAGAGCACCCAGCTCTCCGATGAGCTCCAGTTCGCCGCCGCCAACGTTGAAGATCCGTCCCAGCTGGCGGACATGGTCGCCCACCACCTCGACTTCGACGTCGACGGCAAGCAGAAGGTGCTCGAGGAGACAGAGGTCGGCGAGCGGCTGAAGCGGGTGCTCTCCCAGATCAACAAGGAGAACGAGGCACTCCAGATCGAGACGGAGATCAAGGAGAAGGTCCAGACCGAGATGGGTCGGACCCAGCGCGACTACATGTTGCGCCAGCAGCTCGAGGCGATTCGGCGAGAGCTGGGAGAGTCTGAAGAGGGCGAGGAAGGGGCCGAGGGGCTTCGCGAGCGGATCGAGGAGGCCGGGTTGCCGGAAACGGCCCTCAAGCAGGCGACTCGTGAGCTGGAGCGGCTCGCCCAGACACCGTCGGCTGCCGCCGAGCACACCGTCATCCGCGCCTATCTCGAGTGGATCGCGGACCTGCCGTGGTCGAAGCTCTCGAAAGACCACTTGGACGTCCGCCGGGCACGAGAGATTCTCGACGAGGATCACTACGGACTCGAGAAGGTCAAGGACCGCATCATCGAATTCATCGCGGTGCTCTCGCTGAAGAAGGACCTGAGGGGCCCGATCCTCTGCTTCGTGGGACCGCCGGGCACGGGCAAGACCTCGCTCGGGCGTTCGATCGCTCGGGCCCTCGGGCGCGAGTTCTCGCGCATGTCCCTAGGCGGTGTGAGGGACGAGGCGGAGATTCGAGGGCACCGGCGCACCTACGTCGGGGCGATGCCCGGACGAATCGTCCAGAACCTCCGGAAGTGTGGGACCCGCAACCCGGTCTTCATGCTGGACGAGATCGACAAGATTGGAACCGACGTCTGGGGCGATCCGTCATCCGCGCTGCTCGAGGTTCTCGATCCCGAGCAGAACGTCGACTTCAGTGACCACTACCTCGAGGTGCCGTTCGATCTCTCGCAGGTGCTCTTCATCGCGACTGCGAACCTGATGGATCCGGTGCCGGCGGCTCTGCGGGATCGCATGGAGGTGATCGAGCTGCCCGGCTACACACTCGAGGAGAAGGTCGAAATCGCCCGGCGCTTCCTGCTTCCGCGGCAGGTGGAGCAAAACGGAGTGGCTGGTGTCGAGTTGAAACTCTCCGACGAGGCCCTGCGCGTGCTGTGCGAGCGTTACACCCGTGAGGCCGGCGTGCGCAACCTCGAGCGCGAAATTGGCTCGGTCTGCCGCAAGACCGCTCTGCGTGTTGCGGAGGAGGGACTCGAGGGGCCGGTGACTGTCGGGCCGGAGGACCTGGGTGATCTGCTCGGTCCGGTGAAGTTCGAGCCCGAGTTGGCGGAGGAATTCGGACGTTCGGGTGTGGCGGCCGGACTGGCCTGGACGCCGGCGGGAGGTGACATCCTCTTCATCGAGTCATTGCGAATGCCTGGCCGCGGGGAGCTGAAGCTGACGGGCTCTCTGGGTGACGTGATGCGCGAGTCGGTCGAGGCGGCACGGTCATGGCTTCGCAGCCACCCGGAGGACTTCCCGACGCTCATCGACAGCTTCGACGAGACGGACGTCCACGTGCACGTCCCTTCCGGTGCTGTGCCCAAGGACGGTCCCTCGGCAGGCGTCGGCATGGTGGTGTCCCTCGCGTCTCTCTTCAGTGATCGTCCAGTTCCCCCGGATCTGGCGATGACCGGTGAAATCACGCTTCGCGGCAAGATCTTGCCGGTCGGCGGGATCAAGGAGAAGCTACTGGCGGCGAAGCGAGCGGGAATCCGGGCCGTCATTCTCCCCGAGGAGAACCGGCGGGATGTCGACGAGATTCCCGAGGCGCTGCTCAAGGGCCTGGACCTCTGCTACGTGGGGACGATCGATGAAGCACTCCGCCATACACTCGCGCTTTAATCCGATTCTCGGATTCCTCTCCGTCGTATTCGCGTTGCTGGTCGGTTCGGGCTGCGTGATGTCGGGTGCCCACGATCAGGTCGTCGCTGAACGCGACGCGTTGGATGTCGCCAAGCGCGACCTCAGTGAGCAGATCCGTCTCCTCCAGATCGCGAACGAGAGCCTCGACGAGCACGTTGCGCGCCTCTTCGACGAGCGGGAAGACCTGCTCGAGGTGCGCGAGGCGCTTGCGACCGAACTCGCGACCGCCCGGGATGAGAAGGCGGTGCTGGCGAGTTCCCTCGAGCGCCGCGACGAAGAACTCGCCGAGACTGCGGCCGCCCTGGCCTCGCAGAACAAGCAGGTCGAGGAACTGGCAGCCACCTACGACGGGCTACTGGGAGATCTCGAAGAAGAGGTCGCCAGCGGGCAGGTGCGGATCAGCCAGCTGCGGGACGGCCTGCAAGTGGGCGTCTCCCAGGCGATCCTGTTCCCGTCGGGTTCCGCGGAGCTGAGCCGGCAGGGCATCGAGGTGCTCGAGAGTGTGGCGCTGCGCCTGGTCGACTCGACCTACACGATCGCGGTGGAGGGTCACACCGACAGCCAGGCAATCAGACTGACGCTGCAGAAGCAGTACCCCTCGAATTGGGAGCTGGCCGGGGCGCGGGCCGCAAGCGTGGTGCGGCTGCTTGCAAGAACCGGGGTGGCCGACGTCCGGCTGACCGCAGTTTCTCGGGGCTCGACGAATCCGATCGGCGACAACAGCACTGCGGACGGTCGTGCCCGCAACCGGCGGATCGAGATTCGCCTCCGGCCGATTGCTGAAGACGACGTGATCGACGGCACCGAAGCAGGTCCCGGCAGCAGTTCGTGACGTCTCGTGATCGCCTGGTGGCGATCTGGAGAGCGGGTCTTGACGCGGTCGATGCGGGCGACGCCGTGGAGCGGGCGTTGCCCGTGGTTCCCGCGGACGGACGGCTGCTGGTGCTGGCTCTCGGCAAGGCGGGATTCTCGATGGCGGCCCGTGTCGAAGCCCTCGCTGGAGATCGCGTGTCGCGTGGGCTGGTCGTGACGAAGGACGGCCACGGCGGAGTCCTCGAACTTTTCGAGGTTCGGGAGGCTGGGCACCCGCTTCCGGACCGGCGAAGCGAGGAAGCGGCACGAGCGGCACTGGACCTCGTTGCAGCGGCGGAACCGGACGACGTGTTGTTAGTGCTCTTGTCCGGCGGGACTTCCTCGCTGACGGCCTGCCCGGTGCCGGGATTGTCCGTCGCCGATCTGACGGCGAGCACCGACGTGTTGCTGGCGTCGGGCGCCGACATTACCGAGATGAATACGGTGCGAAAGCACCTGAGTTCCTTCTCGGGCGGTCGGCTGGCGGAGGCCGCTCGCTGCCGCCGCATCTGCGTGCTCGCAATCTCGGACGTCCTGGGCGATGCCCTCGACGTAATCGGCTCCGGCCCCTGCGCTCCGGACCCCACCACGTACCGGGATGCTCTCGACGTCCTCGCCCGTCGCGATCAGGCAGGCCGCGTGCCGGCCGTCGTCGTCGATCACCTGGAGCGAGGCGCGGCCGGCGCGATCCCGGAGACGCCTGGCCGCGATGACCCTCTGCTGGCCCGGGTGCGCCACACGATCGTCGCAAGCAACGCCGATGCCCGGCGGGCGGCCTCGGCGGCTGCGCGTGAGATGGGCATGACGCCCATCGATCTCGGAGAGGTTCTCTCCGTCGAAGCGCGTGACGAAGCGCAGCGCCTGCTTGCGCGGGCCCGCGCGAGCAGGGCCGATGCGCCCGTGTGTCTGATTGCCGGTGGCGAGACGACCGTCACTCTTCGCGGCCCCGGACGAGGAGGGCGAAACCAGGAACTGGCCCTGGCGGCAGCCATCGCAATGGGCGAGGCCGGCGACCTGGAGATTGGACTGCTCGCTGGGGGAAGCGATGGAACCGACGGGCCGACCGATGCCGCGGGTGCTTTCGTCGATCCAGGGACCGTGGCACGGGGCAGGGCGGCGGGCGTCGACGCCGCGTCCGCCCTGGCGTCGAATGACTCCTACACGTTCTTCGCCGGGGAGGGAGGTGCCCTCGTTACGGGGCCGACGGGCACGAATGTGATGGACCTCGTCCTGGTCGAAGTCTCCTGAGCTGGGGACGCGCCAATCCCCGGATCTTCGTAGTCTCCGCTGTGCTCCGGGTCCGAGGGTCGCGCTGGATCCGGCCGTTCCGTCTGCCCTATGC
>SPKZ01000580.1_pt1 | contig 15388 bp, 13 predicted proteins | sample 2456571 | NCBI WGS metagenome assembly SPKZ01 (sample SAMN11192286, study PRJNA482655) | marine metagenome | biome: ENVO:00000447; feature: ENVO:00000244|ENVO:00000211|ENVO:00000569|ENVO:00002023; material: ENVO:00002151; isolation source: ocean water from marine abyssalpelagic zone ...
CCGGAAGAAGACGGTCCGCAAGAAGGCGACTCGCAAGAAGGCCACCCGAAGGAAGACCGCTCGAAAGAGCTCGCGGAAGAAGGCCGCGTCGAAGAAGTCGACGCGGCGCAAGGTCGCAACCCGCAAGAAGGCCTTGGCCACCGCGCGAAGGACGGCGTCGAAGAAGACCGCGCGGCGCAAGACGACGACGCGCGCCGCGGCGCCGAAGCCGGTCCGAAAGCCGGTGCCCGCCACCAAGGCGCCCACGCCGGCGACTTCGCTGGCGGCCCGGCTGCCCGAGCGAATCGGGCAAGTGACCCACTACTTCGCCGGGGCGGGTGCCGCGATCGTGGACGTGGAGCAGGGAGAGTTGAGGCGCGGCGACACGATCCACGTCCGCGGGCACACGACCGACTTTTACCAGCGTGTCGAGCGAATCGAGGCAGACCACATCGAAGTGACTTCAGCGAGGGCGGGTCAGCGGGTGGGCGTGCAGGTCTCGCAGCGAGTACGTGAGGGAGACGATGTCATCCGGGTCTCGGGCTGACGTTCCAGTACTCCCACATCTCGGGGGCGCGGCGAGCGCTCAGCCCTTGTCGTCGCTCTTCTTCTCGTTCATCCCACCGCCGTCGATGGCCTTGAGGGAGGCGGGATTGGTGCTCTTCTCACTGGTCTTCCCGGTCTTCATCACGATCTGACCGTTCACGAAGGCGCCCTCTTCGATCACGATCGAAGGCGTCTGGATGTTTCCCTCGACCCGGGCGGTCTTGTGGAGCACGACCTTCATGGCGGCGTGAACGTCGCCCTTCACCGTGCCACTGATCGAGATCGTGTTCGACTTGATCGTCGCCTCGATCTCGCCGCTCTCGCCGATGATCAACGTGTTCTCACTCGTGATCTCGCCGTGGAAGCGACCGTCGATGCGGACCGTGTCGCGGAACGAGAGCTTCCCCTCGAATTCCGAACCCTGATCGATGAAGGCAGTGAGCCCACCGGCGGTGGGGACGGGTGTCGGAGCGCGCGGGGCCTCGATCTCGTCGGTTCGGTCTCGGCCAAAAGGCGTAAGCGACATCTGGGATTCCCTCCATTTCCTCGAGCGGGAGCACGTCGAAGTGGTAAACGCTCCAACTTTTCGGCCGGGGGCCGCGAAGACTTGAGAAGGTCCGGGCGGGGTCCACTTGGACGAGCAGCTGCGCGCGATTGATCCACGTAGGTCGTGCCCCACGCCGAGAGTCCGACACACCCGCTGAGCCCCGGGACCGAGGGCAGAGGTCGGCGGAACCCACCTCGTGCAGGCGAACGAAGTTCGAAAGGGCAAGGCCTCCGACCCCCGGGCCGGCGGCCGCGCAGTGAGCCGTAGGCGAACGAAGTTCGAACGAACTAGACTGCGGCGCCATGAGTCGCGCACCGTCTGACGAACTCGCGCTGCTCACGCGCAGCCTCGAGAGCGACCGCATCCACTCGGCCTACCTCCTCTCAGGACGCGGCGATCGCCCGCGGGAGGCCGCTCAAGAGTTCGCCCGCGGCGTCGTGTGCACCGGCGCGCACCCGCGTCCGTGCGAGTCGTGCGGCGACTGCCAGCGCTCGACGACCCGAAAGGAGATCGCGATCGACGGAACCGGCAAGAAGGGCCCGCTGCTGCGCCACGTGGGCGACCATGCCGATCTCCTCTGGGTCGAACGCGGCGCAAATGACACGCGCGTGCGTATCGGCCAGGTGAGATTCCTGCAGAACGCGCTGCGCCTGCGTCCCGCCGGCTCGGACCGCCGCGTCGCCGTGATCGCCGACGCCGAGTGGCTGAACGAGGAGGCTCAGAACGCCCTGCTCGGACTCCTCGAGGAGCCGCCGCCGCGCACGACGCTCGTGCTCGTTGCGGCGACCTCCGCGGGCATGCGCGCCACCGTTCGTTCGCGCTGCCAGAAGGTCGCGTTTCGACCCGAGGCGAACGATCCCCTCGATGACCCGGACAACATCGAGATCGCAGAGCGACTGTCGCGAATCGGCCAGACCAGCGTGCCCGACGTGCTCGATTGGGCCGAGGACTACCGCGGCGCACGCGCCCCGGCCGCAGCGGCGGTCCAGCACCTGCTGCTCCTGGGTGCGGCGTCGCTGCGGCGGAGCGTCGGCGGGCGTCTCTCGACCGAGGGGTCCGACACCGGGACTGCGTACCGCCCGGCCCTCGACGCCTTCCGGACCCTCGGCGACTGCCGAAAGACCCTCGTCCAGCGCAACGCGAACCCCCAGATGGTCGCGGAGCGCGCGCTGTTGGCGCTCCGCGAGGCCGAGCGGCGATGAGCGACTCGTTCTACGTCACCTCGCCGATCTACTACGTGAACGCAGAGCCCCACATCGGCCACACGTACACGACCGTCGTGATCGACACTCTCGCGCGCTACCACAGACTCGCCGGCGAGGACACCTTCTTCCTCACCGGCACCGACGAGCACGGCGAGAAGATCGCCGAAGTCGCCGCTGACCGCGGCGTTCCCCCGCGCCAGGTCGCCGACGAGATCTCGGGGGCGTTTCGATCGGCCTGGGAGCAGCTGGGCTTCTCGTACGACCGTTTCATCCGTACCACCGAGGACGAGCACATCCGTACCGTGCAGGCGTTCCTGCAGAAGGTCCACGACGCGGGCGAGATCTACTTCACCGAGTACGAGGGGCTCTACTGCGTCGGATGCGAGCGCTTCCTCACGGACCGCGACCTCGTCGACGGACTCTGCGCCGATCACGAGCGTCCGCCCGAGGCGCGCGTCGAGTCGAACTATTTCTTCCGGATGACCGCTCATTTCGAGTGGCTCGCCGACTACATCGAGAATCATCCCGACTTCATCCGACCCGAGCGCTACAGGAATGAAACCCTCGCGATGCTGCGCGAGGAGAGCGGACTCGGCGATCTATGCATCTCCCGGCCGAAGAATCGCCTCGAGTGGGGCATCGAGCTTCCGTTCGACGACAAGTATGTCTGCTACGTCTGGTTCGACGCGCTGATCAACTACCTGACCGGCATTGGCTACCCTGACGATCCCGGCTTCGAGCCGCGCTGGGCCGTGGCCGAGCACGTGATTGGAAAAGACATCCTGAAGCCCCACGGCGTGTACTGGCCCACGATGCTGCGGGCCGCCGGCCTGCCACCCGCCCGCCACCTCAACGTACACGGGCACTGGAACGTCGACGACCGCAAGGTGTCGAAGAGCCTCGGCAACATGATTTCGCCCCTCGTGATGAAGGAGAAGTACGGCTTCGATGCGTTCCGCTACTTCCTCCTGCGCGACATGGTGTTCGGCCTCGACGCCAACTTCAGCGAGGCCGCTCTCATCAGCCGCATCAACGCGGACCTCGCGAACAACCTCGGCAACCTCGCGAGCCGCACGCTCAACATGACGGAACGCTTCGCGGACGGCGCGGTTCCCTCGCCTGGCGAAGCGGGTGAGCCGGAGCTCGTGGTGCAGCGCGCGCTGCCCGTCGCGGCGGAGCGCGTCGACGCCCACCTGCGCAAGTTCGAGTTCCACCGCGCGCTCGAGGCCGTGATGGAGCTCGTCGACACCGTGAATCGCTACCTCGAGATCCGCGCACCGTGGAAGGCCGCAAAGGACCCCGAGCTCGCGGATCAGGTCGCGACGGCGCTCTACACGAGCTGCGAAGCCCTGCGCGCCGTGGCGCTGCTGATGGCACCATTCCTGCCGGAGACGGCTCCCGTGATCCTCGAGCGCCTCGGCCTTCCCGACGCGCTCAGCGGGACGCGCCTTCCGGACGATGCCGCGCGTTTTGGCGCGCTGCAGCCCGGAACGCCCACGACGAAGGGAGCCCCGCTCTTCCCGCGCATCGAAGTTCCCGACGGAGACGCCGACTAGTGTGGCTCGACAGCCACTGCCACGTCAGCGCGGACGAATTCGCCGAGGATCGCGCGGAGGTTCTGGAACGCGCGACGCAGTCCGGGGTCGAGGCCTTCGTGGCGATCGGCTCGGGCTACGGCGTCGCTCAGAACGAACGCGCCGTGAAGCTCGCCGCGGAGGACCCACGGGTCTTCGCCGCGGTCGGCGTGCATCCCCACGAGGCGAGCGAGCTCGACGACGACGCCCGCACGCTGCTCGAGCGACTGCTCGGAGCACCGCGCGTCGTCGCCGTAGGCGAGTGCGGGCTCGACTACCACTACATGAACTCCGACCGAGACGTGCAGCGCAGCGTGTTCGCCGAACAGGTCGGATGGGCGGTGGCGCGAGACCTGCCGGTCACCGTCCACGTCCGCGGCGACGAGCCGAATGCCTTTGATGAACTGCTCGACATCTGGAACGCGGAGTCACACGGGCGCCTCGAAGGCGTGCTCCACTGCTACACCGGCACGCTCGAGTTCGCGAAGAAGGCGATCGCCGCGGGCTTCTTCGTCTCGTTCTCGGGCATCCTTACCTTCAAGCGCGACCGCGGACTGCGCGACGTCGCGGCCGCCCTCCCGCTCGACCGCCTGATGGTCGAGACGGACGCACCGCTGCTTTCGCCCGAGGGACACCGGGGACGCCGCAACGAGCCCGCACACGTCACGGAGGTGGGAAAGGTGCTCGCCGCGACGCAGGGCGTCCCCCTCGAGGACGTGGCGCGCATCACCACCGCGAACGCCCGCCGACTGTTCCGCCTGCCGGAGGCCGCGTGACGGGCGAAGACGACACGGTTCTCGAACTCGCGGTGCGCCTCGCGCGAGCGGCGGGGGCCATCCAGCGCGAGCGCTACGAGACGAATTTCGAAGTGCGCACGAAGAGCGCCGCCATCGACCTCGTCACCGAGGTCGACCATGCGTGCGAGGCGCTGATCGTCGAGACCCTCAATGAGGAGCGACCCGACGACGCCATCGTCGCCGAAGAGGGCGGCGGCGAAGACTGGGAGAATGCCTCGTGGCGTTGGGTGATCGACCCCCTCGACGGCACCACCAACTACGCCCACGGCTACCCGCGCTTCTGTGTCTCGATCGGCGTCGAGCGCGACGGCGATGGCGCGGTGGGCGTGGTCTTCGACCCGATGCTCGACGAACTCTACACCGCAGTTCGCGGACGCGGCGCCGCCCTGAATGGCCGCCGCCTCCGCGTCTCAGAAGAGACCGAGCTCAACCGGGCACTCGTCGCCACCGGCTTCGCCTACGACGTGCAGCGCAGTCGGGAGGACAACCTCAACCACTTCGCGAGCTTCATCAAGACCGTTCGAGCGGTACGCCGCGACGGCAGCGCCGCGCTCGACCTCTGCTACGTCGCGGCCGGACGCCTCGACGGCTTCTGGGAGCTGAAGCTCCACCCCTGGGACGTCGCCGCCGGCAACCTCATCGTGGCCGAAGCGGGAGGCCGCGTCTCCGACCTCTCCGGCGGCCCCGCTCTCCGCTCGGGCCAGCAGACCGTCGCGAGCAATGGCCACCTCCACGCCTCCATCCTCAACCTCCTCGCCCGCCCCTGACCCCACGCAGCTTGGGGGTCTCAGGGGAGTTCGGGGTCGGCGAGGAATCGATTGTGGAGCGCTTCGAGGCTCACGGGAATCTCCGCGGCGAGTTCGAGATCGATTTCGAAGATTCGGGTGTTCCCGGCGCTCTGGGCGACGATGCCGTCGCTGCCCTTGAACGCACCGATGAAAACCTCGGCGAGCAGCACCTCGGTTTCCTCCCCGTCTTCAGCGGCGTCCGCGTCGGCCTTGCCGAAGACTCGGTAGGTGACTTTCGGCGGCGCGAGGTCGAGTTCCGCCCGCTCGCCCTCCCCCATGCTTTCCGCGAGGATGCCAACGGCGCGCAGGTTCGACAGCCGCATTCCGAGCGTGCGCAGCTTCTCGGGGTCGATCGTCTCCGGCTCCGAACTCCAGGATCCGTCGGTCTTCGTCGCGGTGATTGCCAGCGTCTCGCCATCCTGGAAGAGGATCTCCATCCGCTGGGCATCCCAGGAATCGAACTCCGCGAGCGTGCGGAAGCGAAACTCGAAGAGGGTCTGCGGGAGCTCGAGCATCTGCTCCGACGGGATCTGGAAGAGTGTCGGCAGCCCGGCGCGCACGAGGCGTTTTCCCCGTTCGGTGCGACGGCCGATCGAGAGCTCGAGGTCGACGACGGGATCACTGCCGCGTCCGACGAGGCGCGCGTGGAATGCGGGCGGTGTCAGACCGGCGAACTCTGCGTCGGTGGGCTGGTCGATGAAATGCTCCGCGCGCAGGAACGAGAGCGTCGAAAGCAGGCCGTCGACGGTCTCCTGATCGGCGGCCTCGCGGCGCGGTTCGACGAGGGCCCACGCGCCGTCGCTACGCTCAGCGACCACGCGATCTTCTCCGAGATCCACCTCGATGCGATCGATCGCGCTGGTGTCGAAGTCTGCGATGCGCTTCCGGCGGAGGTCGTGGAGCAACTTCTGGAACGAGTTGACGCTGAAGCTCTTGACGAGGTGCACCGTATCGTCGCCGACGACGGACACGTAGGTGTTGCCGCCCACCGGCGAGCTCTTCCCGATGCGCACCGTGTACTCGGTGTGGGCGTCGCCTCGAGTGACGCGAAACGTCAGCGCCCCCCCATCGCGGTCGAAGCCGTACACCGACGGCGCCTGCGGATCACCGAGCTCGCGCTCGCTCGAGAGCCCGGACAGCGCCGCGGCGATCGCGTCCACCGCGAACTCATCGGCGGGAAAGACGAGGGGCTGTGCGAGGTGCCACCCGTCGCCGTCGCGCACTAGGTGCACGAGCTTCGCGTCGCTGGTGGTGAGGTCGATCTCGGTGATCGCGTCGGCGTCGACCCCGTCGAACAGGCGCTTCGCATCGACTTCGGCCTGGTCGCGGGCGTCCTGCCCTTCGATCTCGTAGAAGTAGACGAAAGCCGCAATGGCGGCGGCAATGAGAAACAGGATCCCCGTGGTGCGCGGGTTCACGACGGGCCTAGGATCCGATGTCGCGCCGGCGAGACCACCAAGTAAACACCCCCATCACCGCGATGGTCTCGGGCAGCACGAACAGCGAGAGCGACCGGATGCGCTGGAATTCGTCGTTCGACAGCTGGAAGCGCGACGCTCGCGCCCGGTTGGGCCGAATCGAGATCGCCTCGACGTCGCCGAGGAGCCAGTTCACCGTGTTTACGAACAGGTCTCGATTGCGATACGACTCGATGAACTCGTTGGCCGCGAAGTCGGCGTCACCGAACACCGCCACCCGGGCCTCCCCGACTTCGGCTTCGGGATCGTCCGCGTCCGGGCCGCCGTCGACCGGCACCGCGCGCGGCAGCGTGCCGGCCACGGCGATGGAAACCGGCCCCGGGAGGTCTTCGGGACCGAGCTCCGCCGTACCCTCGCCGAAGAAGCGCTCGAGGTCGCGCTCCGCCCAGGAACTCTCGCCCGTGTAGGCGATCTCGGTAAGGCGCTCGGCCGCTTCGCTGCCGACCCGGGTGCTGCGGACAACGTGGAAGAGCGTCGTCTCGCGGAGCTCACGCGTGATCGGGTGGTCGGGCGCGTAGTGGCTCGCGAAGGGTGTCGTCGCGCGGCCGAACAATGCGAGGTTGCGGTCGACGACGATGTCGTCGCCGAGATCGACTCCCCAGCCCTGCACCACGTCGACGAGGTTGGTGTTCGCGCGTGGGTCGATGAGCGCGAGTACCGCGCCGCCGCGCGCGAGGTAGCGATCGATCGCGCCGCGCTCGACGTCGAGCAGCGGACGGGTCGCGCCCGGTAGGATCACGACGTCGGCGTCGGCGGGGACATCGGCCTTCGAGGCGAGCAGGAGCGACTCGACCTCGTAGTTCTCGTTCCGAAGGGAGTCGGCTGCGCGCGCGTAGCCCTCCTTCGCCGTTCCGCCCTCCCCGTCGAACGGCCGCTCATTGTGACCGACGACGAAGTAGACGCGCTTCACGTTCGTACGCGATAGCTTCACCATCGCGTTGGTGACGTTCTGCTCCGTGACTTCGGTGACCTCGACGGACTCATTGCCGATCGCTACGCGCACGAGCCCGGGGTTGAGCTTCTCGGGCCCGATCGCGTAACGCTCGAGCAGGTCCGGCCGCTCGTTGGGGTCGGCGAACTCGAGCTTGAAGCGATCGCTCACGTAGGCGTAGCGCTCGAGCAACTCGCGAACGGGCGGGGCGTCGATGGGTCCGTAGAACGCCGCGACGTCGATGTCATTCTCGAGGCCTTCGAGCAGCTTGATCGACTGGTCCGAGAGCGAGTGGATCTTCTGATCGGAGAAGTCGAAGCGCACCGAGTGACGCTTCGCCATGTAGCCGCCAAAACCGACGATCGCGATCGAGAGCAGCGTCGAGAGAACGGCGCTCGAGCCGTACCTCCCCGCGCGCTTCGCCTCTCCGGAGCTCATGCGCTCCCGCAGCGACTCGAAGTTGAGCACGACGCCGACACCGAGCAACATCACGCCGAGAACGAGATTGCCGGCGATCCACAGGAGATCCGTGGGCGCGCCGAAGAGGAACATGAGGAAGCTCAGCAGGCCGAACGCGAGGCCCACCGTCCCGAGACCGACGAGCAGTGCGGAGTAGGAGGTCATCGCCACCTCGACGATTCGACCGACGCCTTCGTGAGCAGGGCGAAGGTCACGATCATCACGGCGAAGTACGCGAGGTCGCCGGTCTCGACGAGGCCGTGCATCAGCTGCTCGAAGTGAGCATTCGCCGAGAGGTAGCGAAAGAACTCGCCGATCCACGGCGCACCGGTGGCGACTCCGAGGTCGGCCACCGCCGGAAGAAGCAGCACCACCAGCAGCATGACGAGGGAGATCAGGAACGCGATGATCTGGCTGCGCGTGACCGACGAGGCGAACGCGCCAATCGCCACGTACACCCAGCCCACGAGCAGCAATCCGAGGAGCCCCGTGAGCGTCCGCCCCAACTCGGGATCGCCGTAGAAGAACAGCAGCCCGGGAAAGAGCCCGACGATGCCCACGAGGATCGCCACGAAGAGGCCACCGCCGAGCAGCTTGCCGAGCACGATATCCCAGGCGGTGAGCGGACTCGTCAGCAGGAGTTCGTCCGTGCCGTTGCTCTTCTCCGACGCGAAGAGCCCCATGGTGATACCGGGAATGAGAAAGAGCAGCACCACGGACATCGACCCGTAGAACTCTCCGATCAGCTGATCGTTGAGGTTCATCCGCGCGAGCTGGTCGAACGCCTGGAACTGCTGCATGCGGATCAACATGTCGTTGAACCACGCCACGTTCAGAATGAAGAACGTGCCGGCCAACACGGAGAACAGACTGAGCACTCCGTAGGCGACCGGTGAGACGAACAGGGAACGCAGCTCGCGCCCGGCGATGTTCGCGACGTGCTTCACGGCGTCGCCTCCCGCGCTCCGCCGTCACTGGCTTCGCGCTTGGCCACGGCGTCGCTCGCGGTCTCGCGAACGAACAGCTCCTCGAGGCTCTGCCCGTTGCGCGTGAGATCCTCGATGGGCGCGTCGACTACCTTGCGTCCCTGGTTGATGAGAATCACGCGCCGACAGATCGCCTCGACCTCGGCCAGGATGTGGGTCGAGAGGATGACCGTCTGCTGCGTGTCGCCCTTGCCCGGCGCCGCGAGGTCGCGGATGAGCGAGCGGATCTCGTGGATCTGCAGGGGGTCGAGTCCCACGGGGGGCTCGTCGAGAATGAGCACGGGCGGCTCGTGGACGATCGCCTGGGCGAGACCGACGCGCTGGCGGAACCCCTTCGACAGGGTCCCGATCACGCGGCGCCGAACCGACGTGAGGCCGCAGCGCTCCACAGCGCGGTCGATATGCTCGCGGCGCGCGCGCCGCGGAATGTCCTTGATGCGGGCGATGAACGCGAGATACGACGAGACCGTCATCTCGGGGTACAGGGGCGGCGTCTCGGGCAGGTAGCCGATGCGCCGACGCGCCTCGAGCGGGTTCTCGAAGATGTCGTAGTCGGCGATGGTGGCGGTGCCGTTGGTTGGTGGAATGAACCCGGTGAGCATGCGCATCGTGGTGGTCTTGCCCGCGGCGTTCGGCCCGAGAAAGCCCACGACCTCGCCCTTCTGCACCGAGAAGTCGACACCGTCCACCGCAACGGTATCTCCGTAACGTTTGGTGAGCTCTCGCGCCTCGATCATTCCGCCTCCACTCGATCGCGTCCCGATCCGTCCGACCCCGGCGCATGCGGCCCTCGCCCAGATCGGGAGCAGGCCCGCGGTGAACGCTCCCGGGGGTCCTGCAGCCGCGACACGGAGCGTCGACGCCGAAGCGCGTCAGGTGGGCGAATTCTATGGATCGCGATCCGTTCGTCAAGACGTGATTCCGGGCATTTACAGCTCTTTTCGCCGCGTGGGCGTTCTTCCACGTTGTCCCGTCGTTCGCCCAGCGGGCCTTTCGAGGTACCTTTTTGGAGATGTCCGCCACACGCAGAAGCACCGCGTCGTCGGCCAGCCGGCTCGCCGCGCTGATCGCGGGACTCGTATGGGCCAGTGCCGCGTCGGCTGCCCTGCCGGGTCCGGCCCTTTTCGCCCAACCGACCGCGAAGCGCCCAATCGGATCGGCCGCACAGTGGGCGGGTCGCTACTGCACGCCGCAGGGATGCAGCGGAGCGTCGCAGGCTCCGCTCTCGAACGCGGCGGGCTTCGGTACCGCAGTTCTCTGCGCCGCGCTGCTCGCGCGCCGCGGCACCGCGACGAAGCGCTGACCCACCCCTCGCAGCCGCTGCGGGTCGGACTCGTCATCGAGCGCTTCCGGCGCGACGGCGGCGGCGCAGAGTCCGTCACCTGGCGAACCGCGCACGCTCTCCGCGACGGCGGTGACGAGGTCTCCGTGCTCGCGCGAGAGAGCGACGACGCGCCGGGGATCGCGCTCCATCGTCTCCGCGCCCCGCGGACCTGGCAGCCACTACGCGTACTGCGCTTTTCGCGGGCCGCGACGGATTGCGCGCGGCGGCTTTCGCTCGACGTCGTCTACTCGCTCGCGCGCACCGCGGAGCAGGACGTCTACCGCGCCGGCGCCGGTTCCCACGCCGACTACCTCGAGGCGCGGCACCCGGGCTTGTCGGGCGCACTGCGGCGGGTCTCGCCCCGCCACGCCGCGCTACTCGCTCTCGAGCGGCGCGTCTTTCGCGACCCCGACCAGTTCGTGATCTGCAACTCCCACGCGGTGCGCCGACAGATCGTCGCGCGGTACGCGGTACCCGAAGAGCGGATCGCCGTGCTCTACAACGGCGTCGACCTCGAGACCTTCCAGCCGCGCCCCGAGGAGCGCAGCCGGGTGCGCGACGAGGTCGCCCCCTCCGGCCCGGCCGACGCACCCGTCTGGTTGTTTGCCGCGAACGACTACGCGCGCAAGGGCCTCGACACGGCGCTCGATGCCCTCGCGCGTGCGCAACACGGGCGAAGCCGTCTCTGGGTGGCGGGTGGACACGGCGACCCACCCCTCGATTCCGCGTGGCGACGGCGCGCTCTCGAACTCGGGATCGGCGAACGCGTCCGCTTCCTGGGTCCGCGCCGCGATCTCGGGCGCGTGTTCGCCGCCGCGGACGGGTTGATCCTGCCGACCCGCTACGACGCGTTTGCGAACGTCTGCCTCGAGGCGGCGTCGAGCGGTCTGCCCGTGCTCACCAGCACGGCCAACGGAGCGGCGGAGCTCTTCCAGGGAATCGGGCCGGCGCCCCTCCCGGCGACCGACGCGTCGGCGTTCGCCGCGCAGCTCGACGCACTCGCATCGGCCGACGCACGCCGAGCGATCGGCGCGCAGATGCGATCGATGGCCGAACGCCACGGCTGGGCACGACACGTCGCCGAGCTCCGCGCTCTCCTGCGGCGCCGCGTATCCGAGCGCCGGTCCGCAGCCACGTTCTCGGTGAGACGTCCTGCTTTCCGGCCTGGCCTCTAGCGGGAGAGCGTGACCCAGCGGAACGAGCTCGACGATCCCGCAACCCGACCGCCCGTCCCGAGCTCGTAGTTCAGCTCACCGGTGGCCGACGAGGCCCCGATGATCTCCTTGAAGGCTTCGATCTTCGCCTCGGGGTCCTCTGGGTTGAGCCCGTGGAAGACGATCTCCACGCTCTGCTTCGCGTCGAGCACGTTGAGCACGAGGGTCGCGAGCGTAAAGAGCTTGCCGATGCCCTCGACGGCCTCTACCGAGAAGCGAGGCACCTCGACGTTCGAGAGTTCGAAGCCATATTCGAGTCGCATGTTGGAAACCTCCAGTGAGCCCGCGGACGCTGGCGAGCGCCGGGAGGATGCGCGGGCGACGCAGACTCACCTCGGCAGGCGCACGTGTCAAGCGCTTCCGGGGGACGCTCGCGAGCCGTCCTACCGAGCGCCGTCCTCTGCCTCGGAAGACAGGGAGGTCGCCGAGCACGGGGCGCAAAGCCCACGCTGAGTTTCGTGGTGCTCGAGGTTCGGATGGGCGATAACTCCTCCACCCCCCCCCACAGTCGGCGACCGGAGGAATGCACGGCGCACATGGCCGCGGATCCGAACCCCACGAGATCGTCGAAGTACCGAACCGCGCCGGCGGACACGGCGGAGATGCCGAAGGGCGTCCCGTACATCGTCTCGAACGAGGCGGCGGAGCGCTTCAGCTACTACGGCATGCGGACCATTCTCGTGGTCTTCATGACGACCCATCTGCTCGGGTCGGACGGCGCGCTCGATCCAATGACCGAAGACGACGCGACCGGCTGGTACCACCTCTTCTCCTCCGCCGTGTACTTCTTTCCCCTGCTCGGCGCGATCCTCTCCGATGCGCTGCTCGGGAAGTACCGGACCATCCTGTGCCTCTCGATGGTCTACTGCCTCGGGCACTTCGCGCTCGCCCTCGACGAGTCGCGCGTCGGCCTGGCCGCGGGTCTGACGCTCATCGCCATCGGGTCGGGGGGCATCAAGCCGTGCGTGTCGGCGCACGTCGGCGACCAGTTCGGTCGCTCGAACCAGAATCTGCTCGCGCGCGTCTTCTCGTTCTTCTACTTCTCGATCAACCTCGGCGCCTTCGTCTCCCAGCTGCTGACCCCCTGGCTGCTTCTCCACTACGGATCGTCGGTGGCCTTCGGGGTGCCCGGAATCCTGATGGCCCTCGCGACACTCGCGTTCTGGATGGGACGGAACAAGTTCGTGCACATCCCCGCCGCGGGGATGGGATTCGTTCGCGAGGTGTTCAGCAAGGAGGGATTGGGTTCGCTGCTGCGTCTCTTTCCCGTCTACGCGTTCGTTGCGATGTTCTGGGCGCTGTTCGACCAGACCGGATCGAAGTGGGTCTTCCAGGCCCAGAAGCTGGATTTGAACTTCCTCGGTATCGAGTGGCTGCCGTCGCAGATGCAGGCGATGAATCCGTTGCTCGTGATGCTGCTGATCCCGCTCTTCACGTACATCGTGTACCCGGCGATCGACCGCATCTTCCCTCTGACACCGCTGCGAAAGATCTCGATCGGCTTCTTCGTCACGGTTCCCGCCTTCATCGTACCGGCGTGGATCGAGATGCAGATCAGCGCCGGGGCGACGCCGTCGGTGGGCTGGCAGCTGCTCGCCTACATCATCCTCACCACGGCTGAGATCTTCGTCTCGATCACCTGCCTCGAGTTCTCCTACACCCAGGCGCCAAATCGCATGAAGTCGCTCGTGATGTCGCTGTTCCTGATGTCGATTTCGCTGGGCAACCTGTTCACGTCGGGTGTGAACTTCTTCGTCCAGAACCCCGACGGGAGCAGCAAGCTCGAGGGCGCGGACTACTACCTGTTCTTCGCCGCTGCAATGTTCGCGACAGCCGTGGGCTTCGTCTTCTACGCGAAGCGCTTCAACGAGAAGCGCTACATCCAACACGCCGAGGCGGAAGCCGCCTAGTGGGGCTGTGGAAGGAGGGCGGAGGGGGGCGCTCGTAGTCGGAACAGCGACGCGGGCACCGGTGGGTCGAGTTCGGGGTTCTGGAGCGTGATCAGGGCGGAGCTGCCGCCCGCGACGACCTCGAGCTCGATGCTGTGAGCGACGACTCCCCCTTCGACCTCTCGGTAGTCGCGGTACGCGGCGCGCCACTCTCGGGCGCCGTCGGCACGCCGCACCTCGAGCTCGGTGAGCCGTCCCAGGGCGTCGAACGCAACGCGCTCGCGCACGGTTCCCGCTTCGTCGACGAGTTCGGTCACGATCCCGCCGTCGGGCAGGATTCCCGAGCGCGTCGGAACGAGGGTCCGGTCCAGGGTGGGTGCGCCGAGCAGGATCTCGACCGCCTCTTCGGGCGTGAGCGCGAGGTGCGCGACCTCGAAGAGGAGAGCGTCGTGCACCGCTCCGCTCTCGTAGTAGCGGTCGTTGGCGCGAAAGAACTCGTAGTGGTCGCCGTCGGTCACAAGCACGGCGGCCGTCTGGTCGAGCCAGCCGAGAATCTCGACGCGCAGTCGCCCCGGTCGCTCGACCACCAGGATCTGCTTCGCACGCAGGTTGATGCCAGCGGCGTCGGCGTCGACGGCGAGGCGGGCGGTGGCGCGCAGCCCCTCGCGCTTGCGGGCGTGCTCGGTCCACGCGTCGACGAGGGCACGCGGTCGCGGATCCGAGGGATCGAGGGGGGTCGCCCGGGGCGCGACCGTCTGACAGCCGACGAGAACGATCCCGAATAGCGCGATCGCGAGGCGGCCGAGCGACCGCACGAACGACGTGCGAGTGTCGCTAATGGAGTTCGCGCCTCAGCGTCTCGAGCTTCTCGTAGAGATTCGGCTGCTCCGAGAGCCGCGGATCGAGCCCGACCGCCTCTTCGAACATCTCCACGGCTCGCTCGCGCTCGCCCTTCAACAGGTAGATGTCGCCGAGGTGTTCGGACACGACGGGATCGCCGCCGGTGAGCTCCTTGGCGCGCTCGAGCTCGCGGAGAGCCTTCTCGATGAGGGGGCGGGCGCTCTCGTCGCTCCCGTTTTCGACCAGGGAGAGCGCACGCATGTAGTAGACCCAGCCGAGGCTGTCGGTGATGTAGCCGTCGTTCGGTCGCAGCTCGAGGGCGCGCTCGATCATCTCCTGCGCCTCGTCGAGGTGCTCTCCCTTCTCCGCCCAGGTATATCCCACGTAGTTGAGGGCGCTTGCGTTGTCGGGATTCTCGCGCAAAGCGAGCTGCATGTAGCGGATCGACTCGTCCCGGCGCTTGGCTTCGCCGTACACGACACCGAGGTTGTAGAGGAGCTCGTCGTCGGTAGGCTGCTTGCTGAGGAGGCCTTCGAGGTGAGCCACGGCGCCGTCGAAGTCTCCCGCCTTCGCCTGCAGCTGCGCCGAATACAATTCGAGTGCTCGCGACGGACCCGCGTCGCGGGCGCGAGCCACCTCTTCGAGCGCGCGCGGGTAGTCGCCGCGCCGCTCGTAGATACTGGCGAGCTCGGTGCGGGCGTCGGCGTAGTTCTTGTGCTCCAGGGGAATGCTCTCGAACTCTACGATCGCACCCCCTTCGTCACCGCCGCGACGTCGCACGCGTCCGAGGAAGTAGACGACGTCGTACTCGTTGGGGTGCATCGCGAGGAA